>Ga0209157_1002141_pt1 | contig 15915 bp, 15 predicted proteins | sample GraSoiAngelo_135_FD_185892 | JGI IMG/M metagenome (GOLD analysis project Ga0209157, IMG submission 185892) | Grasslands soil microbial communities from the Angelo Coastal Reserve, California, USA - 14_0929_05_40cm (SPAdes) (version 2) | ecosystem: Environmental > Terrestrial > Soil > Grasslands ...
ACGGGGATCGGCTTCATCACGAACGATCTGAAGCGGACGATCGCAGACCTGAAGAAGAAAGGAACGAAGACCGCGGTCGACGGCGAGTCGCAGACGTTCGGGCGCTTCACGGATCCAGATGGCAACGTGCTGTTCCTCGCGCAGCCGGCGAAGCCGAAGATCCGTCGGGCCGGAGTCTCCGCCCTCGGGTTCGTGACGGTCGCGTCACGCGACTCGAAGAAGACGGGGGAGTTCTTCCGCAAGGCTCTCGGCATGCGCAAGCAGAGGGCGGAAAGCGATGAGGAAGGATTCGATTCCTACCAGCTGTCGCCGAAGGCCACGGCAATCACCCCGTTCACCCCGAGGAAAGAGATCTACGACAACCCCGCGGACTTCGATGCGGACATGGCCCACATCGGCGAGGAGACGGGGATCGGCTTCACGACGAGCGACATCTATCGGTTGCAGGAGCAGCTCCTCGCGAAGGGCGTCCGGTTCAAGGAGAAGGCAGAGGCCCAGGACTGGGGCGGTATCCGGGCGCGGTTCTTCGACCCAGACGACAACGTCTATGCCCTAGTCGAGTACAAGACGTAGGCCGTAGCGCGAAAGAACGAGAGGTGGGGGACCATCGGGTCCGCCTTCGCATTTTCGCTAGGGGCCGTTCGGAGGCGTGGGCGGAAACGTCATGTCGAGCGGGTCCGCCTCTCGCGGCGGCGGTGCTTGGGGCAACGGCGGCATCGGCTCGCGCGGAGGGGTCATGGGCCGCGAAGACGCCGGCACCGGCGGCCGCTGCTCCCGCTTCCGCATTCCGAACAGCAGCCATCCGACGAACGCCAAGGCGGCTGCAAGGAGTGCGATGATCGCCTCCAGGACCTGGATCATCCCGAGGAGGTCGCTCGCCTTTGGAGAGACCGCGCGAACGGTCACGCTGAACGTCGACGTCGCCGAGTTGCCGGCCGCGTCCGTCACCGTCAGGCTGGCGGTGTACGCCCCCGGTCGAGCGTAGACATGACTTGCCGCTGCGGTGGCCGCGGACGAATTGTCCCCGAAGTCCCACCGATACGATGTCACCCCGACGTTGTCGGTTGATGCCGAGGCATCGAAGTAGAGAGACTGGCCCGCGTCGACAGTCCGGTCTCCGGTACCATGCGGCACGGGGGCCTGAATGTCTCGCACTGTGATGCTCCGGGTGTCGGTCGCGGTGTTCCCGGAGTCATCCCATACGGTCAAGGTCGCGGTGTAGCCGCCGGGCGTGGCGTAGACGTGAGTGCCACTCGCTCCGGTCGCCGTGGCTCCGTCACCGAAGTCCCAGGCGTAGCCCGCAATTCCGAAATTGTCGGAGGAGCCGCTCCCATCGAACGCGACGTTGGCGCCTTGATCAACCGTGACCGCGAGTCCGGCTTTCGGGGTGGGCGCGACCACGTCGAGGGTCGCTGCGTACACATCCCAACCGGTCGTTCGGGTGTCGGTGAACGCGGCAAAGACGTCGCCCGCGGCATCTACCGCGATGCTCGGGGCCACTTGGTAGGTCGAAAAGGTGTCATCGTTCACTTTCATGTTTCGAGACCAGGTGACGCCGTCCGCAGAGGAAGCCGTGTAGATATCCCAGTTCGTCGAGCCCCCCGTCCGATAGTCGGCCCAGGCGAGCTGGACCTTCCCCGCATTTGCCGCAAGGCTCGGGTTCATCTGAGGAGCGTTTCCCACGTCGTCGTTGACTTGGACGCTCGCCGAGAAGGTGAAGCCCGAACTTGCCGACCAGGCTTCGTAGATGTCGGGGCCGGTATTCGTGTTGCGGGAGTCTGTCCACGCGACGTAGATTCGGCCCGCCGGGTCGACGGCGATCGTCGGGTCTTGCTGGACGACGTTGCCGGGGTCGTTGTAGACATAGCTATTCGGCGCCCACGTCCACCCGAGGTCCGAGGACTTCGAGAAATAGATGTCGGGCCCTTTCGCGGGGCTCCTCGGGTCCCGCCACACGACGTATACGTCTCGGTTCGGAGCGACGGCGATCGCCGGCTGCCCCTGTTCGGTGGACGCGACGTCGTCGTTGACGCGGACACTCGGGTTGAAGCTCAGCCCTCCGTTCGTCGAGTTCGCGTAGTAGATGTCCGGCCCGGTGACGGCGCTGCGGCTGTCCGTCCAGACAACGTGGACGAGGTGCGGATTCACGGGATCGACGGCAATGTGCGGTTCGGACTGGCTGTTCATCACGACGTCGTTCACGAGGACGTTCGCAGAAAAACTGGCTCCGCCATTGACCGATTTTGAGAAATAGACGTCGTTGGTCCCTCCGCGCATGTCGGTCCAAACGACGTAGATATTGTTCGCAGGATCCAGGCTGAGGGACGGTTGAATCTGTGAAACGGCCCCGCTATCATCGTTCACCCGGACCGGTGAAATCCACGAGCGCCCGTCATTCAGGGACTTGGTGACGTAAATATCATCGCCAGTCGGCGACCCGGACCACCCCCCGAACGCGAGGTAGACCGCGCCATCTGTGCCGGCGACGATCGACGGCGGTGGAACAGGGAAGGAGAAGGAGGCTCGGTATGCCGGCGGAACGTCGATCTGCACGTTCGGGCCGAAGTACGGCGCCACGGAGGCGGCCACCGCAGGCGGCATGAGGAACGCCAGGATCGCCGCCGAAAGGAGAACGGCGGTGATGCCGAGCGGAATCATGCGGGGTGCGAAAGACACGGGACGGTCGGGTTGTCGAAGCATCGCGGGGGGCGCTCCTCAGGCTCCCGCGGTTCTCGACAGACTATTTAATCGGCGTGGGCTGGGTATCGAAACCGAAAACAAGTTATCAACTGGGTCATGGGCCTGCAGCACTCCCCAGGGCGGTCACGCCATCGTCCGTCCGATATCTTCATTGAGCCAAGGCCACTACCAATCGGCCGGGCAGACCGTGGAGGAGTCGAGGTCGTCCGGCGCAGGGAGCGCTTCGACCCCGCCTGCTGGAGCGCTTCGCGGACCTGAATCGCCCACGCTGGCCGAGCGGCTGATCCTCGCGGTTCGACTCCCCTACGCGATCGGGTGCCTTCTCGTTGGGTTCTTCTTGTTCGGGCTCCTCGACGTCGTATTCACCAAGTATGCGCAGACTTCGAATCTCTCGACAGCCTTGGCTGCTGCGCTCACGCCCTCCTCCCTGTTGACCGATCTCCTAGTCGCGTACGCGTTCTACGCACCGCGCTACATGAGGCGAAAGCTCGTCGACGCGGGACGCGCCCTTTCGCCTCTCCTGCCCGATCGTGAGAGCGAGTTTCGGCGCATCTTCTCCGAGGTCGCGGCTCCCCGCCCCCAGCTCATCGCTTGGTTCCTGTTCCTCGTCGCCCTGCTCATCGCTGTCAACGCCGCGGCGATCCTCGGCACGGGCCCGTCTCCGTTCGTGTTCAACGCTGGCCCCGGTTCCGGACTCGAGTTCGCGGCGTCCATTTACGACGTCCTCTCGCTGGCCGTGGCGACGTTGGCGCTCTCGTCCGTCGTCTGGACGTTCTGGAGCATCTCCTTGGGCATCCATCGTTTCGGAGGCGCTCCGCTCGCGCTGCGCCCGTACTACGAGGACGCATTCCTCGGGCTGAAGCCGCTCGGAGCCCTGTCGCTCTCCCTCGCGCTCGGGTACTTCGTCTTCGTCGGGCTGTTCCTCCTTGCGGTGACTGGATCGCCGTCGACGCCGGTACTCGCGGACATCCTCGGGGTCGGCGGGTTCCTTACGGGGCTCGTCCTCCTCGGTCTCGTGTTGTTCTTCCTGCCGTTGCGGAGACTCCATCAACGGATGCTTCACCAGAAGCAGCAGGAATTCGCTCGGCTCCGGCCGAAGTTGGCCCCGGTCTTCGAGGACGGCGCGGGATCCCATGCCACGCAAGATGTCGGCCACCTGTTCCGAGTGGACATGATGGACCGGAAGGTGTCCGCTATGGCCGTGTGGCCATACGACGTCGGCATCCTGGGACGGTTGTCGGCGATCACGCTGTCGGTCGTCGCGATCCTGATCTCCCGGATCATTGCCTTCATCTTCCATTTCTAGCCCGAGGTCATCGGATCCCACCGCTCGGAAAAGCCGACGCCTTAATGCCCTCCGCCCGGCTGCCCTCGTCGAGGTTGGCATGTCCGGCGGGGAGGTCGTCGTCGAGACGTTCGACTCGCGAGTGCTGAAAGGCAACCCGCTGGGGGACCCGACGAAACGGGACGTCGCGATCTACCTGCCGCCGAAATACGATCCGACGAAACGCTATCCGGCGGCGTACGGGATTGTTGGCTATACCGGCACTGGCAAGATGCTCCTCGGCGTCGATCCGCTCGGCGAGGACCTGACCTCGAAGCTCGACCGCCTCATCCGTACGGGGAAGATGGGCCCGATGATCGTCCCCTTGGTTGACTGCTTCACGCGGGTCGGCGGGAATCAATATATCAACTCGACCGGGACGGGCCGATACGACGACTATCTGCGGAAGGAAATCATCCCATTCGTGGAATCGAAGTTCCGCATCTCCCGCCGCGGCATCTGGGGGAAGTCGTCCGGAGGGTATGGCTCGATCGTCCAGGGAATGTTGCATCCCGAGACCTGGTCGGCACTGGCCGACCATTCCGGGGACGCCCTCTTCGAATTCTGCTACGTCATGGACTTCCCAAAGGCCCTCGCCGCGTTCCGGCGGCGCGGGGGCCCTGCGAAATGGCTCCGCTGGTATTGGCGAGAGCCGAACCGGCGCCGGGAGGAGATGTATCCCGTCTTGAACACGATCGGGATGGCGGCGCACTACTCGCCGAATCCGCGGAGCAAGGAGATGGGCATCGACTTTCCGTTCGACCTCGAGACCGGCGAGTGGCGTCCCGACGTCTGGGAGCGCTGGCGCGCGTGGGATCCGGTGAACATGGTTGATCGCTACGGCTCCCGGCTGCGTCGCCTGGGGCTCGTGTACATCGACTGCGGGACGCAAGACCAGTTCAACCTGATCTGGGGGGCGCGCACGTTGCACCGAAAGCTCCTCGACCGGCGGATCCGACACGTGTACCAGGAGTTCGAGGACACCCATTCCGACATCGACTATCGGTACGACGTGAGCCTCCCGTTGCTCTGGAAAGCGTTGAAGGGCTGAGACCATGCAGCCCGAGACATCCGCCGCGCGCCGAACTCCGAGGACGATCTCCATCGTCTTGGGGATTGCCGGAGGAGCCCTCGATCTGGGCGTGGGCCTCTTGATCCTCGCGACCTCCCCAATGGCCTCCACCGAAACCGGGATGGGCGTTCCCTGGGGCTATGTCGGCGCGATCCTGTTGCTCCTCCTCGGCGGCGTCGTCCTCGGAAGCACCGTCCAAATGATCGGGATGCGAAAGACGCCTCGGGGCCGAAGCGAGGGCTTCTTGATGATCGTCTACGGGGGCTTGATGCTCGCAGCGGGACTGGCCATGTTAGGCCGCGTGCTCCCGCTGATGCAGGCCCCCGACGCCTCGGGAGGGGCGATGATTGCGGTCGGCCTTGGCATGCTCTACGTTGGAGCCCCGATGCGGCGCATTCACATGTCCGTTCGATGAGGCGGATCCGTGTTCCCGCTAGCGAAGGGACGCCGATTCGAGCACGGACTGTCCTTCCTCGCGACCCTGGCGTTCCTGGGCGGCTTCTTCGGGGCGCGGCTCTTTCACCTCGCGTTCCCGAGCCTCATGGTCATCACCCAAGGAATCCACTTCCATCATTTCTGGTACGGGCTCGCAATGATGGGGGTCGCTGGTTGGCTGGGCATCGTCGACAACGACGAAAAGTTCGCTCGGGTCTACGCGGTCGTGTTCGGCGTCGGGGCCGGGTTCGTCGGCGACGAGGTCGGGCTCCTCCTGACGTTCGACGATTACTATTCCGAGCTCACCTTCGAGTTCCTGGTCGCCTCCGTCGCCTTTCTCATCCTGGTCGCGCTGATGATCCGATACCGCAAGCAAATCCTCGAGGAGGTCTTCCACCTGAGCCGTGGGGAACGCCTGACGCACGTGGGCGTGTTCCTCATCGGGTTCTCGGCTCTCTCGTTTGCGTTTGGCACGTTCGAACTCGGGATACCTCTGGTCGCCATCGGCGTTGCACTCTTCATTCTCGGATACTCGCGTGAGCGCAGAATGGCAGGTAGGAACATCTCCTGACAGAGGACTGGGCGCAGCTATTCGATCAGGAATGAGAGTTCGAGCCTCACCCAGGGAATCGTGACGGAAGGGCCTCGGCATAACAGCTCTCGAGGACCTTCTCCCGAACGAACGGCAGTAGCCTTGGAGAAGCCGCCGCGAGGATGGGACTGCGAACGCGCCCCTGGCCATCGACCGCGAGGAGCCCAACTCCTTCCGATTGGAAGGTCCAACGGTGGCGATAGGCGCGACAGGCCGCCCCGAGAGGCATCGCGACCCAGACGCGGTCGGCGGCGAGCTGGTACGCGATCGCCTGTCGAAGCGCTTCGGCCCATCGATGCATTTTCATTTCAATCGCCGTCAAGCTCGTTCCGCATGAGCCGACAAGATCCGCTCGTCGACCGAGAATCGGGACCTCGATCCGAACGTCGAATCCGGCATCTCGGAGCCATGTCGCGACCGGTTCGCGAAGGTCGGACTCAAAATGAAATGCCACAATCCGTGAGAAGGGGTCTCCAACGGAAAACCCTAATCCCCGGTCCGGCGAACCAGCTACGCCAGGACCGCCGATCGCGATCCAGGGCCCCATTCGAGCTTCCGGTGCCAACGGTGCACCGTCCAATAAAGGAGAGGGCGGCGACGATGGCAATCACCCAGAACCCTGCAAATTGGGCGTCGACGGGAGGAGGCTCGCGGCTGCGAGTCCGACCGCGAATCCGAGCAGCGCGGAGAAATAGCCGAGCACGGCCATGTTGAACGAAGCGACATCGCGATCCTGAAACGCTCCGAGATAGGCCAGGGCGGCAGCAAACAAGAAGACGACGAGGAGCACGGAGAAGTACGCTCGCACGGTCGCGGACGAGGCGGAGCCGACCTGGAACTGGCTGACGCCCACCACGATTCCGAGCAGGCCGGCGAGCGTCGCCAAGAACCCGAGCAGGTGGAGTTCGTCCTCCCGGCCGAGCATGGTACCGACCTCTCCTGTCGATTCGACAACCGGACTGTCTCTGATCAGCATGCCCGTTTTCGGCCTTCGCACCCTAACCCGGAGGCATTCAGGGGGTCTGGGAGGTTCTGGCTTCCGCGTTCATCGCCGAGCCGCGCAAGTGGTATCTCCGGAATCGGACGGCGGCCCCCGAAAGGCCCAGCGGGCGGACGACCTAACTATATAACTAACTACCTGCGTCCGGTCGGAGCCGGCGCCGGGACGCCGCCTCCGGCCGTCGATGGTGTGTCTTTGGCGAACATCAAGATCGAAAACGTCGTTGCCTCGACTTCGCTCGGGGAGGAACTCGATCTCCAGGCGATCGCCCGCGTCCTCGGCGGCGCCGAATACGAGCCGGAACAGTTCCCCGGGCTGATTTACCGGCTCAAGGAACCGAAGACGGCGATCCTCCTATTCCGAAGCGGGAAAGTCGTCTGCACGGGCGCGAAGAGCCTTGAGAACGTCAAGACCGCGATCGACCTGGTCGCGAAGCAAATCGGCGCCGCGGGCATTCCGGTGCACAAGAACCCGGAGATTGTGGTTCAGAACATCGTCGCGACGTCGGACCTGGGTGGGCAAATCGACCTGAATGCGATTGCGATCTCGCTTGGCGCCGGGAAGGTCGAGTACGAGCCGGAGCAGTTCCCCGGCCTCGTCTATCGGATCGACGAGCCGAAGGTCGTCGTCCTCCTGTTCGGGAGCGGCAAGCTCGTCTGCACCGGTGCGCGGAAGCCTCAGGACGTCGAGCAGGCCGTCGAGAGGATCACGGGCGAGCTGAAAGCGGCCGGACTTCTACGTTGATCCGTCGAGCGGGCGCTCCAATACGTTCCCACGCCAGTCGAGGTGCTGCGAAGCGCTTATCCGGCAGCGGGCAGTGGTGGTGCATGTATGGCGAAAACCGAATTGGTTGGAAAGGTGACGGCGTTCCGCCACAGCAAGTTCAAACAAGACAGCTACCAAACGATTGTCCAGATGGCCAGCCTGGACGTCGCAGCAAAGGCAATCGGAGCCCGCGTGGTATGGCTCCGCGAAGATGGCGTCCGGATTCAGGGGCGCGTCGTGGCACGCCATGGTTCGAACGGGGCGGTCCGGGTCCGCTGGAATCGTGGATTTCCGCCACAGGCCCTGGGCTCCCAAGTCAAGATCCTTCCTTGATGCGAAAGGAAGCTTGGGGTTCACGACGTTGGCATGGATGCGAACTCGACGTCGGATTCGTTCGCCAAAGCGAGCCGACGAAGAAACGGACCGGGGCCTACCGCTTCTGTCGCCAGGCGCTGCAACTCAGGCCAAGGGCAAACGTACACCTGCCCGTCGATGACAATCGCTACCTGAACGGCATCGCTATCTCGATTGGCCATGCGGCGGACCTGATCCAGACGATGACTGACGACGACAATGGTGCAACCCAGACGATGAAAGCCGTGGGCCAAGGACTCCAGCAAGTCTTCGTGGGCTGGATCCTGATGGTTCGTGAACTCGTCTAAGAACAAAACGTCCGGTTCAGTTACCGAGGCCCTCGCCATCGCGAGACGTTGACGCTCGCCGCCGGAGAGGCTCAAGGCCGGCTCTCGTTCGTATCCCGAAAGGCCGACGGAGGCCATTGCCGTTTTTCCGCGCTCGTCGGCGACGTCTCGGGACATGCCGTGCCATCGGAGGGGCAGCGTGACATTGTAGAGGGCGGGCGCCTTGAGCAGCCCGACCTGTTGCTGCACATACCCGATCCGTTGCCGAATCTCCGCGCATCCGGTTCGACTCAGAGTGGACCACTCTCTCCCGCCAACGAGCGCCTTCCCGCCGCTGGGGTGTTGAAGCCCGAGCAGGAGGCGTAGGATGGTCGTCTTTCCCGCCCCTGTCGGTCCGAGGACGACGACGAGGGAGCCGCGCGGCAAGCGGAGGTCCACCCCCTGGAGGAGCGGACGGCCTTCCAAGTCAACCCCGACCTGAGCCAATGCGAATTCCGGTGGATTGCGCCCGCGATCGATGTGGAGGTCGGCCAGCCGATCATCCCTCCGCGCGGGTCGACTCGGACGTGGGTCGCTTTGGCCCTCGATGCGACTTGTCGATGCGATGCGCGAACGCTCGCTCGGCGCGCTGCAGACGACGGAGGAGGAGCGCCATGAAGAACGCCTGGACGAGGATCAGGGCCGACAGAGCCAGTGCGAATTCGAAGTCGCCTTGATTGACCTCGAGCAGAATCGCGGTGCCGAGAGTCCGTGTCTCCCCTCGAATATTCCCGCCCAAGATCAGCGCCGCGGCCACCTCCGCGAGGGAACGCCCGTACCCCACGAGGACGGCCGCCGTCACACCGAATCGGGCCTCCCGGAGCAAGGCGGTCGCCCGCTGAGGGAGCGATGGTCCGCCGGAGTCAACGATCTCGATCACTTCCGGCGGCAGCTCCGCCACGGCCGAGACGGTCAGACCGGCGATCAGCGGCGTCGTGAGAAGCGTTTCGCCCAGGAGGATCGCAACGGGTGTGAAGAGGAGTCCGAGGTCCCCAAGGGGGCCCTCGCGCCGGAGGAGGAGGTAGAGGAGGACGCCGGCGACGATGGGTGGAAAGGCGTAGAGCGCGTAGACGATCGTCCGGATCGCGCCGCGTCCAGGAAACCGTTCGAGGACCAGCAACACGCCCAAGGGGATGCCCAGCAACGAGCCAAGGGCCGTCGCACCGACGGTCACGGCGACCGTGAGCAAGGTGATGTTCACGAGTTCATCGAGCGGGATGGCCATCGATCGAGCTCCGTTGGATCGCGCGTCCTATCCGTTCGGATCGCCTGCGTCCGGGTAGAAGGCTGGCTTGCCGGCGACCTGAAAGTTCGCGATGACCGCCTGCCCGGCGGCTCCCGTCAACCACGCCGCGAACGCCAACGCACCCTCTTGGTACGCCTTCGGGTGGACGGCGGCATTGATAGGGATGACCCCGTACAGATTTTTCATCTGGGCCGAATCACGCACGACCACGGTCAGGTTCCCCATGAGCCCTTGCGACCGCAAGAGGTTCCACGTCGCCTCGTCCGTCAAGGCGTAGCCCCCGAACTCCGCCGCCACCTGCAAGGTGTTCGCTTGCCCGGAACCCGTCTCCTTGTACCACGAACCGCTCAGGAAAGAAGCGTTGACGCCCGCCGCGGCCCATAGCGCGAGTTCCTTCGCATAGGTCCCGCTACCGTCCCCGCGGCTGACGAATGTAATCTCCGTTCGGTGCTCGTAGAGCAGGGCCAGAAACGCAGACGCACTTTGCGATAGCTGTGCCGCGGACAGAGAACTGTTCCACGTGCGAATCCCGGGACCCACGAGGACGAACCAGTTGTACATCACGGGCTTCCGCCAGAGTCCCTGCTGATCCGCCACGAACGTCAGCTCCCGCGAGCGATCGTGGGTCAGGAGGACATCGAGGTCCCCATTCCGACCTTGTTGGAGTATTGCGCCGGTCCCCGCCACGACGATACGCACTGGCCTTCCGGTTTGCCGCGTGTATTCCGCTTGCATCACGTTGAGCAGGCCAGTGTCCTGTGTCGTCGTCGTACTCCCGACGATCAAGACTCGGGGCTGCGGAGCCAACCAGATGAACCAAAGGGCGAGCGTCGACACAACGACGGCCGTCCCGATGGCGATCGTCATCCATTTCAGGCGTGTCGTCATGACAACACGCCCGAATCCCCGGTCACCTTATGAAGTCTATGACCCGGGTGACGGGCGAGCGGCAAGGGTTATTAGCGACTCGCTGCATCGATGGTCAATGGTCTCCCCTCGCTCGCGGCGGGGAAGGTCCTCATCCTCGGAACCACGAGGTTTTCGGTACTCGGAAGACCGGCTGGCCCTTCTCCTCCGGGAAGTCCAACAGACCGGCAGCCTGCGCGCCGCCGCGCGGCGCCTCGGCATGGATCCCGGCAATGGCTTGCGCATGATCCGGAGTGCGGAAGCCGTCATGGGGACCGCGTTGGTCCGTGGCAAGACAGGGGGTCGGAGCGGCGGGCATACAACGCTTACGGCGAGGGGGATGAGGGTCGCCCGCAAGCCGATCGACCAAGATTCTCCTACGAGCACGCGATGGCGCTGCTACCTCGTGGGCTCCCTGTTGCCACGCGCCCCTGTGCTCGTTGCGGTTCCGGATGCGGGCGTCCAGGCTTTCGTCGCGTCGGCTCCGGGACCCGAACGTTCGCAACGCCGGCGTCACATCTCAGGGGACGAATTTGAGTTGGAGATTCCCCCTTCGGCTGTGACCCTCGGCGAACGAGGAGGGAGAAGGGCGAGAACCAGCGCACGAAACCTCTGGACCGCGCGCGTGATTCGTGTGGGTCGCGAAGGCCGCTGGGGGATTCGGCGGATTGACTTGAAGGTCGGGGCCGCCACGCTCGTTGCGGCAATCACCGGTTCTGCGATCCGCGACCTTGAACTCGAACGGGGATCCACGGTGCTCGCGGAAGTCAAAGCCACCGCCTTGCGTCTACGCGCTCCTCAAGTCCAGGGGATTTCAGGTCGAACCGTTGAACGCGAGAGACCAAGACGCGCCGTTTAGGTTCGTGAGCGAGGCTCGCCCGGGTTCGGCCGATCCGGATTCGTTCCAATCCTGTGAGCTTTTCGATGAGACGTCAGCGCTGATTGAGGACGCGTGGCGCTATGCCGAAGGCGAGATGTTCCGATTCATCCGGAACAGGTTCTGGGGGTCGTACTTCGCTTTGATTTCGGCCAGGCGGTCGAAGTTCTGCCCGTACGAGGCATGGGTTCGCTCCTCGCCCTCGTCCGCGGTCTCGAAGTTGATGTAATGCCCACCCGTGGAGAACGGGCGAAGGCTCTCCCACGCTGTGCGGACCCAGGCGATATGCCGCTGGCCGGCGCCGTCACTCGGTGGCCATCCTCCCGCGACGACCACGGCGAACGCGGCGTCCCGATTCCCCACGGCGCCGTCTTGCAGACTCTTCTCGCTGATGGCCCCGCCGATGTGGAACAGGACCATTTGACACAATAGGCTGGTCTCTCGGGCTCCGTGTTCGCGGATGACCGACAGCACCGGGTCCGGGAGCGCGGACAGGTACTCGGACTTCCAGTAGTAGTGGTTTCCTTTGGGCTGGTTGGCGTCGAGCATGCTCTGCTGCTGGACGTACGTCTTCTCCGTGATGACATCGACGATGGTGCTTCCGAATTCCTTCAACGGGACCAGATCCCGGTGGCCCTCCTCGAGGGATCCGGTGTGACACGCGATGATCCCGACGATGGGCTTGCCTCGCCAATCGGGGGGGATGAACGGCGCGGGCGGCGCGAAGCGCAGGACGAGCACGAGCGTGAGCTCTCGAGGGGCCGAGGCCACGGTCCGTCGGTAGAGCTCCAGGATTTCTGCCGCACGATTGGCGGGCCACGCGATCAGGCCGGCGACAATCTTCGGGCCGACGGGATGGAGGCGGTACGTGAACGACGTGACGACGCCGAAGTTGCCCCCGCCCCCTCGGAGCGCCCAAAACAATTCCGGGTGCTCCTCGTGGTTGGCTCGGACCACACGGCCGTCAGCGGTGACGATTTCGACCTCGAGCAGATTGTCGACGCTCCACCCGAACCGACGAGTGAGGTAGCCAAACCCGCCACCGAGCGTTAGGCCGGCGACTCCCGTTTCGGACACGAAACCGAGCGGAGTGGCGAGGCCGTGGAGCTGGGTTTCTCGGTCCACGTCGCCGAGGATGCACCCGGGCTGGACCCGCGCCGTGCGCTCCGTCGGATCCACGAAGACGCCCTTCATCCGGGACATGTCGAGGGTCAGTCCGCCCTCCGCCACAGCCGTACCGGCGATGTTATGGCCGCCGCCTTTGATGGAGAGGAGGAGGCCGCGGCCTCGCGCGAAGTTCACACACTCGACCACGTCCGCTGTTCCGGTCGGGCGGACGACGAGTGCGGGCTTCTGATCGATCATTCCATTCCACAGCTTTCGCGAGTCCTCGTAGGTCGGGTCTCCGGCCCGTACCAACGAGCCGCGGAGGCTGCCTCGGAAAGCTTCGATGTCGTGAGGTCTGAGCGCAATGGGTCTGCCGTCGACGCTCAATGCCGCGATGTCCTTCTCTTCGCCCATCGCATTCCCCCGGGTCGTTTTTCGGCAACCCCGTGTGTTATGGAACCGGGTCTATATGTGTCGTTGTTCTCGTCGGTATTGTTGAATGCGTGGGCCCCCTCCGCCCTTTCCGCTTTCTTCGAGAGCGGTTTAAATCCGGCCGGACCCATTCGAACCGTGTTTCCGCCCCCGCACTCAGCGCATGCGCCCATGGCTCACCTTCACGGCATGATTGAACGGGGCTTGTCGAGAAGTTGCGGGCTGCCCGCTGAACTCCAGGATCCGTTTCTTGGTGAACGCTAGGCAATCAGCCGAGGCGTCGATCCCGATGGCTTTCCTCCCGAGTCTCAGTGCGACCACCGCCGTCGTGCCGCTCCCGACAAAAGGATCGAGCACGGTTCCGCCTCGGGGGCATGTCGCTCGGATTGGAAGCTCAACCAAGGCTTCAGGAAACACGGCATAGGGATTCTCAGGAGAAGGGGAGTCCTCGATTTGAATGGTCCAGACATCCGTCGGCACGCTTCCCCCCGTAGCTTTCACGAGGCCGTTCTTCCCCCAAATCGGTGGCGATGGGGGCTTTCTGATCGCATCCATGTCGTAGTATGCGTCTTTGCTCTTCACAAAGTGAAAGAACAGCTCGTGGGCAGGAGTCAGTCGGTCCTTGGCCACGTTACGAACGTGCCTTGGCTTGTGCCAGATCACCTCGCTTCTGATTTTCCATCCGATTTCTCGCATCGCGAATGCGACGCGCCACGGGATTCCCAGCCATTCCTTCCGTTCGCACTTGTCATCGAGATTGAGCCAGCAACTTCCCGTGGGCCTTGTAACACGGTACACCTCTCTCCCGACGGACGCGAGGGCTTCAACGTATTCCTCCACGGTCTTTTCGCTTCCGATTTCGTGGATCGTGTCGCCGACGTGCCGATGTCCGCTGTAGTACGGCGGGCTCGTGACGGTGCAATCCACGGAATCATCAGCCAGGGTTCGGAGAACTTCTCGGGAATCTCCAAGCAAGAGCCCGCAATCCCGGCTGGCGAAGACGGAGGATACCACGTCCGGCGTAATCACGGTCGGACCCATACCCTTTTTGCAGCCTCGAGAAGCGCATTTAGCCACGTCCGTACACCACGCCTTGCTTCCCTCTCTCCGGGCATCGCGCTTCTGGTGGAGGAATAGCGGACCCGGAGGGATGCGCGGTTCCTCCATGTGGACGTGTCAATGTCTGACGCACGCACGCGATTCTGTCTGGGTGAACCGCCCCGGTCGGGATTCGAACCGGATCGAGTTGGGGTCCGGACGGACCCTCTGCGGCCTGAGGCTGACTCCAGCACTTTAATCGGTTCCGCTGTGCGAAGCGACCGCGAGGGCTGCGATTCCCTCGAGCGGAATCGGAAAGTTGGCGACCCGATGCTTCAGCTCATATTCGAGTTCGTAGAGGGCTTTCTCCATCGCCCACCCGTGGATGAGGCGGCCGGCCTCCTTGGCGTCGCGGGTGTGATGAAGCGTAGAATGAGAGAGGTAGGTGCCCGTAAACCGTCCGACCATGTCCTCTTCCCACCCCCTCATCCGGTCCACCGCGGCCTCCTGTGGACCCAAGAGGACCCCCGGTTCGGAGGGCAATGTCGAATTGGCGACGTCTCTGACGAGATCCCGAATCACGTAGTTCCGGACGTAGGCAAAGGATCGGACCATGCTCCCGACATCCCGGAGGGGAGGTAGTTTCCTACCGCGCTCACCCAGCACCCGCTCGGGCTCCCCTTCGAAGTCGATGAAAAGAAGCACCCCGTCCGCCCGTCGTCGCAGCACTTGGGCCAGGTGCAAGTCCGAATGGATGACGCTTTTCACACCGCCCACGTGGGCCTCGAGATGCCGCAACGTCTCCTCGATTGGCGCACGAAGTTCGAGGAGCCGGGTCCGGGCCATTCGGGCGGATTCGGCGAGGATCGGTTCCTCGGCATGAGCGAGTTGACCGAGTCGCCGGAGAGCGGCTCCGAGGGATCGGGTCGCAGATTTGAACATGCCGCGGAAATCTTCCTCGGTGAACGGCTCGGGGTGCCAGAACCCCGGATGGCGGTCGATGAGAGCGTCATGCAACGCCGCCGTCGCCTCCCCGAGATCGGCTGCGACATCGAGAGTCGCCTCCTCGAAATCCTCGTTCGGGTTTACCTCCCGATCCAAGGTGTGACGCCAACCGTCGCAGAGCCACGCGAACAGGTCGTCCGCCTCGATGTGCTCGGTCGCCACCCCAAGGACGAGGCGGTCCACCCCACGTCCGAGTGCGACCTCCCCGAGAAATCGGGCCACGTGCGGGAACTTACGGGCATGGAGCCGAGCCAGGATGTCGGGCTCACGATTCCCGGTGTCGAGAAACTTGTACGACTTCAGGACGACGTCTCCCGAGCCGGTCGTGATCCGAAGCACGACGTTCGAGGTGTCCCCGCCCGGAATCGGAGAGGCCCCTCGAAAGGCACCAATCCCTTCCCCGGGGAAATTCAAGGAGTCCCCGGACTCGGTCGGAACCTTCGCCGCCCGTCGGAACGCGTCCACCACGAAACGCGCGAAGCTCTCCCTACGCTCGGCCTCCATCACATAGAACCTGTGGCGCTCCGCCTCGAGCTCGAACGCGGTCGGATCGAGTCGGGCCGACGCGATGGAGAGCGGGAGGTGGATGGGCCGTGCGCCCGTGTCCGGATCCATCGCTTGCAGGAGAAAGAAGACGATCGCCTCGATTCCCGTTTCCGAGAGGAGGGCACGATCTTTCACGGCAAGCCGCGTCGTCCCGCGGATCGAGTCGCCGCACCAGCGGAGGGACCCCAGC
>Ga0209157_1002143_pt1 | contig 15906 bp, 13 predicted proteins | sample GraSoiAngelo_135_FD_185892 | JGI IMG/M metagenome (GOLD analysis project Ga0209157, IMG submission 185892) | Grasslands soil microbial communities from the Angelo Coastal Reserve, California, USA - 14_0929_05_40cm (SPAdes) (version 2) | ecosystem: Environmental > Terrestrial > Soil > Grasslands ...
GCTGAGCTGCATCTGGACGAGCCGGTGCCCGTCCAGTTCGGCCACTATCTCTGGGGCGTCGTACGGGGCGATTTGGGCCGGTCCTATATCACCCAGCGTCCCGTCCTCGGCGACCTGGCCGAGCGATTTCCCAAGACACTGCAACTCGCGGGAGCCGCGATGTTGCTCGCGGCGACGTGTGGTATCGCGCTCGGCGTGCTCGCGGCGATCAGGCCAGGCGGTGCGGTCGACCGATTCAGCATGTTCATCGCCTACGTCGGCGTATCATTCCCCGTCTACTGGGTCGGTTTGCTCCTGATCCTCTTGTTCGCCGTCGCGTTGCAGTGGCTGCCGCCGTCGGGGTACGGCGGGATCGCGTTTCTGGTGCTTCCCGCGCTAACGCTCGGCACGCGTTCGATCGCGTTTCTGGCGCGCATGACGCGCGGCGCGATGCTCGACGTGCTGCCCGCAGATTTTGTGCGGACGGCGCGGGCGAAAGGTCTTCCGGAACGGCGCGTCATCGGCCGGCATGCGTTTCGGAACGCGCTGCTCCCGATTATCACCGTGCTCGGACTCGACGTTGGCAATTATCTCACGGGAAGTATTCTCACCGAGACGATATTTTCCTGGCCGGGTGTGGGCCGATACGTGTTGCTGGCGATTCAAAAGCGCGATCTGCCGGCGATCCAGGGCAGCATCCTGTTCCTGTCCGTGATTTTCGTGCTGGTCAACCTTCTCACTGACGTGCTCTATGCGAAAGCTGATCCTCGCGTCGCTTACGATTAGCGCCGCGGCTTCTCTCCAGGCGCAAAGCCGCGGCTCATTGCAGCAGCGCATCACGCGTCTGCTCGATCAGCCGCCCTTCGATCGCGCCACCTGGAATGTGTACGCCCAGGACGATCGCGGGCACGTCCTGTTCAACCGCAACGGCGATCACTTCTCCGTACCGGCGAGCAATACCAAGCTCGTCGTTGCCGCCGCCGCGACCGTCTTGCTCCCCGCCGATTATCGCGTGCGAACGAGCGTGTATGCGAACGGCACGGTGACGGACGGCGTGCTGAAGGGCGATTTGATTCTCTATGGGCGCGGCGATCCAACGTGGTCCCAGCGCTGCTACGCGGTGGATACGTTGGCGCCGGGCGCCTGTGACTCGACGTGGACCGCCGTCGACGCCATCGCCGATTCGCTCAAGGCGCACGGGCTGCGCCGCGTCACCGGCCGAATCGTCGGGGACGGATCGTATTTCGAGCCGACCCTGACGCACTGGAACTGGGGCTCGTTCGACCTCAACTGGTGGTACGCGGCGCCCGTCTCGGGGCTCGGGTTTCACGACAACAGCGTCGACTTCCAAATCACGCCCGGCGGCGCGGTGGATCAGCCGCCATCCATCACCTGGAATCCCGACCTCCATCTTTTCACGTTCGAGAACCGCGCGCGGACGGTGCCGCCGGATTCCAGCACGACGATCGGCGACAACTTCTTTCGCAAGCCGGGGACACTCGACATTTGGGCCGAAGGGACGGTGTCGCTGAGCCGCACGCCGTGGATCGAGAGCTTCGCGCTACCGGATCCGAGTCTCTATGCCGCTCGCGCGCTCGAGCTGTCCCTACAGCGCAAGGGTGTGTCGGTGGAAGGTGGCGCAGCCAGCACGACCGACTCGATGGTGTACCGCGGCGTTCGCGGGAATCCGATCGTCGAATACCGCGGGCGACCGCTGCCCGACATCATTTTCCCGATCCTGAATACCAGTCAGAACTGGTTTGCCGAAATGCTGCTCAAGATTCTCGGGCGCGAGGTCGGTGACACGGGAAGTTGGGCCAAGGGACTCGACGTCGAGAAGCGATTCCTGATGGATTCGGTGAAAGTCGACTCGACGGCGTTCGCCCTCGATGACGGCTCGGGACTATCGGCGGGCAATCTCGTGACTCCGCACACGTTCGTACAGCTCCTCGCCTACATGTATCGCCATCCCAAGCGGCGGCCATTTCTTGCGGCGTTGCCACGCGCCGAGCAGCGCGGCTCGCTACAGAAACGCTTCGGCGCGACGCCACTGGAAGGTCGCGTCCTCGCGAAAACGGGATCGATTTTCCGGGTGAATACGCTGTCGGGCTACATCGAGCGCGCGGACGGGCGGGTGATCACCTTTTCGATTCAAGCCAACGCACATGATGTGCCGAACAAACAGATGCTCGCGCAGATAGACTCAGTGGTCGTACAGCTCGCGCGCTAGTCTTCTTTCTGTCCAAAAATCGCCATGTTGGAGCTATGTCCCGGCTCGAACTTGGCGGATGGATTGAGAAAGTGCACCGCGTGGTTGACGGCGATACACGCCTCGGCCACACCCGTCGCGATCAATTTCAGCTTCCCCGGATAGGTCGTGATGTCTCCCGCCGCGTAGATGCCCGGGATATTGGTTTCCATCGTCTGCGACACCTTGATGTCACCCTTCTCGATGTCGAGCCCCCACTCCGCGATCGCGCCCAATGACGAAACGAAGCCGAGCTGCGGGATCACGCAGTCCATCGGCAGCGTCTCTTCTTGTTTCGTCTTGTTGTTGATGATGGTCACGCGCTCGATGCGGTCGGCTCCACTAATCGCCTTCAGCTCCCAGAACGTGCGCAGCTCCATCTTCCCGGCCGCGGCGAGCGCCTGTACCTGGTCGACGGTCGACTGGTGGGCGCGGAAGCCGTCGCGCCGGTGGATCATCACGATCGATTTGGCGACGCCCTGAAGGTTCACCGCCCAGTCGAACGCCGAGTCACCGCCGCCGACGATGAGAATTCGTTTGCCCGCAAAGGTTTGCAGATTGAGCACGCGATCGTGGAGTCCCTTGTCGTTCCATTGATCCACGTCTTTGAGCGGCAGTTTGCGCGGCGTGAAGGCACCGATCCCGCCGGCGATCAAGACCGTGCGGCCCGGATATTCATCCTTGTCGGTGACGATCGTGAACAGCGGTTGGCCATTCTCCTGTGTGCGCTTGAGGCCGATCACCTTCTGCGCAAGATGCACCGGTGGCTTCCACTGCAGTCCCTGCTCCGCCATCCCCTTCACCAAGTCTTTGGCGAGAACCTTCGGGAAGCCGGCAACGTCGAAGACGTATTTCTCGGGGTAGAGCGCGGTCAGCTGGCCGCCGACTTGATCCAGGTTATCGATCAGCCGGTGGGACGCGCCACGCATGCCGGCATAAAACGCCGCGAACAGACCCGTCGGGCCGGCGCCGATGATGGTGATATCTTTCGCGTCTTGCATCGGGCCAACGCTAACCTGCTTCTTGTCCTTGTCCTAGTGGGATGCGCCGGTAACGGACCGCCCGCCGCGCTCGGCTGGAGCCTCGGCGGCGAAGCCCACGTCTTCATCGCCGGCGACCGATTGGCGCTCACAGGCAACGGGGGGGGCGGGGGGGGCGGGGGGGGCGATCTCGCCGACTCGTTGCGCATCAAACCGCTCATCGCCGTTGATCCCGACAGTCGACGTAGCGCGACGGTACTGTCGGCGAGCGGCGCGGCCCCGGCGCGGCTGGTGCTCGCCCGTTTTCATGCGCCCGAGACCTGCGGCTATTCCGAATCGGTCACGGAGCTCGTATTCGCGTTTCCGCCGGGAGGTGCCGCGGGTCACAGTACGCCACCGTCTCACGGCCCCGTCGTCGCGCTTCTCAATACGCAGCCGTTCGCGGGTGGCGCCGGCACGCCGTCGTCGTCACTCTCTCGACTGGCCGCGGTTCATCTCGTCACCCGCGTCGCGCAACGCGCCGACAGTATCAGCGGGAGCCCTGCTGCATTGCTGCATCCGCTCGTGCTCGATGCGGACCAGGCGTCCGACGCCGGCGAAGTCGTCCCGGTGTTCCGCAGCAGTTCATCCTACGCGGTGGGATTCCGAGGACGATTCGTTCGCGCAGCAGATACCTTGCTGATCACGGGAGTGGCCGTCACAGACACCGCGTTGCGCGCTCTGCGGTGGGTGCTGCGTCCCCAGCGCACTCGACTCGTCGGTGGGATGATTTCGGCCGGTGCGCGGCGCTACTCGCTGCGGGGAGCGGTGGCCGGCGAGGGCGGCGGGACGCTGCTCCTGGTCGATGAGATCGCGGACGTGAGCCTCAGCGATTCCCGCGCCGTGGCGCTGGATGCCGCCACGCGCACCGTCGTCGCGGAGCAACCGCTCGCGCTCCGTTGCCCCTGACGGTACGTTCCCGACTCGTGAAGATCTACACGAAGACTGGCGACTCTGGTGAGACGGGACTCTTCGGCGGCGGCCGCGTCCCCAAAGACCATCTGCGCGTGCGCGCGTATGGCGAAGTCGACGAGCTCAACGCGGCGCTCGGATTTGCGGCGACGCTGGAGCCCGTTCCTTTCGAGTCCAGCCTGCTGCAGGCGATCCAGCGAGACCTCTTCACGATGGGCGCCGAACTCGCGAGTAAAGATCCTGGTAAGCTGCGCGAAGTGCTCGAGGCCGCGGACGTCGGCGCGCTCGAGAAGGTCATCGACCGTTACGAGGCCGGGCTCACGCCACTGAAGAACTTCATTCTCCCGGGCGGCGCGCCCAAGGCGGCCGCGTTGCACGTCGCGCGCACGGTCTGTAGGCGGGCCGAGCGGGCGGTGGTGAGCTTGAACCGCGAGCAGCCGACCAACCAGACCGTCATCCACTATCTGAACCGGCTTTCCGATCTGCTGTTCGTGCTGGCGCGGGCCGTCAACGCGCAGACGGGGCACGCCGACGTCACGTGGTGACGATTCGCGTCTCGCTCCAGGAACAGCGGGACGCCTCTTACGACATCCTCATCGCCCCCGGACTCTTCCAGCAGCTGGACGAGCTCCTGAAGCGCCACTGTCCAGCGGCGGCGTATGCGCTGATCTCCGATTCGCACGTCGGAAAGTTGTACGGGGAGCCTTTGGCGGCACAGCTCGAGCAGGCCGGCGTCACGGTGAGACTCTTGACGTTTCCCGCAGGGGAATGGAACAAGACACGCGACACGTGGGCATCGTTGAGCGATCGCATGCTCGCCGCGCAGCTCGGCCGCGATTGCGCGGTCATCGCGTTGGGCGGCGGGGTCGTGAGCGACGTCGGTGGCTTCGTGGCAGCGACATACCTGCGGGGCGTGCCACTGGTTCAAGCGCCCACATCGCTGCTCGCGATGATCGATTCCTCGATCGGTGGGAAGACCGGCGTCGACGTAGCGGCGGGGAAGAATCTGTTGGGCGCATTTCACCAACCGCGCCTCGTGATCGCCGATCTCGATGCGCTGGGATCGTTGTCGAGCGTGCAGCTGTCCGCCGGTCTCGCCGAAGCGGTAAAGCACGGCGCGATCGCCGACGCGGAATACTTCGGCTTTCTGGAACGGCAATACGCGGAAATCTTCGGGAAGCACGCGCCCGCCCTGGAACGGCTGGTGCGCCGGTCGGTCGAGATCAAGGCGGCGATTGTCGCGCTCGACGAGCGCGAGGCCGGCCGGCGCGCGATCTTGAATTTCGGTCACACCGTCGGCCACGCCATCGAAGCGACCTCGAAGTACGAGGCATTGCACGGTGAGGCGATCGCGATCGGGATGGTCTACGAAGCGCGGCTCGCCGAGTCGCTCGGGATCGCAGCGGCCGGTACGGCGTCGCGTATCGCCGCGGTCCTGGAGCGGCTCAACTTGCCCATCGAGCGGCCGGATGCGAGTCGGGTGGATGATCTGATCGAGGCGATGCGATCGGACAAGAAGGTGCGCGCCCGGGAGCTGCGGGTTGCGATCCCGCGCGCCATTGGTACGCCCTACGGCAACGACCAGGACGGCTGGACTGTAGCCGTTGACGAGGATTTGATGCGTCAGATTCTGGTCAACACATAGCCCACATTCCTGTCCACCTCTCCACAGCTTCTTCTCATCCTTCGGATTGACTCCGTTCCGAGGGGAATCGCGGGGTGGGAAAGCTGTTTCCACAGCGCATGTGGATAGTGGACAAACCACGGAATGCTCACATATCTATTAATTTGTGATGTGGATAACCGTGGAGATTTGCACCTATTGGCGGGAAAACCTATATTGGCGCGGTTCCCCGTGGGCCTAAATGGCGGCAGCGCCGTCTGTTCCGACTAAAACTTGGCAGGCTGGGAGAATCCGCATGGCTCGGTCGAATGGCGGCAAGGCGAAGGCGTTTTTCCGCACCACCCCCTCCGGAGCATTCGACCAGTACCTGCAAGACATACAAAAACTCCCACTCATAAAAGATCCTGCTGAAGAGCGTCGCCTCGCTCGGCGCGTGCAACGCGGCGATGAAAAAGCCGCCGAGCGTTTGGTAACGGCCAACCTTCGTTTCGTCATCTCTTACGTAAAGAAATACCAAGGCCACGGACTCGATCTCTCCGAGTTGGTCGCCATCGGCAACGAAGGACTCCTCAAGGCGGTCAAGAAGTTCGATCCCGATCAAGGCGTCAAATTCATTTCGTATGCCGTGTGGTGGGTGCGGCAAGCGGTTCTGAAAGCGTTGGCGGAGCAGACGCGCAGCGTTCGCATTCCGCTGAATCAGAACTCCCAGCTCATTCGCATGAGCCGAACGGAGACGTATCTCTCACAGGAGCTCGGCCGGGAACCCACCGACAACGAAATCGCCCAGGCACTCGAAGACAGCGTCGAGAATGTCCGCACCGCGCGCCGCATGACGGCCGCGGAGTTGTCGCTCGACGCGCCCGTCGATCGCACCGACAAGGACGCGGCGACGCTCGGCGAGCGCTTCGCGGGACAGGAAGGCGGCGAGATCGAAGAGCGCACCGACGGCAAGTTGATGCGCGAATTCATCGACCGGATTTTCCAGAAGTATCTCACGCCACGCGAGCGCAAGATTCTCTATCTCTACTACGGACTCGAAGAAGGCAGCGAGGCGATGACGCTCGAAAAGATCGGCGCGCTGATGGGCGTCACTCGTGAGCGAATCCGGCAGATCAGAGAACGGGCATTCGAGAAGCTGCGCGAATCGCCCGACGGGAAAGCGCTCAAGGGATTCTGGCGGGCCGCCTAGACGCCGAGGCAGACGCCTAGACGCTCAGACGCCTAGCGCATTGCAGGTAGGAGGGGTCAGGAAAGCGATTTCCTGGCCCCTTCGTACTAGGACCCGCTAGGCGTCTCGGCGTCTAGGCGCCTATCATATAGTCATGTCCCCCAGCCTGGCGAGCGACCTCGCATCGATTGTCGGCCAACGACACGTGCGTGAAGCGCGAGCCGAGCGCGTGACGTACGCTATGGACGGTCTTCCCACTCATCGCCGCCTTCCCGATCTCGTAGTTCTTCCGGGTACTCGCGAAGAATTGATCGCGGTCGTGCGTCTGCTCGCTGCGCACGGCGTTCCGTTCGTGCCGCGCGGCGCGGGGACTGGTCTCTCGGGCGGCGCGCTGGCAGATGAAGGCTCCGTTCTGATCGTGCTGACACGGTTGAATCGGATTCTCAAGATGGATGCAGGCAACCGTGCAGCGATCGTGGAGCCCGGCGTCGTGAACGCGAAGCTCAGCGCCGCGGCACGGCCACACGGATTGCAGTACGCGCCCGATCCCTCGAGCCAGAGCGCCTGCACGATCGGCGGGAACGTGGCCGAGAACGCCGGCGGGCCACACTGTCTCAAGTACGGCGTCACCGCGAATCACGTGCTCGCGCTCGAGGTATTGCTCGCCGACGGCACGGTGGTGGAAAGCGGCAGCCCCGGCGGCGAGCCGTGGGGTCCCGATCTCGTCGGCCTGTTCGTCGGTTCCGAGGGAAATTTCGGCATCGCCACGAAAATTACCGTGCGTCTCACGCCGCTGCCGCGCGCGGTGCGAACGATGCTCGCCGACTTCAATGGACTGCGGACGGCAGGTGAAGCAGTCTCCGCGATCATCGCCGCCGGCATCGTGCCGGCGGCCCTCGAGATGATGGATCAATCCTGCATCGCCGCCGTCGAGGATTCTGTGTATGCGGCGGGGTATCCGCGCGATGCCGCCGCCGTCCTGCTCGTGGAGCTGGACGGCCGCAACGAGGCCGGCGTCATCGCGGAGACCGAGGCGGTTGCCGAGCTGCTGCGGAAATCGGGCGCGCGCTCGGTGCGCATTGCCGCCAGCGAAGCGGAGCGCGAGCGACTGTGGCAGGGACGCAAGAAGGCGTTCGGCGCCATGGGACGACTGTCGCGCGACCTGGTCGTGCAGGACGCCGTGGTGCCGCGCTCCGCGCTCCCGCAGGTTCTCGAAACGATTTGCGCAATCGCGAAACGGTATGACCTCGTCGTCAGCAACGTCTTTCACGCGGGTGACGGCAATCTGCACCCGAATATTTCGTTCGATGCCACTGATCCGGCGCTCAAACAACGCGTCGAAGCCGCGAGCGCGGAGATCATGTCGACATGCATCGCCGCCGGTGGTACGATCACGGGCGAGCATGGCGTGGGCATCGACAAGCTGCGCTACATGCCGCTCATCTTCGATCCGGAGTCCCTGGGTGCAATGCAGGCGGTACGGCGCGTGTTCGATCCGAAAGAACGGGTGAATCCCGGCAAGGTGATACCGGTGCACGCGTGCCGGGAATGGACAAGCGCTCGAAGCGATTCCGGGTGGGTTAACCCCGGGGCGGTGCCCCGGGGCGAACCAGTGCGTGCCCTGTGACGATCCTGGAGAAGGTGACCGCCTTGTTGGGCGAAGGCGCCGTCCTCGAGCCCAGCACCGACCGCGTCCCCCGCATCGCTCCCGGATCTCCAGACGCCGTCGCACTCCTGCTCGGCACGGCCCATCAGGAAGGCTGGCGGGTGCGCATCGAAGGGGCGGGCACGTGGCTGCAGAGCGACGCGCCCGCCGACCTGGCACTCACCACCCGCCGGCTCGACCGCGTTCCCGCCGTCGAACCGGCGGATCTGACCGCGGCGCCTGGTTGAGCATTGATCCGCCGGGCCTCGCGGGCCGCACACTTGGCTCCATCGTCGCCACCGCGACGGCCGGCCCGCTGCGACATGGCTTCGGTCCGATCAAAGATCATCTCCTGGGCGTGACGTTCGTGACCGGCGATGGCCGCATGGTACAGAGCGGCGGCCGAGTGATGAAGAATGTCGCGGGCTACGATCTCACACGATTGCAGGCCGGCGGGTTCGGCGCATTCGGCGTCATCGTCCTCGTGCACCTGCGACTGCGCACGCTGCCGCGCGCCGACGTCACCTATTTGCTCGAGGGTGCGCGGGAGGATCTCACGCAGGTTGGCGAAGACATCGCGGCCGCTGGGCTCACGCCCGCCGCGCTCGAGCTCGTCTCACCCGCGCTCGCCCGCCGCGAGCGCTGGGTGCTCGGCGTGCGACTCGCCGGGTCACCGGCCCTGGTCGCCGCCGACGAGGCCGGGCTGAGAGCGGCGAGTGGCGGTGGCGGGGGTGGCGGGGGCGGGGGTGGCGGGGGTGGCGGGGGCGGGCGGGGCGGGGGGGGCCCCTCCCGGTTCACGCCGCTTCGGGCCGAAGAGGCGCACGCATTCTGGATGCGTCTCGCCGAGGGATTTGCGGTCCGGCCGGTGACGTTCCGCATCGGCGGCGTGCCGTCGGCGAGCGACGAGCTGCTCGACCTGCTCCAACACCAGCTTGGCGACGAATGGATCTCCGCGTCGCCGGCGGCGGGCGCGATCCGGTGGACGGGCGACGCCAGCATCGATCGGCTGCAACGGTTGCGCCGCACGCTCGCGGGACTCGAGGTGCCGCTCACGCTCGAGCGCGCGCCGTGGCCGCTGCGCGGCGCCGTCGGCCACTTCGGCGCGTATCGCGAAGGCGTGGGCCCGCTCGTAGCCGGACTGCGCCGCACCTTCGATCCCGGCGGCGCGCTCGTGGTTGCCACAGAAGGCTCATGACGCGAGGAGGCTTCGAAGGGCTGGACGCATGCGTGCATTGCGGTTTCTGTCTTCAAGCTTGCCCGACGTTCCTCGCCACCGGAGATGAATCCGATTCACCGCGCGGCCGCATCGAGCTGATGCGGGCCCTCGAGCGGGGCGACCTGACCGCCGACGATGCCGCGCTCGCCTACCACCTCGATCGCTGTCTCGGCTGCCGCGGCTGCGAGCCCGTCTGCCCCTCGGGTGTGCAGTACGGCCATGGCCTCGAGGCGGCTCGCGCACGACTCACCGCCGTTCGCGGCGTTCCGCGCCTTGCGAGAATGGCGCTCTGGGCGCTGACGACGCCGGGAGTGAGTGCGGTCGTGTACGGGTTCGCTCGCGTGCTGAGAGCGACCGGACTCCCGCGACTGTTCGCTGGCTGGGGAAGATTCCGATTTGCCATGGGGATGCTGGCGGCGACGAAGGCAGTTGGGCGGTTGAGCGGTTCGGCGGTTAGAAGCCGTCGCACACAAACCGCCCAACCGCCCAAGCGCCCAACCGCCCTGTTATTCCGTGGCTGCGTCCAGCAGGGCCTTTTCTCCCACGTCCACGATGCCACCGTGCGCACCTTAGGCATCAACGGCTACGACGTCCGCGAAGTCTCGGGCCAGGGGTGCTGTGGTGCGCTGCATGCACACGCGGGATTGATCGACGAAGCACGCGAGTTGGCACGCAAGAATGTCGATGCATTCGGCGATGGCGAGGAACCCATCGTCGTGAACAGCGCCGGATGTGGGGCCATGATGAAAGAGTACGGGCGTCTCCTCGGTGACGAGCGATGCGAGCGTCTCGCTGCGCGCGTTCGCGACGTGACCGAGCTCCTCGCCGGCGACGCGATGACAGGTCCAGTTCCGGGAGCCCCGCTCGACCTGCACGTCGCGTACGATCCACCGTGTCATCTCCTGCACGCGCAAGGCGTCGCCGTTCCGCCGCTGAAGCTCTTCGCGGCGATCCCGCTGCTCGAGCTCGTGCAAGTGCCCGGCGCCACCGAGTGTTGCGGGAGCGCGGGGCTGTTCACGCTGCTCGAGCCGGAGATGTCGCGCGCGGTGTTGGCGGCAAAGATCGAGCGGCTGCGAGTGGCGGCGCCGCAGGTCGTCGCGACCGGCAATCCCGGCTGCGTGATGCAAATCGGAGCGGGGTTGGCGGCCGCCAGGGTGCCGGCGCGCGTACGTCACCCGGTCGAGCTGCTCGATGACTCCTATCGCGCGGCGGGACGCTACGAATGACGGCGCGCCTCATCTTCACGCCCGACGGCGTGGAGCTGGCGCTGCATCGCGTGCGCGCCTATCGAGACGGCCGCCCCGCCGTGTTGCTCGTCCACGGCGCCTTCACGAATCATCGCTTCTGGCTGCACTCCGAAGACGGCATGAGAGGGATGGGGGGGATGGCCCATTTCCTCGGCGCCGCGGGCCTGGACGTATGGCTCGCCGATCTCCGGCATCATGGCGAAAGCGCGCGCGAACCGCGACGCGGTGCCTGGACGTTCGAGGATTGGGTCCTGAACGATGCGCCCACATTGGTTGCTCGCGTGCGCGAAGAGACCGACGGCGCGCCACTCGCGTGGATCGGACACTCGGCAGGCGGCGCCGCCGGTCTGTGCTGGCTGGCGCGCGTTGCGGCGGCGGCTCCGCTTGCCGCGGTCGTCACGCTCGGGACACCGGGCCCGCGCCGGCTCGGACCCGTACGGAGCGCGCTCGCCGCCTCCACGATTGCCCTGTCGCGGGCGTTGGGTCGCTTCCCGGCGCGGGCGCTACGCTTCGGCAACGAAGACGAGGCGGCGGAGATCATCGCCGAATGGATGGAGTGGAACGTGCGCGGCGCGTGGCTCGGGACGGATGGATTCGACTACTTTGGCGGCCTGGCGGCGGTGAGTATCCCGTACCTCGGCGTGGCGGGGACCGCCGATCGGATCTTCGCGCCGCCAGCGGCGTGCCGGCAGGTCGTCGACCGCGTCGGATCGCGTCGCAAGCTGCTCGCGGTCGAGCCGGGATTGACGCATCGTGGCCTGGTACTATCCGACCGCGCGCGCCAGTCCTGCTGGCCCAACGTGGTCGCCTGGCTCAAGGAGACGCTGTGACCGAAGCCGTGTTGTTCGATTTCAACGGCGTGTTGGTCGACGATGAGGCGCAGCATTGTGAGGCGCTCCAGGCCGTCCTGCGTGACGAAGCCATCACGCTGTCACGCGAGCAATACTACGCCGACTATCTGGGTTTGGACGACCGCACTGGATTCGTGCAGGCGTTTCGGCGCGCGAATCGCACGCTGACAACCGAGATCTTGAATCGGCTCGTCGAGGCCAAATCGCGTGTCTATCTCGCGCTCGTTGCGAAGTCGTTGCGGCTCGTCCCGGGTGCTACCGAATTCGTGCGCGATGCCGGCGGGCGCTACCGGTTGGGAATCGTTTCCGGTGCACTGCGCCGCGAGATTGACGTCGTGTTGCGCAAGTCGGGGCTGGGGGATCGATTCGAGATCATCATCGCCGCGGATGATGTGCGGCATTGCAAACCCGATCCTGCCGCTTACCTCGCCGCCCAGGCCGCTTTCAACAAGAGACGACCGGTTGCGGCAAATGCATGCGTCGCGATCGAGGATTCCCGCCCGGGGCTCGAGGCGGCGCGCGCCGCAGGAATGTCGTGCGTGATGCTGACGACGAACTACCCCGCGAGCACGTTCGGCGGCCGGGGCGCCGCGCTGGTGTGGGATACATTTTCCGGACACACCGCGGCCGAGCTCGCAGACTTATGAGCGACACCTTTCCCGCCGCGCCTGCTCCCACCGTCGTGCGCCTCGATCGCGACGAGGTGCCGGTCGAGATCGTCGATCAGCTGCGCGCCGGCGCCGTGGTCGCGCCGGCCGACGTCGGCGTCATCGATCTCACCGGCGCCGGCTCCGTAGAGGGGGCGGTCTCCTGTTTTCAGGGTTTGCTCACGAGTGACATTGAAAAGCCGGGCGACGGGGCGTTCGTATACGGCGCGCTGCTCACACCGAAAGGGATGATCGTCGTGGACGGCTGGGCCGCGCGCCTTGGGTCGCGGGTCCGCTTCACCGTGCCGACGGAAGGGCGTGACCGCGCGCTGACGATCCTGCAACGGTCGGTGCCGCCGCGTCTCGCGCGCTCGGCGGATCGCACCGAAGACATGACGGTCCTGCGAATCACCGGCGCACATGCCGCGGCAGTGATGGGAGCCGCCGGCCTGCCGATGCCGCACAGTCCGAATCGCGTCCTCGAAGCGACAGTCGGCGACATACCGCTTGAAGTCGCCCGCGCGCCCGAGTCGGCGCCCTTCCTGCTTCAGATCACGGTCGCTTCGCACTATCGCGATGCCGTGATAGAGCGGCTGGTGCGCGGTGGTGCGCATCCAGGCCAGCCGGCGGCACTGGAGCTGGCGCGGATCCTCGCGGGGTGGCCGCGACTCGCCGCGGAAGTCGACGAGAAGACGATCCCGCAGGAGCTGCGCTTCGATGAGATCGGCGGTGTCTCTTACACGAAGGGCTGCTACACCGGCCAGGAAACGGTCAGCCGCCTGCACTTCCGCGGTCATGCGAACCGACATCTGCGTGGGCTGCTCTTCGAGACGGATCCGCCGGCCGCTCCGGCGATCGGCTGGAGTGCCGTCACGGATGACGAACGCGAGGTCGGCCGCGTCACCAGCATCGCCTGGTTGCCGGACGGCGGGGGCTCGCTCCTGGGACGCTGGATTGGTTTGGCGGTTCTCCGCCGCGAGGTGCCGGTAGGCGCCGTCGTGCGCGCCTCGGGCCGAGAAGCTCGCGTCGTCGATCTTCCGTTCGCGGTTCCCAGCGTCCGGCCGGCGTGACCGTCCTCGTCACGGGCGGCAGTGGGCTCGTCGGGACTCATCTTCTCGACGCCCTGCGTGCCCGTAGCGAACGCGTGCGGGCACTCGTTCGCCCCGATTCGCAGGCAATTGTCGTGAGCCTTGGTGGCGAGCCTGTGATCGGAGATGTGACGGACCCCAGGGCGTGGGAGCGCGCTGCCGCTGGAGGTGAAGTCACAGCGATCGTGCATGGCGCCGCGATCATCGTTGCGCGCGTCTCGCTCGATGAGTTCATGCGCGTCAACGTCGGCGGCACCCGGCTCGCGGTCGAGACGGCGCGGCGGCTGCGCGTCCCGCTGGTCCACGTGTCGACGGTCGCGGTCTATGGGCGCTCGGTCGAACCGCTGGCCGGCGGGGGCGGCTGCGGCGAGGATTTCCCGTTTCAACCGCTTTCCGACCACGACTATTACGCGCGCAGCAAGCGGGCAGCCGAGGAGATCGTTCGCGAAGCAGCCGAGCGCGACGGCCTGTCCGTGATTGCCATCAGGCCTAACGTGATCTACGGAGCGCGCGACAAGCTGTTCACGGCGCGTGTCATTGCCACGATGCGGCGCCGCGTGCTGCCGCGCCTCGGTCCGGGCACGAACCACTTGTCGTGCGTGTACGCAGGCAACGTCGCGTCGGCGATTTTGGCTGCTCTCGATGCACGGCCGTCGACGGGTTTCCGCGCGTACAACGTCACGCGTGACAGGCCGCCGTTGCTGACGCAGCGTGAGTTCTTCGGGCAGTTCGCGCGAGAACTGGGGATCCGAGTCCGTTTCGCTCCCGTTCCCATCACCATCGCCGCCGTCGGGGTCGCAATCTGGAGTACGCTGCAGCGACTGCTCCAGCCCCAGCGCTACACCGGCCTCGCCGCGGCGGCGGTCTCATTCATTGCGGGTGAGAATCCCTACGCAACGGATCGGATTCGGAATGAGCTGGGATGGGAGCCGCCGTTTGACGCCCGCGTCGCGATTGCGCGGGCGATACAGCCGACACACGTCTAGGAAAATCAAAAGCCCGGGGAGCACCCGGGCTTGATTCCCTTCGAGACGACAAGCGCGATTACGGACGCCGTGTGGTCGTCGGACGACGAGCTGGACGACGCGCATGCGAGGTATCCATGCGAGCCTTCGACGTGTCGGCGGCCATGTGATGCGTCGTGTCCGTCCTCGTCATCTTCATCGAATCGGCCATTTTCATCGAGTCGGCCATTCGCGCGCTGTCGGCAGCCATGCTGCCGCCCTGTTGCGCCTTCTTACACGCGCCTGCGGCCATGACGACGAGCGCCACGACCAATGCGATGCGCTTCATGCGAGCTCCTGTGAGGGCTGGGGGACGGCGAAACGTACACGGCGGATTCGCACAGTCAAGCATCGCTAAATTATAGGAATTATGCCCAATTTTGATCGGCGCTCGTTCCTTGCATTGGCAACGACCATACCGGCGCTGCGCCGTTCCATTTTTGGAACGCCGTCGCAACAACCGGTGATCGAAGTCCGTCCCACCGCGCTGTTTCAGCAACCTGATGGCCGCAAGAACCTGGCGCGCATCACCGTCGCGGGATTGAGCGCACCGGCGGCACGCGCCCGCGTCACGGATCGGCGTGGAGCGCTCGTCGGCACCGCCGGGCTACTCCCCTCGCCGGAAGGAGCGACGTTGAGCGGCGAGCTCTGGGTGCCGCTCTCCGAGCCATCGGAATATCAAGTCGACGTCGAAGTCGGACGCGACCGCGCGGCACGACGGCGCGTGCGCGTCACGCCGCCCAAACGGTGGACGCTGTACTGGCTCGCTTCGATTCACACCGACGTTGGCTATACCGATCTCCAGGAACGCGCGCTCGAGATCCATCGCCGCAACCTGGATGCGGCGGTCGCGCGGCTCTCGAGCCATCGCGATTTTCGATTCACCGCCGAGTGCGCACTGCAGGTTCTCTCCTATTTGGAGAATCGATCGAGCGAGGCGGGGGACGCACTCCTGCAGGCCATCCGTGACGGCAAAGTCGGATGGCAAGCGCTGTTCGCGAACATGCTCACGGGCCTTCTCGATCACGAGACGTTCGCGCGGCTGGTGTGGCCGGCGGGAAAACTCGCGAGAGAGCGCGGTCTCACGTTCGCAACGGCGCAGATTACCGACGTTCCCGGCCAAACGCTGACCTTTCCCATGCTGCTCGCCGCGAGCGGCGTGAAGTACCTGGCGAGCGGCGCCAATCCCGAACGCGCGGCGCCATTGCTGCCGGCAACTGCTCGCGGCGAGGGGGGGGGGACCGGGGGGACCGGGGGG
>Ga0209157_1002147_pt1 | contig 15896 bp, 11 predicted proteins | sample GraSoiAngelo_135_FD_185892 | JGI IMG/M metagenome (GOLD analysis project Ga0209157, IMG submission 185892) | Grasslands soil microbial communities from the Angelo Coastal Reserve, California, USA - 14_0929_05_40cm (SPAdes) (version 2) | ecosystem: Environmental > Terrestrial > Soil > Grasslands ...
GGATCTCCACCTTGTTGGCGCGGGGGTGGACGCGGAACACGACCTGGTTGCCGATCTCGTTCACCAGCGTGCCCTTCTCGGTGATCACCGGACCCTGCACGACCTCGGCGGGGTTCATGACGCCGTGACCTCCGGCGCGGCGAGCCGGCTCGCCACCTGCTCGAGCGCCGGGCGGGTGAAGACGATCTCGACGTGGCCGAGGACGTCGTAGACGTTGAGTCCGCCGGCGCGGAGCACCTTCACCCGGGGCAGGTTGCGCGCGGCACGCATGATGGTCTCGTCCGCCGCACCGAGCACGACGAGCACGCTCGGTGCCTCGGCGAGCCCGAGCCCGGCCAGGCACTCGACCATGTGCTTCGTCTTCGCGGCCGGCAGGCTGAGCCCGTCGACCACGAGCAGCTTGCCCGCCGCGTGGCGCGCTGCCAGCGCCGCACGGAGCGCCGCCTGGCGTGCGGACTTGGGCAGCCGGTAGGTGTAGTCACGCGGCTGCGGGCCGAAGATCGTGCCGCCGCCCGCCCAGAGCGGTGAGCGGATGCTGCCGGCGCGGGCCCGTCCGGTGCCCTTCTGGCGCCACGGCTTCTTGCCGCCGCCGCTGACCAGCCCGCGGGTCTTGGTCGCGGCCGTACCGGCGCGCCGGCCAGCCAGCTGGCTGCGCACCGCCTCGTGGAGAAGGGCCTCGCGCACCGGACCGGCGATGACCGTTGCGGGGACGCTCACCTCACCGACGCGCTCGCGCGCCTGCGACAGCACCGGCAGGCTCACGGTCTCCGGGCTCATCGGCGCGCCTCCGACGCGGGCTTGTGGATCACGACGGTGCCGTGGCGGGCGCCCGGCACGGCACCACGGACGAGCAGGAGGTTCTCGTCCGGCCGCACGGCGACGACCTCGAGGTTCCGGGTCGTCACCCGCTCCGCGCCGTAGCGGCCGGCCATGCGCTTGCCCTTGAAGATGCGACCCGGGAAGGAGCGGTTGCCGATCGAGCCCCCGTGCCGGAAGTACTCGTGCGTCCCGTGCGAGCCCGGGAAGCCCGCGAAGTTGTGTCGCTTCATGACGCCGGCGGTGCCGCGGCCCTTGGTGACGCCGGCGACATGCACCACCTCGCCCGGCTTGAAGACGTCGCCGACCCGAACCTCGGCGCCGACCGCGGGCGCCTCTTCGCCCGCGAGCCGGAACTCGCGCAGCACGGCGAAGGCGCCGGTCCCCGCCTTCTTGAACTGGCCTTGCACGGGCTTCGACAGCCGCCCCGTCTTGGCAGAGCCGAAGCCGAGCTGGGCGGCGGCGTAGCCGTCGCGCTCGGGCCGGCGGGTGGCGACCACCGTACACGGGCCCGCCTGGAGGACGGTGACCGGCACGAGGATGCCCTGGGCGGTATACACCTGCGTCATGCCGAGCTTCCGTCCGATGAGACCTGGGAGCGCCATGGCTACTGCAGCTTGATCTCCACGTCGACCCCGGCAGCCAGGTCGAGCTTGCCGAGTGCGTCGATGGTCTGCTGCGTGGGCTCGAGGATGTCGAGCAGCCGCTTGTGGGTGCGGATCTCGAATTGCTCGCGTGACTTCTTGTCGACGTGCGGCGAGCGGTTCACCGTGAAGCGCTCGATGTGCGTCGGCAACGGGATCGGCCCCGCAACCCGTCCGCCCGTCCGGCGCACGGTCTCCACGATCTCGCGCACCGACTGGTCGAGCAACCGGTGATCGTACGCCTTCAAGCGGATGCGGATCTTCTCGTTCACGTCGCGTTTACTCGAATATCTTCGTCACCACGCCGGCGCCGACGGTGCGCCCGCCCTCGCGGATCGCGAAGCGCAGCCCCTCGTCCATTGCGATGGGAGTGATGAGGTCCACCTTGACCTGCACATTGTCGCCCGGCATCACCATCTCGGTGCCCTCCGGCAGCGTGCAAACGCCCGTCACGTCGGTGGTCCGGAAGTAGAACTGGGGCCGGTAGCCGTTGAAGAAGGGCGTGTGCCGGCCGCCCTCCTCCTTGGTGAGGACGTAGGCCTCCGCCTGGAACTTCGTGTGAGGCGTGATCGAGCCGGGCTTCGCGAGCACCTGGCCGCGCTCGATGTCCTCGCGCTTCACGCCACGCAGCAGGCAGCCGATGTTGTCGCCCGCGAGGCCCTCGTCGAGGAGCTTGCGGAACATCTCCACGCCGGTGACGACGGTCTTGGTGGTCGGCTTGATGCCGACGATCTCCACCTCCTCGCCCACCTTGATCTTGCCGCGCTCGACGCGGCCGGTGGCCACGGTGCCGCGGCCGCTGATCGAGAACACGTCCTCGACCGGCATCAGGAAGGGCTTGTCGACCTCGCGCTTCGGCTCGGGGATGTAGTTGTCGACCGCGTCCATGAGCTTCTGGATGGAGCCGGCGCCGAGCTCGCCCGGATCGCCCTCGAGCGCCTTCAGCGCGCTGCCGCGGATGATCGGGATCTCGTCGCCCGGGAACTCGTACTTGGAGAGCAGCTCCCGCACCTCGAGCTCGACCAGGTCGAGGAGCTCCTTGTCCTCGACCGCATCGACCTTGTTCATGTAGACGACGATCGCGGGAACGCCGACCTGGCGGGCCAGCAGGATGTGCTCGCGCGTCTGGGGCATCGGGCCGTCCGTGGCGGCGACCACCAGGATCGCGCCGTCCATCTGGGCCGCCCCGGTGATCATGTTCTTGATGTAGTCGGCGTGGCCCGGGCAGTCGACGTGGGCGTAGTGGCGCTTCCCGGTCTCGTACTCCACGTGCGCGGTCGCGATGGTGATGCCGCGCTCGCGCTCCTCGGGCGCCTTGTCGATCTGGTCGAAGGGCACGAACTGCCCGAAGCCCTTCGCAGCCTGGGCCTTGGTGATCGCTGCCGTGAGCGTCGTCTTCCCGTGGTCGATGTGTCCGATCGTCCCCACGTTGACGTGCGGCTTCTTGCGCTCGAACTTTGCCTTCGCCATGGCGGTGTTCCCTCCGTCGCGCTCTTAGCCCAGCTGTGAAGCTTCCGCGAGACGCATCCCGCCCTGGCGGAGCGCCTCGGGGCCGACGCCCTTTGGCACCGGCTCGTAGTGCGAGAACTGCATCGTGAAGGTCGCGCGCCCCTGCGAGCGCGACCGCAGATCCGTGGCATACCCGAACATCTCGGCGAGCGGCACGTGCGCCGCGATGACCTGCGCGTTGCCCCGCGGCTCCTGCCCCGCGATGCGGCCACGCCGCCGGTTGATGTCACTGATCACGTCGCCCATGAACTCCTCGGGCGTCACCACCTCGAGCGACATGATCGGCTCGAGGATGACCGGCGACGCCTTCGCCATCGCCTCCTTGAAGGCCATCGAGCCGGCGATCTTGAACGCGATCTCCGAGGAGTCGACCTCGTGGTAGGAGCCGTAGACGACCGTCGCCTTCACGTCGACCACCGGGTAGCCGGCGAGCACGCCCGACTCCATCGCCTCCTTGACGCCCTTCTCGATCGCCGGGATGTACTCGCGCGGGATGACGCCACCCTTGGTCCCGTCCACGAACTCGAAGCCGCCGCCGGCCGGCAGCGGCTCGACGCGCAGCACGACGTGGCCGTACTGCCCGCGGCCGCCCGTCTGACGGATGAACTTGGCCTCGTGCTCGACCGCCTTGCGGACCGTCTCCTTGTAGGCGACCTGCGGCTTGCCGACGTTGGCGTCGACCTTGAACTCGCGCAGCAGCCGGTCGACGATGATCTCGAGGTGCAGCTCGCCCATCCCCGAGATGAGCGTCTGCCCCGTCTCGGTGTTGGTCGAGACCCGGAAGGAGGGATCCTCGGTGGCGAGCTTGTGGAGCGACCCGCCGAGCCGCTCCTGATCGGCCTTCGTCTTCGGCTCGATGGCGATGGAGATCACGGGATCGGGGAACTGCATGCGCTCGAGGACGATCGGGCGCGTCTCGTCGCACAGCGTGTCGCCCGTGGTCGTGTCACGCAGACCGACCGCCGCCGCGATGTCGCCGGCGTAGACCTCCTTGATCTCCTCGCGCTTGTTGGCGTGCATCTTGAGCAGCCGGCCGATGCGCTCCTTCTTGCCCTTCACGGAGTTGTAGACGTAGGAGCCCGAGGTCATCACCCCGGAGTAGACGCGGAGGAAGGTGAGCGTGCCGACGTAGGGGTCGCTCATGATCTTGAAGGCGAGCGCCGTGAACGGCTCGTCGTCGCGTGCGAAACGCTCCTCCTCGTGGCCGGAGTTCGGGTTCACGCCCCGGACCGGCGGGACGTCGAGCGGCGAGGGGAGGTAGGCGACGACGGCGTCGAGCAGCAGCTGGACGCCCTTGTTCTTGAAGGCGCTCCCGCAGAACACCGGCACGAGCTTCATCTCGACGGTTCCGGCGCGGAGCACGGCACGGACGTCGACCTCGGAGATCGTCTCGCCGTTCAGGTACCGCTCCATGAGCGGCTCGCTCACGTCGGCGAGCGCCTCGAGGAGGCGCTCGCGCGCCGCCTCCGCCGCGCTCCGGACGTCGGCGGGGATCTCCTCCTCCCGGTAGCGCGCCCCGAGGCTCTCGTCCTCCCAGACGATGGCCTTCATGGCGACGAGGTCGATGATGCCGCGGAACTCGTCCTCGACACCGAGCGGGAGCTGCACCATGACGGGGTTCGCCCGCAGCCGCTCGCGGATCTCGCGGACGACGCGGTCGAAGTCGGCGCCGACGCGGTCCATCTTGTTGACGAAGGCGACGCGCGGCACCTGGTAGCGGTCGGCCTGGCGCCAGACCGTCTCGGACTGCGGCTCCACGCCGCCCACGCCGCAGAACACGGCGACCGCCCCGTCGAGCACGCGCAGGCTGCGCTCGACCTCGATCGTGAAGTCGACGTGTCCGGGCGTGTCGATGATGTTGATGCGGTGGTCCTGCCAGAAGCAGGTGGTGGCGGCCGACGTGATGGTGATGCCGCGCTCCTGCTCCTGCACCATCCAGTCCATGACCGCCGTGCCTTCGTGGACCTCGCCGATCTTGTAGCTGATGCCGGTGTAGTAGAGGATGCGCTCGGTCGTCGTCGTCTTGCCGGCATCGATGTGCGCCATGATGCCGATGTTGCGGGTCCTCTCGAGCGGAACGGGGCGAGGCATGGCCGGTGGCACCGACTACCAGCGGTAGTGGGCGAAGGCCTTGTTGGCCTCCGCCATGCGGTGCGTGTCCTCCTTTTTCTTGACCGCCCCCCCGCGCGCGTTCGCGGCGTCGAGGATCTCGCCCGCGAGCTTGGCCACCATCGACTTCTCGGGACGCGAGCGGGCGTTCTGGACGATCCAGCGCATGGCGAGGGACATGCGCCGCTGCGGACGGACCTCGACCGGCACCTGGTAGGTGGCGCCGCCCACCCGGCGCGAGCGGACCTCGACCAGCGGCTTCACCTGCTCGAGCCCCCGCTTGAAGACCCCGAGCGGGTCCTCCTTGGCGCGCTCGCCGACGATCGCCAGGGCCTGATAGAGGACGCGCTCGGCGAGGCTCTTCTTGCCGTCGACGAGCATGGCGTTGATGAATTTGGTCACCGTTCGATCGTGGTACTTGGGATCGGGCAGGATGTCCCGACGCTTGACTTCACCTTTCCGTGGCATGGCGGCTCAGTGCACACGCGGCCAGGGACCGGAGCCGCAACCCTGCGGCGCCGGCCCGAGGACCGCCGTCCTCACTTCGGTCTTTTCGCTCCGTACTTCGAGCGGCCCTGACGTCGATCCTGGACGCCGATCGAGTCGAGGGTCCCGCGGATGATGTGATAGCGAACCCCGGGCAGGTCCTTCACCCGCCCCCCGCGGATGAGGACCACCGAGTGCTCCTGCAGGTTGTGACCGACGCCGGGGATGTAGGAGGTCACCTCGATACCGTTGGTCAGGCGGACGCGCGCCACCTTGCGCAGGGCGGAGTTCGGCTTCTTCGGGGTCTGCGTGTAGACGCGCGTGCACACGCCCCGCTTCTGCGGCGACCCTTGCAGGGCGGGCGCCGCTTGCTTGGCGCGCTTCATGGCGCGCCCTCGCTTCACGAGCTGGTTGATGGTCGGCATCGGGCGAAATGTGCGATCCTATGGGCCGAACCCCCGACTGTCAACGTTTTGCCGCATCACGCGACCGCCTCGGGCGCCACCTCGGGCGCCGGCAGCGGCTCCTCGGCGGCCGCGGGCTCCTCGGTCACGCCCTCCATCTTGGCGTACTTCGGCACGCCGGTGCCCGCCGGAATCAAGCGGCCCATGATGACGTTCTCCTTGAGGCCCACGAGCCGGTCGACCTTTCCGTTGATGGCCGCCTCGGTGAGGACCTTGGTGGTCTCCTGGAAGGACGCCGCGGAGATGAAGCTCTCGGTCGAGAGGCTGGCCTTGGTGATGCCGAGCAGCAGCGGCTCGGCCACGGCCGGCTGTCCGCCGCGGCCGAGGACCCGCTCGTTCTCCTCCTCGAAGCGCCACTTCTCCACCTGGTCGCCGATCAGGAAGTCGGTGTCGCCGACCTCCTTGATGCGCACTCGGCGGAGCATCTGGCGGACGATGACCTCGATGTGCTTGTCGTTGATGCGAACGCCCTGCAGGCGGTAGATCTCCTGCACCTCGTCGACCAGGTACTTGGCGAGCGCCTTCTCGCCGAGGATGGTGAGGATGTCGTGGGGGTTGGAGCTGCCGTCCATCAGCGGCTCGCCGGCCTTCACGTAGTCCCCTTCATGGACGCTGATGTGCTTGCCCTTGGGGATCAGGTACTCGCGCGCCTCGCCGACCTCGGGCGTCACGATGACCTTGCGCTTGCCCTTGGTGTCCTTGCCGAAGGAGATGATGCCGTCGATCTCGCTGATGACCGCGAACTCCTTCGGCTTGCGGGCCTCGAACAGCTCGGCGACGCGCGGCAGACCGCCGGTGATGTCCTTGGTCTTGGTCGTCTCGCGCGGCATCTTGGCGATCACGTCGCCGGCCGCCACCGGCTGGCCCTCGATCACGTTCAGGTGGGCGCCGACCGGGAGCAGGTACCGGGCCTCGCCGCTGCCGCCCGTCACCTTGGCGGTCTGGCCCGTGGTGTCCTTGATCGTCACGCGCGGCCGCTTGTCCACGTCCTTGGTGTCGACGACGACCTTGGTGGAGAGGCCGGTTCGCTCGTCGACCTTCTCCTCCATGGTGATCCCCTCGATGATGTCGCCGAACTTCACGACGCCGCTCGCCTCGGTGACGATGGGGATGGTGTAGGGATCCCACTCGGCGATCATCTCGCCCGCCTTCACCTTGGCCCCGTCACGCTTCTTGAGCTTGGCGCCGTAGACGATCGGGTAGCGCTCACGCTCCCGCTCGCGCTTCGGCTCGGGGTAGTCGACGATCGCCACCTCGCCGTTCCGGCTCATGACGACGAGGTCGCCGTCCTTGCCCTCGACCGTGCTCACGTTGATGAGCTTCAAGAACCCCTCGTTGCGCGCGTCGAGCGCCGTCTGCTCCGCGCGCCGGCTGGCCGTGCCGCCGATGTGGAAGGTCCGCATCGTGAGCTGCGTGCCCGGCTCGCCGATCGACTGCGCGGCGATGACGCCGATCGCCTCGCCGAGGTTGACGAGGTGCCCCCGCGCCAGATCACGCCCGTAGCACTGCATGCAGACGCCTTGGCGGGACTGGCAGGTGAGCACGGAGCGGATCTTCACCCGTTCGAGGCCCGCCTCCTCGATGGCCGCCACCTTGGCCTCGTCGATCTCGTCGTTGGCGTGCACGATGACGTTGTTGGTGAACGGGTCCCGGATGTCCTCGAGCGCGACCCGGCCGAGGACGCGGTCCCCGAGGCCTTCGATGACCTCGCCGCCCTCGACGAGCGGCGTCATCTCGATGCCGTCGAGCGTCCCGCAGTCCTGCTCGGTGATGATCGAGTCCTGGGCGACGTCGACCAGCCGGCGCGTCAGATACCCCGAGTTGGCGGTCTTGAGCGCCGTGTCGGCGAGGCCCTTCCGCGCGCCGTGCGTCGAGATGAAGTACTGGAGCACGGTGAGACCCTCGCGGAAGTTGGCGGTGATCGGGGTCTCGATGATCTCGCCCGACGGCTTCGCCATGAGGCCACGCATGCCGGCCAGCTGGCGGATCTGCTGGGCCGAGCCGCGCGCGCCCGAGTCGGCCATCATGAAGATCGGGTTGAAGGACGGGATACGCCGGACGTTGCCGTCGGTGTCGCGCACCTCCTGCGTGCCGAGCTCGCGCAGCATCTCGTCGGCGATGCGGTCGGTCACCTCGGCCCAGATGTCGACCACCTTGTTGTAGCGCTCGCCGTCCGTGATGAGGCCCTTGTTGTACTGGTCCTCGATCTCCCGCACGGCGGCGTTGGCCTCGTCGAGGAGCGTGTGCTTGCTCGGGGGAATCACCATGTCCTTGATGCCGATCGAGATGCCGGCCTTGGTCGCCTGCTCGTAGCCGAGGTCCTTCAGCCGGTCGGCGAAGATCACCGTCGCCTTGTTGCCGGCGTGGCGGTAGGAGAGGTCGATCAAGGTCCCGAGCTCCTTCTTCTTCATGACCTTGTTGACCTCGGCGAAGGCGATCTCGGGCGGGACGATCTCGTAGAGGAGGACACGGCCGACGGTCGAATCGATGACCTGCCCGTTGCCGCCCAGCGCGGCGGGGACGCGCACCCGGATGCGCGCCTGCAGGTCGACCTCGCCCTGGTCGTAGGCGATCCGGACCTCGTCGAAGTTGGCGAAGGTGCGACCCTGCCCCTGGGTGCCGAGGTGCTCACGGGTCATGAAGTAGAGGCCGAGCACGATGTCCTGCGTCGGCACGATGATCGGTTTCCCGTGCGCCGGCGAGAGGATGTTGTTGGTCGACATCATGAGGGCACGGGCCTCGACCTGCGCCTCGACCGAGAGGGGCACGTGCACCGCCATCTGGTCGCCGTCGAAGTCGGCGTTGTAGGCGGCGCAGACGAGGGGGTGGAGCTGGATCGCCTTGCCCTCGATGAGGATCGGCTCGAACGCCTGAATGCCGAGCCGGTGGAGCGTCGGGGCGCGGTTCAAGAGGACCGGGTGCTCGCGGATCACCTCGTCGAGGATGTCCCAGACCTCGGGCCGCTCCTTCTCGACCATCTTCTTCGCGCTCTTGATGGTCGTGACGTAGCCGCGCTCCTCGAGCTTGTTGTAGATGAAAGGTTTGAACAGCTCGAGCGCCATCTTCTTCGGCAGCCCGCACTGGTGGAGCCGCAGCTCGGGGCCGACGACGATCACCGAGCGGCCCGAGTAGTCGACGCGCTTGCCGAGGAGGTTCTGGCGGAAGCGCCCGCTCTTCCCCTTCAGCATGTCGGAGAGCGACTTGAGGGGACGCTTGTTCGGGCCGGTGATGGCGCGGCCGCGGCGGCCGTTGTCGAAGAGCGCGTCGACCGCCTCCTGCAGCATCCGCTTCTCGTTGCGGATGATGATGTCGGGCGCGTTGAGCTCCATGAGGCGCTTCAGGCGATTGTTGCGGTTGATCACGCGCCGGTAGAGGTCGTTCAGGTCCGAGGTGGCGAACCGGCCGCCGTCGAGCGGCACGAGCGGCCGGAGGTCGGGCGGGATCACCGGGACGACCGCGAGGATCATCCACTCCGGGTGGTTGCCGGAGTTCTTGAGCGCCGAGACGACCTTCAGGCGCTTGGAGATCTTCTTCCGCCGTGCCTCGCTCGTCGCCTCCTTCATCTCGACCCGCAGATCGACGAAGAGCTTGTCGATGTCGAGCTTGGAGAGCAGCTCGCGGACGGCCTCGGCGCCCATCTCGGCGCGGAAGGTGTCGGGCCCGTGCTCCTCGACGAGCTTGCGGTAGCGGCTCTCGGTGAGGAGCTCGCCCTCCTTGAGCGACGTCGTCCCGGGGTCCACGACGACGTAGGACTCGAAGTAGAGGACCTTCTCGAGCTCCTTGAGAGTCATGTCGAGGAGCGTGCCGATGCGCGAGGGAAGGCTCTTGAGGAACCAGATGTGCGCCACGGGTGTGGCGAGGTCGATGTGGCCCATGCGCTCGCGCCGCACCTTCGACTGGATCACCTCGACGCCGCACTTCTCGCACACGACGCCGCGGTGGCGCATGCGCTTGTACTTGCCGCAGTTGCACTCGTAGTCCTTGGTGGGGCCGAAGATCTTCGCGCAGAAGAGCCCATCCCGCTCGGGCTTGAACGTGCGATAGTTGATGGTCTCGGGCTTCTTCACCTCGCCGTGCGACCACGACCGGATCTTCTCCGGCGACGCCAGCGAGATGCGAATGGCGTTGAAGTTCAGAGGGTTCTTGGGTTTCTCGAAGAGGCTGAACAAGTCTTCCATCATCGGATCAATCTCCTGCCGGCCGGTCTTCGGTGAGCTCGATGTCGAGCGCGAGGCTCTGGAGCTCCTTCACCATGACGTTGAAGGACTCGGGCAGCCCGGGCTCGAGGACGTTCTCGCCTTTGACGATCGCCTCGTACATGCGGGTGCGACCCGCCACATCGTCCGACTTGACGGTGAGCATCTCCTGCAGCGTGTAGGCCGCGCCGTACGCCTCGAGGGCCCAGACCTCCATCTCCCCGAGCCGCTGGCCGCCGAACTGTGCCTTACCGCCGAGCGGCTGCTGCGTGACCAGCGAGTACGGACCGGTCGAGCGCGCGTGGATCTTGTCGTCGACCAGATGGTGGAGCTTCATCATGTACATGACGCCCACCGTCACCTCGTGGGCGAAGGACTCGCCGGTCCGTCCGTCGTGGAGCCGCGTCTGGCCGGTAGCGGGCAGCGTGGCCCGCGCCATCAGCTTGAAGATCTCCTCCTCCGAGGCGCCGTCGAACACGGGCGACCCCACGTGGATGCCCTTCGACGCCTTCTTGGCGAGCTTCACGATGTCGTCGTCGGCGAGCGCATCGACGAAGTCCGAGAGCTCCTTCGAAGCGTAAAGCTCCTTCAGCTTCTTGCGCAGCGCCTCGACGTTCCGCCCGTCGCTCTCGAGGTCGGACTCGATCTGGCCGCCGAGCTCGCGCGCCGCCCAGCCGAGGTGGGTCTCGAGGATCTGACCCACGTTCATGCGGCTCGGGACCCCGAGCGGGTTCAGCACGATGTCGACCGGCGTCCCGTCGGCGAGGTACGGCATGTCCTCCTCGGGCAGGATGCGCGACAGCACGCCCTTGTTGCCGTGGCGCCCGGCCATCTTGTCGCCGACCTGGAGCTTGCGCTTGATGGCGACGAAGACCTTGACCATCTTGATGACGCCGGGCGGGAGCTCGTCGCCGCTCTTGAGCCGTTCGATCTTCTCGTTGAAGACCATCTTGATGAGGTCGATCTGCTCCTGCATCCCCTCGACCAGCCGCGAGAGCTCGTCCTCGACGCGCTCGTCGCCCACCTTGATGTCGCCCCAGTAGTTCGAGGGGACCTGCGCGAGGATCTCGGGTGCGATCTCGACGCCCTTGTGGAGCAGGACCTTGCGGGTGTCGTCGGTGAGGCGCGCCGTCGTCACCTTGCCCTGGAGGAGCTTGAGCACCTTCTTGCCGGCGCTCTCCCGGATGATCCGGATCTCGTCCTGCTGGTCCTTCCGCAGCTTGGCGACCTCGTCCTCCTCGATCGCACGCGACCGCTCGTCCTTCTGGATGCCCTTGCGGGAGAACACGCGGGCATTGATGACCGTGCCCTCGACGCCCGGCGGGACCCGGAGGCTGGTGTCCCGCACCTCGCCCGCCTTCTCGCCGAAGATCGCGCGCAGGAGCTTCTCCTCGGGCGAGAGCTGGGTCTCGCCCTTCGGCGTGATCTTGCCGACCAGGATGTCGCCCGGCTTCACCTCCGCGCCGATGCGGATGATCCCCGAGTCGTCGAGGTCCTTCAGCGCCTCGTCGCCGACGTTCGGGATGTCCCGCGTGATCTCCTCGGGACCGAGCTTGGTGTCGCGCGCGACGCACTCGAACTCCTCGATGTGGACCGAGGTGAAGAAGTCGTCCTTGACGACGCGCTCGGAGATGAGGATCGAATCCTCGAAGTTGTAACCGCCCCACGGCATGAAGGCGACCAGCACGTTGCGCCCGAGGGCAAGCTCGCCCATCTCCGTCGACGGACCGTCGGCGATGACGTCCCCCGCCTTGACGTGGTCGCCCACGACCACGATCGGACGCTGGTTGATGCAGGTGTTCTGGTTCGAGCGCTGGTACTTGATCAGGTTGTAGATGTCGACGCCGGGGTCGCGCCCGTCCTGCGACGGGCGGTCGGCCTTCACCACGATGCGGGTCGAATCGACCTGCTCGACCACGCCGTCGCGGCGCGCGACGACCGTGACGCCCGAGTCGCGCGCGACCACGCGCTCCATGCCGGTGCCGACCAGCGGCGCATCGGTCCTCAGCAGCGGCACCGCCTGGCGTTGCATGTTGGAGCCCATGAGCGCCCGGTTGGCGTCGTCGTTCTCGAGGAAGGGGATGAGGGAGGCGGCCACCGACACGAGCTGGTTCGGCGACACGTCCATGAACTCGACCTGCTCGGGGCGCACCATGGTGAACTCGCCGCCCAGGCGGGCCGACACGAGATCCGCCGTGTAGTGCCCCTTGGCGTCGATCGGCGCGTTCGCCTGTGCGATCGTGTGCTCCTCCTCCTCGAGCGCCGAGAGGTAGACGATCTCGTCGGTCACGCGGCCGTCCTTGACCCTGCGGTACGGCGTCTCGACGAAGCCGAACTCGTTCACGCGGGCATACGTGGACAGCGAGGCGATCAGCCCGATGTTCGGTCCTTCCGGCGTCTCGATCGGACACACGCGACCGTAGTGCGTCGGGTGCACGTCGCGCACCTCGAAGCCCGCGCGCTCGCGCGTGAGTCCGCCCGGGCCGAGGGCCGAGAGACGGCGCTTGTGCGTGATCTCGGAGAGGGGGTTCGTCTGGTCCATGAACTGCGAGAGCTGCGAGGAGCCGAAGAACTCCTTGATCACCGCGGACACCGGCTTGTAGTTGATGAGCTCCTGCGGCATCAGCGTCTCGATGTCCTGCAGGCTCATCCGCTCCTTGATCGCGCGCTCCATGCGGACGAGCCCGATGCGGTACTGGTTCTCGACGAGCTCGCCGACGGCGCGCACGCGCCGGTTACCGAGATGGTCGATGTCGTCGATCTGGCCGATGCCGTTCTTCAGCAGGATCAGGTAGCGGACGACCTCGAGGATGTCCTCGCGCCGCAGCGTGCCCTGGTCGAGCGGCACGTTGATCTTGAGCTTGTGGTTGAGCTTCAGGCGCCCGACCCGCGAGAGGTCGTAGCGCTCGGGGTTGAAGAAGAGGTTGTTGAAGAAGGCGGTGGCGGTCTCGGGCGTGGGCGGATCGCCCGGGCGCAGCCGGCGGTAGATCTCGAGGATCGCCTCCTCCGGGCTCGGGATGCGGTCCTGGAGGAGGGTGTTCCGGAGCGAGGGCCCGATGTGCGAGTCGTCGAGGAAGAGGACCTCGACCTTGTTCACCCCGCGCTGGCGGAGCACCTCCAGCTTCTCCTCGGTGATCTCCTCGTTGGTCGCGAGCAACACCTCGCCGCTCTTCGCGTCCTTGACGTCGTGCGCCGAGACCCGCCCGACCACCTCCTCGAGCGCGATCGGGATCTGACTGATGCCCGCCTGCTCCATTTGCCTGAGCGCCATCTTGGTGAACTTGCGGCCTTCCTTGACGATCAGCTCGTTCGACTGCGGATGGCGGATGTCCCGCGTGGCCTTCACGCCGACCAGGTGATCGGCCTGGAAGACCTTGGCCGCCTTGCGCCCCTCGAGCACGACCGTGTCGCGGCGGTAGAAGTAGTTGAGGAGGTCCTCGGTGGTCATGCCGAGCGCGCGCAGCAGGACCGTCGCGTGGAACTTCCGGCGCCGGTCGATGCGCACGTACAGGATGTCCTTCGGATCGAACTCGAAGTCGATCCACGAGCCGCGATACGGGATGATGCGAGCCGAGTAGAGGAGCTTGCCGCTGGCGTGGGTCTTGCCCTTGTCGTGGTCGAAGAAGACGCCGGGCGAGCGGTGGAGCTGCGAGACGATGACCCGCTCCGTTCCGTTGACCATGAACGTCCCGTGCCGCGTCATCAGCGGGATCTCGCCGAAGTAGACCTCCTGCTCCTTCACGTTCTTGATCGAGCGGACCCCGCTGTCCGGGTCGACGTCCCAGATGACGAGCTGGACGGTCACCTTGAGCGGCGCGGCGTAGGTCATGCCCCGCTGGTGACACTCCTCGACGTCGTACTTGGGCTCCGAGAGCGTGTAGCTCACGAACTCGAGCGAGGCGGTCTCGTTGAAGTCCTTGATGGGAAAGACGGACTTGAAGACCGCCTGCAGGCCCTGGTCCTTGCGTTGCTCGGGCGTGACGTCCTTCTGCAGGAACTCCTCGTACGAGCGACGCTGGATCTCGATCAGGTTCGGAATGTCGATGATCTTCTTGATGCGGCCGAAGGTACGGCGCGCGCGAAGGTTGTTCGGTACACGAGAGGTCTGAACCACCTGAGTGCTCATCGATAGGTCTCCACTGAACTCCCCACGGGTGTCACTCTACTTGAGCTCGACGGTGCCGCCAGCGTCCTCGATCTTCTTCTTGATCGCCTCGGCTTCGGCTTTCGGCACGCCCTCCTTGAGCGGCTTGGGCGCGCCGTCGACCAGGTCCTTCGCCTCCTTGAGGCCGAGCCCCGTGAGCTCGCGGACCACCTTGATCACCTGGATCTTCTTCTCGCCGCCGCTCGCGAGGACGACCGTGAAGTCCTCCTTCTCGGGGGCCGCCGCCGGCGCCGCCGCGCCGCCCGCCGGCCCCGCCGCAGCGATGGCCACCGGTGCCGCGGCCGACACCCCGAGCTCGGCCTCGAGCTCCTTCACGAGCGCCGAGGCGTCGAGGAGGCTCATGTTCTTCAGGAAATCCTTCACCTGCTCGCGCGTCACGTCCATCGGATCATCACTCCTTCCGGGTTGGAAAAGCCTTTCACTCTCCTGGCTCGCCGGCGGGGGCCTGCGCCTCGTGGCCGGCTCGCTTCGCGAGCGCGTCCACCAGGCGGGCGAGGCGAGCTGCCGGCTCGTTGAGCGTCCGCAGGAGCTGTGTGGCGGGCGCCTGCAGCAAGCCGAGGAGCTGGGCGAGCAGGACCTCCCGCGACGGCAGCGTCGCGAGCGCCTTCACCTCGGCTGCCGGCAGGATCCGGTCGCCGAGCATCGCGGCCTTGATCTCGAGCTTCGGCAGCTCCTCGGCGAACTTGACCGCCAGCTTGGCGATGGCCACCGGGTCGCGGAAGCCGAGGATCATGGCGAGCGGGCCGCGCAGCAACGGCTCGAGCGACGGCCGCCGCGACTCGTCGACGGCGCGCCGGACGAAAGTGTTCTTGGCGACGCGGCATCGCCCGTCCGCCTCGCGGACCGCCTTGCGCAGACGGTTCATCTGCCCGGCCGTCAGCCCGCGGTAGTCGGCCAGCACCGCCACCGTGGCGCGGCGGAGATCGCCCTCCAGCTCGTGCACCGCCTCCACCTTCTCTGCCCGCTTCATCGCGTCCTCTCAGGCCGCCGCCGCGCGCGCCGCCACCGGGTCGATCCGCACCGCGGGCCCCATGGTCGTCGAGAGCGCGATGCTCTGCAGGTAGTTGCCCTTGGCCGCGGCCGGCTTGGCGCGGATCAGGCTGGCGAGCAGGGTGTGGGCGTTCTCGAGGAGCCGCTCGGCGCCGAAGCTTCGCTTGCCGATCGGCACGTGCACGATGCCCGCCTTCTCGACCCGGAACTCGACCTTGCCCGCTTTGGCCTCACGCACCGCCTTGCCGACGTCGAAGGTCACGGTCCCCACCTTCGGATTCGGCATGAGGCCGCGCGGGCCGAGGATCTTGCCGAGCTTTCCGACGGCGCCCATCATGTCCGGCGTGGCGATCGCGGTGTCGAACTCCAGCCACTGCTCGTCCTGAATGCGCTTGATGATGTCGTCGGCCCCGACGTGGTCGGCGCCGGCCTCGGTGGCCTCCTTGGCCTTCTCGCCCTTCGCGAGGACCAGCACGCGTACGCTCTTGCCCGTGCCGTGCGGCAAGACGACGGTCCC
>Ga0209157_1002152_pt1 | contig 15872 bp, 8 predicted proteins | sample GraSoiAngelo_135_FD_185892 | JGI IMG/M metagenome (GOLD analysis project Ga0209157, IMG submission 185892) | Grasslands soil microbial communities from the Angelo Coastal Reserve, California, USA - 14_0929_05_40cm (SPAdes) (version 2) | ecosystem: Environmental > Terrestrial > Soil > Grasslands ...
ACCATTCGCGATGTACGTGTTGTTGGCGGGGACGGAGAGATCGAGCGTGAGGGCTTCCCCCTCCTCGATCTTGTCAACCTGGTCGTAAAACTGGTCGTTGGTGAGGAACCATCCAATCGTTGGATGATCGCGGAGGACAGGATACGCCTCCACGAGCTTCTGCAGGCGCGAACGGGTCAGGTGCCTTGGCGCAGCGATTCGGGGAAGATAGTGTTGTAGCGCCCGATAGAGCTTGCGATTCGCGCCCCGGGCACCCCGGCCCGGCCCACTTCCCCGCCCCGGTCCTGCATAGAGGGCCCGCAGAAGCGTTTCCTGGAACGGAATGACGTCGTTGAACTCCCACGCCTTCTCCAAACCCAGCTGGAGGCGTGCCTTCTTCGCCGATGAGAAGAAGCCGATCTCGTCCGCAAAATCCCCGAGCCCGGCGCGGGTGATAACCCGCAGCCGATATATCGGGTTGCGACTGAAGGCCCCGGCACGCTTCGTCGTCACCCCGATACTCGACGGCACCCCGAGAGAGAGAAGAAGCTGCTGGACTTGCTCGACGAGTGCCTTCGACGCGCTGGAAAGCGAGGGATAACCGTCTTTGGACACCGTGCCGTCCGCCGTGAAGAGGCCGCGGAGAAGGCCGCGAGCAAAGTCGGGGCCGGCGCAGAACGCGATCTCGGGAACTCGCGCGTCGAGCGAAGAACGCTTCTCGATTCCGACCGTCTTGAGCCAGGCGACCAGGGTTGTCGAGTTAAAGAAGTAATTCTCAGAACCGTCGTCGGCTTTCGCTTGTCGAATCGGCCGGAGCCCGAAGATTTGATCGGCGATGTCGATCAGATGCTTGGCGACGTCGGGTTCCGCTTTGCAAACGGTCAGAATCAGGCGGCCGGTCCCACGAGAATTCACCGAGACGGCGCCGTCCCCGAGGAAGTAGCCGATGAACTCTCCGAGCTCCTCTGTTGGCACCTCCGGGACGCGAACCCGTGTCGCGTTGTAGTGAGGCTCGAGCTCGAACGCAGGGAACTTGAAGTTCTCGACCGGCAAGTATGTCTTCTTCTGAAGGGCAACCCAATCGCCCACTTTGATGTCCTCGATAGCCTTCCAGACGTACTTGCCGTCTTCGTCGATGACTCTGAACCGGTGCTCGAGTGTCGCGCACGCCGAGTAGCCATGCCGTGTGCGGATGCGCCGCACCGGCGCAACGCCGTGGTTGTAGAACTCCTCGGACTCTTTCGGCCCTTGGTCAGTCGCCACGGAGAGGGGGTGTTCGTGGCGGTGCCACGTGTCAGGGGAAGCTGAAGCGGGCCCGAGCGCACGAATCTCCAGGATGCCACGGTTGGTCGAGACTCGCGTCTCCGGCGTTACACAGCCGCCTTGTTTCACAGCTTCCGTCGCGCTATTGAAGACACGGAGGAAGGAGATCGGACCGGAGGCACGCCCGCCAGTGGACGCGACGATGTCGTCCTTTGGGCGGAGACGTGAGAACGCAAAACCAGTTCCGCCTCCAGATTTGTGGATTATAGCCGCGGCCTTCACTGAATCGAAGATCTCTTCCATCGAGTCGCCGACCGGCAGGACGTAACAGGCCGAGTACTGCAGGCCGTTACCCTTCCCGGCGTTCATCAGGGTCGGCGAGTTCGGCAGGAAGCCGCCGTCGACCATCACCTCGTAGAAGGCGGTCGCGATCTCCCGGACCGCCGCCTGGCTACGCCCGTACCGGGCCTCGCCCGCGGCAATGGACAGCGCGACCCGCCAGCACATCTCCTCCGGCGTCTCGACCACCTCGCCGCCGTCGCGCGCGAGGTAGCGCTCCCGGAGGACGCGCAGTGCGGGTTCGGTCCACTTGCCAACTTTCGCGGGGCGGGTTTCAGCCAGCATGCGGGTTCTCCTTCAGGTCAGCCACCTAGGGTCTAAATCGGGCTCGAAATCAAAGGGAGCCTGTCATGACCAAAGGCCTGCGACCTCCTATATATTGTGGTAACGGGCACTCTAACACACAGGATCTAGAGGGCGTCAAGAGAAAAGGTATCCACAGGTCACCCACTGCCTGTCCACAACCGTCGTGATATTCTCAGGAGCCGTATGAGGGTGCTCCGTCTTCTCATCGTCCCTCTCCCGCTTCTTCTTTTCCTTCCCTCGACCACCGAGCGCGCCCTTGCGCAGATAGCGCCCGTGCCAGCCACGGGGCGGGCCCCGATCGCCGGGCGCGTCCTGACGCTCGACGAGTGCGTCTCCGTCGCGCTCGAGGCCCAGCCGACTATCCAGGCGACTCTGTACGATTATGCTGCGGCGCGTTACCGCGTAACCCAGGCGCTCGCGCCGCTCCTGCCCCAGGTTTCGGGTTTGGTGACGGCGACGAAGAGCGAGAGTTCCGCTGTCTCCACGTTTGCGCCTACGGGCCGGCTCACCCAGAGCCAGACGTTCAAGGGATTTTCGGAAACCTTCATCGCGCAGGTGGTGCTCTCCCAGCTCCTCTTCGACTTCGGCAAGAACCTGGCGGCCACGGAGGCTGCGCGGAAGCTCGCCGAGGTCGCAGTGGAGGATGTCGAGCTCCAGCGGCAGCTCATCTCACTCGCCGTGAAGGAGGCGTACACGAACATCTTGTTCGCCCAGCGCCTGATCCGCGTGCAGGAGCAGGCGGTTCAGCGCGCGGAGCTGAACCTTCGGTCGGCGAAGGGCTTCTTCGACGTCGGCACTCGGCCCAAGTCCGACGTCGCGCGCGCCGAGGTTGACGTGGCGAACGCGCGCGTGGATCTGATCCGCGCGCGGAACGCGCTGCGGACGGCGCGGGTCGCGCTCAACACCGCGATGGCCATCGACGTGGACACGCCCACGGCGGTCCAGGACAACCTGGTCTTCGAGCCCGTCAACCTCGATCGCGGCCGGCTTCGCACCGAGGCCATCAAGCAGCGGCCCGAGTACCGCCAGGTCAAGCTTCGTGTCGGCGCGGCCGAGGCCACCGAGCGCCAGACCTTCCGGAATTTCTTTCCCGACATCAGCGGCATCGGCTCGTACGGCGGCAGCCAGCTCGGCGGCAACCAGCCCCAGCTCAACGAGAACTGGACGCTTGGGCTGGCCCTCTCCTGGTCGCTCTTCGACGGCGGCAATCGGCTCGCGAGGTACCAGGAGGCCAAGGCCAGCCTCGAGGCGGCGAAGCAGCGGGTGAAGTCCACGGAGCTCGACATCATTCAGAATGTCGAGCAGGCCGAGATCGCGGTCGAGGAGACCCAGGAGCGGATCCAGGCCGCGCAGGCCCTCGTCGCCTCCGCACAGGAAAACTTCCGCCTCGCCCAGGGGCGGTTCGACGCCGGGGTGGGGACGATCCTCGAGCTCACCGACGCCCAGCTGGCGCTCACGCAAGCCCAGAACACCGAGACCCAAGCGCTCGCGGACTTCCGCATCGCGCTCTACCGCCTCGACCGCGCGGTCGGGCGGCGGTGAATCAGGGTTCAGTGAATTAGAGTTCAGTGAAACAGAGCGGCGCTGAATCAGAGTTCAGATTGCGTAACTAGCAATAGACTGCGCGTCCTCCTCGGCTGACCCCGGGCCTCCATTTCGCCGCCAGCTCTCTGGCGGCCACGCCATGGTCCCGACACCGTAGCTCTAGCCGCCGCACCAGACTCTCGGCGCCCGATCCCTCCCTCGTCCGGGCGGGCCGTCGTGCAGCTTGACCCACCGCGGCCGGCGGTTTCACTTGGCCGCACGGCCACTTGGCTCAGCGTGCCGAAGGCTTCTCCGTTCGCAAATGTTAAGACCTTGGCCCCGACGTGCAGCCCACCGCCTGCCCGGGCACGCGCCTTGCTCGCGATGACGCGGTGGCCCTCGGGCCGTTTCACTCGGGCCACGGGGTGCGTCATCGTTGATTCGTCACTGGATCGTCTGCTGGTATCCTGCAACCGCGCCGAACCTAGCGTTCCTCGGGCTCGGCCGGTCGAGCGTTTTCACAGGGCGGTCGTCCGTCCGCGAAGACGTGCCTTCGCCTGACAGGGAACTTCTGTTTGCCTATAATGATTCCTTCCGAGGAGGTGGCGATGCCTGACCTCCCCCGGACCTGTTGAAGCACGCCGCGTTGAACCCCTTAGTGTCGGGTTCGCTGCGTGCCTCCGCGCCGGTACGATTTGCCGGTCGCCCGCGGTCGCCACGCCCCCGGGGCCACTGAGCTTCGAGTGCCACGTCCTATGGATCTCTTTCCGTTCATAGGTCCTGAGCACCCGTTCTATTCCCACATCGAAAGGCTGAGGATGGAGGTTCGCACGCTGATGCGGGGCCCGCTTCGATTCGACGCGCGGTACGATCGTGCTGCCAGGCTTCCTTGAAGATAGCCTATTTGTGTCCTGACCTCGGCATTCCGATCCTTGGCCGCAAGGGCGCATCCGTGCACGTGCGTGGGCTCGTTGCCGCCTTTCGGCAAGCGGGACACTCCGTGGTCCTAGTGGCCCCAATTCTCAAAGGGTCTCCGTGGGAGGAACCGGCCACTGTCGACGCCCAACTCGTACACGTGCCTCTCGGCGAGGATGCCGATAACGCGTCTCTCGCACTGAAGGCACTCAATGTCACGCTGGGCCTGCAGACCTCCCTGCCGGGTGAGCTTCGCCGTATCCTCTACAACCAAGATCTAACAAAGCAGCTCATGCGCCGGTTCGAAAATTACCACCCAGATCTCATTTACGAGCGGGCGTCGCTCTACGCGACTGCTGGCGTCACGGTCGCCCGGGAATTGAACGTGCCCCTGCTCGTAGAGTTGAACGCGCCTCTCGCCCTGGAGCAGTCCACCTATCGGGGCACCGGGCTCGGTGAGCTCGCGGCGCAGGCGGAGCGCTGGATGCTCACCCGCGCCGACGCGGTGCTTACCGTCTCTTCCCCGCTACGGGATTACGCGGTGTCTCTTGGAGTCGAACCCGGTCGGGTGCACGTCGTGCCCAATGGGGTGGACCCGACCCTATTCCGGCAGGGCCCGCCTAATCCGACAGTCCGAACGCGCTGGGGGCTCGGCGACGGGCCGGTTGTGGGGTTCGTCGGCGGGCTCCGACCATGGCACGGGGTTGATGCGCTGCCTGGCCTCCTTTCTCGACTGATCGAACGACACGCGACGCTGCATCTCCTGGTCGCGGGCGACGGTCCCCAGCGTGGCGAGCTCGAACGGGACCTGCGAGAACGAGGGATCGGGCGGCGCGCCGTGTTCACGGGGTCGGTGCCCCACGAGGACGTTGCGGAACTAATCCGCCAGTTAGACGTGGCGCTCGCCCCCTACCCACAACTCGAGCACGCATTCTATTTCTCGCCCCTGAAACTGTTCGAATACATGGCCTGCGGCGTCGCGGTCGTTGCGGCGGCGGCCGGCCAGATCGCCGAGGTGATCCGCGACGGCGAGACCGGCTTGCTTTATCCGGCCGGCGATGCCGAAGCCTTGGCGGCAGCCTGCGACCGGTTGCTGTCAGATCCGATGTTGCGGCGCCGCCTGGGTGATGCGGCTGCCAAAGAGATCCACGGCCGATATACCTGGGACCAGAACGCAGAACTGGTAATTGATCTGGCGCGCTCGCTTGCCCGGGCGCGACGAGCGAACGCATGACGCCTCTCCGGGTGGCCTACGTGCTTCGCGTCTTTCCAAAGATCTCGGAGACGTTCGTCGCGAGCGAGCTGGCCGAGGTGCGCCGGCGCGGCGTGGAGGTGCGCATACTGTCCCTGCGACGACCGGCCGAAGATGTGCGCCACGAAATCGTCGCTCGGGCCGGCCTGGACGACCTCACCGTATACGACCCGCGCGAGTTTCCGATCATCTTGCGGGAGTTCCAGCCTCAGTTGCTCCATGCGCACTTCGCCACCGCGGCCACCGCGAAGGCGCGGGACCTGGCGGCCGAGATCGGCATTCCCTTCACCTTCACGGCCCACCGGTACGACGTCTACGAGAAAGCACCAGCGGACTTCGCGGATCGCGCGGCCGCCGCCGGCGCGGTCGTCACCGTCTCCGAAGCGAATCTTCGGCACATCGTCAAGGCCTTCGGCGTGCCCGCGGCCCGCATTCACGTCATTCCATGCGGCGTGGATACGGAGCGCTTCCAGCCGGACGGACGCCGTGCGGGGCCGCCGCTGATCGTGTGTGTCGCCCGGCTCGTTCCCTTCAAACGGGTCGAGCTTCTCCTGGAGGCGTGCGCGATCCTCCGGAGACGCGGAGTAGAGTTCCAGTGCGCCATCGTCGGCGACGGACCGTGTCGCGACGAACTCGAGACTGCGCGGATCCGGCTCGATCTTGCCCGGACCGTGGAGCTGGCTGGGGCGGCAGAGCAGGCCCGGGTCCTCGGGTGGTGGCGCAGGGCCACAGCGGCGGTGCTTCCGAGCGACAGCGAAGGAATGCCGGTCAGCTTGATGGAAGCGGCCGCCTGCGGTGTGCCGGCGGTGGCCACGGCGGTGGGCGGCATCCCGGAGCTGATCGAGGACGGCGTCACCGGTTTCCTGACAACGCCGGGCGACGCCGAAGGGCTCGCTGGCGGGCTCGAGCGACTCCTTCGCGATCCCGACTTGGTGGCGCGGTTTGGCGCGGCGGCGCGTCTGAGGGCGGAAGAGCATTTCTCACTGCCGCGCCAGGTAGATCGTTTGCTTTCCGTGTGGAGAGGGCTCGTGGGCGAGGCCGAGCGATGAGCATCTTGGTCAGCGATCCGTTCGGCGTCGCTGGCGACCAGGCGATGCCCTCGCTCGAACTGGCGCTTGACCCCGAACTGGCCCAGCAGCACCTCCGGGATCGCCTGCCGCGGCTGGCGGGGAAGAATGGCTCCGTCCAGCTACGCACGATCCGCGTCACTCGGTACAAGCCCGGGCGCCGCTGCGTGATCGAATATGAGGTTGGCGTAGAGCGGCCGGACGGGTCGCCGGAGGCGGTCGTGCTGGTCGGCAAGGTGATGGCCCATCGATATGGCAAGAGTGGCTATCGGCTTCTCGACGCGTTCTGGAGGGCCGGGTTTCAATCCGGCAGTCCGGACGGGATCTCGGTCCCCGAGCCAGTCGGCCACGTCCCGAAATTTCAGATGTGGCTCCAGCGCAAAGTCCCGGGCCGTGCTGCGACGGCCCTCTTAGCGGCGCCGGGCGGTGTTGCGCTGGCCCGGAGGATCGCGGAGGCGGCTGACAAGCTCCACCGGGCGAAGGTGCCTACCGAGCGCCGCCACACGATGGCCGATGAGTTGCGCATCCTGCATGAGCGGTTGCCCACCGTGGCGCAGGCGGAACCGCAGTGGGCAGGGCGCATCGAGCGGCTCCTGGAGGCGTGCGATCACCTCGGCACGGCAACGCCGAAGCCGACGACGTGCGGGATCCACCGGGACTTCTACGCCGACCAGGTCATCGTGAACGGCGAGCGGTTGTTCCTGCTCGACTTCGACCTCTACTGCGAGGGCGACCCGGCCCTCGATATCGGCAACTTTCTGGGTCACATCACGGAGCAGAGTCTCCGGACCCTCGGCGACGCCGGAGCACTCGCGGACCGGGAGCAGGCGATGGAGGAGCGTTTCGTGGCACTGTCCGGCGCGGCGCCGGCCGCGGTGCGAGCGTACGCGACGCTCACCCTGGTCCGGCACGTCTACCTGAGCACGCTGTTCCCCGAACGCCGTCCGTTCATCCAGTCCTTGATCGAACTGTGCGAGGAGCGGCTTGGCGTCACGCGACACTGGCAATTCGATGAGTCGACGGCGCTAGATTTCAGGAAGGTCAGTCCAGCAACAGGCCGCCCTCTGTCGCTCCTGATATATTCCCACGACGGCGCCGGGTTAGGACACCTGAGGAGAAACACTCTGATCGCGACCCGTTTCCTCGAGGAGATGTCGGGCTCGAACGTGCTCATGCTCGTCGGGTGCCCCTTAGGAGCTTTTTTTGAGTTGCCGCCTGGCGTCGACTTCGTTAAGGTCCCGTCGATCAGAAAAGTTGATACGGGGGTGTGGGATTCATGGACGCCCGGCCTGAGCCTCGAGAAGACAAAGGCCATCCGCGCGGCCACGATACGCAACGCAGCCGAGCACTTTCGGCCCGACCTTTTCCTGGTGGACCACAGTCCGACCGGGGTCTGGGGGGAACTCGTTCCGACGTTACAGATGTTGAAGGGGCTGAAAGACCCGCCAAAGGTCATCCTCGGGTTACGGGATATCCTGGACGCCCCGGAGGTGACTCGCGAGCTGTGGCGGCGGGATGGTGCGTATGACGTTATCAGCCGATACTATGACAGCGTGTTCGTCTTCGGGAGCCCCGAGGTCTTCGACACGACCGCTCAATACGGACTCGAGGGAGCCTTCGTCGGAGAGGTCACGTACTGCGGCTATCTCTGCTCCGAAGAGGCGCATACGGCCAACGCGCACATGCGGGTGGCGCCTCGGATAGCGAACAATAAGCTGGTCGTCGTCGCCGCGGGAGGGGGATACGATGCCTACCCGATGATGTCGGCCTGTCTGAAGGCCTTCCAGTTTTTCGGAAAAGATCTCCCCTTTGAAGCCGTCGTGATCACCGGTCCCCTCATGGAACACGAGCAGCGAGAGTCGCTTCGGAGACAGGCGCAAGGCCTGCCTGTTCGTGTGCTGAGGTACGTGAACGACTTGGGTTATATGAACGTTGCCGATCTGGTCGTCACCATGGCTGGCTACAACACCCTTCTGGAGGCGATCCGTTTGAGAAAGCGGATTCTGGCGATCCCGAGGGAAGGCCCGAGCGCCGAGCAGAGGATCCGGTGCGAGGTGTTCTCCCGCCTCGGCCTCGTCCAAGCGATCCGGCCCGAACAACTTTCCCCTTCCCGCCTGGTCCAGGCGATTCTCGAAAATCTGGATGCCGGCCCGATCACGCCGGTCCCTTTGAGGATGGATGCGCTAACGACAGTGGTTCGTCAGATGAGGCGACTCCTTCAATCGGATACGGCGCAACCGACAAGTGGAGCGCATGTCCCGTAGAGCCTCGCCGGAAACTTTTATCCGGGAAGGGAGATGACCACGCAGCGGCGAAGCCGATTCAAACAGGTCGTCTTGAATCATCTGCTTCAGGCGGAGGTGAAGCTTCTTCTCGCCGCCCGAAGAGGATTGTTTTCCTACGCTCAGCTCTTCATCATCTCGCGCGCCGGGTACCAGATGGTCTACGCCCTCCTAAGGGAGCTCTTTGGTCACCTCCAGCGGCTGTCCCTCTCCCTTCATAACCTGGACGTGAAGACGCCGGTCACGAAGGAGACATCGTCCATGGAGAAGGCGAGCACGGCGCGGCGGGGGACGGAAAGCAGGCATGTTGAGAGAAACCATAGAGGATACAGGTTAGGCCAGTCGGCGCGAGCGAGTGTGGTTCGGGAGCACACATGGGATGCGGTAGCCCGACGCATCCTCGGACTGGCCGGTTTGAAGCCCGAACCCAAGTCGCAGCCGCGAACGGTGGAGTCGATCATCTGATGAACGGGATGAAAGACGCACGCGCCAACACGGTCAACGCGTGGCGGACCCTGGCCCGACTGCGCAGATTCGTCCTCCCTCACTGGCCAGCTGTCGCGTGTGCCGTCGTGCTGATGATGGTCGAAGCGGCGATGGACTTGCTCAAACCCTTTCCCCTCAAGTGGACGTTGGACGTCATCCTGAAGCAGCGGGACCTCACCGGAGAAACGTTGTATCTGCTCCTTGGGCTCTCCATCTCGTTGGTCGTCATTGCCGTGGTTGATGGTCTGTCGCATTACCTGTCAACGTTCTACCTCAACCGGGCGGGTCGGACCGTCGTCTTTGACCTTCGCACCGCCCTGTTTGACCACATCCAGCGGGTGTCGCTCCAGTTCCACAACCGCCGGTCCGCCGGCGACCTGATGACACGCGTCACCAGCGATGTCAAGGGCCTGAAGGACGCCATGACCGAGTCCGTCGCGGAGATTCTGCATAGCGTGATCTTCGTCATCGGCATGGGCGCCGTGCTCCTTTGGCTGGACTGGCGACTGACCTTGGTGTTCGTTGCCGCGGTTCCCATCCTGTTGGTCGCCCTGTCCGTGTACGGCTCCCGCGCCGAAGAGCGTTCGCGAGCGGAACGGAAGCGCGAGGGGGCCTTGGCTTCGGTGGTGCACGAGACCCTGGCGACCGTGCGCATGACCCGTGTCTTCAGCCAGGAGGAGCGAGCAAGAAAGCGATTCCACGCTGAGAGCGCGGCCAGTCTGGAAAGCGGTCTGGCTGCCACGATGACTGGAGAGCGGTTTTCTTGGTTCGTGGATGTCCTCGGGGCGATCGTCACCGCCATCGTGCTCGGGTTCGGCGTCCAACGGGTGATGGTGGGGGCCATGACCGCCGGCAGCCTGGTGGTCTTCATAAGCTATACCCGATCCTTCTATGGCTCGCTGCGGACAACCCTCAAACACATCATCAAGATCACCAAGGCCAGCGCCCAAGTGGAGCGGGTTGTGGAGCTGCTAGTGGTCAAGGAGGGGGTCACCGACCGTCCCGGCGCTAGCCCTGCGCCCCGGTTCCAAGGCCTGATTGAGTTCGCCAACGTGAGCTTTGAGTACGAGCCGGCGCAGCCAGTGCTCAAGGGCATCGATCTGGAGATCCCGGCCGAGCAGGTGACGGCCATCGTGGGGCCGACGGGCGGCGGAAAAACTACGCTGGTTTCTCTGATCCCACGCCTCTACGACCCGACAGCTGGCCACGTCCTGATCGACGGGCACGACATCCGAGACTGGACTCTTCCCTCGCTGCGTTCGGAAATCAGTGTGGTGCTCCAGGAGTCGGTTCTGCTCCAGGCCAGCATCGCCGAGAACATCGCCTATGGAAGGCCCGCCGCAAGATTGGAGGAAATCAAGACAGCGGCCCGGGCGGCCAACGCGCACGACTTCATCATGGAGCTACCTGAAGGCTACGACACGGTGGTCGGAGAGCGAGGGGAGACCCTCTCTGGCGGGCAGCGCCAGCGCATCGCCATCGCTCGAGCGATCGTGCGCAACGCCCCGATCGTTATCTTGGACGAGCCGCTCACCGGACTGGATGCCACGGCGGCGGCCGTCGTCATGGAAGCGCTCGAACACCTGATGAAGCGGAAGACGATCATCATCATCACCCATCACCTGTCCATCGTGCAGCGTGCCGCGCAGATTGTGGTCCTGGCGGACGGTCAGATCGTCCAGCGAGGGCGCCATCGAGAGTTGATGGAAGCGGACGGGATGTATCGGCAGCTCTTCGACGATAGTCGCTACAGCAGGCACGAGAAAGGATCGGTGCCGGAGCGCGGGTAGGCGGGATGGAACAGATACTTCAAGCGAGCGATGGGCCGGACTTCGCCATTGGGAGGCCCGATCGAGCAACCCTGCCTCTGGTCACGCGAACGGGAGCGCCGGTTGTGGCGAAGCTGTTTCCCGCTGGTGACGGTGAGAGTACGTTTGCCAACATGCACGAGTTATGGCGGTCGTCCTTCGGCGAACGACGACGCCCACCCGGTCTTCCGCGACCAATCGACTATCTGCCTGATATTCGGGTGGTCATCATGGAGCGCCTTCCAGGCCGTCCCTTGATTGAGCTAGGCGCGTTGGACGCGAGCGTCATCGCGGGTGCTGTGCCGCTGCTGGCATCGCTTCACGAGTGCGACGCCCAACCACGCAGGCGACGGAGCTCTCGAGGAATCGTCCGGTCGGCGAAGCGCAAGGCAGAACGTGTCGCCCAGCTCGCTCCTCATTTCGCGGGCGTGTTCCGGGAGTTGGCTGGAGCCTTGGAAGCGGCCCAGGTCGAGGACCTAGAGCTGGTGCCATCCCATGGGGACTTCTCCCCGCGGAACATCCTGGTGGCATCGCATCGGCTCACCCTGATCGACTGGGATCGTTTTCAGCGCGCCGACCCCGCGCGCGACATCGCCTCGATGGGAACCTGGTGCTGGTTCTGGGCTCTGCGCCAGGGGAGACCACCAGATTGGATTGTGCTCGATCGAATCGTCCAGACGTACACGTTGCTGCGCCCTGGAACCGCGATTGGAGCGCGCCTCCGCTTCCACGTCGCGGCCGGACTGATGCGAATCGCCCACATCTTGGTCGAGTTGTGGCCGAATGACGCCGACCTGGTGCCCCAACTCACCGCAGAAGCCCTCCGTCACCTCCGATGAAAGTCACTATCCTTTGTCACGAGCTTTCCTCGAATGCGGTCATGCGCGCCCATCGGCTGGCGCAAGCGGCCAGGACCTTCGCCGAAGTCAAGCTCATTGGCTCAGTGAGCCGCAAGGGGGCGTGGCCGGCCCTGCCGCAGGAGCCATGGATTCGACCGGTTCGAAAGCGACGGTTCCCCCGGTTCTACGAAACCTTCCTCGCGCTCGTGGAGGCAGCGGACGGAGACGTGCTGATTGCGGTCAAACCTTTCCTGGCGTCGTTCGGCGTCGCCCTGGTCGCGGCAGAACGCCGACAGGTCCCCGTTGTCCTAGACCTCGACGATTTGGACGTGGCGCTCGCCCCCCGGTCCGACTGGGCGGCCAAGCCTCTGATGGTGGATCTCTCGCGACCAGCATGCCCTATTTATGTATCGCTGCTCACCAAGGCGACGGGGGCGGCCTCGGCCATCACGGTGGCCTCGACCGCCCTCCAGCGACGTTTTGGTGGGACCTTGGTCCCGCACGGCTGCGTGACGGAACTGTTCGACCCGGCCGCCATCGACGGAGAGAGCGCTCGGCGGACTCTCGGGTTCACCGGCCCTACCGTCCTCTTCCCGGGAACCCCTCGATCCCACAAGGGTCTGGAACCGTTGGCCCAAGCTGTGGGCAGGGTGCCGGGTGCGCGCCTTGCGGTCCCCTGCCGATCCAATGACCTTGCCGGGCCAGAGTGGGGACACTTCCCTCTTGACCGGATCCCCATGACCTCGTACTGCTCTTTCCCTAACATGCTCGCGGCTGCGGACGTCGTTGCCATTCCGCAGTTGGACAGCGAGCCCGCGCGCTACCAGATGCCCATGAAGGTCTTCGATGCCATGGCGATGGCGAAACCGATCGTGGCCAGCTCGGTTTCTGACCTCCCCTTGGTCCTCGAAGGATGTGGCCGACTGGTGCCGCCAGGCGACGTGGAGAGGCTGGCGGGGGCCATCGCCGACATGCTGAACAATGCTGACGAGGCCCGCGTCTTCGGAGAACGTGCGCGGGAGCGCTGCTTGGAGCATTATTCCATGCGGCGGATCGGAGAGAGGTTGCTCGAAGTAGTGAATCAAGTGCTACGCGGCAAAGGAGAGCTTTGAGCGTACCGGCGATTGCCCATCCAGGCGGGATACCTCGAAGGGCAAAGTCTGACCGTTGCCCTCTGTCCTTCGCCCAGGAGCGGTTGTGGTTCCTGGCTCAACTGCAGCCCCACAGTCCACTCGATAGCATCTCCGCGGCCGTGCGGGTGCAAGGCACGCTCGACGTCAGCGCATTGCGGCGCTCGCTGGAGGCTATCGTCATCCGCCATCAGTCGCTGCGCGCGGCGTTTGTCGCGGTGGATGGAAGGCCGCGCCAGATCATCGCCGAAAGCCAGACGGTCGAGCTCCCCGTGATCGACCTGCAGGGATTGCCGCCGAGCGAGCGCGCGAGCGCCGCGAAGCGGCTAGCGACCGAGGAGGCCAGGCGGCCTTTCGATCTGGCGCGTGGTCGGCTCTGGCGGTTCCGCCTGTATCGGCTGCGTGAGGCGGAGCACGTGCTGCTCGCGAGCATGCACCAGATCGTATCGGACGACTGGTCAATGCTGGTGTTGTTCAGAGAATTGGCGGTGCTTTACACCGCTTTGTCCCGCGGACAGCCCTCACCGCTTCCAGAGTTGCCCATCCAGTACGGCGACTTTGCGATCTGGCAGCGGGAATGGCTGCGGGGCGAGGTGCTGGAGCAGCAGCTTTCCTACTGGAAAGCGCAACTGAGCGGCGCCCTGCCGGTTCTGGAACTCCCGACGGATCGACCACGGCCACCCGTCCAAAGCTATCGGGCTGCGAGAGCGCACCGGCTGCTGCCGCAGACCGTGACCCGCGGGCTTATTGAGCTGAGCCATCGCGAGGGGGCTACGCTGTTCATGACGCTGCTGTCGGCGTTTCAAACCTTATTGCACCGTCACACGGGGCAGGACGACATTGTGGTGGGCTCGCCGATCGCGGGACGCAATCGAGCCGAGACCGAAGGATTGATCGGGTTCTTGACCAACACGCTCGTGCTGAGGACCGACCTTTCGGGCAATCCGACGTTTCGAGAACTATTGGGACGGGTGCGGGAAGTGACACTGGGCGCGCATGCCCACGCAGATCTCCCCTTCGCGAAGGTGGTGGAGGAACTGCAGCCGGAGCGAAACCTCAGCCACAGCCCGCTCTTCCAGGTGACGTTCCGGCTCACGAACACCCCGGAGAAGCACCTGGAGTTGCCCGGTCTGACGATCGACGCGTTCGACATCGAGACCGGTGTATCAAGCTTCGATCTCGCCCTGGAGGTTGCCGAAACCCTCCAGGGGCTGTCGTGTACGGTCACGTACCACAGGGACCTGTTCGAATCGGCCACGATTGCTCGGATGCTGGCGCACTTTCAGACCCTCCTCGAGGCGATTCTGGCCGATCCGAGTCGGCCCGTGTCGGATCTGCCGTTATTGACCGAGGCGACGTGTCGTCAGATTCTGGTCGACTGGAACGACACCGCAGCCGACTTCCCCAAGGATGCCTGCATTCATGAGCTGTTTGAATCGCAGGTGAGGCGCACGCCCGACGCCGTGGCGGTGGTCTTTGAAGACGAGCAGTTGACATACCGTGAGCTGAACACGCGAGCCAATCAACTGGCACACCACCTGCGAACGCTTGGAGTCGGGCCGGAGACGCGGGTCGGGATTCACATGGAGCGCAGCCTGGAGATGGTGGTTGGGATCCTGGGCGTTCTCAAGGCCGGCGGCGCCTACGTGCCGCTCGACACGGCGTATCCGAAGGAACGGCTGATGTTCATGATCCAGGATACCCAGGCTCCGGTGCTCTTGACTCAGGCGCGCCTGAGGGAGGCCATGCCTGAGTCGGTAGCACACGTGGTTTGTCTGGACGCCGACTGGGATGCAGTCGGGACCTACAGTGGGGCGAACGTGGCGAGCGGGGTGACGGCCTGCAACCAGGCCTATGTGATCTATACCTCGGGGTCTACCGGGCAGCCCAAGGGAGTCATGGTCGAGCACCGGGCCCTCGCGAATCATATGCACTGGGTGCAGTCGGCTTTCCCCCTGAGCGAGTCGGACCGAGAATTACAGCACACCCCGTTGACGTTCGATGTCTCGGTCTGGGAATTCTTCGCACCGTTACTCTCCGGCGCTCGGCTGATCCTGGCCCGGCCGGATGGGCAGCGGGACAGCGCGTATCTGGTTGAGGTGATAGCGCAACAGAGAGTCACCTCCATTCAGGTCGTCCCCTCACTGCTGCGGATGCTGGTGGAAGAGCCGCAACTCAGTGCGTGTACCAGCCTCAGGCGCGTGTTCTGCGGCGGAGAGGCCCTCTCCCTTGAGCTGGTCCAGCGATTATTTGCCCGCCTCGACGTCGAACTCTACAACCTGTACGGGCCCACTGAAACGTGTATCGATGCGACGTGCTGGCGTTGCGATCGCGGGCAGAACACCATCCTCATCGGCCGCCCTCTAGCGAACACGCAGACCTACATTCTGGACCCGCAGCGGCAGCCGGTACCGATTGGGATGCCCGGCGAGCTGTGTATCGGCGGCGACGGCCTGGCGCGCGGATACCTGAACCGCCCTGACCTGACCGCGGAAAAATTTGTCCCGAACCCGTTCGGCGGAGAGACCTGTACGCGGCTCTACCGGACCGGCGACCTCGCGCGCTATCGTCCCGACGGCAACATCGAGTTCCTCGGCCGGCTCGACCACCAGGTGAAGCTGCGCGGGTTCCGGGTAGAGTTGGGGGAGATCGAGGCGGTTCTGCGTCAGCACCCCGCGGTGC
>Ga0209157_1002153_pt1 | contig 15871 bp, 16 predicted proteins | sample GraSoiAngelo_135_FD_185892 | JGI IMG/M metagenome (GOLD analysis project Ga0209157, IMG submission 185892) | Grasslands soil microbial communities from the Angelo Coastal Reserve, California, USA - 14_0929_05_40cm (SPAdes) (version 2) | ecosystem: Environmental > Terrestrial > Soil > Grasslands ...
GGCGGCTCATGGCAGGCTACGCGCCATACTCGCTGATCCGGAAACCGCCGCGGCGTGCGGAGATCGAGCCCGGCAGTATCTCATCGAGGAGTTCATACCCGGCTACGAAGTCGCGCTCGAAGGCCTGGTGGTCAATCGTCGGCTCCATGTTTTGACGCTGTTCGATAAGCCCGACCCGCTCGATGGCCCGTTTTTCGAAGAGACGATCTACGTCACACCGTCGCGCGTGCCCGCTGGATTGCAGGCAGCCATCAAGGACTGCGCCGATCGCGCCGTGCGAGCCCTCGGCATCATCGAGGGAGCAGTCCACGCGGAGTTGCGTTACAACGAGGGAGGGCCATGGCTGATCGAGCTCGCCGCCCGCCCGATCGGCGGCCGCTGCTCCGCCGTCCTTCGCTTCGGCGACAAAGGCGTGTCCCTCGAAGAGCTCATTCTGCGCCACGCACTTGACATGCCGATTCCATCCCTGCAGCGGGAACGACTGGCGGCTGGCGTCATGATGATCCCGATTCCGGGGGCAGGCACGTTCCGTGAAGTGCGCGGTCTCGCGGAGGCAAAGGCAGTTCCGCTGATCGAAGACGTGCAGATCACGGCGCATCCCGGCGAGCGGCTTGTTCCATTTCCGGAGGGATCGCGGTATCCGGGATTCATCTTTGCACGCGGCGAAACACCGGACGTCGTGGAGGCTGCACTACGGGAATCGTTCCAGCGACTGACGTTCGTGCTCGAGTGAGCTGGCGCCGCGCGATCGGAGTAGTCCTGGTGCTCGCGGCAGCGTGGGAGGTCGGGCGCAGCCTGGGCCGGCTCGATGGCGTCGTCTTCACCGGCTACACGCAAGTTGGAGAAGTTGTCTTACAGGGCGGTGATCCGTACGGCCTTCCCATCAATACGTGGCCGCCGTTCTTCCTCTTTCTGGCCGCCGGTCTGGCCCTCTTGGCGCGGGTCTCCCTGCCGATCGCTCTCCTCCTCTGGCAACTCGGCAGCGTGGCCACCGTTTGGGGAAGCTGTCGACTGATGGCGCGTCTGGTCGGAGAGGAACCGGCACCGTTTACGTCGTCCGCCGTACTGGTGCCGGTACTGATGACGGCGCGGCTACTTCAGGAGCATCTCCAACACACACAGATCAATCTGTATGTCATGTTCCTCGTGCTGCTGGCGTTCTACCTCTTCCAACGGCGGCGCGAGCCGCTAGGCGGCCTGGCACTCGCGACTGCGACCAGCCTCCGTGCAGTACCGCTGCTTTTCCTTCCCTACCTCCTTTATAAGCGCGCGTGGCGGGCAGCGGCGTGGACGGCGGCTTTTCTCCTGGTGCTGGACGTCGTGCTTCCGCTGGTGACATTTGGACCCGCAACAATGGCTGAGCGGTGGACATCATGGCGTACCCGCGCGGCAGTGGAGACGAACGACCCGACGCCCGTGTACCCGAATCAGTCACTGCTCTCGGCTATGAAGCGTCTGCTGAGCGTGGAAGGTGGTGCCCGCGATCCGCTGCGGTACCCGGTGGCGTCCTGGCCGACGACGCGTGTTGTGCACGTGTTCTACGGCGTCGTGGCTGTTGTACTCATCGCCCTCGCATTCGCGTTTCGTCGCAACCCACCGGGACTCGCGGATCCCTCGGTGTTTAGTGAGGTCGCCGTGGGGTTATGCCTGATGACGCTCGTGTCCCCGCTTGCATGGAAAGCGCATTTCGTCACATTGCTCGCGGGGTACTGGCTGGTGTGGCGGGTCATTCGGGGAAGGAAGGCGCGGCTGCCGTGGTTTGCGTGGTGGGCGTCTTTCGTCTGCCTGACGCTGACCGCGCCGCTGCTCATCGGCGGACATCTGCGCGCGGTGCTCGAATCCCTGAACGTGATTACAGTGGGGGCGCTGCTGGTGCTCGCGGTGACGATCTGGGCGGGACTCAATCCGCTTCGGCTACAACCTCCAGCCAATTCCGCTGCACCGAATCAACCTTGAGCTCGTCCATGGTGCGCTCCAGGCCGATCTGCAGCGCATCCGATCCTTCCTGGAGCGGCACACCTGGCAGTGCACCCTCGATGAACAGCGAAAAGCGGCCGATGTCAGCCAGGCTCTCCGCCGACATATCGACTGTGACGAGCTCGACCGACGTTGGTCGCAACCCGGCATCCCGGCAGGCTTGCGCATACTCTTCGGCCGAGAGCCACTGCATGGCCGCCGCATGTCCTTCGTGTTTGACGGCGATTCCCTGTTCCCGTAGCACTTGGACGGCGCGCACGACCCAGCGACGCCAGAAGCCGCCCGTGCCCTCGACGTAGGCGCCGTTGAAGAACGTCGAATTGAATCCCAGCAGACCGCGCGGTTTGAGTGCTTTGCGGATCTCACCCAACACCTGGCGTTTGTCCTGCACCAAATGAATCGCATTGAGGAAGACGACGGCATCGGCGGGGGGGACGAGACGCGATAGGAGCTCAGCGGTCCCCTCCTTGAACTCTGCGAAGCGCGACGAGATACAGGCGCGCGCCCTCGCGATGGCCGAGGGGGACGGGTCGACGCCGATGACATGTGGCGGCGGCTCGGCCCCCGAGAGACGCTCCAGAATAAGCTTGGTCACGGCGCCCGGGCCGCAGCCGAGATCCACGATGATCTGGCGCCCCGGTCCGATCACCTTGTCGATGATCCAGCGATTCACCTGCGTGAAGAAGGGGTGCCGCGTGAACGGAGTGAACGAAAAGCTATCTTCACCGGCCGCGCCGGTTGCGTGGGTCACAGTTTGTGAATCCCGAGCGGACCCAAGTGGACGTCGAGATTGTGATTGATGCGATAGCCGACGACGCCATTCACGTCGAGGTTCGCGGCATCGCCGGTGTACACCTCTTTGCCGTTCACCATGAACTTCGCTTTTCCAGCCTGCACCTGAATGCTGAGCTCGTTTGTCGCCCGGCCGCTCGAGTCGGCTTTCGTCACCGCGTCGCTAGGGGTCCACTCGACGACCGCAGTGGGGCGGGTCGCATAACTGCCGCGGCGACGGATCGAGTACATGCCATCGATCGGGCGCACGAGGAAGTAGGTGTACCGCTGGCCGGAATCGGCGAGGTTCTTCCCACCGATCAGGATACCGAACGCTTCGGGATGGGCCGGGTTCTTCATCTGACTCAGCTTCGCGACGACGTGATAATTGCCCGAGATCGTGTCGCGATCGCGCCAGTAAATCGCCGCCGGACCCACGGTCGTGTGCAGCCCATCGCCCATGCTCGTGAACTTCACGTTATCGAGCGGCGCCGGTTGGCCGGTTTGGTGACTCGGCTCAGTGCGCACGTGCCAACCGACGGGGAAGCTGCCGCCGCCGGCGACGGTCCGGTCGAGATCGGCCTGGGCGAGGCTTGCCGTAGGGGCGGAAAGCAAGAAGACCGCCGCAGCGGTCAGTAGACGAACCGACGTCATGCGCTCCCCCCGGGATTGGTCACTTTTCGTGAGTCTAACTGACAACACCTGAAGACGTTAGTCAAGACCGCTCCGCCAAGTCGTGCACGGTGTGCAGCGCTACGATCTTGAGTTTGCGCTTGCCCATGGGGAGGCTGATCTCGACCTTCTGCCCGACTTTGCCGCCCAGGAGCGCGCGCCCCAGGGGCGACGCCATCGAGACCGGCATCTCCTGGACGCCATCTTCGCCCTCGATGAACTCCCCGAGTGTCAGTGCGTAGATCTCCTTCTTCTTGGTATCGATGTCCTCGACGGTCACTCGCGAGCCGAAGCCGACGCGGTCCCGCGGAATGTCCTGCTCGCGGACGTCGGAAAGTTTCGAGAGCCGCAGGCGGAGATGATGCACGCGCGCCTGCGCGAACTGTTGGCGCTCGAGCGCGGCCTTGTATTCGGAATTCTCGCGCAGGTCGCCGTGAGCGCGCGCCTTTTCGATCTCTTTCGGTAGGACAAAGGAGATCTCGTGATTCAAGCGCTCGACTTCGGCCTGGAGTTTCTGCTTCAGTGCGTCGATCATGGCGTGAAGGGAAAAAGCTAGACGGAGTGCACGGGGAGTGCCAGCGGCACACGGCGGCCCTATGTTAGCGGCATGATCTCGGACCGACGGCTCCGCTGGCATGTCTTCTGGTGCCGGCGCCAGAGCGACACGAAGAGCCGCTTCCTCCTCGAGCTGGCTCGTACCGTAGCCCGAGCCCCCCGCGTGCCCGATCCACCGCCGCTGCTGGAGATCGGTACGCGCAGCGGCGGGTCCGCGCTGCTGATGCTGCGGGTGTTGAACGACGTCTATCCGCGCGGCACCCGGCACCCGCTGCTGCTTACTGTCGACCCGTACGGCACCCGGCCGTATGAGGGGTCGTCTTCCCTATACGACGAGCGGCACTATCGGGCGATGAAGCGAAACCTCGCCCCCTACGCGAATCACATTCACTACATGATGGATTCGACGCTCTTCCTGCAGACGCTCGGAGCCGGGCTCTACCTCTGGATCGACGGCGCCAAGAGACCGGTGGACCAATTCAGCTTGGTGTACCTCGACGGTAGCCACGACCCGGCCATCGTGTGGTCCGAGATTGAGCAGCTCTCGCAACGGGTCGTGCCCGGCGGGTTCCTGATCGTCGACGACACCGATTGGTTCGGAGGAGAAGTGCGGCGCCGGCTCGAGGCCGACGCCCCGCGCCTGGGCGTCCGGCTGCGGCACAACGGCAAGCAGACCATCCTCGAGCGGTAGGCAGCCCGCCGCGCATGGCGGGGCCGGCACACCGGAGGCATTATTTGCAAATGCCGCCACCGCTCCACATCCGCACCTATCATCAGCTGACCGAGGCCGACCGTTCAGGCCTGGGCGAGCAGGTCGGCGCCCAGCACCGGCGCGTGGCCGAGCGGCTCGCGCCGGTACACCGCATCGTCGCCGTGATGAGCGGCAAGGGAGGCGTCGGCAAGAGCTTCGTCACGGCGCTCCTCGCGCGGGCGCTGGCGCGAGCCGGCCGGCGGGTGGGCGCGCTGGACGCCGACCTGAACGGTCCCACGCTGGCGCGCCTGCTCGACGCCCGAGGCCCGCTCGCCGTTACCGCCGGCGGAGTGGAGCCGGTGGCGGGCACGGACGGCGTACGCTGCGTGTCGATGGCGCACCTGCTGGAGGACGGCAAGCCGCTGGCGTTCAAAGGGCCCGGGAGCGACGCGTTCATCTGGCGCGGCGCGCTGGAAGCGGCGGCCCTGCGCGAGCTGCTGGGCGACGTGACATGGGGCGCGCTCGACGTGCTGCTCGTGGATCTGCCGCCCGGCGTGGCCCGGCTGCACGAGCTGCTGGACCTGCTCCCGGCGCCGCCCGACGTGCTCGCCGTGACCATCGCGACCGTGGAGTCAGCCGACGCGGTGCGGCGTGCGCTCAACGCCGCCCGCGAGCGCGGCGCGCGGCTCCTCGGCGTGATCGAAAACATGGCGGGGCCGCAATTCCCGGGAGACGGTGGCGACACCCTGTCGCGCGAATTCGCAATCCCCCTGCTCGCCCGCATCCCCTTCAATCCGGGCGACGCAATATGGCAGACGCTCGCGGAGCGGCTATGAAATTTCTGTGCGTCGACTGCGACCGGCAGATGACCTTCGAGGAGCGCGCGCTTCCCGGCGACGGCACGCTGGCCGCCGCATTCAAGTGTCCCACGTGCGGCCGCGTTGTTGCGATGCTGACGAATCCGATGGAAACGCAGCTCGTCGCCTCGCTCGGCGTCGAGATCGGCGGGCGGACAGTTCCAGCGCAACCACTCGAGACGGTGCGGAAGATGGTGACGACGGGCAGGGACGACGCGTTCGAGGACGGGAAACGGGAAACGGGAAACGTGGGTTGGTCGTCAGATGCCCAGGAGCGGCTGGCCCGAGTCCCCAACTTCGTCCGCGGGATGGTGAAGCGGATTTACACCGACTATGCGCGCGAGCGCGGTATCGCGGAAATCACGCCGGCGATCATGGACAGCGCGCGCAGCGAGTTGGGACTCGAGGGGATGTGAGCGACTTCGAGGAGCGCACCGTCGCCAAGCTGCGCGTGCGCATTGATCGCACACTGTGCGTCGGATTCGGCGACTGCATCACCGAAGCGCCGGAGGCGTTCGTGATGGACGACAGCGGCACCGCGGTGTTCGTCACGCCGGAGGTCGTCGAGCGCGAGCGGTTGCTGCGCGCGTGCGACGCTTGTCCGGTCGACGCGATTACGGTTTGGAACGAGGACGGGACGCAAATCGTCCCCGCCGCTTGTGAACAAGTTCCTTGACAGTGCTGGGACCCGCCTGCATATCCCTTAACTCTGACGGCATCCACACCGACATCTAAGCTTTAGAGCCCGCTCGAGCGGCGTCACTCGGGGAGGTAGCGGTGTACCGCGAGATATTCGTTCCCGTCGACAACTCGCCGCACTCCGATTGGGCCGTGGACCGCGCCATCGAGATGTGCCGCAAGACCGGCGGGCGCATTACCGGCAACCATGTCTACGCCGCCCGCCTCCACGATGTCCGCTTCCGCCAGCTCGAGACCGGCCTCCCCGCACAATTCCAGACGCCCGCAGAGATCAAGAAACAGCGCAAGATCCACGACAAACTGATCGAAAAGGGTCTGCAGCTCATCGCCGACAGCTTCCTCGATCAGCTCGGGAAGCGCTGCGAGGCGGCGGGCGTAGGACTCACGCGCCAGCTCCTCGAAGGCATCAATTACGAAGAGATCGTGAACGAAGTGAACCGCGGCGCCGGCCGGCTCCCCGGCCTCATCGGCTTCGATCCCAATCGTGCCGCGGGCTACGACGGTGGCGACAAAGTCCGCAGCGACGTCAAGCTCGGCGAGAACGGCCGGCTCGTCGCGGAAGACGAAGACAGCGCTGCCCGGCTCGTCGGCTCGTCCGGCCGGCAGTACGATCTCCTCGCGCTTGGCGCGCATGGCTTGGGGCGCCAGCAGTTCTCGCAGCTCGGTGGTGTAGCGGCTCGCGTGCTACGCGGCGTCGAAAAAGACGTGCTGATCGTGCGCGATCAGCAGCCGCTCACCGGCGGGCGCTTCATGGTGTGCGTGGACGGGTCGTCCTACAGCTACAAGGCGATGAAAGCCGCGCTCGAGCTCGCGCAGGAGTTCGGCGCCTCGCTGTTCGTGTGCAGCGCCTTCGACGTCGAGTATCACCACGTCGTCTTTCACAACATCAAAGACGTGTTGTCGTACCAGGCCTCGAAAGTCTTCAAGTTCGAAGAGCAGGAAGAGCTGCACAACAACATCATCGACAAAGGGCTCCTCAAGCTCTGCCAGGCGAATCTGAAGCGCGCTGAAGTGATGGCGCAGCAGTTCCCCGCCGTGCCGCTCAAGACGCAGATCCTCATCGGCAAGCCGTTCCAGGTGATCATGCAGTGGGCCGACGAGATCAAGCCGAGCCTGCTCGTGCTGGGTCGGCACGGCGCCCACCGGATCGAGAACACCGAGCTGGGGTCGCAGTCGGAGAACCTCATCCGTCTTGCTCCGTGCTCCGTGCTCCTTGTCGGCGTGGTCGGCGTTCGCCCCGAAGACATCCCCTGGATCGAAGAAGACGGGCAGGCCGGACTGCCGTGGGCGCCGGAAGCGGAAGTCCGGATCCTGCGCGTGCCGCCGTTCGCGCAGGGAATCGCGCGCCGTGCCGTCGAAGAGTATGTGCTCGAGAAGGTAAGCAACGCTGGACCGCCGCCGACCGTCACGAACAAGTGGCTGGACGAAGCGATCCAGAAGCTGCTGCCCACACACATGCAGCTCATCATGGGCATCGGCAGTGCGGAGGAGATCGCGCTCGCGGAGGTGAAGGCGACCGAGCAGATGAAGGCCACAAAGGTGCAGGGACACGACGCCGACGCCGAGCCACTGACGCCGGAAGTCGAGACAAAATGCCCGGTTACGGGAGCGGTCTCGAAGCGCCCTCGCGTCGCGACCGATCCTATCATCTGGACCGAGGAGGGATGGCAGCGTCTCCAGCTCGTGCCGCTGATCGCCCGGCCGCTCGCGCGCAACACGGTCGAGCGTTTCGCCCGCAATCAGGGCATCTGGCGCGTGACCACCTCCGTGATGGACGACAACAAGCAGGCCATGATCGAAGCCGATGAATTCGACATCGACACGATGATGGTGATGTTCACGGAGCTGCGGGCCAAGCAGATCCGGGCGGAGGCAGAAGGCAAGGACGCGCTGTCACCCGAAATGCGGGCCTTTATAGAGGAAGCAAAGGCGCACGGAATTACGCGCTGCCCCATCCGGGACATCGAAGAGAAGATGGACAAGTGTCCCGTCGACCTGAAGGCGGTCACGCCCGCCGACGCCAAGCGGGCGGTCGAGAAGCTGCTGCAGTGAACTACCTGCCACACGTCGTCGCCTGGAATCTCACACGACGCTGCAACCTCGAATGCGCGCACTGCTACATCTCGGCCGGCCCGCGCGAGAGTGCAACCTCGGAGCTCGAGACCGCGGAGTGCCTGCGCATCGTCGATGAGCTGCTTGCGGTGAATCCGGCGCCGATGATCATCCTGTCGGGCGGCGAGCCGCTGTTGCGGCACGATCTCAATCAGATCGCCGCCTACGCATCGCAGCGCGGCGCGACCGTCGTGCTGGGCACGAACGGGACGCTGCTCACCGACGAGCGGATCGCGGGTCTCAAGGCCGCCGGTGTCCGCGGCGTCGCCGTCTCGATCGATTCATTGCGCCCGAGTTATCACGACAACTTCCGCCACGGTCGCGGCTCGCTCGACGACACCATTGCGGCGCTGGGCTGGCTGCGGGCGCAGCGGCTCGATTTCATCATCCAGACCACGGCAACGAAGGGCAATCGCACCGAGCTCGAGCGCATCGCGCAGTGGTCGGCGGAGCAGGGCGCCGTGGCGTTCAACTGCTATTTCCTTGTTGCAACCGGCCGCGGCGCGGGCATGTCCGATCTTGCCCCCGCGGAATACGAGGTTGTGCTCGCCGATCTCGCGCGCTGGCAGCGGCAGTATCGCGGGCAGATGATGGTGCGCGCGAAATGCGCGCCGCATTTCATGCGCCACGTGCACGCCGCCGATCGCGACTCGCCGATCCTCAATTATGAGACACGCTGTCCCTGCGGTACCCAGTACTGCCGTATCACGCCGGACGGCAAACTGACGCCCTGTCCTTATCTCCCCGAGGTCGCCGGCGATTTACGCACCCAGAGCTTCGCCGAGATCTGGCAAGCGGCGCCGCTGTTTCGTGCGTTGCGCGAGGGTGCGCTGGGCGGGAAATGCGGTGCCTGCGAGTACCGGAAGCTGTGCGGCGGTTGTCGCGCGCGCGCCTTCGCGCTCGAAGGGGACGTCCTCGCTGCGGATCCCTCCTGCGTCTATGAACCGAAGGGCGTCGCCGTGATCGAAGCCGCACATGACGTCTTGTACGGCCAGGACTTTATTCCGGCGCTTGCGTGGTCACCCAGCGCGCGGGCGCGACTCAAGCGCATTCCGTCATTTGTGCGGGGCGTCGTGACCAAGCGCGTCGAAGATTGGGCACGCGAGCGGGGAATCCACGAGGTGACGCCGGAGCTCTTGAGCGAAATTCGCAAATCGATGCCAATCGATTTCTCAAAGCGTCGGCCGTTCTTTGCAGAAACCGACGGCTGATGGCTGATGACTGACGGCCTTCTAGTTCTTCAAGCCGCAGCCGATACGGCGACCGCCTACCGCGACTTCCCGGTGATCGGCAGCCGCGCGGCGATCTGGATCGCCGCCGAGATCCATCTGATGTTCGCGGCGTTCGTGCTCGGCGTCCCGATCTTCGCCGTCGTAGCGGAAGCGATCGGTATCTTCGGCAAAGACCAGCGCTACGACCGGCTGGCAAAGGAATTCACTCGGCTCCTGCTGATCGCATACAGCGCGACGGCGATCTGGGGTGCCGTGCTCGTGTTTCTGCTGTCGACACTGTATTCCAAGTTCTGGGCGTACCTGACGGCGATCTTCGGCGTGTCGATGTGGGTGTACGTGGCGCTGTTCTTTGTCGAATCCTTCACGCTGTACCTCTATTACTACGGCTGGGATCGCTGGAAGTACGGACGCTCGAAGCTCGTCCATCTGGGGCTCGGGATTCTGCTGAATATCTGGGGCACGACCGTGATGTTCATCGCGGACTCGTGGCTCACGTACATGATGACGCCGCCGCGCGACATCACGCCCGAGACGTCCCCCACCAGCATCAAGCTCTGGCACGCGATCTTGAACCACACCTGGATGCCGATCAACATCCACCGCCTGATCGGCAACGTCGTCTTCGGCGGCGCGATCGTGGGCGCGTATGCGAGCTATCGGTTCCTCGCGGCGCGCACGGACGAGGAGCGCGCGCATTACGACTGGATGGGCTACGTCGGCAACTTCATCGCGATCTCGGCGCTGATCGTGCTGCCGTTCGCGGGCTACTGGCTGGGCCGGGAGATCTATCAGTACGACCAGTCGATGGGCATCACGATGATGGGCGGTTTCATGAGCTGGCTGTGGGTGATTCAGGCATTCCTCATCGCGGTGCTCTTTCTGGCGGGCAATTACTACCTCTGGGTCGGAATGGGCCGCATTCCCGGCGCCGAGCGGTACCGGCCGTACACGAAGTGGCTCCTCGTGGTGCTCGTACTCGGCGCGCTGGTGTGGGGGACGCCGCACACGATGATCGCCGATTCCCGCGAGCTCGCGGCGATGGGCGGCTCGCACCATCCGCTGCTGGGTGCCCTCGGCGTGATGAGCGCCAAGAACACGGCCGTGAATCTGATGATCCTGTCGACGTTCCTTTCTTTCCTCCTCTATCGGCGCGCCAACATCCGGCAGGTGGTGCCGTGGGCGAAGACGGGCACGCGCATCCAGGCTGGGATGTTCGTTATTGCCGCTGCCATCGTGCTGTTCTTCGGCATCCGTGGCTACTTCGTGGAGGCCATCGTCCGGATCGGCTACTCGGTCTATCAGGTGGGCGCCGTGCTGGCGTGCATCATCTTCGTCACCCTCATCGACGTCCTGATGGCGCGCGGTGCGCAATCGCTCGGCGCGATTCAATGGGGCAAAATGCCGCCGCGCTCGCAGTACGCGCTCTTCATTCTCGCGGTCACCTTCACCTGGCTGATGGGGCTGATGGGATTCGCGCGCAGCGGCATTCGGCAGCATTGGCACGTGTGGCAGATCATGCAGGATACGACGAAGTACGCCGCGACGCCCGCGCTGGGCTATGCGGCGATCATGATCAGCACCTGCGTGTTGATCTTCCTGTCGCTCGTCGCGTTCATCTTCTGGCTCGGCGGGCTCGCCGAGAAATCGACGTTCGTGCCGGCGGTCAGTCCGGTGGAGGCGCCGCATGTGGGCGACTAACCTCCGCATCATCGGGATCGTCCTCGGCGTGCTCGCGCTCTATACGCTGATCGCGAACAAGATCCCGCAGGTCCAGTCGGAAGTGCCGAAGGCGCTGAACTTGAGCTCCAACGTGACGCCCGAACAGCTCGTAAGCGCTGGCGATCAGTTGTTCCACGGCGCCGGTGGTTGCACGGCGTGCCACGGCCTCGGCACGCGGGCGCCGAACTTGCTCACCGACGAAAAAGGTTTGGGTCCGATCGGAGCGCGCTGCGGCAAACGCGAGCCGGGCAAGGACTGCAAAGCTTACCTCTACGAGTCGCTGGTCAACCCGCGCGCGTACGTCGTGGCGGGCTACGAGCCGATCATGCCGGAAATGGGGCGCACGCTTTCCCCGCAGCAGCTCTGGGCGCTGGTCGCTTTTCTCGAGTCGCAGGGCGGGACGGTCGACGTAAGCGCGTCCGACATCCCACCGGCAGCGGGACCGGCGGCGGCGGCAGCGCCGTCAGGCGGCGCGGGGGGGCCAGGAAAGATCGCGGACGGCAGTACCGACCCGACGGCCATTATTCGCGGGGCAGGATGCTTGGGCTGTCACAAGATCGGCGCTGAAGGCGGCGCGATCGCGCCCAACCTGACCCACGTCGGCTCCCGTCTGTCGCAAGCTCTGATCCGCGAATGCATCCTCAAACCAGACACGCGGGTCTCCAAGGGCTACGAGAAGTTCGTCGGCGTCATGCCCAAGACTTTCGGGAATATGCTGACCGGGGCGCAGCTCGAAGCGCTCGTGCAATTCCTGGCGAGTCACAAGTGAGGACCTACCTCCGCCACCCGTTCTGGCAGGCCGTCGGGCTGCTCATACTCGCCTATCTCGTCATCGTATTCGTGATTCCGGCGTTGCCGGGCAGCGCGATGGTGCCGGGCAGCGTCGTACTCCAGTACATGGCGACGGTGCTCGTCGGCGTGCTGATCTGGGTCAGCGATGACGAAGCGCGCTGGACCCAGTTCAAGGAGCCGATGCACGAGGTGCTCGTCCAGCCGCGGCTGAAAGTCGTTCGCACGGCCGTGCTGGCGGCGGTCACCCTGGTCGTCGGATGCATCACGTACGGCCAGGTACGAGCGGGCGTCGCGGCACCGCCGAATCTGCGCTCCATCCATCCAGCGCCGCCGTCGCAGATCACATTCCGCGGCAAGACGATCACGCTGGTGGGACTCGATAATCCGCTGCGGAAGACCGGAGACATGGCGGCCCATCTCGCGGTCGGCCACAAGATCTACTATCAGAACTGCGTGCCCTGTCACGGCGATCATCTCGACGGGCAGGGCCACTTCGCATCCGGCCTGAATCCGCTGCCCGCGAACTTTCAGGACAACGGCACGATCGCGCAGCTCACCGAGAGCTTTGTGTTCTGGCGCGTCGCGAAGGGTGGACCGGGGCTGCCGCGTGAAGGGACGCCCTGGAACTCGGCGATGCCGGCGTGGGAGGAGTTCCTGACCGAAGACGAAATCTGGTCGGTCGTGCTCTTCCTCTATTCACAGACCGGATGGAAGCCGAGGACGGAAGGGGCCAGCAAGTGAGGGCGGTTTGGCGGTTCGGCGGTTTGGCGGTTAGCGTGGGCATTCTTCTAACCGCCCAACCGCTCAACCGCTTAACCGCCCAGGATACCACCGCAGGGAGAGTCGTTTACGTAAAGTGGTGCGCCGGATGTCATGGCGACAACGGCGCGGGCGACGGTGAGGGCGCCCATCGCATGATTCCGCCGCCGCGCGACTTTACGGGCGCTATCTACCAGATCCGCACAACCGCGAGCGGGCAGTTGCCGACGGATGCCGATCTGATGCGGTCCATCGACGAAGGTCTCGGCGGGACCGCGATGCCGGGCTGGAAGTCACGGTTGTCCGACCGCCAGCGCCACGACGTGCTCGCATACATCAAGACCTTCTCGACGTTTTTTGCCGATACGTCCTTGCGGCCGAAGCCGCTCACGTTTGGTAAGGAGCCTGGAGGCGGGACCGGCGCCGACGCCTTGAAGGTAGGCCGCCAGTTCTATGACTCGATCGGCTGTCGCAAGTGTCACGGCGATCAGGGCCGCGGCGACGGGCCGTCTGCTCCCACGCTCAAGGATGACGCCGGCCACCCGATGTTCGCGGCGGACCTGCACGAAAGCTGGCGCTTCAATGGCGGCGGCACTGTCGGGGACATCTACCACCGCTTGCGCACCGGGCTGGACGGCACGCCGATGCCGTCGTTCAGCGATCTCCTGGATCAGAAATTCCTCACGCAAGCCGAGCTGTGGCGCGTCGCGGAGTACGTCCGCAGTCTCTCGCCTGCTGAGGCGCCGGTCGTTCGAGACGTCATCCACGCGCCGCTCGTTACTCGAGCCTTGCCGCATTCCCCCGATGATTCTGCCTGGACTGCCGTCGACGCCTACTGGTTCCCACTCGTCGGCCAAGTCATCCGCAAGAGCCGGTGGTTCTCGCCTGCGGTCAGTGGCGTGTGGGTCAAGGCGGTCCACACCGCCGACTCGATCGCGCTGCGCGTCGTGTGGGACGATCGCTCGCAAAGTCCCGATACGGCGTGGCTCGGACACGTGGGGCGAGTGCTCGCGGCACTGGATCCCGATGAAGGCACACAGGAACCGCCGGCGCTGTGGCCGGATCAGCTGGCGGTGCAGTTCCCCGTTGCGATTCCAACCGGCATGGAGCGGCCGTATTTCCTCATGGGCAGTACCAGCGCGCCCGTGTACCAATGGCGCTGGGTCAGCACCGCGCGCACCGCGGCGGTCGCCGGCCTGGCGCGTGGGATCGACCGGTTCGATTCATTGCCGAGCACCGGTGTTGGCGCCCAATCGGTCTATGACCACGGTCAATGGCGCGTCGTGTTCACCCGCGCACTTGCTTCGCCGGATACGGCTAGCCAGCTTCCGTTCCGGACGGGCCGCGCGATCCCGGTGGCCTTCTTCGCGTGGGACGGGTCCAACGGAGAGCACGGGACACGCATGGCCATCAGTACGTGGTATTTCCTCGCACTCGATGTACCGGTGCCGGCGCGGGTCTTCATCTCGCCCGTGATCGCGATGGTGCTGACGCTCGGGCTCGGTATGCTGGTCGTTTGGCGCGCGCAGCAGAAGACAACATTCCGGAGGAAGCAATGAAAGGCAGAATCTTCAGCGTGGTGGGCGGGATGTTCCTGCTCACCGTGTGCAGCAAGGGAGACCGGAGCGCGGTGCAGGCAGCTCCGCCGGCCCCGCAGCCGGCGGCAGCGGCCTCATCGGATGTGCCGGCGGACGGCGGCACGATCACCGGCAAGATCAAATTCACCGGCACGGCGCCACGCAATCCCGCGATCGATATGAGTGAAGAGGCGGCGTGCAAAGCGAAATACAAAACGAGCCCGACCGAAGAGAACGTCGTCGCCGGCCCCGCGAACGCCCTCGCGAACGTGTTCGTGTACGTCAGCGCCGGCCTGCCGGCGAATGCGAAGTATCAGGCGCCGTCGACGCCGGTCACGCTCGATCAGAACGGCTGCCGCTATCATCCGCACGTGCTGGGCATCATGGTTGGCCAGCCCTTCGAAATCATCAATTCCGATCCGGTGCTTCACAACATCAAAGCCATCGCCAAGAAGAACCGTCCCTTCAACGTGAGCCAGCCGTCCGCCGGCATGAAGACGACGCGCACGTTCTCGACGGCCGAAGTGATGGTGAACCTCGAGTGCAACGTGCACGGCTGGATGAAGGCATTCCTGGGCGTGCGGTCCGATCCGTTCTACGCCGTGTCCGGTGAGGACGGCAGCTTCTCGATCAAGGGGCTGCCGCCGGGGACATACACGATCGAAGCCTGGCATGAGAAGTTCGGCACGCAGACCGCGACGGTGACGATCGCGGGGACCGAGAGCAAGCCGGCCAACTTCACCTTCGCCGCGCACTAGCGCGAGGAGAACTCGCCGCATGCATTGGTGGCTCCCTCCCGCGGCCTCGACGTTTGCGGGTCCGATCGACGGGCTGTTTCTCGCGATTCTGATCATCACCGGGATCGCGCTCGTGATCGTCGAAGTCGGCTTGGTCACGTTCGTCGTCCGCTATCGCGCTCGCCCCGGCCGGAAAGCGTTCTACACACATGGGTCGACGCGCGCGGAAGTGATCTGGACGGCGATCCCGGCGGTGACGATGGTGGCGCTCGGACTGATCAGCAATCACTACTGGGTGTTGATCAAGGACAGAAAGAGCGTGCCGCCGAACGCCTATCACATTGGCGTGCACGCCAAACAGTTCGAGTGGCAGATCACCTACCCTGGCCCCGACGGGAAGCTGGGCACCGCCGACGACTTCACCGTGCGCAACCAGCTGCACGTGCCGGTCAACCAGCCGATCGCGGCCGAGCTCAGTTCCGAGGACGTCATCCATTCGTTCTTCGTCCCCCAGTTTCGGTTGAAGCAGGACGCTGTGCCCGGGATGCTCATCGTCGCCTGGTTCCAGGCAACGAAGACGGGGGAGTACGAGCTGGGCTGCGCCGAGCTGTGCGGGATGGGGCACTACAAGATGCGGGCGCGCGTGTTCGTTCATACGCCCGATGAGTACAAGGCATGGGTCGCCCAACAAGCCGCCGGAGGAACCGAATGACGAGCGTTG
>Ga0209157_1002154_pt1 | contig 15869 bp, 15 predicted proteins | sample GraSoiAngelo_135_FD_185892 | JGI IMG/M metagenome (GOLD analysis project Ga0209157, IMG submission 185892) | Grasslands soil microbial communities from the Angelo Coastal Reserve, California, USA - 14_0929_05_40cm (SPAdes) (version 2) | ecosystem: Environmental > Terrestrial > Soil > Grasslands ...
CTTCCTCCACAAACTCGGACCAGGATCGATCCCAGCAATCCCCGGAACTCCAAACAAGAACCTCCTAGGGCTGATAGTTCCCCACGCGGGCTATGTCTATTCCGGACCCGTAGCAGCACACAGCTACCACCATCTCGGATCAATGGGACTTGTCGGATCTGTAATCATCTTGGGACCCAACCACACGGGCATGGGGAGCGGAGTCTCAACAATGACCGAGGGGGAATGGAGCACGCCTCTCGGAGATGCCCCGATAGACGAGGAGCTCGCAAGGGAGATCGTTGATGACGCGGACATGATCGATGTCGAGGATGAGGCTCATCGAAACGAACACTCCATTGAAGTCCAACTGCCCTTCCTCCAATTCATCTATCCAAGACGGTTCAAATTCGTCCCGATCTGCATGATGCTCCAAGACCTCGGGACAAGCATCGAAATTGGCAAAGCCATCATGAGAGCAGCGGAACGACACAACGCAACAATCATCGCATCCTCCGACTGGACCCACTACGAAGCCCAAGAAATCGCTGCGCCGAAAGACAGGCGAGCGATCCAAGCGGCACTGGAAATGGACGAGAAAAAATTCCAGCAGACCGTAGAAGAGGAGGCGGTATCGGCGTGCGGATACGGCCCAGTGACAGCTATGATCCATGCAGTAAAGCTACTCGGTGCCAAGAAAACGAATTTGCTTTCATACCAGACAAGCGGAGACGTGACTGGAGACAGGAGCGCCGTTGTAGGTTATGCCGCAGCAGCTTTCGAGAAGTGAACCCGGCTCGACGAAAACAAGAGAAGCATTTCCGGTACGGGCCCGCGCTCCTGGAAAAATAATCCTATCTGGGGAACACTTCGTAGTGCTCGGCGCCCCCGCCGTAGCTATGGCAATCGACTTCTACTCAGAGGTAGAGGCTAGACCGAATGACAAAAGCGGGGTCAGGATTGGAGTGGATGTCCCTCTAAGATTTCTCGCAAAATCTGACCGAGCTTCTCGAGTAATAGACTCCAAGAGTTTTCTCGAGCCACTCAGGATCGCCGCTGAAGCCACGCTGGACCGAATCGACAGGCCGACACAGGGAGTCGATCTAAATGTGGACTGCGAGATTCCCATTGCCGCCGGACTCGGCTCCTCTGCATCTACGACCGTGGCGATCATCTCCGCAGTATCCAAGTCGCTTGGAGTGGAGCTAGGAAGAAAAGAGATCTTCAAGCTGGCCTTCATTCCGGAGGGCTTCCTGCACGGCAAGCCTTCCGGGGTAGACCAGGCGACATGTATCTATGGCGGAACAATACGGTTTAAGCGGCCCTCCAGCGTGAGGCCGGTCAAGATCCAGAACGATCCATTGCTCCTGCTCTGCGACACTGGAATACATCACGAAACCAAGACGCTCGTCGGGTCTGTAGTCAAAAAATCAAAGACTGAGAAAGGACACTTTCGCGATCATCTGGCGCAGGCGCGCGAGATCTCCAGAGGAGTATTGAAGGCGTTGAAGACTGGAGACATGGAAGATCTCGGCTCTCTAATGTCGCTAAATCACGAACTTCTCCAGAGGATCGGAGTCTCACACCCAAAGCTCGACAGACTCGTCACAGCCGCAAAACGTGCCGGCGCACTCGGAGCCAAACTAACCGGAGCGGGTGGAGGAGGATGCATAGTTGCGGTATGTTCGAACACCAAGTCCCGTGAGAAAATTGCGAGAACTCTGAGAAGAGACGGTGGAACACCATACAGGATCTCGCGAGACCTACACGGCGTCGACGCACAATTCACCTAAGCCCTCAAATAGGCTATTCGCAACGCACGCTTACAGCCGTCAAGGGGAACCGGGATGCCCAAACCATCCAACATCTCATCTTTCTACAAGCTACCACTGGAAGAGCGACTGGACAAGCTCAGAGATTTCTCAGGACTCTCTGACGAAGAAATCGAACTAGTGAAGAATGGCAAGCTATCTCTTTCCACAGCCCAGCGAATGATCGAAAACGTTGTAGGAGTCCTTCCGATCCCGCTGGGAATCGCAGTAAACTTCCTCATTAATGGCAGAGACTATCTCATACCAATGGCGATCGAGGAACCCTCCGTGGTCGCGGCGGCCAGTCACGCTGCCAAGCTCGCTCGACCATTCGGTGGGTTTCAAGCGTCCAGCACAGACCCCATAATGATTGGCCAAATTCAACTCGTCAAGTCGCGCTCGCCAAGAGACGCCGAAAAACAAATTCTCGCTTCGAAAAAAGAGATCTTGAACATAGCCAATCAGCAGGATCCCATGCTCATCTCAAAGGGAGGTGGCGCCAAGGATCTCCGGGTCAGAATCCTGCCCAGCCTGACGGGCACGATGGTAATAGCCGAGCTAATGGTCGATTGTCGAGATGCCATGGGTGCAAACGTCGTAAACACAATGGCTGAATCAGTCGCCCCATTGCTAGAGAAACTGTCCGAAGGGAGAGCAAACCTCAGAATCATCTCGAACCTAGCAGACAGGAGAGTAGCTAGAGCCAGTGTCGGGATATCGAAGGAGGCCTTGGGAGGTGAGGCTGTTGTTGATGGGATTGTGGACGCTTACGCCTTTGCAGCCGCAGACCCTTACAGGTGCGCAACTCACAACAAAGGGGTCATGAACGGGGTCACAGCTGTCTGCCTCGCAACTGGGAACGATACTCGCGCCATAGAGGCTGGAGCACACGCGTACGCCTCCAGGACCGGCCACTACTCCCCGCTCACCCGGTGGAATAAGAACGACAATGGCGACCTTGAAGGATTCATAGAAATCCCTGCTGCGGTGGGGATAATCGGCGGAATAACCGCCGTTCATCCAACTGCCAAGATCTGCCTCAAGATTCTCGGAGTCAAGAGCGCCAAAGAGCTGGGAGAGGTGATAGCCTCTGTAGGGCTCGCCCAAAACCTCGCGGCACTAAGAGCGCTAGTTGCGGAGGGAATCCAACGCGGGCATATGTCCCTTCATGCGAGAAACATCGCTGCGATGGCAGGAGCCGAGGGAGACCTGATTGATCTAGTTGCCGCCGCAATGGTTTCGGAAAAGAAGGTAAGATTGGACCGAGCTAAAGAACTGGTCGTGGAGATGGCCGCTTCAAAGAATCGGGCTTCCCCCCATCAGGAAACCCACCAGCCCAAGAAGCATCCAAAATAGGACCTGCGTCTTCACAGCGCGCACCGTCTTCGGCGTCTGGTCCCTAATCAGGCGGTACGACGAGTAGAGGAAGCCGAGGTCTGCAGCCGCAACTCCAGGGTAGTAGAATGGAGACACTTTGTGATCGAAGAGAGGCGCTGTAAAACTGAGCAGCACTGCAATGGCGAATAGAGCAGCAGTCATCCGGGCTGCTGAGCTTGTTCCCATCGCGACCGCGACGGTTCTCACTCCCTTGGCACTGTCACCTGCGACGTCGGCGATGCCCTTGGCAATTTCCCTAGCCATATTGGCGAGGAAGGCGAGAAGAAAGAAGATGAAGAGCAGCGGACGTAGATTGTCGACAGCCAGTCCACCAAAGAAGAAGGGCAACGCAACATTGAAGCTGACAACGGCATTTCCAAGGAGCCCCGTCTTCTTTCCGCGAGTATTGTAGTAGGCCATAAGGGCCAGAGCTACCAGAGCAGTGAGGAGCGTGAATACGCCAAGGAACGCAGAGAATATGATAGCGAGACTTGAGAGGACAAGCGACAGGGCGTATGCCTCCCTGACTCCGATCTTGCCCGAAGGAAGTGGTCGGTTTGGAGTGTTTACTCTGTCTATCTGGATGTCTTGGATGTCGTTCAACACCATTGTTCCGGCGAGGAGTAGCGATGCGGTTAGGAATCCGAACAGAGCGTTACTGAGAGGAGGAAGGCTGCCCAGTGCTATGGTCTCCCCGACTATGACGGCGAGTCCGATCATGAGGCAGTTTGGAACTCTGACGAGGGTGAGGTAGGCACCGATGTGAGATGATAGCGAAGGATTGAACCTTCCAGCCTCTATTCTGGAGGACGGATTCGTGGATTCCACAAGAGACCCGTTTCAGAATAAGGCTAAATAAACTGCGGGGAGGGGATAACACGTTCGTAAGCTTATGTCGGTGAAGAAAGAATCCACTTTATTGGAAGACCTGAACCAAGCCCTTGCTGGCGAGACTTTGGCGGCGTTCCGGTATCTGTACCTGAGCAAGATTGCTAACGGGATCAGTTCTCTTCCGCTGGCGACTATGTTTCAAGAGATCGCTAGGGAAGAGTGGGCTCACGCGTCAGCCTTCATGGGCAGAATCGTACAGCTTGGGGGGGTGCCGGTCTCGAGACCGGCTGAGATGGAGAAGAGAAGCTTTCTTTCATACTCTGAACCGCCCCGGAGGGGTAACGATTTGAAAGCGTTGGTCAAGGACGGCTTGAAGCTTGAGAGAGCCTCGATCGAATTCTTTCAGAAGCTCGCGCTAAAGACTCGGGACAGTGATATGATCACCCACAAGATGGCCATGGATGTATTGGCCCATGAAGCGGGCGACGAGCAGAAGCTCGCCGCTTTGCTCGACTAGTTTTTCTTGAGGAGTTAGCTTAGACCCATCCGCGTATCTTCATAGCTTCCGTGACCTTTCCGATTGCATAGATGTAGGCACCGGTGCGCATATTGACATTATTCTCTTGAGAAGTCTTCCAGACCTCCGCGAACGCCTTCTTCATTATCGTCTTCAGTCGCTGGTCAACCTCCTCGGCGCTCCAGTAGAGATGCTGGAGATTCTGGACCCACTCCAGATAGCTCGTGCTGACGCCGCCAGAATTTGCCAGAATGTCAGGTATTAGAGTGACGCCTTTCTTGAAGAGAATATCGTCCGCCTCTGGAGCGGTCGGCCCGTTCGCGCCTTCTGCTACGAGCTTCGCTCTGATCTTTCCCGCATTCTCATCCGTGATAACATCCTCTAGCGCGGCAGGGACGAGAATGTCCACGTCAAGTTCGAGGAGTTCTTCGTTTGTAATGGGCTCGCTGCCGGGAAGGCTTAGAACGTTGCCCGTCTTCTTCTTGTGCGCCGCAACCTCGTTGAACCAGATGCCATTCTTTTTGAGCGCTCCACCTTTAGAGTCTGAGACTGCGACCACTTTTACCCCTGCTTCTTCAAGGAACATGTGTGCGTATGACCCCACGTTGCCGAAGCCCTGGATCGCGCATGTGGTCTTCTTGAGATCCATCTTGAGATGACGAGCCGCCTCCTCTACGGTCACAGATACTCCACGCCCAGTGGCCGAGTCGCGCCCGAGCGATCCGCCGATTATCAAAGGTTTCCCTGTTACGACCGCGAACGGGTTGTTGCGGTCGTTCTTGCTGTACTCATCCATGAACCAGGCCATGGTTTGAGAGTCGGTGTAAACATCCGGAGCAGGGATATCTCTGAACGGTCCGACTATCTCGCTGATCAAGGAGAAAAATGATCTCGACAATTTTTCCAATTCTGCGCGCGACAGGCCTTTCGGATTGACTGTTACGCCTCCCTTGGCACCGCCAAAGGGAATGCCCGCCACCGCGCACTTCCAGGTCATCCACATTGAGAGCGCCTTCACTTCGTCAATGGTGACATTGGGGTGGAACCTTATTCCGCCCTTGTAGGGTCCTAGAGCGTTGTTGTGTTGGCTTCTGAAACCCTGGTAGAGGAGGATGCGTCCATCGTCCATTTTGACTGGAAAGTTGACGCTGAGGATCCGTCTAGGTTTCCGCAGAATTTCCTGAACGTTCGGGTCGAGTTTCATGATGTCTGCGGCTCTCTGGAATTGTTCTAGAGCCATGTCGTACTGGGTCTTCTGCATGCCCATGCTCATTGGAGCCGCCTCATGCTTCGAAGTTGTTTCCAGCAACAAGCAATCCTCTAAGTTTGAGGCTCGTCCCGGGAAAATCTCCATTTAGACCTTTCTTTGCTGAATGCAAAAACTGTCAGTTGAAAAATCCGGCTGCAGTTTTCCGTGTAGGGGACAAGCCTTTTTATAAAGACCTAGGGCTTGCATCTCTCTGTTTCACGATAGGAGCGAATGAGCTAGATCATGTCCGCAAAGCCCCATCTCAACCTGATCGTGATGGGTCACGTAGACCATGGCAAGAGCACGCTGACAGGCCACTTGCTCTTCGATGCCGGCTACATCGACCAGAAGACGATCGATCAGTATGCAAAAGAGTCTGAGAAGACTGGAGCAGGCGAGACTTTCAAGTTCGCATGGGTCCTGGACACCATCAAGGAGGAGCGGGAGAGAGGAGTTACGATCGACTTATCGTTCCAAAAGTTTGAGACAACAAAGAACTTCTTCACCATCATCGATGCGCCCGGGCACCGGGACTTCATCAAGAACATGATCACAGGCGCCAGCCAGGCGGATGTCGCGATCCTAGTTGTATCTGCAAAGAAGGGCGAGTTCGAGGTTGCCATCGGCCCTGGAGGCCAGGCACGAGAGCACGCGTACCTCGCGCTGACGCTCGGGGTCAGGCAATTGATCGTTGCCATCAACAAGATGGACGACCAGACGGTAAAGTATGGCGAGGAGCGCTACAAAGAGGCGAGGAAAGAGCTCGAAGGTCTTCTCAAGACCGTCGGCTATGATGTCTCCAAGATCAACTTCATCCCGACCAGCGGATGGCTGGGAGACAACCTGGCGAAGAACAGTCCGAATACCCCCTGGTACAAGGGACCTACCATTCTGGTAGCCCTCGACCAGATCATTCCCCCGCCAAAACCTCTAGACAAGCCGCTGCGTGTTCCCATACAGGACGTCTACACCATTACCGGTGTTGGAACGGTCCCGGTGGGACGTGTCGAGACTGGAGTGTTGAAGGATGGTGACAAGGTAATCTTCATGCCTTCAGGGAAGCTTGGTGAGGTGAAGACGATCGAGACTCATCATGTGAGAATGGCCAAGGCAGAGCCGGGAGACAACATAGGGTTCAACGTGCGCGGTGTTGCAAAGAATGAGATCGGGAGAGGTGAGGTCATGGGCCACACCGACAAGCCACCTACCGTCGCAAAATCGTTCATCGGCCGGATCATCGTCATATACCACCCGACGGCGATTGCGGCTGGTTACACGCCAGTTCTGCACGCTCACACGGCCACGGTCGGGGTAACATTCGAGGAGCTCATCCAAAAACTGGACCCTCGGACGGGGCAAGTTGTAGAGGAGAAACCATCATTCCTTAAAGTCGGCGACAGTGCGATCGTCAAGATGGCTCCCCTCAGATCAGTCGTGCTCGAGAACTTCAAGGAGATTCCGGAGCTCGGACGCTTCGCGATCCGAGACATGGGAGCCACAATTGGTGTGGGAGTAGTCCAAGAGATTAAGGAAAAGGGCGAGATTCCCAAGGCCTAGGATTAGACAGCTACCGGTCGGTCTTTTCATCTCACAATAAGCAGTTTAACCAGCGGCCCAGACAACTTTCCAGTGTTTTTTCAGAGAGATTTCAGCTAGAACGTATGCAGTGGTTTTGTCTGGGAGACCAAGGTTTTTAACAGTACCAAGGTCGGCCTTCAAACTCCGCGAGAAAGATATGCGATGAAGGTATCCTGGAATGGTCTCTAAAGCTAGAATACGTCTGTCTAGCACAGACCCCAAGGATATCAACACTATTTGTGGGGAGATTCGAGAGATCGCGGAGAAGACCGGAGTGAAGCTGAAGGGTCCAATCCCTCTCCCTACCAAGAAGCTGATGGTCCCGACTCGAAAGTCGCCCGCAGGTCAGGGCACGAACACTTACGACAAGTGGGAGATGAGGATCCACAAACGCCTCATCGATGTGGACCCGAATGAGCGGTTTCTCAAACGACTGATGAGGATTCGAGCCCCTGACGACGTTTTCATCGAGATAGAGCTCGTATAGATTCCGATTCCCAATCTACCGCGGTTCGTGGAGAGCCGCCATTTCTCCTTCTCTGCCGGTACAAGTTCATCCCGAGAACTATTAGACCGACGCTAGATATTCCGCCGGCAAATCCGACCGTGGTGTAGAGGCCGAACGACGTTGCACATGTCCATAGATGAGGCGTGCAGGCAATAACGTCTACCTTAACGAAAGTGTTCACTGTCACGTTTTCGTTGTAAGCCGTTACGGCGATGTTTCTAGGGCCCGTTGTGGCGTTCCAACCGGCGAACACGGTTAGGGTTGATGAGGCAGTGCTGTTACTTGCAAAAAATCGCTCTAGGCCCACCGAGAACGAGATCATTGGAGGATTCGACGATGTATCTTGGTAAGCAACCGAGGCGCTGAGAGAAGGCGGTAGTCCAGCCGAATATGTGGACGACATCGAGATCTTCGTTGATCCCCCCTGCGGGACGACGATGCTCGATTCCGACGTGATGTTGAAAGGAATAGGCAGACTGGCGTTGACGTAGCCGATTTCTCCGAGACCGAAAGCAGTGAACCAGATTTTGTCATCCTTTCCAGGCCACATCCACCAAGCATAAGGCGTACACGCACTTCGGCAGACGACGGAAGCAGTTGGCATCATGTATTCTACTAGAGTGCTATCGTTCGGGTCGTACCTGGCGATCCTCCCGGCGTAATGTTCGGAAAACCAGACTCGTCCTTCCGAGTCGAGGGATATTGCGTTTGGAAGCCCGACCCAACAGTCTGCTACGTAACTGTCCGAGCAGTATCCGATCGGGAACAGGTTCCAGTCTCCGGTAGAAGGGTTGAAACTCCCGAACTCGTTCCCGCTGTGAATCGTGAACCAGACAATGCCATTCTTGTCGACGGCGACTTGGATTATGCCCTGAATGCGAAGACCAGAAGGAGGACCGTATTCTGTAATGGCGCAAGCCGATGCTTTGCAAGTCAAGTGACCGATCTTTCCAGCGTAGGCTTCCGCGAACCAAGTTGAGTTGTCGACGGGCGAGACGGCTATTCCCTGAAGCCCAGCATTGGGAGTGGGGGTCGTATAGCTGGACGAATTCCCTCTAGTAGGATTGTACTCAACGATCTGATCCGTGTTGAAGAGGGTTATCCAAAAGTGGTCTGACGGATCGATAGTCATGTACTGGGGGGCTCCCCCGGGAAATGACACCGCAGTTTTGAATTCTCTCGCCTCCTGATTGTAATAAGCCAAGGTATCATTCTCAATGATCCAGACCCGCTTTGCGTTGTTTTTCGCAAAATGGTCGTAGACGATATCGGTTGGGATGGTGTTGTTGAGTGTCGCAATAGGCTTTGGAGGGACTCCCATGGTGAAGTTGACTATCTGCGACTGGATCACGTGTCCTAGCTTGATTGTGACGACCAAGACCGTCTTGTTGCTTGCCGGATATAGTATCCAAGGCGAAGCATCTGTGGAGTTATTCTGAATCTGATACATTGTCACGTATGCCGATGAGGGCAGGGGGACTTTAGGTGTGCTGACAGGTAACTCAGGCCCATGGGCAGGTGAGTTTGTTGAGATCGTCAAGGAGATCGTAAGAAGCAACGCAACAAATATTGCGAGCGGCCGGTTACTCATGGCGGACCCATCTACGACACGGTCAACTGACCATTCAGCATAGCATAGTGGACTGTACACACCGCGATAGAGCAGTAGACTGTGAAACTGCCTGCCCTGGTTGCCAAGAACTGGAATGAAATTGACTGCCCGCCCACGATCTCGGTCCCCCTAACCGCGTAATAGTCGATGGCAAACCCGTGGGTCTGGGTATCCGTATTGATGATCTTGACAGTAACCATGTCGCAGCGGTTCACACTCATCATAGGCCATGCTTGTCCTTGATGGGTTACGCTATCATTGTAGCCGTTCACATTGGCAATTATCGTGAAGCTTCGGTTCGTTCCGACGACGCCGGTGCAGGGGGAATCGGGAATGCCTATTGCGAAAGTCATTATCCCTCCACCTAGTGCGACCGCAGAGATGATGACGATGATTGCAAGCGTTTTGTTCTGCAGCACAGTCTCAGCCCAATTATTTCTGAAGAGGCTTCAAGAGCAAAGGGCACGCTGCTCGCTAATAGGGCCTTGGCCAATAGCCTGATGTCGATAACAAACAGTTCATGAAAAGAAACTCGCCCCTGACGACAAGATGAGTGTTTGTTCTTGAACAGTTTAGGCTCGACGGGTCAAGATATATCTGAGATAAGAGGCGACACGACATCTCGTGCGGGGGTACCAGAGTCAGGTCAATAACTGACCAGATGGGCGGGTCGCGCCTGACACGCGCGCGCTACACTCAAGACCCGATCGAATAGGGGCATGGAGGGTTCTCGATGCCCTTGGGAGCGCGGGTGTGTTATCCCGTGGCGTAGGCCTTCGTGGGTTCGAATCCCACCCCCCGCACCAGACGGGTGATCCAGTGCAGACTGAAAGGATCTCTCTACCTGTCAATATCCATTTTTCTAGGTCTGGCGGTATATGCTGGATGGTTAAAGGCTGGGCTAATGTGATAATCTGCCCGTGTCAATTTCGTCATCTGAAGGTCCAGTAGGACTTTGTGAGTTCGAATCCCATCCCTGCAGTATCAGGACGTTCACACCTGTCGTCTCTTATAATTCAGCTTTTGAACAGATCAGCGAGGCGTTGTCGGAAGCCCTTCTTTCTCTTCTCTTTCTTCTTCTCGAACATCAACTTGAGGATTGACGTGAACAGTGCGGCCAAGCCCAGGTTCACGATGCTTGTGGGAAAGGCTGGCAGCGACCCGCCAGAGAAGACAAGCCCTGCTACTAGCGCGAAACCGATGAGGAGCGTTGCCACAACGTTGAGCGTAATTGATATTCTGCCCTCCGAATGACGCTCGTAGATCGAGGCACAAGAACTGCTGAGAGTGAGCATGAACGCCCAGCCGAACGTGAAGCCCCACCGAGAAATGAGTGCACTAGTCCCGTACTGCTGTCCAAGGTTGACCATAGCTGATCCCAGAAAAGCACTGATGGCGACACTACCGGAGACCAGGGCTGCTGCTTCGTAGAACGGTCCGTATCTTCGCCCCCGGCTCAAATATGCAACGTAATTGACCAAGAGCAGCGTGATGGTCAGGATAGTAATCACGATAAGAAGGAGGAAGTCGAGCGGGAGGACCATTCGAGTGTGCGAGTTTCCTGTTCGGAGGCTGAAAAGTGTTTCGAGGCCCCTCTCATTCCAAAGCAGTCATGTCATGTTACAACACAGTGCAGTTTGGCTCAACGTCTTTTAGCTAATTGCATTGCGGCATGCACCAATTTAGGAAAAGGGAGAGCCGCTTATTTCCTTCTCGGACCGTCCAAGACGGTTTCTTTACGGAAAGGCATGTATTTGAGAAGCAATTCGTTTTCAAGGCCAATCTTACGTCAGAGGAAGTGAAGCCTGCATCGGCGACTCATGATCTGGTCATAACCTTGCGTACCAGAGATAGCAGATAGCCCCTAATAGTGCGAAGGCGAGGGAGGGTCCTACAAGAATCGAGATTGGGTAAAGTGTTGACCCCTGATTCCCGATCGCCCTGAACGCCTGTATCGCCCATGTCATGGGGTTGGTTTGAACTATCGGCTGCACTACCTCCGGGAAGAGGGTCACATCGTAGAAAATCGTGCTCAGGAATGACAGATAGAGTTGGATTGCGCTCCTCACCGTCGCGAACACTTCAATAGAGGACGCGAAAGCTGACACAGCCATCGACAGTCCGACTATTCCAAGCGAGAAGAGTCCAACCACAAGAAAGGCTTCGATGAGCCTAGGACTCAACAGTATCCCATAGAGATACGATATTACGAGGGTTCCCGGGAACGTGGCGATAAGGCTACGAGCAACTCCACCCGTAATCCGCGAGACTGCGAACGTTCGGCGAGGAACGGGAAGAGTTAGGAGGTAGGAGGCGAGGTCTTTGATGTATTTCTCCCGCCATATGTCACGGCCGGACTGGAAGGCGGCAACCATCGCGGTTATGAGGTTAGATCCGGGAGCTATCCTCAGGAAATAGTTGTAGCCGATCAGATTCCCAAACGTGGCAGCGGTAACGAAGAGGTCGATTCCGAAATTTGCGAACATTATCCCGATCAAGAACGTGTCAGAGAAGAGTATCCGAATATCTCGTTCAACTACTCGAAAGACAAGGGCGGCTTGGCTCAGGCGTAGACTCCTCCTTCAAGCCGTCGGAAGTAGAAGGTTGCCCCAACCCCGACAAATATTGTGACGAAAGCTAGGAGACCCGCTATGCTCAAGAAGTTCAGACTAGTCCCTTCTAGCACGTCCCGCATGCTATCCGCTGCAAAGGTCACTGGCGAGTAGGGCGCAAAGGCTGCGACATACGATGGCATGAATGCTAGAGGGTAGAGTGCTGTACTTGCCCTTGAAACTGCCAGCTCTAACAGAGCGAGCGTAACATCGAACCTGTTGGCACTCCGAACACTCACTGCCATAGTGATTGAGAGTCCCGTTACGCCGAACGCGAGGAGAAACAAGTCGAAGATAGCAAAAGATAGGGACAGCGGGTTTGAGAATTTTTCCATCAAAGCAACGATTACGAACATCGGGATGGTGTAGATCATCGCACGCACTGCTCCGCCTAGCGCACGACCGATTATGAATTGGCGCCGAGAAATGGGCAAGGTAAGGAGGTAGTCTAGAAGACCCTCCTCCGCTTCTTCGAAAATGTCGTATCCGATGATGAAGGAGATCGAGGCTATGGTTCCAACTACGCTTCCTACCGCGTAATATTCGAAGTAGTTCGGGAATTTTACGACGAATCCGCTGATTAGGTAGGCGAACACGAATAGCTGTACGATGAACGCCAAACTTCGGGAAATTATGATCCAGGGCGTGCGGAATAGTGTTGAGATGTCCCTCCGGGCCATCTGGAGGACGAGGCGGGAGGTAGAGTCTCCACCTGGTAGGCTATTCGAGTCTTTGACCTGTGTAGTTGAGAAAGACATCTTCCAAGGTGACCTCCTTCAAGTGCACGCTGTCGATCTTAACGCCCTTGTTGGTGAGTGTCTCAACGATCTTAGGTAGTAAGAGCCTGCCGGAGCTGAGATACACTGTTACTTTGTTTTCGACCTGAGTTACGTCTCGTACCTCACTAAATTGTGCTAGCAGTTCACGTGGAAATGCTTGCCCATCTCCAACAATGAGTTCTAACACCTCTCCCCCCTTCGTTGTGCCTTTCAGCCTCTCAGGTGAATCGGTGGCAACCAGTTTGCCGAGATTCACAATTGCCACTCTGTCGGACAACCGTTCGGCCTCATCCATCATGTTAGTCGCAACGATCACTGTGGAGCCTTCCTCTCTGAGTTCACGAATCATCTTCCACATCAGAAGACGACTCGGAACGTCAAGGAAGGCTGTTGGTTCGTCAAACACCGCAATCTTTGGACGCTGAGCCAGAACCTTGCAGTCCTCGACCTTCTTTCGCATTCCTCCGCTCATGAGCCATGTCCGTTTCTTCCTAGCGTCCCACAAGTCGACGGCTCGCAGGACTTGTTCGACTCGCTCCGTTCTCTCCTCTTTATTGAGTCCGGTGGTCATTTTGAGATGCCAATTTAGAACGTCAAAGGCCCCAAGTATCCCGTCGACCCGCGGGTCTTGGAAGGCGATGCCGATCAGTTTCCTCACGTCGTTCTGATGTCGAACCACGTCGAGTCCATCGACTGAGATGGCTCCGCTGGTCGGGCGGTAGACGGTTCCCATCATGAGCATTAGAGTAGTCTTACCTGCGCCGTTCGGACCCAGCAGTCCAAGAATCTCTCTATCCTGAATCTCTAGGGAGAAGTCTTTGACGGCGTCTAGCGTGCCGAATCTCTTGCCAGCCCTGTTGAAAGTGATCAAATCCGTGCCTCACGCTGGGACGAATATTGTTTCACGGTTTGAGCGATCGCCTAAACCCTAGTGCTTCCTAAATTGCGCGGAGAGGCTGAGATAAAAACCCGATTCATTGAGGTTAGACAAATGATGCTGATTTTCGGCTCTTGCTACGGGCTAGTAACATCATAGTACAATCGTCGATTCGTCTTTCCCTTATTCTCCAGTTTCAATAGTTGGATCTTTCCTATCTCTTTTAGGTGTGCTACATGAAGGCCGCCATCGGCCTGTTTGTCTATTCCAGCAATCTCGACGATACGAAGTCTGTCATCTGCCGGGGGAGTAGCCTCTGCAAGTTTGACCATTTCAGGAAGTTTCAACGCCTCATCCCGATCGAGGAAGTACGTCTTGACCAGGGCATCATTACTGATCAGCCTGTTTCCCTCGTCTATGAAAGTCTCAATCTGTGAGCGGTCGAACGATTCGAGGTTGAAGTCCATCCGGGACCTATCTACATCAATCTGGTTCCCCGTTATTCTGCAGTTGGCTCGAGAGTAGAAGAGAGCGCTCAGCAGGTGCCCTGCTGTGTGCATCCTCATCAATCGATGTCTTCGATCCCAGTCCACCTTTCCAGTCACCGTCTGGCCTTGATGAAACCCTGGTGGGGATTCTAGAGTGTGCAATATCCTCTCTCCATCCTTTGTCGTTTCGACGACTTTGACACCGTCCATAACTCCAGTATCGGGTGACACTCCTCCACCTCTAGGATAGAAAAGTGTCTGGTCCAGCTCGACCCTAGGTCCATCCACTGAGATCACGTTTCCCGTGAAATCTTGCGAGTAGGGCTGTTCCCAGTACAGCTTTCTTGTCAATTCGATCTACGCTCCGGTTTGAAGGCTCGATTGTTTTTACATGCTCGACAAGAGGAGCTCAGCGTGTCTGAGTCTTTGCCAGCAACGGACTACCGGCTTTTTTGAAGTCCTCATAGAGGTGCTGTGCCTCTCTCACGCTTGCACCATTGTGGACAATCTCCCGGATGGCTTTGATCATCGCAACTGGATGCTCGGACTGCCAGATGTTCCTGCCCATATCAACTCCGACCGCTCCTTCGCTGACTGCCTCGTGCGCGAGCTCGAACGCGTCCAGCTCGGTCTCCAGTTTAGGCCCTCCTGCTACGACCAGCGGAACTGGGCACCCTTTGACAACCTTGGCGAAGTCTTCACAATAGTACGTTTTCACGAAGTGGGCTCCCATCTCGGCCGCGATGCGACAGGCTAGTCCCAAATATCTTGCGTCTCTCTTCTCCAGCTCCTTCCCGACGGCTGTGACGGCTAGTACCGGGACGCCGTAGTCCTCACCCAGGTTGACGAGTCGGCCCAAATTCTTGAGAGTCTGATGCTCATGCGGTGTCCCGACAAAGATCGATAATGCAACTGCTGCAACATTAAGACGAACCGCCTCCCGAAACGACGTTGTGATAGTCTCGTTCGTCAGCGACTCTCCAACAACGCTCGCTCCGCCTGAGACTCTCAACACGATCGGGACGTGGCTTTTCGGATTAACAGATGTCCGGAGAACCCCCCGAGTGCACATAATCGCGTCCGAGTAGGGCAATAATGGTTCGATGGTCTTACGTGGCTCTTCCAGTTTGTGCGTTGGACCCATGAAATACCCATGGTCAACGGCTAGCATGACCGTTCGTCCAGTTTCAGGCCTGATGATTCGTGATAGTCGATTCTGTAAGCCCCAATCCAATTTGCGAACCCCAGGCGCATGATGCTGAATGTTGGAATATTATTGTTTCTACACGATCTTCTTGCCGTCTATCAGATCCGGCGTCGACAAGTTACAACAGTCCTATATTGTCTGCCGATCGACTTCCCGACAATCTCAAGATAACGGCGATCGGGAGACTCGGGATGATTAGGCAGGGTTGGCCCTATTTCGACGGATGGCCGTTTCCCGAACGATGGGTCCAACTTGACGGGTTGGGAATACACTATGTCGACGAGGGCTACGGCGGCCGCCCGGTCGTAATGATTCACGGTAACCCTGCATGGTCTTACATGTGGAGGAAGCTCATTCCTTCCGTCTCATCGTCCCACAGAGCTCTAGCGCTGGACCTTATGGGATTTGGCAAGTCTGACAAGCCGAATCCAACACTGCACGATT
>Ga0209157_1002156_pt1 | contig 15866 bp, 11 predicted proteins | sample GraSoiAngelo_135_FD_185892 | JGI IMG/M metagenome (GOLD analysis project Ga0209157, IMG submission 185892) | Grasslands soil microbial communities from the Angelo Coastal Reserve, California, USA - 14_0929_05_40cm (SPAdes) (version 2) | ecosystem: Environmental > Terrestrial > Soil > Grasslands ...
ACGCCCGGCACCTTCGGGGTCGGGCCAGGGATGCCGTCCTCGGGCGGGTACACCAGGTAGCTCTGCTGGTCCTTCGCCGACGGCAGCTGGGCGTCGACCGCCACCATACCGCGCATGAGCGGATGGACGTGGCAGAAGTACTTGTAGAGGCCCGGCTTGTCGAACTTCACCTCGTAGACGTCCTTGAACACGCCGGAGTCGAACGGCACCGGCGAATCGGCCCACGACGTGACCGTGTGCCACGAGTGGGCGCGCGACCCCATGACCCAGCGGACGCTGTCACCGGCCTTCACGTGCATCACGCGTGGATCGAAGAACTTGCCGTAGAACTCGGTCACCTCGATGGTGTGCGTCGTGCCCGTGCGGGGACGGACGATGAGCTTGCCTTCCATGTAGTTGTGGCCGGTGCCCTTGGCGGGATCGGCGAAGCACCAGCGGCTGCACATCAGACGATAGTCGCCGGCCTGCTTGGCGACGAACTCGACGTGGGTCGTCTTTCCGGCCGGCAGCTCGACGTCGAGGTTGAGCGCGGGGATGCTGAGGCCGTGCTTGATGTCCTTGGTGGTGATATCGAGCACGACACGATCGCCTTCCTCGACTTCGATCGACGTCGGTGTCCAACCCCACATGCGCGCTTCCACGGCGAAGGTCTTCACAGCGCCGCTGGAAGCCACTGCGGGCGTCCTCTTCGTGTACGCCACGGCGGCGGCCACGAGGACGAGGAGAAGACTACTGATCACAAAAATGAGCTTGCGCACGAACGTGCCTCCTTTGCGCGGCCCGAGCTGAGGCCGTGTGGAGGCGATGGAGGAGCAACGCGTGTGCCACGCGCAAAACCGCGATCGTTTCGCGCGCGATCGTGCGGTGCGCGGTCGTGCGTGTGATGTTCTTCGACGTCGATCGTTGGTTCAATGCCGCGCGTCCGCACCGAAAGCGCAGTGTCGACGGACACGACACCCACGCGAGATCGCCCGGCGCACGACGCGGTCGACGCGCCGTCGATCAACCTGACATCGTCGCGAGACGCCGGCGTCGGCGGACGCGTCATCGCGTGCGCTGGGCCGCGTCAGATCGCCTCCATCGGAATCGTGGCAAGGCGGATGCAACGTTCCCGGTGCTCATGAAGACACTCAGGTTGCTCGCCAGATCGAAACGGTTGCTCGGAGTGAACACGCTGCTCGCGGGACTGTCGGTGGGGTTGTCGTTTTACATCGTGTGGGAGATGACGGCTCCCTTCGGATCGTCGGTCGACACGCCGCCGGCGCCCGTGAGTGCCGCCGTCGTCGAGCCCGACATCCCGCTGCGGACCACTCCGGCCGTCTACGCCGCGATCGGGAGCCGGAACCTGTTCAGCCCCACCCGCACCGACACCCAGAAGGTCGACCCGGCCGTTGCCGCCCTCGCGGCGATGCGGCTGAACCTCTTCGGCGTGGTCCTGGCCGGCGATCGGTCCATCGCCTATCTGGAGGATCCCGGCAGCAAGCGGGTGTACGCCTACCGGCTCGGGGATTCAGTGGCCGGTGGAACCATCCGAGCGATCGAGTCGAGTCACATCGTCCTCGAGCGGCGGAATCAGCGGCTGGAGGTGCAGCTCCACGATCCGTCGCGGCCAAAGCCGAGCGGGCCCGTTGTCGTGGCCTCGGCCGAAGGTTTCGAGACCGCGGCCCGTCCAGTCGCAACCGACAGCCGGACCGACACCGTGAGCTCCGCGACGTTGTCCACGCCGCTGGCCGCTCCGCCGCTGGCCGCTCGGCCCCCGGTTTCCAGCTTCGGCATCGTGGCGCCCGCCGTTCGACGGGCCCGATGAGCGCCATCCGCGGGGTCACGTTGATCGACGGAGTTCTACCTCTTTAGATCGAAAGGCATACTCGACCACGATCGCGGAGCGCCGCTCGAAGCGGATCGCAAGAAAAGGCGTCACTGTCGCCGGAGGTTACGGCGATGGGATGCGCTTGGAAAAAAGACGTGATCTTCCATATCTTTCGGGCTAGGCACAAGAGTTGCGAATGGCTTCCCTCCCAGAAGTACTAAACCATTCAGTAGGAGGGCAGCCATATGTTTCGACGGATGCGTTCGTCGCGTATGGGCTTGGGGGCGGCTCTTCTCGTCTGGCTCAGCTTCGCGCTGATGCTCGTCGTGCAACCGACCGCCGCCTGGGCGTTGACCATCGACATTAACCAGTTCAGCTTGTATTTCTGGTCGCCGGCCGTCAACACGGCGATCAACGGAAGCTCCACGCTCCAGCAAGACCTGATCATCGGTCCCAACAACCTGAGCGGTGGTCCCTACACGGACTTCATCAGCCAGGGCTTCATCGTCAACGTCACCAACACCCTCAACTCCAACAACCTGGGCAGCATCAGCATCATCATTGGCAACCCGACCACCACGGCGTTCGCACCGGGCACGCTCATCGCGTTGCTCGACGCGGACATCGTCAGCACCCCGGGTGGCACCGACAACAATCTGGACTCGTCGGGGCCGTCGTTCCTCCCGCCGGGGGCCAATGCGTTCCAGGTCGACAATCAGATGACGGGCAGCATCCTCGGCAACATCCTCGCCGGCACGCTGGATAACACAGACTACATCGGCGCCGGCCCGGATGACGTCTCGCTCGCCCTGCTCTACTCGCTCAGCGGCGGCCTGGGCGCCAACCAGCAGATCAGCGCTGGCTTCGTGTTCTCCGATTTCGAAAATGGTGGCCTTCACCAGTTCCGTGACGACACCCAGCTGTTCTTCAACGGAGGTGCCTTTTTGAGCAATCTGGACCCGAATCTCACCAACAACTACCCGGGGCAGCCCACGCCCGAGCCGGGCACGCTCATCCTGCTCGGTACCGGTGCTGGTCTGACGGCTCTCGGCCGGCTGCGCCGCCGCTTTCGGAAGGGCGGCGCCGTCAAAGGGGCGGCCCTCGGCATGCTCGTCTTCGCCCTGCTCACCCTGTCGTTCGCTGGCGCCAGCTACGCTCAGACCCCGTCTCTTCCGGATCTGAGCCCGGTGGTCGGCGATCCCCGGTTGCAGCCGATTCCGAGCACTCCGATTCGTCTCGTCAACATCAGCGTCCTGGGCTCGCGCCAGGGCGTGCTCCAGTCGGAAATGCTGACCATGCGGTTCCTGCCGCGCGTGAACGGCCAGAACATGTCGGACGGTGACAAGCACGCCGACATGTATGTCCTCTACAACGCGGCGACGGGTCAGAAGATCAACCAGCGGCCCGTCGTCGAGGCGGTGCCCTTCCCGCTCACCACGAACGAGCTGGAAGCCCGCAAGTTCAGCCCGATCTGGGAGCTGCACGCGCTCCTCATGGATCCGTCGTACGATCCGAACGACCCGAACGTCATCATCGACTCGGCCGCCAAGATCTTCACCTCGCCGTACGTGGTCGCCGATGTCCAGACGAACATCTTCCTGAACTGCCCGATCGTCCCCGCGGGGACGGTCCTCGACCCTGTGCCCGGCGGCCCCGTGGCCAACGAGCCCACGGTGCGCGAGGCCTTCTTCGAGGGTGAAGTCATCAACTTCGTGCCGTATGACATCGAGGACGGCGGCTTCAACCCGCAGATCCTCTACATCTTCAAGACTCCCGACGGCCAGATCCTCGCCGATGACAATGGCATTCCCAAGATCATCACGGCCAAGTCGCCCGGCGATTCGTTCTATGCCTCGATCTGGGACGTGTGGGCGGTGACCGTGCCCAGCGCGTCCGCCGCGGCGACCATCACCTCGGCCAAGCAGATCACCAACGCCGGTGTCGCGCAGTTCCCGATCCACGCCACCGGAATCCGGCTGAACTGCCCGGTGGTGGCCATCAACGGCGTGGCGTTCCCCTTCGAGGACGCCTTCGCCCTGCTCGACCAGCTGCTGCATCAGGGGCCGGGCGGTGCCTTCGATCCCAACAACCGCAAGCCGATTGGCCTTCCGGAGTCCGTTCGCACCGCCGCTCGGACCTTCGTCATCACCGAGGTCACTCCGGGTAGCGCGCTCGTGCCGCCTCCGCCTGTCGCGGCCGGCTCTCTTCCGTTCCCGGTCATTGATCCTGACGACAAGGGCAACGTGGCCCCGATCATCCTCGACGGCTATCCGTATGCGGTGGATTCGTCGAGCCCGACCAATGCTCCGAGCCCGACCCAGGGCCCGGGTCACCTGAATCTCATGCATTTCACGCAAGCCGATCTCGACGCCGCCTTCGCCTCGCTGCAGCTGCCGGCGCCGATCGAGAACCAGATCTCGTACCTGATCAACCTCGGACTCCTTCAGCCTGAGTGGGGTCTGACGGGCAGCAAGACCTTCCAGCAGCGTCTGGCCCTGGTCGGACGCGCCTTCGGCGAGCTGTTCTGGACGCCCGAGGTGGGTGGTACCCAGAGAAACGTCACGAGCTGCCAAGCCTGCCACTCCCAGCCGGCCATCGGCGGTGCGGGCCGCGGCATCTATACGCTTCGCGCAACAACTGACCGGAGGGGCAATGTGAATCCGCCGTCCCTGTGGGGTGGCGGTCCCGCTGAGCTCCTTCGTGCGCAGCTGGCCGCGGCCAACCCGTCGGCGGCCTGCGCTTCCATCCCGGCTCCTGTTCCGACCACGACCCTCAACGGCTGCATGACCTTCGCTCACGGCACCCTGGGCTCCATCGGCGCGATGCGGACGGTGGCGGGTAACGCCATCAACGCTCACGTCGGTGTCCAGGCTCCGGAAGTGATCGCCCGGCAGGCCGCTGCTGCTTTGAACGCTGCCGGCCCCGATTGCGCCGCCGTCGCCTCTGCATCGACGACGCTGGCCAAGGTGCTCGCTGCCAAGAACTGCGACCTCGACGCTGATACGGTGAAGAACGAGCTGGACACGGGCGAGCTGACCGCCATCACGGTCTGGCTGGCGAACCTCCCGGTTCCCCGGCAGGCCGATGAGGACGTGATCATCAACCGCCTCGGCCTCAACCCCACCTCGGTGTCGGAGGGCCGGACGACGTTCCGCCGGACCGTCGACAACGGGGGTGCCCAGTGCTCCTCGTGCCACACGGTGTTCCGTCCGTTCAACTCCAATGACCCGAACCCGACGCTGAACATCACCAACCCGGAGACGACGACCGCCATCCCCGTCGTGGTGGACTACCACACGGCCGATGCGGAAGACGTTGCCGACGGTCTGGCGACGCAGCAGGGTTGGCCCGGTGTCCGGATTTACGGTGACTTCAAGCTGCACAAGATGGGTCCGAACATGCGTAACGGCCGGCCGGCTGGTACCGATACCAGCGGGACGAACGTCGCCGTGTCGGAGTCGACCGATATCATGAAGACCGCCGAGCTGTGGGATGCCGGCGCCGTCTTCCCGTGGGGTCGCGACGGCCGCTGGGTCGGTACCCAGCTGATCGACACGATCCTGGCCCATGAAGGTGTTTCGCTCAACGCGACCGTGTCGAAGCTCCGTGCCACCACCAAGGTCGTCGGCAGTCAGACGCTGACGACGCAGCCGGTGAGCATCTGCGGCCTTTCCAGCAGCATGCCGCTTCCGATTCACGTCGTTCTCACCGGGCCGCTCTCGGCGGGCCTCACGGCCACGAACGCCACCCTGCCCGGTCCCGACGGCACCTTCCGTCTCGGTGCCCAGTGGCTGATCAACTCGGTGCCTTCCAACGGTTGTGTGAGCCTCACGCTCAACTTCAGCAGCAACGTGGCGACCCAGGCGCAGTACGGCCTCGCCATTCAGGACAACAACGGCTACTCGGAGGCGGTTGGTTCGATCGCGGCCTTCAAGGCTCTGAGCCCGGCCCAGCAGGACAAGGTCATGGCCTTCCTCCGGGCCCAGCTGATCGGCGGTATGGTTGGTGAGGGCAGCGGTCTCATTCCGCCGCCCGCGGTGAAGTAGCAGTCAGCAGTTCCCCGGATGTCGCGGTCCGCCGGCTCTCGTACCGAGCGCCGGGAGCTTCGGACCGCGGCATCCGGTGATGTATTTCGGCGTGGCAGCGCATTTCTGATCGATGTCATTGAGGGGGCGAGCATGAAATCATTCAGCGTGATCTGCGGTGTTCTCGTACTCGGTTCGGTTCTGAGTCCTATCGTCGCGAATGCGGACGTCGCCCGCGCCAAGCGCGCGGCGGCCGCCCAGCCGCTGTCCATCATCGAGCGCTCGGTCCTGGCGACGGGCAACGCCTCGTATCTCCACGGCGCGTTTGCCGCCGCCGTCGGGATGAAGGAAGGCAACGGGGCCGTCAGCGTCTTCCAGCGCGAAGCCAACCTGCCGAACGGCGGCAAGCTGGTCGCCGTCACGCTGCTGGACGTCCGCGGCCAGAAGCAGATCTTGATGGCGTCGTGGACGGAGACGGAGATCCACGCGTTCCTCACGTCCTCGTCCGGTGCCCTCCAGAAAGCGATGCGGGCACGGAAGGACGACGGGATCTGGGCGCCGATGCCCACCCGGGACGCTGAGAAGGAATTCGCGGGCGAGAAGAAGTTCTGGCTCACCTCGTCGGATGCCGCGCCTGGGAACACGGAGTCGACGCCCGAGCGCTGATGCGGATCGACGGCCCGGTCGCGCGGCGACCGGGCCGATCACCGTCTAGCGCAGGAAGGCGCGCAGTCCGGTGAGCGAGATGAGATCCCGGTAGCGACCTCTGAAGTGCTCCCAGAACCGGTGCATGCTCTTGTACTCCTGCAGCCGGTCGAAGAGCAGCAGGTCGATGGCGGCCGAGTCGATCCAGTCCACGTCCTTGCGGTAGCCCACGACCATCGACACCCGGGTGGCGGCGATGAAGCGCGAGATCCGCACCTGCTCGATGTTGAGCGTGGCGCACGATCCGAAGTGAACGACCCAGGTCGCGAAGCCGTCACCCATGAACTGTCCGAGCTTCTCGATTTCGACCGTGTCCTTGTCGAAGACCAGCTCGCCGGGCCGGCCGTGGCAGGACAGGTACAGGATGCCGTAGCCGCGGCGGTTCCGCAGCTTGCCAAGGTTGTACCGGAGCTCTTCCTCGGTGTTACAGGTGAGGTAGGCCCAGCCCACGTCCTTGACCCGCTCGGTCAGCTCCAGCATCGGCACCACGCTGAGACGGTGCTCGATGTTGCCGTCCCACAGCGACTCGATGCAGGCGATCTTCTTCTTGTGGCTGTTCGCCCGTCCCATCAGCCCCGTCGCGGAGCGACGGCCACCCCGATCTCGTCGAGACTCGCCGCGAAAGCATCCACGACCGCCTTCATGTCCAGCGGCGTCAGCGTCCCCATGTTCGACACGCGAAACGCGTACGTGCGGATGTCGCCCTGGCCGGCGTAGATGATGTAACCGCGGCGCTTCATGGCGTCGTGCAGGGCGTCGTAGGTCACGCCGGCCGTTAAGCGGAACGTGGTCAGGATGTTGGAGCGCGCACCCGCGGGCACCAGGATCTCGAAGCCAAGCTCCGCCATGCCCTCGCGCAGCACCCGGCACGCCTCCGCGTATCGGGCCACGCGGTTGGCCACGCCCTCCGTCTCGAGCTCGCGCAAGGCCTGCTCCATCGCGTGCAGCACTTGCACGGCCGGGGTGAAGGGCGTGTTGTCGGCCTCCTGCTGGACGTAGTGGTTGTAGAGGTCGAGGTAGACGCTGCGCGGGGCCCGACCTCTCAGGGCCTCGACGGCGCTCCGCCGGGCGATCACGAACGACACGCCCGGGATTCCCTGCAGGCACTTGTTCGCGCTCGCCATCACGAAATCGATGCCTTCCCGGGTGACGTCCAGAGGCTCGCCGTAGAGCGAGCTCATCGCGTCGACCACGACCCGCCGGCCTTCCGCCGCGGCGACGTCCGCGACCTCGGCGACCGGGTTCAGCACTCCCGTCGTCGTCTCGTGGTGGACCACCGCCACGTGGGTCAGCCTCCGGTGCTCCCGGAGGACTCGCGCCATCTCGGCCGGAGCGACCGGCGTGACGTTGTCATAGGAAATCGCGTGATGACGAATGTTGTGCGCACGGCAGATCCTGATCATCCGATCGCCGTACACCCCGTTGTTGAGGACGAGGACCCCACCGTCGGGCGGCACCGCCGAGGCGAGCGCCGCCTCCACGGCGGCCGTGCCCGAGCCCGTGAAGAGCACGGCCGTCCAGTCCGACGAGCCTCCGGCCAGCCGGACCAGCCGCTCGCGGCACGACCTCATGATCTGGAAGAATTCGGGCTCGCGATGACAGAGATCAGGCATGACCAGCGCTCGGCGCACCGTCGGCGTCGTGTTGGCCGGCCCAGGGTTCAGCAGGATCCACTCAGCGTCTGCCATCGTCATTCCTTGCGAAGTTCGCTCGTTATCATACGCTTGGCACCGTGGTTGCTCGACGTATTCAGTCAGTGACACCCCTGCCTGTCGGTCGCCGCGCCGTGTCGAAATCTGCGGACCCCTGGGGGATCGCGCCTGGCTATGTCAGCGCCCTCGGCGATTGGCGCAAAACATCGGCGGAGACTCGTCGAGCGCTGCTCGAGGCGATGGGCGCCGATGCTTCCGAATCCGGGCCGCCCGCGGCTCCCGTCCGGGTGCTCCGCGCGGGCTCGCGCGCCAGGCTGGGGCTCGAGGGTGAGTTGCAGCTCGAGGACGGGCGTGTAAAACCGGTCCGCGGCACGCTGCCCGCCGGCGTCCCGCCTGGCTACCACACGCTCCGGACTCGCACGGGTGAGACCAGCGTGATCGTCACGCCGGCGGCGTGCCCGCAGCCACCGGGGCGCACCTGGGGCTGGGCCGCCCAGCTCTACGCGACGCGATCGGCGGTGAGCTGGGGCATCGGTGACCTGGGAGATCTTCGCCGGCTCGGCGCGTGGTCGTTCAGGCTGGGCGCTCGCATCCTTCTGGTGAACCCGCTCTCGGCGCCGATTCCGGGCGTGCCACAGCAGCCGAGTCCCTACTACCCGTCGAGCCGGCGCTTCCGCAACCCTCTGTGCCTGAACATCGCGGACATGCCGGGCGCACGCAAGGCAGGGCTCGACCTCGAGCCGCTCGCGCGGGCCGGCCAGGATCTGAACGTTGGCCGACGCATCGACCGTGACGCGGTGTTTCGACTCAAATCTCGGGCGCTCGATCTCCTGTGGTCCCGCTTCGCCGGCGATGCGGAGCTCGACGAGTACCGCCGACGCGAGGGCCGCGCTCTCGAGGAGTACGCGACGTTCTGCGTGCTGGCCGAGCATCACGGTGGTGGCTTCACGCGGTGGCCCGCCGAGTACCGCCGCCCGGACTCACCGGCCGTCGCCGAGTTCCGACGCTCTCAGCGCCAGCGCGTGGACTTTCACGCGTGGCTCCAGTGGCAGCTCGACCGACAGCTTGCCGACGCCGCCGCGGCGTGCCCGCTGATGCAGGACCTGCCGATCGGCGTCGATCCCGAAGGAGCGGACGCCTGGGCCTGGCAGGACACGCTCGCGCTGGGCGCGACGGTTGGCGCGCCTCCGGATCGTTACGTGGCCGCAGGGCAGAACTGGCTCCTGCCCCCGTTCGCCCCACATCGCCTGCGTGCGGCCGGGTATCGACCGTTCATCGAGACGATCCGAGCTGCGCTCCGCCACGCCCGAGGGCTCCGCATCGACCACGTCATGGGACTGTTCCGGCTCTTCTGGATCCCGAGCGGACTCGCCCCGGCCGCCGGTGGGTACGTCCGCTATCCCGCCGACGACCTGCTCGGCATCGTGGCGCTCGAATGCACGCGGGCCGGCGCCTTCGTCGTCGGCGAGGACCTGGGCACCGTCGAAGACGGCGTGCGGGAGACGCTGGCGCAACGAGGCGTCCTCTCGTACCGCTGTCTCTGGTTCGAAGCCGGATTGCCGAAGGCGTTCCCGCGGATGTCGCTGGGCGCGATCACCACGCACGACCTCCCGACGATCGCCGGCCTGTGGAACGGCAGCGACCTCGACGCCCAGCGCAAGCTCGGGCTCAACCCGAACGAGGAGGCGCTGGGCGATATACGCCATCGGCTGCGACGGATGACGCGTGTCCGCGCCGACGCGCCGGCCGAGCGCGTCATCGAGCGCGCCCACGACCTGTTGGCCGATGCGAGATCCGTCGTGGTGACCGCGACCCTCGACGATGCGCTCGCCGTGAGCGAGCGCCCCAACATGCCCGGGACAGTGAACGAGTGGCCGAACTGGTCGCTCGCCCTGCCCGTACCACTCGAAGACCTCGAGCGCCGACCGCTGGCGCTGTCCATTGCCCGACGGCTCGCGGCCCGTCGTCCCGCCCGCGCCGTCAAGAAGGAGTCATCGTCATGACGCCGCCCCGCTTGCGACCCGGCCACTCGTATCCGCTCGGCGCCACCTGGGATGGCGCCGGCGTGAACTTCGCGCTGTTCTCGGAAAACGCATCCGGCGTCGATCTGTGTCTCTTCGACGAGCAATGTCGCGAGACGCGCATTCCGATCCGCGAGCAGACCGAGCACGTCTGGCACATCTACCTGCCAGAGGCGCGCCCCGGAATCCGGTATGGCTATCGAGTCAAGGGGCCGTGGGAGCCCCATCAGGGCCACCGGTTCAACCCGGCCAAGCTGCTCCTCGATCCGTACGCGCGAGCGATCGAAGGCGAGATCACCTGGAGCGACGAGCTGTTCGCGTACAAGGTTGGCGATCCCCTAGCCGACCTCGCCCGCGACGACCTCGACAGCGCACCCTTCATGCCGAAGTCGGTCGTCATCGACACCGCGTTCACGTGGGGCGCCGATCGAGCGCTGAGGATCCCGTGGCGCGAGACCATCATCTACGAGGCGCACGTGAAGGGCCTGACCATGCGCCATCCCGATGTGCCGGAGAACCTGCGCGGCACCTATGCCGGTCTCGCCTCGGCGCCCATCATCGAGTATCTGAAGGGCCTCGGCATCACCGCCATCGAGCTGATGCCCGTCCACGCCTTCGTCCAGGACCAGCATCTGCGCGACCGCGGGCTCCATAACTACTGGGGCTACAACTCCATCGGGTTCTTCGCACCGGAAGGTCGCTATGCCGCGGCCGGACGCCCGGGCCGTCAGGTCGCCGAGTTCAAAACGATGGTCCGGGCGCTCCACGAGGCCGGCATCGAGGTGATCCTCGACGTCGTCTACAACCACGCGGCCGAGGGCAACCAGCTCGGCCCCACCCTGTCGTTCCGCGGCATCGACAACGCCTCCTACTACCGCCTGACCGCCGATCCCCGCTATTACATGGACTTCACCGGGACGGGCAACACGCTGAACATGATCCACCCGCGCACGCTGCAGCTCATCATGGACAGCCTCCGCTACTGGATCGAGGAGATGCACGTGGACGGCTTTCGCTTCGATCTGGCCTCGACGCTCGCGCGCGAGCTGCACGAGGTGGACCGGCTCGGGTCCTTCTTCGACATCAGCCACCAGGACCCACTGATCTCGCAGGTGAAGCTGATCGCCGAGCCCTGGGACCTCGGCGAGGGCGGCTATCAGGTCGGCAAGTTCCCCGTGCTGTGGGCCGAGTGGAACGGGATCTACCGGGACACGGTGCGGTCGTTCTGGAAGAGCGACGAGAACCAGGCAAGCTCCCTGGCCTACCGGCTGACCGGCTCCAGCGATCTGTACGGCCGTGGCGGCCGCCGGCCGTGGGCGTCCGTCAACTTCGTCACCGCCCACGACGGGTGGGAGACGCAGCTCGACACGCGCGAGGCGACGGGGCACAACGAGGCCAACGGCGAGGACAATCGCGACGGCAACGACCACAATCTCTCGTGGAGCCGCGGCGCCGAAGGGCCCACCGACGACCCTGGGATCCTCGATCAGCGGGAGCGGGCCAAACGCACCTTCCTCGCCACGCTGATGTTCTCGCTCGGCGTGCCCATGCTGCTCCACGGCGACGAGCTGAGCCGCACGCAGCAAGGCAACAACAATGCGTACTGCCAGGACAACGAGCTGTCCTGGGTGGATTGGAACCTCCAACCGGACGCGCGAAACATGCTCGAGTTCACGAAGGAGGTCATCCGGCTTCGCAAGCATCATCCGGTGTTCCGCCGCGGCAAGTTCTTCTACGGCCGCCGCGTTCGCGGCGCGGAAGTGAAGGACCTCACCTGGTTCCGTCCGGACGGCAAGGAGATGACGGAAGAGGACTGGACCAATCCACTGACGCGCTCCTTCGGCCTCCGGCTGGCCGGCGACGCCCTCGACGAGCTCGACGCTCATGGCCAGCCGCTGGCCGACGACACCCTGCTGCTGATCAATGCGTACTGGGAGCCGCTGAGCTTCGTGCTGCCCGCGCACAAGCCGGGACTCACGTGGGAGACGCAGCTCGACACGCGCGAGGCGACGGGGAAATCGAACCGGCCGTCCCTGCGCGGGGGCGACACCTGCGAGATCGCGGGCCGTTCGCTCGTGCTGCTCAAACTGGTCGAGGTGTGAACTGACACGGCGCACGGGAGTCGCAGGTCCTCACGCGCGGCGCTGAGGCGAGGGTGCGTCCGCGCCTCATGCGGGAGAGTCGGCGAAGTCGACGACTTCATCCCCGGCGATGCTGCACCAGGTCGCGCAGGGCCGCGAACGCTCATACTTTCAGATGCGGCACGGTCCTTGCCTGAGATTGCTGCCGATGCGCCGCACTCTCGCACTCATCGTCGTCCTCGTCGGACTCCTCGTCGCGCTGCCGTTCGTATGGGCCAGCACGTACGAGGCATGGACGGACGGCTTCTACGACGCCGAGCTCAACAACGACACGCTTGCGCTCCTGAGCCTCCAGGCCGTCATCAGCCACGTCGCCCTCACCGAGGGCCTGTGTATCGAGATCGTCGCCGTCGTGCTGCTCGCCGACGACACGGGTGGCGATCTCGCCGATCCTTCCGCACGAAGCGCGCGAGCCCCACCCGCGTCCTAGTTTTCCTCGACTGAAATCGCCTGCCGTTCCCGGGCATCGCTCTGCCGGCCACGGCGGCTCACCAGGTCTCTCGCATCCACGCCGATCTGTCGAGGTCCGGCTCCGGTTTGCGACGACACGACGTCACTGATGCGATGACGTATCGACCACCCGCGCGCTCGGGCGAAGCGGAGAAAGGAGGAAAGGAACGTCTATGTACCGTGCGGCGCGCGCGCGTCGGCCTCTCAGGCCCGACGCGACACGGGCGACCACCCAGAGCCTCGAATTCATCCATTCATACCTCTCATACCTCGAGGTCCTGGTGATGATCGCGACCGGCGCGACGCCCGTTTCGATCGGCAGGTGGCAGCGCTCATTCATTCGACCGAACGCACTCATCCTTCATACCCTCTTCGTTCTTACATGGAGAAATACGAATGGACTTTTGCACTTTGAAGCGCTGGATGTATCTGGCAGTCATCGTGTCTGTCGTCCTCGTCGGGTGTTGGGCGTCCGTCCCGACCACTCAGGCCGACGATGGCCACGGCCGAGATCGGGAGCGTGAGCGACATTCGGTAACACCCGCGCGTGATCCTGGCGTGCGTGGAGGAACGGCAGGTGCCGGCGGTCCCATTGCCGGATTGACCGGCCGGCAACTCGAGTTCTTCACGGATGGCAAGGTGGACTTCGAGGAAGTCGAAGTCGTGGCAGATGGAATCGGCCCGCGGATGAACCTCGATAGCTGCGCCGGCTGCCATAGCCAGCCGGGGACCGGCGGCAGCAGCCCGGCCGTGAACCCGCAGGTGGCGTTCTCCTCGAAGGACGGCGGCACTGACCGCGTCCCTTTCTTCATCACGCTGTATGGACCGGTGCGGGAAGCCCGATTCAAGTTCAACCCGGACGGAAGCCGCGATGGAGGCGTCCACAATACCGCGACCATCACGGGGCGGACGGGAGCGGACGGTTGCGTCCTGGCTCAGCCCGATTTCGACGCAGCGGCCGCGAGCAACAACCTGGTCTTCAGAATTCCGACCCCGGTCTTCGGCGCGGGCCTGATCGAGCAGATTCCTGACCGCGCGATCCTCGCCAATCAGGCCGCCAACGCCGCGACCAAGAAGCACTACGGTATCGGGGGACGCCCACACCGGAAGGCGATCACGGGCAGCACCAACAACAACGGCAACGACGGAACGATCGCTCGGTTCGGCTGGAAGGCACAGAACAAGTCCCTGCTGCTCTTCGCCGGTGAGGCCTACAACGTCGAGATGGGAATCAGCAACGAGCTCTTTCAGCAGGAGCGCGAGGAAAAGCCGGCGTGCCAGTTCGCGACCGTCCCGAACGACGTCACCGACACCGAAGCCACCGAGACGCCTGGCGGTTTGAACGCGATCGAGAAGTTCGCCTTCTTCCAGCGGTTCCTGGCCCCGCCCACGCCGTCGCTCTACACGCCGGGTGGCGCGCCCTCGATCAGTAACGGTCGGGCCAAATTCGTCAGCGTTGGATGCGCGCTGTGTCACACGCCGACGCTGAACACGGGCATCTCGACGGTGGAGGCGCTCAGAAACAAGCCGGTCAATCTCTTCTCGGACCTCTTGATCCACAACATGGGCCCTGGCCTGGCCGACGACATCCGCCAGGGAGAGGCCAAGGGCGACGAATTCCGCAGCGCGCCGCTCTGGGGCCTGGGTCAACGCATCTTCTTCTTGCACGACGGACGGACGAACGACCTGCTCGAGGCGATTCAGGCCCACAAGAGCGCGGGGAACGCGCAATTCGGGCCATCAGAGGCGAACGCGGTCATCCGCAACTTCAACGAGCTCGACGAACGGCAAAAGCAGGACATCCTCAACTTTCTTCGCAGCCTCTAGGCGGCGTCAGACAACCGCGCAACATGCCCCCGCCGGCTCGGGCCGGCGGGGGCAAACGCGCCCAGGTCAGCGTGCGCCGATTCGTAGAACGCCGATGTGCTGCGAGGTCATCCGCGAGGAGGAGCGTCGTGCCAGAGCCAGTCGAGAACAGGCGGAGTGCGACCTGCGGGCTGTGTGGAGAGCCGGTGGATCTGCACGAAGAGCATTACCGCTTGGTGTCGCAGTTTCGGGCGCACCGGGCTGCGCTCCACGTCGAGTGCTACGCCAAGCTGAAGCGCGAGCGAATCGGCTGATACCTCACCAGCGATACAGCATCCAGTAGATGACGACGCCGGTGACCGAGACGTAGAGCCAGATCGGGAGCGTCCAGCGCGCGATCCTCCGGTGGCGCTCGAAGCGGCCGGTCAACGCTCGCCAGATCGTCGTGAGTGCGAGCGGGACGATAGTCGCGGCCAGCACCACGTGCGTGAGGAGCAGGACGAAGTACAGCGGGCGGATCCAGCCCTGGCCGGTGAACGGCCGCGAGCCCGCGTGGAAGTGGTACACGACGTAGGAGATCAGGAACAGGATCGACAGGCTGAATGCGCTCAGCATGCACGACAGGTGCGCGGCGATCCGCCGGCGCCGGATGAAGACGTAGCCGGCAGAGAGCAGGACCGCGCTGCCGGCGTTGAGCACGGCGTTGAGCTTCGGCAGCGCCGAGACGTCGAGACCGCCGGCGGCCGGAGCGCGGCCCATCAGGAGCACGGCGACCGTCGCCACGACCGCGGCTGACAGCACCGCGATCAGCGACAACGCCAGGCGATCGCTCATCGCCGGGCGCGCAGCTCGTCGCCGAAGCTCTCGAACCCTTTCTGCACGGCGATCGGCGCGGCCTGGCCGAGGCCGCACAACGACGCGAGCTGGATCGCCTCGCCGAGCTCCCGGATCTTCTGCTCGCTGTCGCTCTCGTCGAGGAGCGCGAGCAGGCGGGGCAGCCCTTCCCGGCACGGCGTACATTTGCCGCACGACTCGCGCGCGTTGAACGCGAGCAGCGTCTTGACGATGTCGACGATAGAGGCGCTGGCCGGCACCGCGACGATCCCGCCCGTTCCCGGCGACACGCGCCCGCGTGGCTCCATGGCCACATCGAAGAGCGCGGCCGGCACGACGCTGCCCGACGGGCCGCCGACCAGCGCCCCTTTGAGCGGCCGGCCGTCGAGGCTCCCGCCGGCGAGGTCCCGCAGCAACTGATT
>Ga0209157_1002162_pt1 | contig 15859 bp, 14 predicted proteins | sample GraSoiAngelo_135_FD_185892 | JGI IMG/M metagenome (GOLD analysis project Ga0209157, IMG submission 185892) | Grasslands soil microbial communities from the Angelo Coastal Reserve, California, USA - 14_0929_05_40cm (SPAdes) (version 2) | ecosystem: Environmental > Terrestrial > Soil > Grasslands ...
CGGCGCCGGGTGCGGCCGCCGGAAAGCCCGGTGCTGCCGCGGCCGCCAAGCCCGGCGCACCCGCCGCGAAGCCAGGTGCCCCAGCCCCGAAGACCGGTGCGCCCGCCGGAAAGCCCGGCGCACCCGCACCGAAGGGCGAGTCGCCGAAGAAGGGTTAGACCGGCGCCACCGCGGCGCGCGGTGCTGGCGAGAAGTCCTCGGGGCTCGCGTCCGGGAACGGATTATCTGCGCGCTCGAGGCTGCGCAGCTCGACCTCATCCGCGCTCGTGCCGGTGCGCGCGAGCTCCAGCGAACGGCGGAAGCGGAGCGTGTGACTGCGGAAGCGCTCGACCGCGTAATCCGCGGCCTGTCCGGTCGTGACCAGGAACGGCCAATCGCTGGACTGTGCGAGCAGCAGCTCACGCGCGGCCTGACGCGCGGCGCGCACCCGAAGCGGATCGGTCGGCCGCGCCGCACGGAGGTCGCCCATCTCGCGGGCCATCCGTGCGAGATCGCTCCACATCCAGGCGGTGCGCTCGTTCGACCAGGTCGTATGGTCGTTGTTCTTGCCCCACGAGCCCTCGACGAGATCGATGCGCTCGCTTGCCTCGCTCCGCCGGAGGTATTCCGCGACGCCGAGTGGCGACGGACCTTCCGCCGCGAGCTCGCGCAGCACGTGACCGAGCCAGTCGACACCCTCGAACCACCAGTGCCCGAAGAGCTCGCTGTCGAACGTGACCGTGAGCAGGGCGTCTCTGCCGCGCTCCTCGCGATGGCGCGCGAGCGTCTCGCGGACCAGACCGGCGAAGTGCACCGCGTGCGTGCGCACGCGCTCGGCGGCGGCGCCCGGTGAGTACGGCTCTTTCGCGCCGAGCCCCGTCCTCGTGTCGGTGACCCGCCAGTAACGGAGGCCGCTGCGATCGTCCTTCCGATGGAACTCGCGATACGCCGCCTCACCGGGGTAGCCCATCATCGCGGACCACACCTGCCCGGACACTTTGTCGTGCCGCGCGATGGCGACGACGTTCGACTCGCGCACGAGATACGGCCGCAGCGTGTCGTCAGCGGCCGCGATGAGCGGCGCATCGAGTCCGCCGCCGCTGCGCTCGCGCTCGAAGGTGTGTCCCTCCTTGACCAGGCGCTTGCCGCCGAGGAGCGCGGCGTCGGTGAAGAAGTGCGTCAGGCCGTGGGTCTCGAGGATGTCCTCAAGCCCCGGCGCGTATGCGCACTCGGGCAGCCAGATCCCGCGCGGCTCGACACCGAGCAGACGCCGCGTGGTGCGCGTGCCGACCGCGAGCTGCGCATGAACGGACGCGCGATCGAGGAGCGGTAGGTACCCGTGGGTCGCGGCGGAGGTGAGGATCTCGACATGGCCGGTGCGCGCGAGGGACGCGAACGCGCCGACGAGATCGCGATCGAACCGCCGCAGGTACGCATCGCGATGGGCGCGATAGAGCGACGCGTAGAAGCGCGCGATCGAACCGCGCTCGGTGTTGCCGTCGTCGACGAAGCGACGAATGTCGGTGTCGGCGCGATGGATCTGATCGTCGCAGTACTCGATGAACCGCGCGTCGATGTCGCGGTCCGCGAGCTGCTCGATGAGCGTCGGCGTGAGCCCGATCGTGATCTGGTACGCGACCCCGCTCTCCCGAAGGTCGTGGAGAAGGCCGAGCAGCGGAAGGTACGTACCGAGGATCGCCTCGTGTACCCATTCCTCGCCGTGCGGCCAGCGGCCCGCCCCGCGGGCGTACGGCAGATGCGAGTGGAGGACGAGCGCGAAGGCCTCGGTCATTCCCCAATTGTGGCTGTCGGTGGTGCGTTAGTCTCGCCGGGTGCCGCGCGCGCCCGAAGCGATCACGGGTTCAAGGTGAGCAGTCTCAGGAAAGCACCCGCGAGTCTTAGACCGATTTCATGCAGCCGGCGTCGTGGGATGTTCTTCTTCTGGCCATCCCATTCACGGAGAAGGCTGACATGACATACGTGCGAACCGCACTCATCGCCGCCACGGTCGCGCTCTTCGCCTGCGGCGGCGCCGCGGCGGCGCCCGGGCCCAACGCGACGGCGGCGGCCACGATCGCGACGGCCGCTGCGAGCGCCGCGGCGACCGGCACCGCCACGTCCGTGACGAAGGCCTCGGCCAACAACGCGACCGCGGCGCAGCTGCAGACGGCGCTCGAGGCCGCGGGCGTGCCGAACGCGTCGCGCTGGGTCATCGAGGTGCAGGAGTACCGGCCCTACCCGGTGGACGATCCCTCATTCGCGAAGCTGAAGAGCCAGCTCGCGAAGTACAACCCGTCGGCCGACACGCTGAGCCGGATCCTGGCGGCGCTCAGCCTGCCGTGATGCGGGGCGAGGCCGCCGCGACGGACGACGCGTCGGTCGTGCGCCGCAGCCTCATCGGCCTCGTCGTCATCGCGTTAGCCGGTGTCACGGCCGAGCTGCTCGTCGAGCGGCACTGGGGCACGGCCATCCGCCTCGTTCCGTGGTTCGCCCTCGTTGCGCTCGCGTACGGGGCATTACTCATGATGCGGCGCCCAACGGCCGCGGCCGTCCGCCGCGTGCGGATCCTTGCGGTCGCGGTGATGATCGCCGCGGCCGTCGGCGTTGCGCTGCACATCAATGAGAACTATGTCGCGGGTCCCCTCGACCAACGCTACGAGCGCATCTGGGCGAGCATGAGTGAGGTCGAGCGGTGGTCGTCCGCCTTCAGCAAGGCGGTCGGGCCCGCGCCCACCTTCGCGCCCGCGGCACTCGCGCTCGTGGCGCTCGTGTTGCTGGTCGCGACGCAGCGTCACCCCGCGCTGCGCGCGTAGTCCGGAGTCAGGCCGCGGAGCCGGCCCCCCGCGATGCCGCGCTCAGCGGACCGGACATCGCCGCGGCATCGGCACGCTCCGCGCTGCGGAAGATGTAGCCCACCGCGGGGATCGACGAGATCGCGCCGGGGGACGACCCGCCGATCTCGAGCTTCCGACGCAGGTGGCTGATGTGCGACCGCAGCGCGTTCGCATCCGCCCCTTCGCTGCCCCACACGTAGGTGTAGAGCCGGCTCGTGGGTACGACGTGCCCTGCGTTCGTGACGAGCAGATAGAGGATGCGGAACTCTGTCGGCGTGAGCCGTACGGATTCGTTGCGCCACGTGACCTCGTACGGGACGGGATCGAGCGTGAGCCCATCGAGCTGGACGCTCGGCTCCACGGTCTCCGCGTGAGCGGCCTGCGTTCGCCTGAGGATGGCGCGCACCCGCGCGATCAGCTCACGGAACTCGAATGGCTTCGGCACGAAGTCATCGGTCCCGAGGTTGAAAGCACGCAGGATGTCGTGCGCGTCCTTCCGGCCGGTGATGACGAGGATGGGTGTCTGATCCTCCTCGCGGATGCGGCGCAGGACTTCGAACCCATCAAGGCCCGGCAGCCCGAGATCCATGATCACGAGGTCCGGCCTGTCGGCCTTCCATCGTCGTAGGGCCTGCGCGCCGTCGGTCGCTTCGGTCACGACGAAACGTTCACGCCGAAGCACGTACGACGTCAGGTCGAGGATGTCAGGATCGTCTTCGACGAGCAGGATCTTGATCACAGCTCCCCCCACGCTAAAAGTTGAGACACCACAACCACCGGGGTACGTCACGATGACGACGGACGCAGTGAGACCGTACCTCAGCCCCCGTCTCCGGTACCCCCTGGAACAATGCCATTCCGCAAAGACTGCTTGTCAGAACAATCGCGTTACAGCGCCCAGCTGTTACGCGATCGTTGTCAACCGCTCCGGAGACGCAGCCCGACTCCAGGGACCGTATGGATGAACCGTTGACGCTCGCCGTCATCGCCGAGCTTGCGACGGAGGCGGTGCACGGTCACGCGGACGACATCGCGGGCCGGGGCATCGTTGAAGCCCCAGACGTGCCGCGCCAGTGCCGCTGTCGGTACGACCGAGTCGCTGTGCCGCATCAGGTACTGCAGCAGGCGGAACTCGGTGCCCGTGAGATGCGTCGGCACCCCATCGAGGTAGAGCGTGCGTTCGCCTGGGTCCAGCCGGAACGAGCCGACCTCGAGGATCGGCGGCGTGTGGACCTGATCGCCGCGGGCCCGTCGCGCGTGGGCTCGAATGCGGGCCAGGAGCTCGCGATGCCCGAACGGCTTGACCACGTAGTCGTCCGCACCCATGTCGAGTGCCCTGACCTTGTCATCCTCGCTGTTGCGCGCGGTGAGGACGATGATCGGCAACGCCGGGCTGCGACGCCGCAGCTCCGCAAGCAGCTCGAACCCGTCCCAAGGACGGAGGTTCAGATCGACGACCGCGACCACCGGATCTTCCTTCTCGAAGAGCTCGATCGCTCCCGCTGGCTCGGTCGCGACGAGCGGTATGAAGCCCGCCTGCTCGACGATGAACGCGAGCAGATCGACGAGGACCTGATCGTCGTCGACCAACAGGATCTCGAAGCGCTGCCCACGCGGGCCGCTGCTGCCATCCACCATCGCCGTCGCTTACCCCACCGCCGACTTACCCTCCGTCCGGGAGAGTGAGCGCGGAGCATACAGACCATGCACCGTCCGCTGATGACGGTGCGTGTGCGGCGCGGCCAAGCGACTGAGCAGGCCAGCGGAGGATCAGAGAAGCAAGCTCAGGGCGATGCGCCGCGTATCCGTGAGGGCCGCGTTCGTCGTGTCTTTGACGGTGATGGTCTGGCTCGGAGGCGTCCAGAGCGTCGCGGAGAAGCTATAGGAGCCGGCGTCGGCGATCGTGAAGGTGTGATCCGGTGGGACAACGGCCGTCGGCAAGGGATCACTTGTCGTGAAGTGGACGGTGCCTCGGTAGCCCGTCGCGACGTTGCCGAACGGGTCCTTGAGCGTCACCGTCATGTTGAACGATTGACCGACTTTCGCACTCCCGGGCCCGTCCAAGCTCAAGGTCGCGGCCGCTCCGGGAGCCACGGTGACTCTGACGTTGCCGGCGATCGAGGCGGTCGCCGCATCCGTCGCGGTGATGGTCTGCGCTCCCGCCTTCGTGAGCGTCGCCTGCAGCATCGCCTGGCCGCTCACGAGCGTCGAGTTCGGGGGAAGAACGACACCCGCTGAGGTGTCGGTGCTCGTGAATCGCACGCTGCCCGCGTATGCCGTGTCGGTGTTGCCGAACTGGTCCTGCGCCATCACGGTGAAGGGGAAGCTGACGCCGGCGACGGGTGACGCCGTCGTCGCGAGCGCGAGTCGGGTCGCGCTCGCCGCACGCACGTCGACGGTCACGGTCGCCGTAAGACCGTTCGTGTCAGAGACCGTGACGGTCTGCGAGCCCGAGCGCGCCAGCGTCACCGGGAACGTCCCCTGACCACCGGGGAGTGTCGAGTCCGGTGGGAGGACGACACCGGCTGACGAGTCGCTCGTGCCGAAGTGGATCGTCGCTCCGTATGCGGTGACCGTGTTGCCACCCGCGTCCTTCGCGGTGACGGAAACGCTGAACCCGGCGCCCGCGGTCGCGGTCGCGGGCGCCGACAGGCCAAGGCTCGTCGCTCTCGCGTCCACGGTGACAATGGCGGTCGTCGAGAGGGAGTTCGCCGCGTCGGAGACGGTGATCGTCTGAGGACCGCTGGTGGCGAGCGTCGCGGAGAACGACCCACGTCCCGCGTTCAGCGTCGAGTCAGGAGGAAGCGCGGCTGCCGCGTCGGTGCTGCTGAAGTGCACCGTGCCCCGGTATCCGGCGGCAGCGGTGCCGCTCGGATCCGCCGCGGTGACGTCGATGGTGAAGGGAACTCCAGCGCCGACCGCCGCGGGTGCTGTCGCGACCAGATGATCCGCCGGCGGTCCGTAGAGGAAGGCGTCCAGGAGATTGGCCGTCGTCCGCTGGATGCGCGCGTCCGCGAGCTGGTGCCAGAAGCCATCGAGCGCATAGCTCCATGACATCGTGCCGGACGCGAAGACCCACGCACCGCTGGGCGCCTGATAGATGGACGAGTTGGCGTACTCGGCGACGCCGCGGTAGTCGACGTATGGCGAATGCGAGAGCAACGTGAAGGTCGTCGCGCTCGGGGCTGGGTACTGATCGAAGACGCGGTCCATCTCGTAGCCCACGATGCCCGGCACCCGGTCGCCGTCATGGAATCCGGTGCCGGCGTAGATCCAGTACGAGCTGTTGCTGACGACGTAATCGGCGTTCCCAGTCGTCGACATCGATGCGACCTGGATCCCGGCCATCGTCTGCTCGGGCCGATTGACCGGCGGGTTTCGCCACTTCACCGTCGTCGTCGGACCCTGTACCGGGTCGATCGCGGCGTCCTTGTAGCAGACCATGACGCGGTTCGCGACGCCGGCCGCGGACGCCTCGAACCGCACCTGTACTTCGCTGGGATCGGCCGAGAAGAACGCGAGGTTCACGCCAGCGTCGCGGGCCCCTTCGGCCGCGTCACGCATCTCCTTGGACCAATACTCGTCGTGGCCAACGGAAAGCAGCGCCCGGTGATTCCGTAGCGCGGCGCCGTTCGTGTGCGTATCGACGTCGGTCGAGTACGTCACGTCGTAACCCATTCGCTCGATCCAACGGATGAACTCGATCTCGTCGACCTGGGCGAAACCGTAATTCGCGTAGGGCCGATCGAAAGAGACTTTCACCGCGCGCGCGTCACCGGATACGGTGTTCGGGCCGTAGCTGTTGTAGGTGTAAAGGCTCTTGCCGGTGGTGCCGTCGTTCGGATAGTTGTTGTACGCCTCGTCCGTGTTGATGCTCTGCTGGTACAGGAACGGCGCGGGCCGGTCGTCCCTCACCACGAAGATCACGTAATTCTGGAAGCCCGCCGCGTTCGTGAGCAGACCCAGATACACCCCGCTGGTCCAATCACTCGGGACCGTCAGCACGTAACTCGGGATCCAACCGCAGTCGATCATGCCCGTCGTCGGATCCGGTGTGCATGCCGCCTGGGTGATGCCGATCAGCGAGTCGACGTGCAGACGAAGGCGTCCGCCCATGCCCTGGTACCAGCCCAGCCGGTAGATGTCGAGTGAGAAGCTCTGCGCCGGATTCACGGAGACGCGCAGCGAGATGGCGTCGCCCTGCTTCACGCTGACCGCGGACCAATAGCCCTTGATCTGGCCGCTCGTATCGTCGCCCAGATGCGTGGGCAGCCACCCGAGTGACCCAGCGCGCTGGTTCTCGAGGACGATCGGGTTGTCCTCGGCGGCCGCGGGACGGCCCACGACGACGCTCGTGACGAGCAGCGCCAGGACCGCCGCGATGACGATCCGCCTCATGCGCGCCGGTGCTACGGCAAGCCGAGTGGTGGCAGGCCGGCACCCGCGGGCCCACCGCCATAGAGGCAGGCGCCACTGCGTGGCTGTTCGAACGCGCGGATGTGACCGTCGTACCCGTCCTTGATCCAGAACACCGCGACGCCGTAGCTGAGGTCGTCGCACTCGACGTCCTGCGTGCTCTGCGGGCCGGCGAAGTTGATGGCGTAGGCCGCGACCTGTGTGCCGCTCTTCGTGTACTCGAAGTAGTAGGGACAGCCGGCGACGCTGATGAACAGATCGGCGCCACCGACCGCAACGCCGCTCGTCTGGTTGTAGCCACACTGCGCCGTCACGTTGACGTCGAAGTACGGAGAGCCGGAGACCAGGGTGGCGCTGCCGAGAAGATCGGGCGCCGTGCGGTAGTGGTAGACGCGCGTCGTGGCATCGGGCGCGTACCAGAGCGTGTCATCCGCACGGTCGTACGCAACCTTCACTTCGGTGGGCGCCGGCCCGGCCTGAAAGCCGGGACGGTCGTCGACCGGATCGACGCGGAACGCCAGGGTCGCCGTACCGTTCTTGGCCAGCTGGTAGACCGAGAGTCCGTCACCCCCGATGGCCCAGAAGAGGTCGCGCCCCGCGTCGTACGCGATGGTCATGATCCCCGAAGGGGCACCGATGACGGGTGCGTCGACGTGGCCGGTCCCCGTCGTCGCGCTGCCCGCGGGTGGAACGTCGATCCGGTGAAGGACCGATCCGGCGTAGTCGAGGTAGTACAGGTAGCGACCGTCGAACGCGACGCTCGGCGCGAGACCTCTGGCCCAGACACTCTCGGCCTCGGGCACGAGAACGTCAGCGACCAGGTCACCGGGCGCGGCCGCGGCCGGCTGCGCGCGACCCGCGGCAAGGGATAAGACCATGACGACGGCGACGATCGCGAGCGCGGTCCTTCGCATTAGTAGGTGTTTCACAGACCTCCTCCAATCGGCGGGAGCGTTGGAATGACAGGGGTGGGCAGCGGCAGCAGCGGCAGGAGCGGCGTGGGCGTCGGAGTCGGAGTAGGCGTCGGAGTCGGGGTTGGCGTCGGAGTCGGAGTTGGCGTCGGAGGCGGCGGCGCGGCTGCCGCTCCCCCGCCGAACACGCATGCACCGCTCGCGGGCTGTTCGAACGCGCGCATCGTCCCGTCGTAGCCGTCCCGGATCCAGAACACCGGCACGAGGTAGCTCACGTCGTCGCACTCGAGGTCCTGCGTGCTCGTCCCGCTGTTGGTGTTGTACCTGTACGCAGCGACCTTGCGGCCAGTCTTCGTGTATTCGAAGTAGTACGGGCAGCCTGCGACGCTGATGAAGAGGTCCGCACCGCCGACGGCGACGCCGCTGCTCTGCGAGTATCCGCATTCAGCCGTCATATCGTTCGGCTCGGCGGAGACGTCGATGTACGGAGTTGCCGACACGAGCTGGGCCGTGCCGAGCGCGTCGGCGGTCGTCAGGTAGTGGTAGACCCGCGCGTTCCCATCAGGGCTGTACCAGATGGTGTCGTCGGAACGGTCGTACGCGATCTTCGTCTCCACCGGGAATGGGCCGGGGACGAATCCGGGTCGGTCGCTCTCATCGATCGTGAAGACCAGCGTCGCGGTCCCCGATCGCGTCAGCAGGTAGATCGAGACGCCGTCGCCGCCGGTGGCCCAGAACGCGCTCCGGCCGGCGTCGAACGCGAGCGTCATGATCCCCGAGGGCGCGCCTTGTATCGGCACGGAGACCTGGCCGGTCGCGGCGCCGGAGCCGCCTGCTGCCGGAACGTCGATGCGGTAAAGGACCGATCCGGCGTACTCGGTGTAGTAGAGATTCCTTCCGTCGAACGCGACGCTGGGCGCGACCTGCCGCGGGTACGGCTCAGGCACGGTCACAGAGGCGACGAGGTCGCCGGGGGCGGCCGCGGCGGGGTGCGCCGCTGCCGTCGCGACGATGAGCACGGCGACGATGAGACCAACTGCGCGCAGCGCAGGACGCGCTCGGTCGTTCAATCGGTCACGACCACGGGCCAGCGGCTGTAGAGCGCGAGGCGTGTGTCGAGAAGGTGGAAGATCGGCCCATCCAGCCCGGGTGCGAGCTCATTGAGGTACGCGAAGACCCCCGAGTAGCCCGTGTAGTCGTCCCACACGATCGTGCCGAGCTCCGAGAGCATGCCGAGCGCGGCCTCCGTGTCCGAGCGGACATAGCTGTAGCTGTGGCTCGCGTCGATATAGACGAGGTCCATCTTTTCCTGGTACGGCGAGAAATCGAATGTCGCCGAGTCGCCGAACAGCTGTGTGATGCCCCTTCCCTCGGGCGTCCCGCGGAAACGCTCACCCCGGTCCCAGTGGGTGACGAGCTCCGGATCGGTGAGCTCCAGCTGCGCACGCTGCGCGACCTCGGGTCCGCCGAGGTCGAGCGTGTAGATCCGCGCGCTGGGCAGGTTGTGCGCGAGGAGCCACGTCGTCTCTCCGCGGTACGTACCGAACTCGAACACCCGCTCGCACTCGAGCAGCTTGGCGAGCGCGGTGAGAATGAGCGATCCGTGTTGCGCGACGGGTCCTTCCACCACGGTCGTGTCGATACCCCGGATGCGCGAAATCTCGATGTTGCGCACGCTCGTTGCCCCGAAGCGCTTGAGGTCCATCCAAATGTGCTTCAACAGTCCGCGACGCACTCGGCCGGGCTCGGCGAGTGCGTTTCGCACGACTCCGCCAACGACGTACGGAAGGATCTGCCGGTTGCCGACGTGTTTGACGCGATGCGATGCGATGGCCGAGAGCTCCAGCGCCATCACGCGGCGCCATCCGCGCGCAGCACCGCCGGCACGGTCCGTACCAGGATCCGCATGTCCAGCAGTAGCGACGCGTCCTGGGCGTAGGCGGAATCGAGGCGATACATGTCCAGCAGGCTGAGACGGCTGCGTCCGCTGACCTGCCACAGACCGGTGATGCCGGGCTTCACATCGAGACGCTGGCGCATCCAGGGCTCGTATTCCGCAGCCGCATACGGCACGTCGGGCCGAGGACCGACGAGGCTCATCTCGCCACGCAGCACGTTCCAGAGCTGCGGCAGCTCATCGAGGCTGGTGCGACGGAGCACGGCGCCGACCCGCGTAACGCGTCGATCGTTCGGGACCTTGTAGACAGTGCAGGCACTCGCGTCGTGCAGGAGGCTGCGCACGAACAGGGCATGCGTGCCGGCGTCCGCGTTCGCGCACATCGAGCGGAACTTCAGCGCAATGAAGCGCTCACCGAACCGGCCGACGCGCTCGCCGCGATAGAACACCGGGCCAGGGCTGTCCAGGACGATTGCGAGGCCGACCAGGGCCAACAGTGGCAGCAGCAGGACGAGCAACGTCAGGGCCACGGCGACATCCAAGGCACGCTTTGCCGCCGCGTAAGCAAGATGGCCCCGGACTGGCGTCGCGCGCGCGAGCTCGGCGGCCATCGGCGTGGGGAATGCCATCGGCTCCGCAGTCACGCGGATGATCGAACAGCGGATGGATTGAGGCGCGCTGCGGTCTCGACATGACGTTCCGCGCCGAGCACGCATCGAGCGGCTCGGTCGCTGGCGCCGTCTTCAACGCGGCATCAATGCCCGTTCAATCCGCGCCCGGCAGCGTCGTCTCCGTGCGGATCCTCTTTCTGGGGACTGATTTCGTCTGGCCGGCTGACGGCGGGGGCCGCGTGCGAACGCTGTCCCAGCTGAGCGTGCTGTCATCACTCCCCGACGTCGAGCGCATCCGCCTCTTCACCGGCATGGAGACGGCGATCGGTGAGGAGGACCGCGCGGCCTTGCTGCGCCAACTGCCGAAGCTCGACCTGGCCGATCCCGTGTTCCACCCCGTCCATCTGTTCAAGTACCCGCGCTACGTACCTCACGTCGCGTGGCTTCGGCTCGCGCACGGCGTGCCGTACATCGCCGGAAAGTGGGACTCGGCGTCCTTTCGGACCGCGCTCGAGCGCGAGCTGTCACGCGACGCCTACGACGTCGTGTGGCTCAACGGACTCGGCATCGCGCACTACCTCTCCCTCGTTCGGGGACTGCAGCCGAAGGCTCGCGTAATCCTCGATCAGCACAACGTCGAGAGCGATCGCTTCGCGCAGTTCGCGCGACGACAGCGCGGCGCGAAGAAGCTGCTCGCCGACGCGGAGTGGCGCGCGACGCGCCGCTTCGAGCGCGGCGTGCTGCGCGCGGTCGACGCGGTCGCGGCGATATCCGACGACGATGCCCGCGCGTACTACGAGCTCGCAGGTGTCGAAGCGCTCACGGTCCCTCAGGTCGTGTCGTTCGTTCGCCGCGAAGCGCCTTCGACGAACGAACAGCGCTTCACCTGGATCGGCAATCTCAGCTGGGCTCCGAACGCGCGCGGCCTCAGCTGGTTCTGCGACGAAGTGTGGCCACGCGTTCGCGAGCGCCTGCCGGACGCGGGGCTGGAGATCGCGGGCACGGGCCTGCCGACCGATGCCGGAGGCGCGCCCCTCGCGCCGCTGGCCTGGCGCGCACCGGGGATCGCGACGCTGGGCTTCGTCGCCGATCTGTCGCCGCTGTACGAGCGTTCGATCGCAATGGTCGCGCCGATCCTCGGAGGCGCTGGCATCCGCATGAAGCTGCTCGAAGCGTTCCGTCACGGAGTGCCGGTGGTCACCACGCCGGACGGAGCCGCCGGACTTCCGATCACGCCAGGGCACGAAGCCTTCGTCGAGGCCGATGCGGCGGCGTTCGCCGCGCGGACCATCGAGCTCGCGACGTCGAGCGAGACCCGCGCTCGACTACGCGAAGCCGGGTATTCGTTCCTCGAGAACAACAACCAGCACGGCGCGGCACAACGTGTGGTCTGGACGCTCCTCGGAGGCGCTGCGCGTCAGGCCGCCCGCGCGGACGTGCCTTCCACGATCGCCGCCTCGTAGAGATCTTCCAGCTTTCGCACCGAGGTCTTCCAGTCGTATTCGGTCTCCACCATGCGGCGAGCGGCGGAACCGAGCTGTGTGGCCAGATCCGCATCGTCGAGCACGCGCCTCACCTGATCGGCGAATGAGGCCGGGTCGTCCGCCAGGAGAATGTCGCGCTCACCCGTCACGTCCAGACCCTCGGCCCCCAGACGGGTTGAGATGACCGGCTTCGCCATCGCCATCGCCTCGAGGATCTTGAGCCGCGTGCCTCCGCCAACGCGAAGTGGAACGATCACGGCACGCGCGGCCTCGAGATACGGTCGCACATCGGCGACCGCACCCGTGACGATCACGTCCGCGGATGCGTAGCGCTGGATCGCTTTTGGCACGGACGGTCCGACGATCACCAGACGTATCGAGGGGTGCGATCGCCGAAGCCGTGGAAGCACGTCGCGCAGAAAGAAGTGCAGCGCGTCGGTGTTCGGGTAATAGCCGATCTCGCCGAAGAACAGCAGACTTCCGCGGTCGGCTCCGCCCGCCGTGGGTGCGAAACGCTGGAGATCGACGGCATTCGGCACGACGGCGGTGCGCGCACCGGGCAGCACGCGCCGCACGAAGTCCTCGTCGCGTGACGAGGTGAGGGCGCACGCAGCGACGGCACGCCAGGCCCGCTCCTCTTCGCGTTTCAACTTGGCGTAGTCCAGGTAGTTGTAGAGCTTGCGCGGCAGCGCCCCGGTGACCGACACGACACGGCGCAGGACGTCGTACTCGATGTTCTGTTCGTCGAGCACGACCGGCAGGCCCTCGGGAAACTCGTAATGCGCCATGGAGCAACCCTCGACGTGCACGATGTCGAAGCGGGACCGCGCCACCATGCGATCCAGCGCGATCTGGAACGCGCGCTGCTCGCACACGACGCGTTCGAAACTCCGGGAAGAGACCAACGAGTGAAGCTGCAGCGCGCGCTTCGCGGTGCGGCCCGGCGCGAGGCGATCGTTCGGGACGGTCACGACCTCGTCGTACTCGCCACGCACTTCGGCGAGTTCCTCGGCGTCGGGGACCGGCGGCACGAACGACAGCAGCGAGACCGAGTGCGTGGCGGCGAGGCCCCTCATCAGCGCGCGAAGCCGAACGCGACCTCCCGACTGCCGCGACGGCAAGAACGAGCTGATCACAAGGACGCGACGGCGGGCGCGCACGCTCATTCGAACATCGGGGCGTACGCGAGCTCGTAGTGAAGATCCCGCCGTCGCGTGCGAACGACCTGCGCCGGCACGCCGGCGACGACGGCGTACGGCGCGACGTCTTTCGTGACGAGCGCCGCGGCCGCGACGACCGCGCCCTCGCCGATGGTCACGCCGGGGAGGACCATCGCCCGACATCCGAAGAACGAGCGGTCGCCGACTTCGGTCGGTGCGAAACGCGTCGTGAACGTCGGGTCGTCGATGTTGTGATCGCCGCCGAGGAGCCACACGCCGCGCGACACGTTCACGTTCTCGCCGATGCGCAGTCCTCCACGCCCGTCGATCCAGCAATGCTGGTTGATCACCGAATTCCGGCCGATCGAGATGCCAGGGCGGCCGTCCTTCGGGCGTCCGCGCACGGAGAACGTCACGTGCATGAACACCTTCGCGCCCTCGGCGATCTGGATGCCGAGGATCCGCCGGTACCAGAGGTGGCGCAGCGTCGCCGACGGGATGTTGGCGATGACCTCGTTCGTGAGATACAGCGCCAGCTGCAGCAAGCGCTCCTTCGTCGAGTCGCTCGCCTGCGATTCGAGCTCGATCGCCCGACCGCCTGTTCGGGTGACCACGCGTTCGATCATCCGACGACCATGAACGCGCCGCGCCATTGAGGGCGGCTGCGGGAGTCGATTGGGCCTCTGCAGGCTTGCTCGACATGTGACTCGCGCGCGCGCCCACAGAACTTGTCAAGGCGGCGCGGTATGGCCTCTCAATGAGAGGTCCGTAACGTCGCGTCGGTGCGACGCTATCTGACCGCCGCGAAGCGCTACTGGTTGGTGATCCTGGCCATTCTCGCCGTCGTCTGGGGCGCCGGTCTTGCCGGCGCGTATCACGAGTACGCGAACACCTACGAGTCTCAGGCGACGATCTGGGTGTTGCGAGCATCGCCCGAGCTCACGAGCTCCAACCCCGAGGACCCCGGAACACCGGTCATCCAGACGGTCGCCTCACAGCAGACCGAGCTCTTCACCCAGCTCCTACAGAGCGACAGCTTCATCCGCGACGTCGTCGAACGCACGTCACAGCGCTCGACGCTGGAGCGGGCCGCGAACGAGACGAAGCTCCTTGCGGATGTCCGCAAACACTTCAGCGTCGAGACGCTGGGAACGAACATGCTCCGCGTCTCGTACACCACGAGCGACCCGCGCACGCCGGTCGAAATGGTGAACGCCGCGATCGCCGTGCGCACCGAACGCGTGCTCCAGGCGCGCGTCACGAGCACGGCCGCGGTCGGGACGCTCTACCGCAGCGAATTCGACGCGGCACAAAAGCAGGCGCTGGACGCGGCCCGCGACCTCGACGGGTTCAAGTCGAGCCACCCCGGGACACTGACCGCCACGGACGAGGCGCACCAGGCGCAGCTCCAGCTCGCGATCGATTTCGCGCAGGCGCGACTGAGCGAGCTTCGTGGCCGCGCCGATCGATCGGCCGTCGCGGCCGCGGTGCTCGAGATGAGCGGTCTCGAGTTCGAAGTCGTCGACGAGCCGCGCCAGCAGACGACACCGAGCGGGGGTGGCCGCGCGGCGGTCCTCCTCGCACTGGTGTCGCTCGCGGCGGGCGCCCTGCTGGTCGCGCTGCTCGTCTTCGTCGGTGCGCTGCTCGCGGATCATGTCGCCGGCCCGCTCGATGTCGGTCGTCTCGCGCCGGCGCGACTCTTCGCGACCGTCCCGCGTGTCGCCGTCGGCGCGGGGGCCGGCGGTAGCGAGCTGCGCCCCGCTCTCGCGGCGATCGCATTCGACGACGGCGACTCGCCGTCGCTCAGCGCATGAGCGCGACCCTCGTGCACAGCTTCGACGGCATCGCGAGCCGGATCGACGCGACCGGCGCTCGAAGCGTCGGTTTCACGAGCACGCTCGCCGGCGAAGGGACCAGCACGATCGCGCTCGGAACCGCTCTCGCCCTGGCGGAGCTCCGCCAGGAAAAGGTCCTCCTGGTGGACGCCAACTGGATCCATCCCTCGCTGACGAGCGATGCCCGCCGCGAGTCGGCTCCCGGTCTGGCCGACTACCTCGCGCGGAAAGCGGATCTGATCACGGCGGTCCGGTCGGTGGAACGGTCGCGTCTCGACTTCCTGCCGGTCGGCGACCGCGAAGCGGCACGCCCGACGCTCCGCGGCCTCGCCTCGCTCCTGGCGAACGACGTCACGCACTTCCAGACGGTCCTCATCGATCTGCCGCCGGTTCTGACGGGAGAGATGTACGTGCTGCCGTGGGCGACGCTGCTCGACCACCTTTTCGTCGTCTTGCGCGAGGCAGCCACGCCGTTGCCGCTCGTGCGGCAGGCACTGGGGAAGATCGGCCTCGCGACACCCGAGATCATCCTCAACCGGACCGCGGCCGCTACCCCGGAGCTCGCGACATCGCTCGTCGCCGCGCACAGGCGTCTGGCATGAGCTACGCGGCGGTCGCGGTCGTCGTGATGCTCCTCTGCGTCGGTGCCGGCGCTCGCGGGTCCGCCGCGCTCCGGCCCGTCGTCGCGGCGCTCTTCGCGCTTGCGCTGGTCGCCGCGCAGCTCGCGCTCTT
>Ga0209157_1002165_pt1 | contig 15844 bp, 12 predicted proteins | sample GraSoiAngelo_135_FD_185892 | JGI IMG/M metagenome (GOLD analysis project Ga0209157, IMG submission 185892) | Grasslands soil microbial communities from the Angelo Coastal Reserve, California, USA - 14_0929_05_40cm (SPAdes) (version 2) | ecosystem: Environmental > Terrestrial > Soil > Grasslands ...
TGGGAAGCCGGGCTCGACGTCGAGCGGCGCTTTCTCATGGACTCGGTGCGGATCGACTCGATGGCGTTCGCGCTGGAGGACGGCTCCGGCCTCGCGGCGGGGAATCTCGTCACCCCGCGCGCCTTCGTGCAGCTGCTCGGCTACATGCGCCGGCACCCGCGACGCGCGCCGCTGCTCGCGGCGCTGCCCCGCCCCGGCCAACCCGGCACGCTGCTGAAGCGGCTCGTGGGCACGCCCTTCGAGAGCCGGGTGCTGGCGAAGACCGGCAGCATCAATCGCGTGAACAGCCTCTCAGGCTACATCGAGCGGCCGGACGGGCGTACCATCACCTTCAGCGTGCAGGCGAACAGCCACGACGTGTCGTATTCGCAGATGCTGGCGCAGATCGACTCGGTGATCGTGGAGATTGGAAAGACGAAATAAGGGCGGCAGATCTTCTACCCTCCTCTACCGTCAGTCTTCAGTTTGCCCGAATATCGCCATGTTGCTGGAGTGCCCCGGCTCGATCTTCGCCGCGGGATTGATGAGATGCACCGCGTGGTTCACCGCGATGGCGGCCTCGGCCGCCCCGGTGGCGATCAGCTTGAGCTTCCCGGGGTAGGTGACGATGTCGCCAGCTGCGAAGATCCCGGGGATGCTCGTCTCCATGATCTGCGACACCTTGATCTCGCCCTTCTCGATCTCGAGCCCCCACTCGGCGATGGCGCCCAGCGACGAGATGAAACCGAGCTGGGGGAGCACGCAGTCGATCGCGATCGTCTCCTCGTGCTTCGTCTTGTTGTTCACGATGGTCACCCGCTCGATCGCGCCGCTTCCGTGGATCGCCTTGACCTCCCAGAACGTCCGCAGCTCCATCTTGCCCGCCGCGACGAGCTCGCGCACCTGCGCCACAGTCGCCGGGTGGGCGCGGAAGCCGTCACGGCGGTGAATCATGAGGATGGACTGCGCGATCCCCTGCAGGTTCACCGCCCAATCGAACGCCGAGTCGCCGCCGCCCACGAGCAGCACGCGTCGCCCCGCGAACGCTCGGGGATCGAGCACGCGGTCGTACAACCCCTTCCCGTACCACTGGTCCACGTCCTTCAGGGGCAGCTTGCGTGGGGTGAACGCGCCGATGCCCCCGGCGATGAGGACGGTGCGCGACGGATATTCCTCCCGGTCGGTGACGACGGTGAACAGCGGCGCGCCGTTCTCCGACTCGCGGCGCAGGCCCGCGACCTTCTCGCCGAGGTGCAGGGGTGACTTGAACTGGAGCGCCTGCTCCGCCATGCCCTTCACCAGGTCCTTGGCGAGCACTTTGGGGAAGCCGGCGACGTCGAAGATGTACTTCTCGGGGTAGAGCGCGGTGAGCTGCCCGCCCGCTTGGTCCAGGTTATCGATGATACGGCACGAGGCGCCGCGCATGCCGGCGTAGAAGCAGCCGAACAAGCCCGTCGGGCCGGCGCCGATTATGGTGATATCTTTGAGGTCCTGCATGGGGCGAACGTAATGGAATACCAAAGGCGTGGGGAGTGGGGAGTGGTCCCCGACGGAGCAAAGCGGAGCTCCGGCCCGCACCGGAAGGTACCACTCCCCACTCCCCACGATCTTGGGTCGGAGGCGCGGTCTTGAAGATCTACACGAAGACTGGTGATCAGGGAGAGACCGGGCTGTTCGGGGGCGGTCGTGTCCCCAAGGACCACCTGCGGGTCGCCGCCTACGGCGAGGTGGACGAACTGAACGCCGCGCTCGGCCTCGCCCTCGCGCTCGAGCCGCAGGCGTTCGCGTGCGACCTGCTCGAGACGGTGCAGCGCGACCTGTTCACGATCGGGGCCGAGCTCGCAGCGCCAGACCCCGGGAAGCTTGCCAAGGCGCTGCCCGGCCCGCGGCTCGGTGACGCCCGCGTGGCGGCATTGGAAGACGCCATCGACCGGGCGCAGGCGACGCTCGCTCCGCTCCAGCAGTTCATCCTGCCGGGTGGCAGCCCCAAAGCGGCGGCGCTGCAGCTCGCGCGCGCCGTGTGCCGCCGCGCGGAGCGGGCAGTCGTCACCCTGTCCCGCGATGCGGGCGTGAGTCCCGCGATCCTCAAGTACGTGAACCGGCTTTCCGACCTGCTGTTCGTGCTGGCGCGTGCCGCCAACGCGGCGGCCGGGCTCTCGGACGTGCCGTGGTGACCGTCCGCGTCCCGATCACGGAGCAGCGCGACGCCTCCTACGACATCCTGATCGGCCGTGGGCTCCTGACGCGGCTCCCTGCGCTGCTGCGCGACGCCTGTCCCGCGGTGCGCTACGCGGTGATCACGGACTCGCACGTCGAAGCGCTCTACGGAGGGCGGATAGTCGCGGCGTTGCAAGACGCCAAGTTGCCAGTGGAGCTACTGCAGTTCCCGGCCGGAGAATGGAACAAGACCCGCGAGACCTGGGCCTCGCTCGCGGACCGGATGCTGGCGCTCGAGTTCGGGCGGGACTGCGGGGTGATCGCGCTGGGCGGCGGCGTCGTCGGAGACCTCGCCGGGTTCGTGGCGGCGACATACCTGCGCGGCGTCCCCTACGTCCAGGTGCCGACGTCGCTGCTCGCCATGATCGACTCCTCGATCGGCGGCAAGACCGGCGTGGACGCCCCCGCGGGCAAGAACCTGGTGGGCGCGTTTCACCAGCCGCACCTCGTCATCGCCGACCTCGATGTGCTCGACACGCTGCCGGCCGTGCAGCTCGCGGCCGGGATGGCGGAGGCGGTCAAGCACGGCGCGATCGCGGACGCGGCCTACTTCGCGTTCCTCGAGCAGGAAACCGCGGCGATCACCGCGCGGGACCGGGACGCGGTCGAGCGGGTGGTACGGCGCTCGGTCGAGATCAAGGCCGAGGTCGTCGCCGCGGACGAGCGGGAGGGGGAGGGGGGGCGCCGGGCGATCCTCAACTTCGGCCACACCGTGGGGCACGCCATCGAGGCGACGGCGAAGTTCGCGGTGCTGCACGGTGAGGCGGTGGCGATCGGGATGGCCTACGAGGCCCGGCTCGCCGCGGCGTTGGGCATCGCGGCGCCGGCCACGGCCGACCGGGTGTGCGCCCTGCTCGAGCGCTATGGGCTGCCGCTCGAGCGTCCGGCGACGGGGACGGTGGACGACCTGATCGCCGCGATGCGCCACGACAAGAAGGCGCGTGCGTGGACCCTGCGATTCGCGTTGCCGCGCGCGGTGGGCGAGATGCAAGGAAACGGGAAGACCGGATGGACGGTGGCGGTGCCGGAGCAGGCCGTGCGGGAGGCGCTGGCAGCGACACAGTAATCACAAATCTTTCAACAACTTCCACACGGCGTGTGCAGTTCGCGGATCCGGCCCCTGTCGCTGCGTGCACATTTCCTTTTCCACAGCGCGTGTGGATAGTGGACAAACCGCGGAACGCCGTGCCAGCAAGAAATTTGTGATGTTGATAAGCGTTGAGATTTGCACCGTTGACAAGTGACTCCTATATTGGCGCGTTCGCGCGCGCCTGTTTCAACCTTTCAACCTCTTGCCCACCGCTGGAGCCCTAGCCATGGCAAGGTCGAATGGAGGCAAGGCCAAGGCGTTCTTTCGCGCCAATCCTTCGGGAGCCTTCGACCAGTACCTCCAGGACATTCAGAAGCTGCCTCTGATCAAAGACCCCGCGGAAGAGCGCCGGCTCGCCCGGCGCGTGCAGCGGGGTGACGAAAGAGCCGCCGAGCGGCTCGTCACCGCCAACCTCCGATTCGTCATCTCCTACGTCAAGAAGTATCAAGGTCACGGGCTGGACCTCTCCGAGCTGGTCGCCATCGGCAATGAAGGACTCCTCAAAGCGGTCAAGAAGTTCGATCCGGATCAGGGCGTGAAGTTCATCTCGTACGCCGTGTGGTGGGTGCGCCAGGCGGTGCTCAAGGCCCTCGCCGAGCAGACCCGGAGCGTCCGCATCCCGCTGAATCAGAACTCCCAGCTCATTCGCATGAGCCGCACCGAGACCTACCTGTCGCAGGAGCTGGGCCGCGAGCCGACCGACGACGAGATCGCACTCGCCCTCGAGGACACGGTCGAGAACGTGCGCACGGCGCGCCGCATGACGGCGGCCGAGCTGTCGCTCGACGCCCCCGTGGACCGGAGCGACAAGGACGCCGCCACCCTGGGCGAGCGCTTCGCCGGTCAGGAAGGCGGCGAGATCGAGGAGAAGACCGACGGCAAGCTGATGCGCGAGTTCATCGACCGCATCTTCCAGAAGTACCTCACGCCGCGCGAGCGCAAGATCCTCTACCTCTACTACGGGCTCGAGGAAGGCAGCGAAGCGATGACGCTCGAGAAGATCGGGGCGCTGATGGGCGTCACGCGCGAGCGCATCCGGCAGATACGAGAGCGGGCGTTCGAGAAGCTGCGGGAGTCGCCCGACGGGAGGGCTTTGAAGGGATTTTGGAGAGCGGCATAGACGTTGAGGGAGACGCTGAGGCGCCGAGACGCTGAGTGGATCTGAGTGACGAGTGGTCAGGAGATGCCTTTCCTGGCCACTTTTCGCTCATATCCACGTGGCGTCTCGGCGACTAGGCGTCTCCCTCGCCGTCTACATACTATTAGGCATGGCTCGCGAACTCCCGATCTTCCCTCTGCCGATTATCCTCTTTCCGGGGGCGCCGCAGCCCTTGCATATCTTCGAGCCGCGCTACCGCGAGCTCCTCGCCGACTGTCTCGCGGCCGACCGGCGCTTCGGCGTCACCTACGTCGCACCGCCGCGCGCGCCGGACGACGACCCCGCGCCCACCCCCGGCGACCTCGGGTGCGTGGCGCTGATCCGCTCGACCCAGGAGCTCCCCGACGGCCGCTCCAACATCCTCGCGGTGGGCGAGCGGCGCTTCGTGCTGGTCGCATGGTGCGCGGGCGATCATCCCTACCGCCTGGGCCGGGTGGAGGAGTTCGACGACGAACCGAGCGAGCCGGGGGAAGCGGAGGCGCTGGCGGCTGGGGTGCGTGACGACTTCTCGCGCCTGGTGAGCGCCCTGGGCGTGCTCACCGACCGCGAGCACGAGTCGATCGAGCTGCCGGCGGACCCGCAGGAGCTCTCCTTCCAGGTCTCGGCGGCGCTGGAGCTCGACGCCGAGGCGAAGCGGTCGCTGCAGGCGCTGCGCAGCACGACCGCGCGGCTACGCCACCTGGCCGGGCTCCTCGACCCGCTCGCGACGGACGCGGAACGACGGGCCGCCGTGCGCCGGCGCGCCAAGGGCAACGGGCGCGGCGGCCGCCACCCCAAGATCGAGCACACCGCATGACGGCGACCCCCCCCCCGCTGGCGCGCGGGCTCGCGGACCTGGTGGGCGAGTCGCACGTCCGGACCGCCGCGGCGGAGCGGGCCACGTACGCGCGCGACGGGCTCCCCATCCACCGCCGCGTGCCCGGCGTCGTGGTGCTCCCGGGGACCCGCGACGAGCTGATCGCCGTCGTGCGGCTGCTGGCGGCGCACGGCGTGCCGTTCGTGCCGCGCGGTGCGGGCACCGGACTCTCGGGCGGCGCGCTCGCGGACGAGCGGGCGGTGCTCGTCGTGCTGACGCGGCTCGCCCGCATTCTCCGGATCGACCCGGTGAATCGCGTGGCGGTGGTCGAACCGGGTGTCGTGAACGCAAGGCTCTCGACCGCCGCCGCCCCCCACGGCCTGCGCTATGCTCCCGACCCCTCGAGCCAGACCGCGTGCACACTGGGCGGCAACGTCGCCGAGAACTCGGGCGGCCCGCACTGCCTGAAGTACGGCGTCACCGCGAACCACGTGCTGGCGCTCGAGGTGGTGCTCGCCACGGGCGCCGTGGTGGAGCTGGGCAGCCCCGGCGGGGAGCCGTGGGGACCGGATCTGGTGGGGTTGTTCGTGGGCTCGGAAGGCAACTTCGGGATCGCGACGCGCATCACCGTGCGGCTCCAGCCGGTGCCGCCCGCCGTCCTCACCCTGCTCGCGGACTTCGACTCGGTCCGCACCGCGGGCGAGGCCGTCTCCGCCGTGATCGCGAGCGGTATCGTCCCGGCGGCGCTCGAGATGATGGACCAGTCGTGCATCCGGGCGGTGGAGGACTCGGTGTACGCGGCCGGATACCCGCGCGACGCGGCGGCCGTGCTCCTGGTCGAGCTGGACGGCAGCTCGGAGGGCGCCGTCGGGGAGGACGCCGGCAGCGTGGAGCAGCTGCTCCGCGCCCACGGGGCGCGCAGCGTCCGCTCCGCCGCCGACCCGCGGGAGCGCGAGCGCCTGTGGCAGGGGCGGAAGAAAGCGTTCGGCGCGCTGGGCCGCCTCGACCGCGACCTCCTGGTGCAGGACGCCGTGGTGCCGCGCTCCACACTCCCCGACGTGCTCGAGACCATCGGCCGCATCGCCGCCACGTATCAGCTGGTCGTGAGCAACGTGTTCCATGCGGGCGACGGCAACCTGCATCCCAACATCTCCTTCGACGCCCGGGTCCCCGGCCTGCGGGCACGCGTCGAGGCGGCGAGCGGGGAGATCATGCGAGCCTGCATCGCGGCGGGCGGCACGATCACCGGCGAGCACGGGATCGGCCTCGACAAGCTCGGCTACATGCCGCTCATCTTCGATCCCGACTCGCTCGCCGCGATGCGCGCCCTGCGGCGCGTGTTCGACCCCGAGGAGCGGGTGAACCCGGGGAAGGTCATTCCGGTGCACGCGTGTAGGGAATGGTCGGGAGTGCGGAATGCGGAGTGGGGAGTGCGGAGTGCGTCGAATCGAGCCCCGTCCGACAACTCCGCACTCCGCATTCCGCACTCCGCATTGGCTCCATGAGCCTCCTCGACCGCGTCCGCGCGCTGCTCGGCAGCGACGCCCTGCTCGAGAGCGCCGGCCCGGACGGCGTGCCGCGCGTCGCGCCCGATTCCCCGGACGCCGTGGCGCTGCTGCTCGGCACGGCGCGGGAGGAGGGGTGGCGGGTGCGGATCGAGGGCGCCGGGACCTGGATGCCCTCCGACGCCCCCTGCGACCTCGCGCTCACGACGCGCCGCCTCGACCGCGTCCCGGCAATCGAGCCCCAGGACCTGTCGGCGACCGCCGAGGCAGGGATCGGCTTCGATCTGCTGCGCCACCAGCTCGCCGACCGCGGCGTCTGGCTCGCGATCGACCCCCCGGGGCTCGGCGGGCGCAGTGTGGGTTCGGTCATCGCGACCGCGACGGCCGGCCCCCTGCGGCAGGGCTTCGGGCCCGTCCGGGACCATCTGCTCGGTGTCACCTTCGTCACGGGCGACGGCCGCATCGTGCAGAGCGGCGGGCGGGTCGTGAAGAACGTCGCCGGGTACGACCTGACCAAGCTCGAGGCGGGCGGGTTCGGAGCCTTCGGCGTGATCGTGCTGGTGCACCTGCGGCTGCGCGCCCTGCCCCGGGTGGACCAGACGCTGGTGCTCGAGGGCTCGCGCGACGATCTCACACAGGTGGCGGACGACATCGCCGCGGCGGGGCTCACGCCCGCGGCGCTCGAGCTGGTGTCGCCCGCCCTCGCCCGACGGGAGCGGTGGGTGCTCGCGGCGCGGGTCGCGGGGTCGGCCGCGCTCGTCGCCGGCGACGAGGCGGGGCTGCGCGCGGCCACGGGCGGCCGTTTGACGCCGCTCCGCAGCGAGGAGGCGCACCTCTTCTGGACGCGCGCCGCCGAGGGGATCGCCGCGCGACCCGTGGCGTTCCGCATCGGCGGGCTGCCCGACTCGAGCGATGAGCTGCTCGACCTGCTGCAGCACCAGGTGGGAGACGAGTGGATCGCCGCGAGTCCGGGTGTCGGTGCTTTGCGCTGGGCTGGCGAGACTACGGTGGACCGGTTGCGGCGCCTGCGGCGCACGCTCGCGGGGCTCGAGGTCCCGTTGACGCTGGAGCGGGCGCCCTGGCCCGTGCGCAGCGCCGTGGGGCACTTCGGCGCCTACCGCGAAGGGGTCGGCCCGCTCGTCGCGGGCCTGCGCCGGACCTTCGACCCTGGCGAGGCGTTCGTCGTGGCCGTCGAGGGTAGTGAATGATTGAGCGGGGGGGCTTCGAAGCCCTCGACGCGTGCGTTCACTGCGGCTTCTGCCTCCAGGCCTGCCCCACCTTTCTCGCGACCGGCGACGAAGCGGACAGCCCGCGCGGCCGCATCGAGCTGATGCGCGCCCTCGAGGCAGGCGAGCTCGGGGTCGAAGACCGTTTCCTCAGTCTCCATCTCGACCGCTGTCTCGGGTGCCGCGGCTGCGAGCCGGTGTGCCCATCCGGCGTCGGCTACGGCCACGGGCTCGAGGCCGCCCGCGAGCGGATCGCCCGCGCGCGCGGGGTGCCGCGGCTCGCGCGTGCCGCGCTGTGGGCGCTCACGACGCCGGGGGTCTCGCGCGTGGTGTACGCCGTCGCGCGCCTCGTCCGAGCCACGGGGATCCCCCGGCGGCTCGCGGGTTGGGGGAGGTTGCGGTTCGCCCTGGGAATGCTGGCGGCGACGAAGCCGAAGGGCGGTAACGGGCGGTCACGGGCGGTAACCGGCGGTAGCCGCGTCGCGTCTCTTACCGCCCTCGACCGCCCTCTACCGCCCTCTGCCGCCCTTCTGTTCCGCGGCTGCGTCATGGACGGCCTCTTCGCCCACGTCCACGCCGCCACCATCCGGACGCTCGAGGTGAACGGCTACGAGGTGCGTGAGGTGGCCGGGCAGGTGTGCTGCGGCGCGTTGCACGCCCACGCCGGTCTGCGGGACGAGGCGCGCCGGCTCGCGCGCGTCAACATCGCGGCCTTCGGGGACGGGGAGGAACCGATCGTCGTGAACAGCGCGGGCTGCGGAGCGATACTCAAGGATTACGGCCGTCTCGTGGGCGACGCCCCAGCGCACGCGCTGGGGGCGCGCGTGCGCGACGTCACGGAGCTCCTCGCCGACCGGGGGCCGCGGCCGGGCGCGCCGCTCGACCGGCGCGTCGCCTACGATCCGCCCTGCCACCTACTGCACGCGCAGCGCGTCGCCGAGGCGCCGCACCGCTTGCTCGGCGCCATTCCCGTGCTGCAGCTCGTCGCCACCCCCGACGCCGCCCAGTGCTGCGGCAGTGCGGGGCTTTTCACGCTCGTCGAGCCCGCCATGTCCCGCGCCGTGCTCGCACCGAAGCTCGCCAGCTTGCGGGAGGCGGCGCCGCAAGTCGTCGCCACAGGCAACCCGGGGTGCCTGATGCAGCTGGGCGCGGGCCTCGCGGCGGCGGGAATTGCGGCGGCGGCGCGGCACCCGGTGGAGCTCCTGGATGAATCGTATCGCGCGGCCGGCTATTATGCGTGAGATTGATCTCAGGGGACCAACCGTGACGACCGACACGAGCGCCGTCGCCCGGCTCGAACCGGGCCGCGTCAAGGCGGCCACGGTCGCCGCGCTGCGCACGGGCGCCCTCCTCGCCCGTGCGGAGACGGGCGTCGTCGCGCTCACGGGGCCGGGCGCCGTCACCTGCTTCCAGGGTCTGCTCACTAACGACATCGAGAAGCCGGGCGACGGCGCGTTCGTGTACGGCGCGATGCTCACGCCCAAGGGGATGATTGTCGTGGACGGATGGGCCACGCGCCACGACACCACGGTGAGCTACACAGTGCCGGCGCACGGGCGCGAGCGCGCGCTCGAGATCCTGACGCGCTCCGTGCCCCCGCGTCTCGCGCGCCTCGCCGACCGGACCGCGGAGCTCGCGGTCCTGCGGCTCATGGGCCCGCGCGCCCAGGCGGTGGCCGAGGAAGCGGGGCTGGAGGTGCCGTCCATGGTCGGCCGCGCGGTGCAGTCTGTGACGGGCGACGCCGGCGCCGATGTGGCGCGGCCCGGTGACGCCGCGCCGTTCGCGCTGCAGATCAGCCTCCCGGCCGACCGCGCCCACGCGCTGCGCGAGCGGCTCGTCGCCGGCGGCGCGTTGTGGGCCGACGCCGACGCGCTCGAGTTCGCCCGCATTCTCGCGGGCTGGCCAGCGCTCGGCGCCGAAGTGGATGACAAGACGATCCCGCAGGAGGTGCGCTACGACGAGCTCGGCGGCGTCTCCTATACCAAGGGCTGCTATACCGGACAGGAGACCGTCTCGCGCCTGCATTTCCGCGGCCACACCAACCGCTACCTCCGCGGGCTGATGTTCGACGCCGAGCCGGCCGCGACGCCCGCGCCGGGCTGGACCACGGTCACACATCTCGACCGCGACGTCGGGCGGGTCACGAGCCTTGCCTGGGTGCCCGAGGCCGGCGTGGCGGGCGGCGGCCTGTGGATCGGCCTCGCCCTGGTGCGTCGCGAGGTGCTCCCCGGCACGGCGGTGCGCGCCGCGGGGCGCGACGCGCACGTCGTGGAACTGCCCTTCGCCCTGCCGGTCAACGAGCCCGCCTGAGCTCGTTGCGACCAACGAAAAGCCCGGGCACTGGCCCGGGCATCGCTCTTGCCGACGGCCGCGTTACGGACGCTTCGTGGTGCGGGCCCCCGCCGGCTTCTTTGTCATCGGCGCCGGCTGCTTCATCATCTTGGACGAGTCCATCATCATGTGCTTCGCGGTGTCTGCCATCATATGCTTGGACGTGTCCGACATCATCATCTGGTGCGAGGTGTCCTGCATCGTCGTGCTGCTGCTGCCGCTCTGCCCGCCCTTGGTACAGGCGGCGAGCGCTACGACGGCGAGGACCGTGGCGAGACGTTTCATCGGTGCTCCTGACTAGTGGGGTTCGTGACGGCTCTCACGCGGGACAAAACCTAGAGTGAGGACCGAGCGCGTCAAGAGCGCCGGGGGGGCGGGGGGAAGCATGACGGATCGCCGAGCGTTCTTGCAGTGGCTGGGCGGGCTGCCGGTGCTCGGGCGATACCTCTCCCCTCTCGCCTCTCCCCAGGCGGTAAGGGGCGGCAGCGCGCCGCCCACCGTCGTTGCGACGCCCACGGCCCTGTACCAGCAGCCCGAAGGGCGCCGCAACCTCGTGCGCATCACCGTAACCGGGCTCGACGCGCCCGCGGGCCGGGCGCGCGTGACCGACCGGCGGGGCGCGCTCGTGGGCAGCGCCGGGCTCCTCCCGGCTGGCCCGGTGTTCCTGGGCGAGGTGTGGGTGCCGCTCTCCGAGCCCTCCCAGTTCCAAATCGACGTGGAGGTGGGGAAGACGCGCGTAGCGCGCAGCCGCGTCCGGCTCGTGCCGCCCAAGCGCTGGACGCTCTACTGGCTGTCCACGATCCACACCGACGTCGGGTACACCGACCTGCAGGAGCGCTGCCTCGAGATCCACCGTGAGAACCTCGACGCGGCGCTCGCCCGCCTCCCCGGCCACCCCGACTACCGCTGGACCGCCGAGTGCGCGCTGCAGGTGATTTCCTACGTCGAGAACCGCTCCCCCGAAGCCGCCGGGGCGCTGGTCGAGGCGATCCGCGGCGGGAAGATCGGGTTCCAGGGGCTGTTCGCGAACCTGTTGACCGGGCTGCTCGACCACGAGACCCTGGCGCGCGTCGTCTGGCCCGCGGGTCTCTTGGCACGCGAGCGTGGCCTCGGCTTCGCGGCCGCGCAGCTCAGCGACGTTCCCGGCCAGACGCTCACCTTCCCGACGGTGCTCGCGGCGAGCGGCGTGCGCTATCTCGCCACGGGCCCGAACCCCGATCGCGCCGTGCCGCTCCTGTCCGCGGCCGAGGGGGCAGCGGCCGGTTTGGCGGGCGATTGGCCGGCCTATCCCCAGGTGTACTGGTGGGAGGGCCCGGACGGCGGCCGGGTGCTGCACTGGCGCGCCCACCGCTACGGAGACGCCACGCGCTTCGGGTTCGACGTCGGGCCGGAGGAGATGGGCCGGCGTCTCTCCGACTGGCTGCTCACGAACCCCGTGTTCCTCTCGCCCGGCTACCCGTTCGACATCGCGCTCCTGTACGGCGCGTCGGCCGGCGACAACGCACCCATGGACGAGCGGCTCGTCCAGAACATGGAGGAATTCAACCGCCGGTTCGCGTTCCCCCGGATTGTGCCGGGCCGCGCCGAGGACTTCTTTCGCGACCTGGAGCGCCGCTGGGGGGCGAAGCTACCGGTGCGCCGCGGTGACACGGGGTGCTACTGGGAAGACGGGGCCGCTTCCACGGCGGCCGAGCTCGCCCGCTTCCGCCGCGCGCAGCTCGCGGCGCGGGCGGCGGAGCTGGTCGCGCTGTGGGATGACCGCCTCGAGCCGCGGGACGACGAGGCTCTGGCCCGGCTCGCCCGCCGCGCCAGGGAACGGCGGGCGATGTGGCGGGACCTGCTCCTGTTTGGCGAGCACACGTGGGGCGCGGACGTGAGTGTCTCCGCGCCGGACTCGCCCCAGACGGTGGCGCAATGGCTGTACAAGCGGCGCTTCCTGGAAGGCGCCGCGGCGGCGGCCGAGCGCCAGCTCGCCGAGGGCTTGCTGAGGATCGGCGGGGCCACGCAGGCGGGCCCGGGGGGCGGGCGCCTCGTGTTCAACGCGTCGAGCTGGCCCCGCAGCGACGTGGCCCATGTGCCCGACGGCGCCGGCCGGCGGCTCGTGTACGCGGGCACGGAGCTTCCGGCCGTGGACTTCCCCGACGGCTCTGCCCTCGTCCTGGTGCGCGACGTCCCCGCGCTGGGCTATCTCGCGCTGGCCGAAGGCGAGCGGCCTCCGCGCCCGGCGGCGGACGACGGCGCGGCGCTCGACGCGCAGGCGGGAGGCTTCCACCTGGCCCTCGACTCGGCCACCGGCGCTATTCGGTCTCTCACCGGCGGCGACGGCAAGGAGCGGGTCAACCCGGGCGCCTGGTCCGGGCTGAACCAGCTCGTGTACGTGCGCGGGGGGGCGCGCTCGGCGCTGTGGACCGACGGGTCGCGCGACCACCTCAAGGCCCCGCCCGAGCTGGCGGTGGCGCAGGCGCAGCTCGTCGCCGCGCGCCGCGAGCGGCTCCCCGGGATCGGCGTGCGGCTCGTCGCGGCACGGCGGCTGGAGGGCTTCCCGTCGCTCACCTCGACCGTGACCCTGTACGACGAACTGCCCTGGATCGACGTCGAGAACCGCCTCGCGAAGACCGCGACGCTCGAGAAGGAAGCCCTGTACATCGCTTTCCCCTTCGCGCTGACCAAGCCGGTCGTCGAGGTCGAAGTGCCGCTCGGGCGCATGACGGTGGAGCGCGATCAGCAGCCGGGCAGCTGCCGCGACTGGTTCTGCCACGCCCACTGGGTGTGGCTGCACGACGCGACCGACGGCGTCCTGTGGAGCGGGCCCGACACGCCGCTGTTCACGTTGAACGACGTGTTCCGCGGAGCCTGGCGGCGTCGCATCGAGCCGGACGGCACGCTGTTCGCCTACGCGATGAACAACTACTGGCACACGAACTACGCGGCGCGGCAAGGGGGCGAGCAGGTCTTCCGGTTCCGCCTCTCGCTACTCCCGCCCGGCACGGAGCCGGCGGAGCCGGTGCGGCGCGGCTGGGCGGCGTGCGATCCGCTGTACGTGAGCGCGCCGTACACGGCGGCCGTGCCGGGGCCGCTCATCGCCAAGGACGCCGCGCTGTCGGTCCGGGATCCCGGCGCGCTCGTCGTCGGCGCGAAGCTCGCCGACGACGGCGAGGGCGCCGTCGTCAAGCTGCTCGACGTGGCGGGCATGGCGCGCGCCGTGACGATCTGGCCGGCGGCGTACACGTTTCGCGCGGCGCGGCGCGCGAACCTCGTCGAGATGAACGGCGACCAACTGCCGGTGGCGCAGGACGGGCGCGTCACGCTGGACCTCGCTGCCTGGGGAGTGGGCGCCGCCCGACTCTTTACACCGCGGGAGGGGGCGGGTTAACTATCGGGCCATGGCCAAGCCAAGCACGCTGGGCGAGCTGAGACAAACCGAGTGGGGGAGCCCGGCCCGCATCCGTCGCACCGTCAAGGACGAGCTGCGGGAGAATCTCATCTGCCTGCTCGAGAACGGCGCGGCACTCTTCCCCGGGATCGTGGGCTACCAGGACACCGTGATCCCGCAGCTCGTCAACGGGATCCTCTCCCGGCACAACTTCATCCTGCTGGGCCTGCGGGGGCAGGCGAAGAGCCGCATCCTGCGCGCCCTGGTGACGCTGCTCGACGAGGAGATCCCGATCCTCGCGGGGAGCGAGGTGAACGACAATCCGTTCGCCCCGATCTCCAAGTACGGGCGCGAGCTCGTGAACGAGCACGGCGAGCGTGCGCCGGTCGCCTGGTTGCCGCGCGACTCGCGCTACGTGGAGAAGCTCGCGACCCCCGACGTCACGATCGCCGACATCATCGGCGACGTCGACCCGATCAAGGCCGCGCGCGGCGGGCACCTGCTCTCGGACGAGCTGACGATGCACTTCGGCCTGTTGCCGCGGGCCAACCGCGGCGTGTTCGCGATCAACGAGCTGCCCGACCTCGCCGGGAAGATCCAGGTGGGACTGTTCAATATCATGCAGGAAGGCGACGTCCAGATTAAAGGGTATCCCGTCCGGCTGAACCTGGACGTGGCGCTCGTGTTCACGGCGAACCCCGAGGACTACACCGCGCGCGGCAAGATCATCACGCCGCTCAAGGACCGGCTGGGCTCGGAGATCGTGACGCACTACCCGCACACGGTCGATCTGGGCGCCGCGATCACGCGCCAGGAGGCCTGGCTCGACCGCACCGGCCGGCCGCTCCGGCTCCCCGAGTTCATCGCCGAGCTGATCGAACACATCGCGTTCGAGGCGCGGGAGGACAAGCGAGTGGACCGCCGCAGCGGCGTGTCCCAGCGCCTGCCGATCAGCGTGCTCGAGAACGTCACATCGAACGCCGAGCGGCGGACGATCGCCACCAAGGAGAAGACGGTGGTGCCGCGCGTGTCGGACGTGTACGCCGCCCTCCCCGCCATCACGGGCAAGCTCGAGCTCGAGTACGAGGGCGAGCTGCAGGGCGCCGAGGCGATCGCCAAGGACCTGATCCGCCGCGCCGCGGGGAAGACGTTCGCGGCCCGCGTGGGCGGTGCGAACGTGGACGACATCGTGCACTGGTTCGACGAGGGCGGTGCGCTCAAGATCTCCGCCGATGAGCGCGCCGAGACGGTGCTGAAGGGATTCAGCGTCGTGCCCGGCCTGCTCGATCTCGTCGAGCAGGTGGGGCTGGCGGGCAAGAAGGACCCGGGGACCGTCGTCGCGGCCTGCGAGCTGGTGCTCGAGGGCCTCGTCGCCGAGAAGCGCATCTCGCGCAGCGAGGAGCTGGGGTACGTGCGGGCACGCCCCGATCCGAAGGGGCCGCCGTACGGGAAGACGGGTAGCGGGGGCGGGCCGAACCTGTTCTCCTGAGACGTAAGCCTTTGGCCGTGGGCCGTTAGCCAGCACCAACGACTAACGGCCAAGCGCTAACGGCTTATGTTCTCCGCATCTCCCCTCCGGAGCCTCCATGGGCAAGCTCGTCTCCGCCGCCGTCCTCGGCGCCATCGCGTTTTCCGTGCTGCTCGCCTCCGCGCTGCTGCGCTCGCAGCGGCCGGGGCCGATCGTGTCGCTGCTGCGGTTCGCGGGGCTCGGGCTCGGGGCGCTCGCCCTCGCGCTCGCCGTCGGCTCCACGATGGTCGTGATCGACCCGGGCGAGGTGGGCGTGCGGCACGCCTTCGGCTACGTGGACCCCACCCCACTCCTGCCGGGCATCCGCATCGTGCCGCCGTGGTCGTCCATCGAGCGCTACTCCACGCGCGAAGAGCAGTGGCCGACGCGCAGCGACCAGATCGAGCAGATCGCCGCGCTCTCGAGCGAGCAGATGGGGACGACCGTCGAGGTCTCGATCCGCTGGCAGATCGACCCCCAGCAGGCACCCAAGATCTTCACCGAGATTGGCGACGAGGAGCAGATCCGCGGCGCCGTGCGCAACGCCATCCGCAAGGGCGTGCGCGACGGCATGGTGCAGTACTCGATCAACGACATCGCCAAGCGCACCCAGATCGCGAACACGATGGAAGGGCTGGTGGACTCGGCCTTGGTGACGACG
>Ga0209157_1002166_pt1 | contig 15842 bp, 15 predicted proteins | sample GraSoiAngelo_135_FD_185892 | JGI IMG/M metagenome (GOLD analysis project Ga0209157, IMG submission 185892) | Grasslands soil microbial communities from the Angelo Coastal Reserve, California, USA - 14_0929_05_40cm (SPAdes) (version 2) | ecosystem: Environmental > Terrestrial > Soil > Grasslands ...
GAAGGATCGCACCGGTCCAGCGCCGGCCGATTAGCTCTACTGCGCGGTGGTAGTCGGGACAGAAGCTCGTTAGTTCGTTCGTCACTGATTACATCTTACCAAAAATTAGCTGCTTGACAGAGGTAAGCTCACTGGCATATAGTAGCTTACTAGAAGTAAGCGCCGGCGGACAATTGCCGCCGAGCAAGGAGGAATAGATGACAACGGAAGCTCCCGGCATAACGAGCACATGGACAGCCGATCCAATGCATTCGATCGCCGAATTTGCAGTCAAGCATCTCGTGGTTACAACGGTAAAGGGGCGTTTTCGCGAGCTGGAGGCGACCCTCAACATCGACGAAGCCAAACCTGAGAACTCCTCGGTCGAGGCGAAAATCGCCGTCGCCAGCATCGACACGAACGTTGAGGCTCGCGATGCGGACCTTCGCTCGGATAACTTCTTCAGCGCGCAGCGGTTCCCCTACATCTCTTTTCGCAGCACACATATAGAGCGCCTGGATGAGAAGCGCTTCAGGCTCAGCGGCGACCTCAGTATCCGGGGCGTAACGAAGGAGGTCGTGCTCGACGGCGAGTACGAAGGGCAGATCGACGATCCTTACGGCAACAAGCGGGCCGGCTTCACGGCAACGACGCAGATCAGCCGCAAGGAGTTCGACATCCGCTGGAACCAGCTGATTGAGGGCGGCGGCGCCGTCGTTGGCGATAACGTGAAGATCACGCTGCACATCGAGGCGATCCGCAAGAAGGAGGAAGAGGCGTAATGATACTCATGAAGTCGTGCCCGCGCTGCAATGGCGACATGATGGAGGAAGAACTGCTCGGCGAGGTGGAGATGGTCTGCCTGCAGTGTGGCCATCGCACGTATCCAGAAACGCAGACGAGGCGGCCTGCGCTGGCAGTTCGCATGGAGAGGAAGGCGGCATGAACTCGGCCACGCACATTCACTTGAAGCGGAATCCGACGCCGTTGGTCCGATCCTCGAATCGGAGGCAAATCGAAGTGACAAATACGCCGGAAAACAACAAAGCAACGGTCCGTGAATTTTACGACCTGGCGTTCAACCAGCGAAAGCCGGCGGAGGCGGTGGCCAAGCACGTTGGCAATTACTATCGCCAGCACAACCCCGGGGCGGCGGATGGCAGTGAGGCGTTTGTTGAATTCGTCTCGGCATTTACTGACGCGTACCCGGGCCTAACCGTGGAATTCAAGCGCTTCGTAGGCGAAGACGACGTGGTCGCGGTGCACAGTAATTTCGTCCGCGAGCCGAACGACCGCGGCCTGGCGGTAATGGACCTCTTCCGCCTTGAAGACGGTAAGGTCGTCGAGCACTGGGACACTATCCAGGAAGTTCCAAAGACAGCCGCTAACGCGAACACAATGTTTTAGCGGCGGCGAACACGAACGCGTCGTCGACGGCAATCACCGAACGTGACGACAAACGTGACGACAAAGGAAGACTCAAGGAGGAGAAGCGAGTGAACATTACAGTCATCGGCCGCGGCAAAGTGGGCGGCGGGCTCGCCGACCGCTGGGAGCGCGCCGGCCACGCCGTCAGAAGGATCGGCCGCGACGGCGGCGACGCCTCGGATGCCGACGCCGTCGTCGTAGCAGTGCCGTCCGGCCAAATCGCAGATGCGCTGGGCAAGGTGAGCGGGATTGCCGACAAGATCGCCATCGACACTACCAACCCGTTCGCCGGTCGCGACGAGAAGTTCGAGTCGCTGACGCACCAGGTGAAGTCGATCGTCGATGGTCCCGTCGCTAAGGCGTTCAACACCAACTTCGCGGACCTGTACGATCAGATCGACGAACAGCGCGTGCGGCCGAGCAACCTCTACGCCGCGGACGACGACGCCCGCGAGGTCGCGGAGCAACTAAGCCGCGATGCCGGCTACGAGCCGGTGTACATCGGCGGTCTGGATCAGGCCGGCACACTCGAGAAACATCTGAGTCGCCTCCTGGGCCCGACCGCTCAAGCGGGGCTCGGACGATTTTTCTATCGCTACGCAAGGCCGGGAGAGCTGTAAGGTTAACCTCGGCCGCAATTAACGAGCTGTTCGCTGAGAAGCTCGAGTTGCTGCTGAAATTGCGTGAGAGCGACAAGGTCACATGGGTTGGCACGCATCGTGCTGCGATCGATAACCTAGGCGTCTATCCGCGTCCTGTGCAGGACCTGCTGCCGGTCTGGATCGCCGTCGGCGGCAATCCGGGCTCGGTGATCCGCGCCGGTGACCTCGGCCTGCCGCTTGTGCTGGCGATCATTGGGGGCACACCGGAGCGGTTCGTGCCCCTCATCGAGCTGTATCGCGAGTCCGCACACCGGGCCGGCCGCGAGCCATCGCGCCTGCGGTTGGCGATCAACTCGCACGGCTTCATTGCAGAAAACTCGCAGGACGCCGCCGAGACGTTCTACCCGCCTTACGCGCAGATCATGACGAAGATCGGCCGCGAGCGCGGCTGGTCGCCGATGACCCGCGAGCAATTTGAGGCCCTGCGCGCACGTAGGGGCTCCCTGCTAGTGGGCAGCCCTCAAGAAGTTATCGAGAAGATGCTATACGAGCACGAGCTCTTCAAATTCGACCGCTTCTTGCTGCACCTGAGCGTCGGAACGATGCCACACGACCAAGTGATGCGCTCGATCGAGCTACTCGGAACCAAGGTTGCGCCGATCATCCGGAAAGAGACCGCGAGATCGCCAGTTGTCGAAGCGGTGGCGGGACGGTAGCCCAGGCGGCTAGAGCGCGACTGAATGGTGAACGACGTGAGTGGCGATGGCTCGGGATCCTTATTTCAGCCAGCCAGCTCGCCGAACTGTTTCGCAGTGTGAGCCCGAAACGCTGAGGCAGCGCTTGTTCCCTAAGGTGGGTTAGCTCGAGACCCTCTCACCGTCTTGACTGTAGGGCCCTCAGGCTCTTCCCAGAACGATCCCATCACCTCGAGATGGGAGGGCCGCGTGAGCCCCGCGAACTGAAAGCTGAAGTAGACCAGACCGTATCCGATTCCAAGAAGGATCAGCGGCGAGACGAGTAGCACGCTATCCGTGCCAACCAGAGAGGCGACGGCGCCGAGAGTAATTAGTGGCGGAATGGCCGCACCGTTTCGCAGCGCGCTCTGCATCGAGAAAACGCGGCCCTGGTAGGACAGCGGCACACGACGGTTGATGTAAGTCTGAACGCTGGTAACCGTCATGGAAATGCCGAGCGCGAGCGGCAGAGCGATGAGCCCGGCCGCCCGCACTCGCTCATTGATATCGATGCCGATGTACTCTGTTATGCGCATTGGGTTGTAGGGCTCGATCACGTCAGCTACGTCGCCTACCAACCCGAGCAGAAAGAGACAGGCTGCAGCCAGGAGAAGTCCCAGAATCGCGGAGAACCGTTCTCCTGCAAACCGCATCACTGAAGGCGCAGCGACCAGTCCAGCCACTATGCCGAGGGCCGACGGCGCGAACACGTAAGCGGTATCTGCCGCATCGGCGTGAAGAACCTCTTCGACGTAACGTGGGGCGAGGATCTGTAGAATGTGGTTCACAACACCGGCGAGCGTTGAGAAGATGATCATCGTGCCGACGGCGGGGTGTCTGATCAACCAACGAACTGCCGGGCGGAACCTTATCGCCAAAGGCGGCAGGCGAATAACGCGTTGCTCGTCGCCGACGGGCAGGTCGAAGACCCGGCTGGCTGCGAGAAGCAGCATGACTCCCGCCAGATAGAGCATCGCCTCGACCCCGAATATGCGAACGACAATCGGCGCGAGCAGCGCCGTTCCGAAAGCGGTACCAGCCACCGAGGCGAGATTGATCATCGACGCCGCGCTCGCCAGTTCAACGTCATTGGCCACGATGGGAAGCACCGACGATTCGGTCGGCCCCGATACCTGGCCCAGCGTATTGACCGCAAAGAGAAGAAACATTATGGCGACCAAATGCGTGCCGAGCACGGTGGGGAAGACGAAGCAAAGCGCGGCCTGAAGAGCGTAGGCTCCGGCGAGGGCGACTCTCTTGGGAATGGCGTCCGCCACCGCGCCCCCGTAGAGGCCAAAAAGGGCGGGCGGCAGGAGAGCCGAGACCCCAATTAGCGCAACTTCAAGGGCAGAACCTCCTCCTCGGGCCACCGACACAAGTGCGCCGAAGAGGAGCGATTGCTGGCCCGCTTCTGACAAGAACCGTGACGCGAGCAGGTGCTGGAAGCGCAGGTCGCGCGCGATGGCCGGCTGCGGCACGAATAGCCAGAGGTAGTGAAATACCCGGTCTTGCGCTACATCCAGCATTTGGTCCGCGCGGAACCCGGCGCGATCGGCAGCGCGCGGACGCCACCGGCGTCGACGTTGAGGAGGACCCGCGCCGGTATCTGACACGCACTTAGTGTACGTCTACTTGAGCCGATGAACCGGCTGGACAATCTTTGTGGCGTAAGAACGTCGCCATCGGGGTGAATGGTACCGAGCCCCGAGGGCCGCCGGCCCGCAAATGTGTGACTTTCATCACAGTTGTACGGGCAAGATCGTGTGCTATCATGGCGCCGTCTCAAGATACCTGATGTACGACGCGATTGTTGTCGGCGCTCGCTGCGCGGGCGCGCCCACCGCGATGCTTCTCGCCCGCAAGGGTTATCGCGTGCTGATGGTGGACCGCGACTCCTTTCCCAGCGATATCATGTCGACGCACTACATCCATCTGCCGGGACAGGTGCGTCTTCAGCGTTGGGGACTCCTCGAGAAGATCATCGAGTCAGGAGCGCCTTGCATCCGCGCCCGGACCCTCCACTTCAACGGCACAGCGTTCCAGCCCCCGGATCCTCCCCTCCCCGAAGGTGTTTCACCCGATACGCTCTGCCCCCGGCGGATCGTTCTCGACAAGATCCTGGTCGACGCCGCCGTCGAGGCGGGAGCTGAGCTTCGCGAGGGGTTCCCGGTACGCGGCCTGGTCCAGGATAACGGCAGCGTAAACGGGATCCGGGGCAGGCCGAGAGACGGAGAGTTCGAGGAACGGGCGCGCATCGTAATCGGCGCGGACGGCCTGCATTCAACGATCGCGCGGCTCATACAACCCGAGGAGTACGACACGAAGGTCTCGCTTACGTTCGGGTATTACACGTACTGGTCGGGAGTTCCGGATAGCGGCATGCACATCCACTTCTTCGACGACGCGTACGGAGTGCTGGTGTTCCCGACAAACTGGGGCCAGACGTGTATCGGCGTCGGCGGGCTCAACGCCGGCTTCCAGGCGTTCCGCAGAGACATCGAAAGGAACTACCTCAAGATAATCGACCGTATCCCCGAGCTCGCTAGCCACGTGCGCGCGGGCAAGCGCGAGGAGCGCTATCTGGGAACGGCGGACATGCCGAACTACTTCCGGAAGCCGTACGGACCGGGATGGGCTCTCACGGGCGACGCCGGCTATCACCGCGACTTCATCACGGGCCTCGGCATAAACGACGCGTTCTTACAAGCCGAGCTTCTGGTCGAGGCGATTGATGACGCTTTCTCCGGTAGACGCACGGAGGAAGAGGCGTTCTCGCACTTCGAGAACGAGCGCAACCGCTTCGTCAAGCCAACTTACGACCTCACGGTAAAGATGGCTTCAGGCGAAACCATCGAACCGATGGAGTTCATGGCGTTCGGCGCCGCCATGACCGCCATGATCCCGGCATGAACAGCGTGCCACAGAACACGGCTCGTATATAGCCCGGTGCCTTGAGGCTCCGGCGGACCAGGGAGGGAGCCCCGTGACCGAAATCTCGCATCGCACGATCCCTACTAACGGCATCAACGTTCACATAGCCGAAGCCGGTGAAGGCCCCCTTGTCCTCCTCCTACACGGCTTTCCGGAGCTGTGGTACTCCTGGCGGCACCAGCTACCAGCACTCGGGGCGGCTGGATATCACGCGGTCGCTCCGGACGTCCGCGGTTACGGCGAGAGCGATCGCCCGCACGAGATTGAGGCGTATAGCATGAAGAACCACGTCGCGGACGCGCTCGGAATCCTCGATGCGCTGGGCGAGGAGACGGCCGTGGTCGTCGGTCATGACTGGGGGGCACCGATGGCCTGGAACTCCGCGGTGCTGCACCCTGCCCGCTACCGCGCTGTAGCAGCGCTAGGCGTCCCGTTCCTGCCGCGGTCCCCAATGCCGCCTACGCAGATGTTCAAGGCGATCTTCCAGGACAACTTCTTCTACATGCTCTACTTCCAGGAGCCGGGCGTTGCCGAGGAGGAGTTCGAGGCGGACGTAAGGCGGTCGATGCTCATGTTCATGTACGGCGCCTCCGCTGAGGGCCGGGCGGACCCAAGCGTGAGCGGCGCGTTCATGAACAAACCGAAGGACGCGAAGCTCTTTGATGGCCTTACGGCACCGGAGAAGCTACCGGGCTGGCTGACGCAAGACGACCTCGATACCTATACGAAGGCATTCGAGCAGACCGGCTTCCGCGGCCCCCTCAACCGCTACCGGAATATGGACCGCGACTGGGAGGAGCTTCCCGAACTGGCAGGATCGACCGTCCAGCAACCGGCGCTGTATATCACCGGCGAAAACGATCCGGTGGGGACGTTCGCGCCGATGGACCCGATGAAGGGATCGGTACCGAATCTCAAGATCGTCACCGTCCCCGAGTGCGGCCACTGGACGCAGCAAGAGGCACCCGAGAAGGTGAACGCGGAGCTGATCGGGTTCTTGGGCAGCCTGTAGATGCGTTCCGGCCGGACGCATGCGACTCGCCGAGGCGTCATCGACGCGGTGTTTGCCGACTCTTGACCGCTCGCACGCGGCTGTGCTCATATAAAGGCCCAATCTCGCCCTCAGCAAGGAACCGGAGGTAACAATGCGCGCCTGCGTCAAACCCGCCAACGGCAAGGTCGAAATCGTTGACATCCCCACACCCGAGCCGGGCCCCGGCGAGATGATCGTAAAGACTTCGATGGCGACGGTCTGCGGCTCGGACATGCATTTCCTCGATGAATTTCCGAACGAGATGCTCGGCGCCCTCTTCGTTGGAAGCGTTTTGCCGCAGGGCCTGCTCATGGGCCATGAAGGCGTGGGTACCGTCCACGCGGTCGGTGAAGGTGTCTCCAGGTTCCGTGAAGGCGATCGCGTCATGGCTTCCTGCCTTGTCGGCTGCGGGAAATGCCGCGAATGTATGACAGTAGACCACAGCGTCTGCACGGGCGGGGGCCGAGTCCTCTTCGGCTGCCAGGCAGAGTACTACAAGGTCCCGTTCGCGGACGTCAATGCCGCCAAAGTACCTGATGGCGTCAGCGACGAGATGGCGATCCTCGGGACCGACATCCTCTCGACTGGTTTCGGGGCGATAGAGCGAGGCGAGGCAGGCTTCGGAGCGTCGGTGGCGATCTTCGCCCAAGGACCGGTCGGACTGTGCGCAACGGCCGGTGCCCGCGCGCGTGGCTGCGGCCTCATCATCGCAGTCGATACCCTTCCTGAGCGCCTCGAGATGTCGAAGCGGTTCGGTGCGAATGTGGTGATCAACCCGAAGGAAGAAGACCCGGTCGCCAAGATCATGTCGCTCACTGGCGGAAGCGGCGTCGACGTGGCTGTCGAGGCGGTGGGCACGCAGGCGACGTTCGAGGCATGCACGAAGGCTGTGCGTCGTGGCGGTGTTGTCTCCTCCGTTGGCGTCTACGGTCTGGTCCCGCAACTTACGATGCCAACTTTCACGGCACCTTCGTTCTTGCACCGCAAGGTCGTAACGACCCTCTGTCCCTCCGGGAGCGCGCGCATGGAGAGCCTCCTCGCTCTTATCGAGAATGCCAAGATCGATCTGCACCCGCTGTTTACGCATCGCATGACACTTGACGAGACGCCAAAGGCTTACGATCTCTTCAGAAGCAAGGCCGAAGGCGTCCTAAAGATCGCGATTACGCCGTAGCGCGGACCTGCCGCTTGGAGCTCACACGGCGCGTGCTATCATTTCCCCCGTGACAACCGAACTAACGCTGGACGCAAAACTGACCCTCTTACAAGAGATAATCCGCGACGCGGGTCCCGCGATTATCGCTTTCTCGGGCGGTGTCGATTCCACATTCGTGGCAGCGGTCGCCTTTGACGAATTGCGGGACGGTGCACTCGCGATAACGGGCGTGTCGCCCTCGATACCGCCCTCCGAGGTGAAGGAAGCGCGATCGCTGGCTGCGCAGATTGGTATCGCGCACGAGCTGATCAATACCCGCGAGATGGATGACCCCGATTACGTGAAGAACAACCCGGACCGCTGCTTCCACTGCAAGGACGAGCTTTACGGCCGGTTGGCTCTGATGGCCGGGGAGCGAGGATTTGCCGCCGTTCTCGATGGTTGCAACCTAGACGACACCGGAGACTTCCGTCCCGGCCGCCGCGCCGCCTCCCAACACGGGGTCCGCAGCCCGCTGCTCGAAGCAGAGCTCTGCAAGGCCGAGATCCGCGAGCTATCTCGTGAGCGCGGGCTACCGACGTGGGATAAGCCCGCCATGGCGTGCCTCTCCTCCCGCATACCTTACGGCACGCCGGTCACCGTCCAGGCACTCAGTTCCATCGACCAGGCGGAGGCTTATCTGCGCTCGCTCGGCCTTCGCCAGCTACGCGTTCGCCATCACGTCATCCCCTCAGGCGATACCGTAGCACGCATCGAAACGGACGACGAAGGAATGGCCCTTCTGCTTGCAGGACGACAGGAAGTTTCGGAGCGGCTGAAGACACTCGGCTATCTATACGTGACGCTCGATCTGGCAGGTTACAGAACTGGTTCGCTGAACGAGGCGCTGAAAGCGCGACGCGCGGTCTCGGCGGCCGAATGACCTGCCCTTACCACGCCGACCTAACTGCGTCCCAGGAAGCCATACGCCTGGGGCGCGATGAACTGCTGGGCGTCATGGATTCGATCGGCCGCGCGGACTTTGAGCGCGCTCGCAAAGGCGGCTGGCCCATTCGTAAGGTCCTGGAGCACGTCATCCACTCAGAGCAGCTTTACGCGCAGGCTACGGCCTACCTCTGCGGCGCCGAAGCACCGTCCCGATCTGAGATCTCGCCGCCAGCCTCCGCGTCCGAAGCACGGACGATGCTTCTGGACTCACGCAAGGCGCTGCTCAAGGCCTTGGGAGCACTCGAAATGGACCCGAAGGCATACGAGACGTTCTACGAACTGAAGAAGGTGGGACACGAGGAGTACAGCGTACTCAGCGTTCTAGAGAACGTCGCCAGCCATGACCGCGAGCATGCCGCTCAGATCCAGGCGATTATCGAGGACAAGACGGCGGGCGTGCTAACACCAAAGCCGGAAGACCTTATAAACTAAAGTTGTGAAGTGCCCGCGTGATCATACGCAGCTCGTCACCGAACGTGATTACGGTTTCGAGGTAGACCGCTGTCCTGAGTGTAGCGGCCGGTGGCTCGACTACGACGAGCTTGACAAGCTGGAAGCTTCTACCGGAGCGACCGAAGCGGAGCGCCGAGCCACGATCGAGTACGGCGAGCACCCGAGCGAGCTTGACTGCCCGGTGTGTGGGAAGCGCATGACCGCCTTCGACTATCGCGCCTACAACCTCGAGCTGGACGAGTGCGGGGACGGGCATGGATACTGGCTGGATGCGGGCGAGGAAGGCCGTGTTAGGGACATCGTGAACGAGCGGGTGCGCGGCCTGGAGCGGTCGGCTACTGCGGAGGCGGCCTGGGGGCGATTCCTCGGCGGGCTTAAGGGCGGGCGCGGGGGCGGGCTCTTCGGGCGCCGCGGCCGCTAGCGCCTAGCTGCGAGTGAGGCACGCTGTTTGGTCGTTCCTGAGGTTTGGGACTCGCGGTCTGGTCGTTTTCCAAAGATTTCTCGTTTTAAGCGTCTCTCTACGTAGTCGCCGGGGGAATTCGTTTGGTCGTTTTCGGTTTGGTCGTTCCTCGCATGTCGTTCCCGCGGTCAACAGACGCTGCCAAGGGTAGGCGTGCAAGTACGAGCTTCATGAGTTAAAGATAGCGGAAGGCGGCGGGATCTCTAAGGGGCAACTGTCACTTCTCGGCGACGGCCTCGGTCTCTGCGAGGACTTCGTACTGGCCGGCGAGCATGCCGCGGCGGCCCGGCCGGAAGCGTCCGGCGCGCAACTCTCCCAGCATGTCTTCCTCGCTCTCGAGGTCCTTCTCGAAGACGGTCGCGTAGCGCCCGACCTCAAGTGGCATGTGCGCGTCGCTGCCGGCGGTCTGCGGCTTACCGAGCCGCCGCGCGACGTCCAGCGCGAGTGTGTTCTCGCGTTCGATGCAGCCTCCGTTGAGCACTTCGATGGCATCCGCCAGCGAGAAGACCGGGTGTTCCGCCAGCTCCTCGAGAGGCATTGACTGTTGGTCCCTGCGGTGGCCAAACAACAAGCTCGACGGGCCCGGAAAGTAGCGGAAGGGGTGGCAGATCACGAAGTAAGCGCCGTAGTCGTCGCAGGCGGCGCGGAGATCGCGCGCGCGGTGGATACCGCGGACGTCTCGCGGCAGGCCGAGCGTGACGACGTGCCCCATATCGGTGGACCATTCACGGGCGTTGAAAACGAACAGCCCGTACTCTTGTCTGAAGTGCTCGACTTCATCGGCCGGCCACTGATGGAGATGCTCGGTTAGAGCGATGCCGGTGAGCCCGACGGCCTGCGCCTGTTCACCGAGGCGCTTGGGAGAGATGTCGCTGTCCATCGACCCTACGATGGTGTGGACATGCATGTCGACGACGGTGCCCATATGTAGGCCACGATACCATAACGCTAACGTTAGCGGGAAGGACGCGGTAGCCATTGAGTAGATGCCCGGATGTGGCGCTTGCGCCTCGCCGAGGCGCATCTACGCGTGCTGTTTAGCCCGCGCGCGCCACGCGAACCGCGTCGCCGCCGTCCACGCTAGAATGGCCGCGTGGGCAGTGATCGCTGGCTGATAGTCGGGCTAGGGAACCCGGGCCCGGCGTACTCTCATAATCGGCACAACGTCGGCTACTGGACGGTTAACCGGCTGGCGCGCCTGCACGGGATCCCGCTCAAGGCGCGGCGCCTGGCTACGGTTGGCGAGGGCCGCATCGGCGACAGGGAGGTGACGTTGGTTAAGCCAAGGACATTCGTCAACGACAGCGGCCACGCCGTCGCGGCTGCTCGCAAGCACACGCGCGTCGGGCCGGAGAACATTCTCGTGGTCTATGACGAGCTCGACCTGCCGGCGGGCCGGCTGCGGATCAAGGCAAAGGGTGGGACAGCCGGCCACAAGGGAATCAAGTCCGTTGCGGGCGCGCTCGCGAGCACTGACTTTCCGCGCGTGCGGGTAGGCATCGGCCGGCCACATGTCGACGGAGAGCCCGTGTGGGACCCGGACGTCGTTGCCGTCTGGGTACTCAGCGACCCGACGCCGCAGGAGACGAAGACGCTTCAGAACGCGGTCGAGCGTGCGGCCAAGGCGGTCGAGCTGGTGCTGGGAGAAGGGGTCGAGGCGGCGATGAACCGGTACAACAAGTAGAGTGCTAGGTGTGGTGAGAGGGTAAGAGGTAAGAAGGCTGACTCGATCGCCATTTGAGCCTGATCTTGGACCCCTTCGAGAGCGGTTGCCACAGGCGTTCATCGACCAGTACTTGTTTGGGCCGGGCGAGCGCGTTGTTCTGGAAGGAACGATGGAGCGAGTATGGCGGCGGGGGCGCTGGCTGTGGCCGTTCTTCTGGCTCGCGTCCTGGCCTGAAATGCTGTTCCCAGAGACAGGCTTGGACGTTCCGGTGAGCGTTGACATCCGGGCGGCGAAAGAGCCGTCGCTCCGCCACGTTTGGCGGCGCGATTTCCGCTTCCCTTCTGGACGGAGACGGCGGTTCACGAGCCGGATGGATTATGACGAGCGGCTACGTCGGGTAATCGAGGTGATTGGCCCAGCAGGAATTCTGGCGATCGACTGGGACATGAGGTTCGAGCCGCCTTCGACTCTCCTCCTAGGAGCGGCGGGCTGGGTGCTGAGGCTGGGCCCATTGCGGCTCCACTTGCCCGGATGGCTGCTCGGGAGCGGGCGGGCGATTGAGACGGCGGACCTTTCGCGACCCGGCACCATTCGCATCGACTTCATGGTCTCCCATCCATTGCTGGGCGACGTCTTCGGGTATGTTGGGGAGTTCCTGGTGCGGCGAAGGGGGCTAAGCGGCTAGCCCGCAAATGGAGGACACTACCGAAGAGCCGTGTTCTGACGAGCAGCTGTCGCAGTACCGGCCATGGCTTTATGCGGCGGCGGTCTACAACCTGGCGTGGGGCAGCATCAATGTGCTCTTTCCCTCGCTCTATTTCGAGGCCGTCGGGATCGAGCCGCCCAATTATTCCGGCATATGGCAGGTGGTCGGCATGTTCGTACTCGTGTATGCACCAGCTTACTGGTGGGCAGCCCGCCGGCCGGCCCGCCATCGGCATCTCGTCCTGATCGGTCTGCTCGGCAAACTGTTCGGGCCGATCGGTTTCGTCTGGGCGGTCGCGAGTGACGACCTGCCTGCCGCCTTTGGCTGGACGCTCATTACCAATGACCTGATCTGGTGGCCCGCGTTCGCCCTCTTCCTGCGCGACGCTGCAAGGCTATGCGGCGGGTGGCGGGCGTTAATCATGGGGGCGTAATGCTCCGCGCCTTGCGTCCGCTCGTCTGCTAAAATCGATCGTAGAAGGGCCCCGACGAGGTCGGGGCCCTTAAAGGCGTTGTGCATGGAACCGATTGACCTCTCAGCTATACTGCCGCATTTGCGACGAACGCCGGCGTTTGAGCGCGTCCGCGCGTTGAGTGCCGGTCGCATTCTGACGCTCGGCGTCGGAGATGCCGCCAAGCCGGCGGCCCTGGCAGCGATAGCCGGCCAGAGGGAAGGCCCCGTCGTGGTCATCACTACGCGAGCAGACCGCGCGGAAGCACTCGCCGAAGAGTTGTCCGTGTGGCTTGGGGCGGATGCCGAGGTGCTGCTCTATCCCGAGCGCGACGCGCTGCCCTACGAGCGTCTCGCGGCAGCGCCGGATATCGTCCGCGACCGCCTGCGCGCCGCAGCCGCCTTGAGCACGGGCGAGCGGTGCATCATCGTCGCCAGCGCCCTGGCCATCGCTCAGAGAACGCTAGCGCCCGGTGCGGCGGTAGGGAGCATTCGTCGCCTGAGCAAGGGCGATCGCCTGGAAATGGACGCGTTCCTGGGCGAGCTGGCGGCCCTTGGCTACAGTATTGAGCCTGTCGTCGCGGAAGCCGGTCAGGCAAGCCGCCGCGGGGGCATAATAGACGTCTTTCCGCCCGGGGCAGAATTGCCAGTACGGATCGAGCTTCTCGGCCGCGAGATCGACAGCCTGCGAGCGTTTGATCCCTCCACACAGAGATCGGTTGGCCCAGTCGAGATGATTGAAATCGGCCCGGCTCGCGAGCTGGTCTCGCCGGACCTATCGGGTCTGCGGAACCTAGATTTTGGCCGATGCACGGTTGCGGCCAGGGAGCGGTTTGAGGAAGAGCTGACAAACCTTGAGGCGGGCGTGGTTTTCGAGGGCCGGGATTTCTACGTTCCGCTACTCGCACAGGCGACGCTTCTGGACCATTTGCCCGAAGATTCCTTGCTTGTCCTCGATGAACGTGCGGATATCGCGGCGGTGCTCGATGAGGCGCACGAGGAAGCAGAGGCCGCGCGCAGAGAGCTAGAGGAACGAGGAGAGGTCCCCCGCGGCCTGCCATCCGCCCTCGAGCACTGGCCCGCGCTTGAGAAGCAACTGGCCGGCCGGCCGGCCGTACTCACGTTGTCGCGTTGGGCGACTGAGGAAGCGGCTTCGGAAAACGCGGCGGATGTCGTTCGGCTGCCGTTCGCGGGGCAGCGGGCTTACGGCGGGCAGCTAAGGAAGCTCGTGCTTCAATCTATCGAAGAGACCCGGGCCGGCCACCATCTCATTGTTGTTTCGCAGCAGGCGCAGCGGCTCGCTGAGCTGTTTGCCGAAGAAGACACGCCGGTCTCAGTGAGCGCAAGGGCGGGCGAAGCCCTGCCGCGGCTGACACTGTTGCAAGGCTCTCTCGCCGAAGGTTGGCGGTTCAGCGAGAACGGCCTTGAGCTCGGGATCGTGACCGACACCGAGGTCTTCGGGTTCGCGAAGCAGAGGCGGGCGACACCCAGGCGGACGGTCAACCGCGAGGCGTTCCTCGCCGAACTGACGCCGGGCGCGTACGTGGTCCATATCGACCACGGCATCGCGCGCTTTTCGGGGGTCGTGCGAATGTCCGTTGACGGGCACGAGCGCGAATACCTGGAGCTGCAATACGCCGAGAAGGACAAGCTCTTCGTTCCCACGGACCAGCTCGACCGCGTAAGCCGCTACATCGGGCCTTCTGATCGCCAACCTCACCTGACGAGACTGGCGAGCGGCGAATGGCAGAGGGCGAAGGCCCGAGTGCGGAAGGCAGTGCAGGCGCTGGCCAGGGACCTGCTGGCGCTGTACGCGGCACGAGAGGTGCTTAGGGGTCACTCGTATTCCGCTGACTCGCCGTGGCAGATGGAACTGGAGGCGTCGTTTCCGTACGTCGAAACGCCCGACCAGATCGCTGCCATCGCAGCGGTCAAGCAGGACATGGAGGCAGCACGGCCGATGGACCGCCTCGTCTGCGGGGACGTCGGCTATGGGAAGACGGAGGTCGCGGTGCGCGCGGCGTTCAAGACGGTGATGGAGGGCAGGCAAGTCGGGGTTCTCGTGCCCACGACGGTGCTGGCCCAGCAGCATTTCCAGACGTTCCGCGAGCGGCTGGCTGCCTTTCCGGTCCGCGTCGAGATGCTGTCCCGCTTTCGGTCCGACGCCGAACAGCGTCAAGTCACCGAGGAGCTGGCCGCGGGTACGATCGATATCGTCATCGGGACGCACCGCCTGCTCCAGAAGGACGTGAGCTTCAAGGACCTCGGGCTAGTCGTGATCGATGAGGAGCAGCGGTTCGGTGTGGCGCACAAGGAGCACCTGAAGAAGATGCGCCGTGAGGTGGACGTGCTCACGCTTTCGGCCACACCGATCCCGCGCACGCTATACATGGCGCTCGGCGCGCTGCGGGATATGTCGACGATGGAGACGCCGCCGGAGGAGCGCCTCCCGATCAAGACCTACGTCTCGGAATTCGACGAGCGCCTCGTGCGCGAAACCGTGGTACGCGAAATCGAGCGGGGTGGGCAGGTGTACTTCGTCCACAACAGGGTGCACAACATCGACATGATCGCCGGGAAGCTTCAAGAAACCGTGCCGGAGGCGAGGATCAGCGTCGGGCACGGGCAGATGGACGAACACGATCTGGAGCAGGTGATGCGCGAGTTCGTAGACGGAGAGACGGATGTCCTGGTCTGCACCACGATCATCGAATCCGGGCTGGATATTCCGAACGTGAACACGATCATCATCAACCAGGCCGACAAGCTTGGCCTGGGGCAGCTGTACCAGTTGCGCGGCCGTGTCGGGCGAGGAGCGCATCGCGCGTACGCTTATCTCTTCTACGACCGCCAGGCGAGGCTAACGGAGACTGCGCGCCAGCGACTACAGACGATCTTCGAGGCGACTGAGCTGGGAGCGGGGTTCCAGATCGCGCTGAGGGACCTGGAGATCCGCGGCGCCGGCAACCTGCTGGGGTCCGAACAGAGCGGGTTCATGGCCGCAGTTGGGTTCGATCTTTATGTGAAGCTGCTGTCGGGCGCGGTCGAGCAACTGCGGGCGGTTATGCGCGGCGAACCGCCGCAGCCGGAAGCCGACGCGACGCCGCTGACGATAGAACTTCCACTCTCGGCACACCTGCCGCCCGCCTACGTCCCCGACCTCAACGTCCGCCTTGCGCTGTATCAACGCCTGAGCGCGGCGGGCGAGCCGAAAGAGGTGGCCGCGATCGGTCAGGAGATGGTGGACCGCTTCGGTG
>Ga0209157_1002169_pt1 | contig 15838 bp, 14 predicted proteins | sample GraSoiAngelo_135_FD_185892 | JGI IMG/M metagenome (GOLD analysis project Ga0209157, IMG submission 185892) | Grasslands soil microbial communities from the Angelo Coastal Reserve, California, USA - 14_0929_05_40cm (SPAdes) (version 2) | ecosystem: Environmental > Terrestrial > Soil > Grasslands ...
GAGGCCCAGACCGACATGCTCGTCGCGGATCTTCCGATCGTCGGGCTTCGGATCAACCCGGCGATCGGTGTGGTCGACGTCACCGATGAGCGCACGCTGCGAGACTCGGTGCTCGTGCAGCACCCCGACTGGGACGACGAACGACGGGATAGGTTGCTGCGCGAACGCCGGGCGTACCTCGGGTGTGCGGGTCACCTTCGCCACTTCGCGCTCGCCTATCTCGACGGCCGACCGATCGCCTCGGCACGCTGGCGCTTCAGCACGCGGTTCCGCGCCATCGGCCTGTCAGGGGCCGAGACGTTGCCGGCGTACCAGAATCGCGGCGCATATTCGACGCTCGTGGACTATCGCGCTCGCATCGCGCTGGCGCGCGGCTGCCAATACGTAACGATCCTCGCGGACGTCCGAACGTCCGCTCCGATCCTCCGGAAGCGCGGCTTTGCGTCGGTTGGTACCGCGGAGATCTACGTCTGGCCGGAGACTCGCTCGAGTAGCTCGTAACGGACCGCGCGGCGGATCGTGAAGCGATCGTCCTTGATCCGCCGCCGCGTTGCGGTGCCGGCGGTCCACCGCACGCGATGTTCGAAGCGCAGATGCTCGCGGAGGTACTCCTGCAGCGCCGCGAGGCCGTCGAACGGCACGCGGTGCCAGAAGCGTCCCTTGCGCCGCGAGCGGAAGAGCCGCTCGCGCTTCACGCGCGTGATCGCGCGGTCCGATGCCCTGTCGTTCCCGAGCTCGGCACGCGCGGTGCGGATCGTGCCGACCGATCGATGGCCACCAGCGGTCACGTGCTCCGCGTGCCCCAGTACGCGCGAGTCAGGCCGCGCGTCGACCAGCAGGCCACCTAGAGCGAGGACCCGATGGATCTCGTGGAGGGCATCGACCATGCCCCTCAGTGCGATGCATCAGAGCGTCCAGCTACTGATGACGACGTCGAACGCGCCGTCCTTGTACGGCAGCGACTGCGCCGCGCCGACTTCGAAACGTGCGTTGCCGACCCCCTCGTCGCGCGCGCGCTTCCGCGCGGCAGCGATGCCCTCGGGGTCAGGGTCGAGCCCGTCGACGGTCCGCGCGAGGGCCGCGACGCCGAGCGCGAGGCGACCGTCGCCACAGCCGAGATCGAGCACGCGCTTGCCGCGCACGAGCCTCGGGCCACCCCAGACAGCGAGCTCGTCTTGTGCGCTCGGGCGGAGCGAAGACGCGAGCGCCGGGACGTGTTTGCCGACGTCGCTAGCCGTACTGCTCACGTGAGCCGGGCAGCATAGCGCCGCCACGCGCGACGGTCGCGGCGAGCCGGTTCGGATCGATGAGCGGCTGACGAATGTCGTCGGGCGGCTCCGCACCCGCGTACCACCAGACGACTTCGAGGTTCGCGCGGAAGAGGTCGTCGAACACGCCGTCCTCGGGGCTCGAGTTGCGGCTCGAGTACCACCAGAACCAGTCGGACCCCTCCGCGACCATGAGCGGCTGCCGCACGCTCTTCGGCATGTACCGCAGCGAGCCCCATTGATCCTGCGCGAAGCGACGCGTGCGCTCGAGTGCGCCCCACGCGCGGGCATGCGCGGGCTCGCCGATCCACACGCGCAGGTTCGCGTCTATCCACGAGCCGGTGTGCAGGTTCGGAAGATCGACCTTCGCCGGACTCTTATCGAGGAAATCGGACACGCGGACGGTCTCGAACCGCTCGTCCTGCTGCAGCGTCCCGTAGAGATGGCGCAGGAAGTCGTTGCCGTTGTTCGGGTACTGCTCCCACGCGTTCTCGCCATCGAGGATGATCGCGGCGAGGTACGGACCGCCGTCGTCCGAGAGGCGGTCGCGCGCGCGCTCGAGCTTCCAGATCATGTCGCCGACCGCGTCCTGGGGACTCATGTCGCCGTACATGAAGCCGATGCGGTCGGAGAGCTCGCGGTCGCGGAAGATCGCGGTGCCGCCGCCGAAGCGGTATGGCCGGTAGAGGAGCGCGGGCTCCGCCAGCGCGCCGATGTCGTCACGTTTTAGCTCGATCCCGGCAGACCTCGCGAGCACGCCCTCGTCCGAGGCGAACCACTCCAGCCCGCTCTTGAAGATCGCGGCCGCGGCCTCGGGCGATACCGCTCCCTCCGAAGGCCAGGTGCCGCGCGGCTTCTTCCCGAACGAACGCTCGTGCGAGGCGATCGCCTCCTCGAGCTGGAACGCCGCGTCGTCGGGATAGGCGAACGGCGGATCGGGCATCTCGGCCGATGGATCGGCGCGCAGCGCGCTGCGGCTGTCGATGATGAGCGGCAGGATCGGGTGGTAGTACGGCACCGTCAGCAGCTCGATCTGCCCGTCGTGCTCGAGCCGGTGATAGAGGTGCGGGACACCCGAGGCCATGAGCCGCTGCCGGCCGATGACGTAGCGGACATCCTCACGCGTGAACTGACGACCCGCTTCGCGGATCTCGAGCAGCCGCGCGTCCGACTTCACGTCGTCCGGATCGATCCAGGCGAGGTTGAACCACACGGCCAGGTCGACGAAGTAGTCGTCCGAGAGCAGCTCGCTGCGATCGCCCGCCGCCGTCGCGAGCTGGAGCAGGCGGAGGTACTCCTCGTGGCGGTGGATGACGTTGCCGTGATGGATCGAGAAGAAGCGCCGCAGCATGTGCTGCTTCTCCTCCGGCGTGAGGTCGCCGTCCACGGTGCGCATCGTGACGCGGGTGTCCTCGTCGTCCGCGCCGCGCGCGTACTCCTCGAGCTGATCGCGGAGGCTTGGCACCATCGTGAAGTTCGCCTTCACCTTGGGGAACTCCTGGAGCAGCCGCGCCATGTGGAGGTAATCCTTTGACGCGTGGAGGCGCACCCACGGCAGCACGAACTCCGACGTTTGCGGATGCCGGTAGTACGGCTGATGCATGTGCCAGATGATCGCGACGGGAAGCTTGCCGTTCATGCGTTAGCGCGCTCTTCCATGCGCGATGCTTCCTCGAGTCGCTTGCGCACCACGTCAGGCGGGAGCGTGGTGAGAAGCCATACCGCGATCGGCCCGTTCGGCTTTCCGAGGAATGCGAGGTAGATCGCCACGAAGGCCTCACGCGGCACGGCGCCGTCCCACACGCGCTTCGCAGTCTCGTACAACTCTTGGCGCAGCGCTTCAGGATCGGTGATCTTTCCGATCAGCGGAATCAGGAGACTCAGGTAGCGTTTCTGTTCGGCCGAGAGCTGGATATCACGCGGCAGCTCGGGGCGCACGCTGAACTTCGCGTCCTCCGGCGCCCACCGTTCCAACCATACGCGCGCGAGGTCGACGCGACGCCGCAGCTCTTCGCGCTCCGAAGGAGTGAGCGGCGCGCCCTTGCGCTCCTCCGCCTCGCGATAGGGTTCGACGCTTGGGATCTGCAGCCAGTCCGCGACGATGCTGAAGCGAATGCGAAACCCTGGTGGGCCATGGTCCTCGTCGACCTGCGACAGCGACCACGTCTTCGCCGTGTCGCTCTCGGGCGCGGTCTCGTAGGCCTCGCCGCAGCGGTCGTACTCGTCCCAGAGCTTCGGCAGGTTGTTGCCAGTCGGGTCGAAATCGATGTGGCGCTTTGGGTGCGTCCGCAGCATGAGGAAGCGGACGAGGTACGGCGGGTAGATCTTCACGAACTCGTGCGCCGCGGCACCGAGCTGCTTCCAGTCGTCGGGGCGTGAGGTCGACATCTTCCTGCCGCCCACGTTCAGGAACTCGTGAACCAGCCCGATCGGCGGCTCTTTCTTCCACACTTCGCGATACACCTCGTTCGCGCGATCGCGCGAGCCGCCCGCCGTCAGGAGGTCCTTGCCGCCTTCCTCGTACGTGACGTGGAAGTGGTCCCACATCGCGCACCATTGGATGTTCCAGTACAGCTTCGCGCCACCTTTGAAGGGTGAGCGCCGGCCCTTGTAGCCGCAGCCCTCGGCCCACTCGACGAGATCCTTGCGGCACTCGTACGCGACCGTCTTCCCGTCATAGTCGTACGCGTACGTCGTGCCCAGCCGCCCGCAGTTCTCACAGATGACGGCCACGGGCAGCCAGGACTCGTCCTTGATGACGTTCGCAACCTTCGCGTAGATCTCGCGGATCGTCGCGGCGTTCCGCAGCACGAGGTCGATCTGCTCGTCGAGCTGCCCGGACTGATAGAGCTCGCGCATCCAGTGGAACTCCTGCGGGTGGATGCCCAGCTCGGCGAAGGTCGCTAGGAACTTCTCCGCGTGGAAGCGCGCGAAGTCCGTCGCCGATGGATCCGGCGACGGGATCGCGAAGAACGGTTTGCCCATGTGCTGCGCCATGCCCGACTTCTGACGCATCGACTGCGAGTCCATCGGATCGTAGTCGTCGATGGTGAAGACGTAGCGCACGTCGAGGCCGTGCTTCTTGAAAGTGCGGTAGAGCGCGTCCGTGATGATGGGCCCGCGCAGCGACGAGATCGGGATCTCGCCTGAAGGCGTCTTCGAGTCGCGGATGACGTGCTTGCGATCCGGTGGGAGGAGGCTCGCTTCGTCGTCCGCCCAGAACGCGCCGCGAACCGCCTCCTGCGCGTGACTCAACTGACCGAGACGATCTTCATCTCGATCGTGCCCGCGGGCACGGACATCTTCACGGTCTCCCCTGGACGATGACCCATGAGGGCGCGGCCCACGGGCGATTCGTTGCTGATCTTTCCGTTCGCCGGTTCCGCCTCGGCTGATCCGACGATCGTGTACTTCTCTTTGCGCCCGTCGGTCTCAACGGTCACGTGGCTGCCCACCTCGACGAGGTCGTGCCTGGCCTTCTCATCGATGAGCTGTGCGTTCTTGATGGTCTGCTCGAGCGTCATGATGCGACCCTCGAGGAAGGCCTGGTCGTTCTTGGCCTGCTCGAGCTCGGAGTTCTCCGTGAAGTCGCCGAACTCCATCGCCGCGTGGATCCGCTCGGCGACCTCGGCGCGCTTCTTCGTGCGCAGGTCCTCGAGCTCGGCCTGGAGCTTCTTCAGACCCTCGGCAGACACGTATTGAGGCTTGTCGAGGTTGTTCATTTGGCCTCCGTTGGGGGGCGCCACCCGGCCCTGCCCTGAAAAGAAAAGCACTGAAGACCTCGCGGCCCTCAGCACTTCGGGCTTCCTATGCTTCGGAAGCAAGTGTACACGGAGCGCGCCCACGCAAGAGACGTCCGGCGGCGCGTCTCCCGCTGGTATTCGGGCCAGGGCCGCGATTTGCCGTGGCGCCGGACGCGCGATCCGTACGCCGTCCTGGTCTCCGAGGTCATGCTCCAGCAGACGCAGGTCTCGCGCGTCGTACCGGCCTATCGCGCGTTCCTCTCGCGCTTCCCCACCGTTCGCGCGCTGGCGCGCGCGAGCCTCGGCGACGTACTGCGAGCGTGGAGCGGCCTCGGCTACAACCGCCGCGCCCGCGATTTGCATCGCGCCGCAAGGTCGAACCGCGGCAGACTGCCGACGAGCGTCGACGGGCTCGACGCGCTGCCGGGCATCGGGGCGTACACCGCCGGTGCCGTCGCGTGCTTCGCGCACCGGCGGCGCGTGGCGTTCGCCGACACGAACGTGCGCCGCGTTCTGGGCCGCGTCTTCCTCGGACGCGTCGCGACTGAGCGCGAGGCCGTCGCCATCGACCGTGAGCTGCTGCCGCGTGACGCGGCGCGATGGCATCACGCACTCATGGACATCGGCGCGCTCTTCTGCAGGGCACGCTCGCCGCGGTGCGACGAGTGCCCGCTCGCGCCTGCCTGCCGCGGTCGCGGATCGCGCGGCGACGTAGCGCGCCATCAATCGACGTTCGCGACGAGCGATCGGCGGATCCGCGGCTGGATCGTGACGCTGCTCGCCGACCGCGACGCGATGACACCGCGCGCCTTGGAGGACGCGATCGCCGACGAACGCGTGCCGCGCATCATCGCGGCACTCGAGCGCGACAGACTCGTCGAGCGCCGTGCCGGACGGATCGGTCTTCCGAGATAACAGAGAACGAGCGACGAGCAGTTCATCTGCGAGGAGCGAGTCAACCAGCCCTGAGCGGTCTCTCGTCGAAGACGAGAGATTGAGCTAGGCGGGTTCGAGCTTCGTCGTCGTATCGAGCGTGACGAGCCGCAGCATCGAGAAGAGCGACGCCGTCTTCGCGTACTTGCGCCAGAACGCCGCGCTCACCTCGTCGATCGTCTCGGGCTGGCGCACGGCGGTCGGCCGCACGGGGACGCGACGCGAACCGACATGCAGCGCGCCTTGCTTCTGTTCCGTGAGCTCGCGATACCAGCGACCGCGCGCGCCGCGCACCGAACGCACATAGGGCGCACCCTCAAGGACGACGACCCAGATCGTCACCTGATGCACCTTGCCCTGGGGCGAGCGCGTCTCGATCTCGACCTCTTTCGCGACACCGATGCGTTCGAGAAGAAGGTCGGGGAAGCCCTCGCTCAAGCCGCGAGCTCGACGGGAAGCGGCGGCCCCGCGACGACCGCCGCGTGACGCTCCGGCGGCAGGAACGTGCGTGCCGTCTGGACGACCTGTTCTTTCGTGACGGCGCGGAGCTCTTGCGGGTAGCGCTCGAAATGGTCCTCGCCAAGGTCGAAGAGCTCGGCCTCCATGACCATATTCGCGACGCCTCCCGGGCTCTCGAGCGCGACGTCGAGCTCGCCGACGAGCTTGTCCTTCGCGAGCGAGAGGTCGTCGTCCGTGATCTGACCCTCGGTGACCTTGCGCAGCTCGTCGAGCGCGACCTCGATCGCGCGCTGCACGTTCTCCGGATTCACGCCCATGCGCACGATCCACGGTGACTGGCCGCGGCTCGAGCCCATGCCACTGAAGACGTAGTACGCGAGCCCGAGTTGATCGCGAATGACGTTGCCGGCGCGGCTCGCGAACGTGTCCGCGGCATAGACCATATTGGTCACGCGGGCGGCGACGAAACGCGGATCGGTGCGCGGCATGCCCGGCCAGCCGATGATCACGTCCGACTGCGTCTTGTCGGGGACGATCTCGGTGCGGCGGATCGTCGCCGGCAGCGCGACCTCGGGTATTTCGCGCAGGGGCGGGTTGCCGCTCGAGCGCCAGTCTCCGAACGCGCGCGAGGCTGCCTCGGCCACGCGATCCGTTGTCGCGTTCCCGGCAACGACGAGGATCGCGCCGCTCGGTCGGATCGCGTCGATGTGGTATTCGCGGATCTCGTCGGCCGTCGCCGTCCGCACCACGCCCGCCTCGCCGATCGGCGGCGCGTGGAAGGGATGCTGCTTCGGGTAGACGAGCTCGCGCCACACGCGGTCGACGACCGCACGCGTGTCGCGCTCGTCACGCTCGATGTGCGCTAGCGTCTGGCCGCGCACGAACTCGACGTCGTCCTCTTTCAGTGCCGGAGTGCGGAGCGCCTCGGACATGAGGGCGAGCAGCGCGGGAAGATCGTCGCCCAGGCATTGCGCGCTGAAGGCCGCGGCCGTCGAACCGACGTCCAGCCTCGCGACGGCACCGAGCGAATCGAGCGCCTCCGCCCACTTCGCGGCGTCGCGCTTCGTCGTTCCGCGCAGCACGGTCTGCGCGCACATGCGCGCGATGCCGGCGCGGTCCGCGGGCTCGTACCACTGGCCCGCCTCGATCGCGAGGACCACCGCCGTCGAGCGGAGGTCGGCGATCGGCGCGACCGCGATGCGCAGACCGTTGTCCAGTTGGCGGCGCTCGACGCGCATCAATCCGCGGCCTCCGGGATGAACCAGCCGACGTTGCGCGAGCTCTCGGTGAACGTGGCGGCCGCGGCTTCGCGGATCTGCTCGCGCGTGACAGCCGCGAGCTTGTCGTACCACTCCGCGATCGACGTGGCCGCGCCGGTCGAGAGGATCTCGCCGCAGCGGTACGCGCGCCAGGTGATCGTGTCGGTGCCGAAGGCCGTCGCCGCGAGGAGCTGCCGCTTCACGCGCGCGAACTCGGCGTCGCCGATCTCCTCGGTCGCGACCTTCTCGAGCTCTCGCAGCATGATCCTCTCGACCTCGAGGTGTGCGGTCTCGGGACGGAGCGTCGCGTCGACCCAGAACAGATGCGGATCCTTCGTCAGCCGGAAGCTCACGTCCACGTCGGTCGCGAGACCCTTCTCGACGATCGCGCGATGCAGACGGGAGGATCGGCCCGACGCACCGTCGCTGCCGGCCGACGTCCCCGCCAGCGTCACGGCGAGCGCGGCGAGCGCCGGCGCGCGCGGATCGGTCGCGCGCGGCGCGCGGAAGGCCATCATCACGAGCGGCAGCGTGCCGCCCGCGCGGTGCACGACGATGCGCCGCTCGCCGCGCTGCGGTGGCTCGGGGGCGCGCGGTGGTTGACCGAGGTCTCTCGACGGCTCGAGCGACTCGAATGCCTTCGCAGCCATGTCCGCGAGATGCGCTGCGTCGTCATCGCCGACGACGACCACGTACGCGTTGTTCGGCGCGTAGAAGCGGTGGTAGTGCGCGTACAACCCGTCGCGGGGCATGAGCTTGATCTCATCCTTGCTGCCGATCACGCCCTGGCCGTACGGATGGCGGCTGAACGCGACCGCCTGCAGCTCCTCTCCCAACAGAAAGCTCGGGTCGTTCTCGAGGCCCTCGCGCTCGGAGACGATCACGGTGCGCTCGGCCTCGGTCTCCTCGAGCGAGATGAGCGCGTTCCGCATGCGGTCGGCCTCAAGCTCGAGCGCTGTGTGGTAACGAGCCTTGGGGACGGTTTCGAAGTAGCAGGTGACGTCCTCGTTCGTGAACGCGTTCCACATCGCGCCGTATCGCGCCAGTAGCCGGTCGAGATCGCCCTTGGGATGCGTCGGCGTTCCTTTGAAGAGCATGTGCTCGAGGAAATGGCTCATGCCGGTCGTGCCGGGGACCTCGTTGCGGCCCCCGACGTGATACCAGACCCAGAGCGAAACGACGGGCGCGTGATGCGCTTCGAGCGCATGGATCACGAGCCCGTTGTCGAGGCGGCGCGTCAGTGGGACGTCGACGTATGGGATATGAAAAGTCTAGCCGTCGAGGGCTTGGCCACCCTGGCAGGCTGGTTCGCTGCGTCTACCTTCACCGCGCGAACGCCTCCACTCACCACAGTCCGACGAGCGCGATAGTTAGTTCACCCCACGCGCCATGGCGCACGAATTCGCCCGAAGCGCGTTAATAGCGCACATGCGGATCCTCGCGCTCGCCCTTGCGACGATCGTCGGCTGTGCTCCAGTAACGGGGTCGTCGCCGACTCTCCCTCTGACCGCTACGCCAACGCCCACCGCTCCTGCGACGACCACGGCTGACGCGAGCGCTACCGCGACAGTCCCGACGAGGACGAGCGTCGCGGCCACCCCGTCACAGCTCGCCTCTCAGCGGCCATCCCCGAGCATCGTGATCTCGGGCGACGTCGTGAGCAGCTCAGCGTCGCGCGTCGCCGCAGACCCGAATGCGGCGAAGCGAGCCGCAACGGGCATTCAGGCTCTCGCGTTGGACCTCTACCGAGAGCTCGCGGTCGAGAGAACGAACTTGGCGTTCTCGCCATACAGCGCGGCGAGCGCGCTCGCGATGACGCGGGTCGGCGCCGCTGGCCGCACGGCACAGGAGATGGATCAAGTCCTTCACGCCGCGCAGATCGGCGACGTGGACGCGGCCTTCAACGCGCTGGACCTGGCACTTGCCAAGCGTGCGGGGTCGTATCCGAGCTTTGGCGGTGCGAGCCTCGACCTGGCGACGGCGAACCGCCTCTGGGCGCAGCGTGACTTCCACTTCGAGAACGCATTCCTCGACGGCCTGTCCGCGTACTACGGCGCGGGCGTCGGTGTCGTCGACTTCGTCAACGCCCGGGACGCCGCGCGCGGTGCGATCAACAAGTGGGTCTCCGACCGCACCAAGGCGCGCATCCCCGAGCTGGTGAAGGACGGGATCCTCGACGAGCTCACACGCTTCGTGCTCACTAATGCGATCTACATGAAGGCGCAGTGGACGCGTCCTTTCCCGAAAACAGCGACGAAGGCCGCTCCATTCCGGCGGCTCGACGGCACGGAGGTCTCGGCTCAGCTAATGGCCGACTTCAAATCCTTTCCCTACGCGAAGTCGGGGGAGATCCAGGCCATCGGCCTTCCCTATGTCGGCGGGCTGTCGATGGTCGCCATCGTGCCCGATGCTGGAACCTTCGCCGCGTTCGAGCGCTCGATGGACGCCCAGCGCATCTCATCGATCGTCGACGCGCTGCAGTTCCAGGCGGTCGATCTTCGATTCCCGCGCTTCACGTTCCGGACGGCGGCGCCGTTGAAGCCCGCGCTCACTCATCTCGGCATGCGGCTAGCGTTCACCGAGGCCGCCGACTTCTCCGGCATTAGCCGCCAAGAACACTTGATCCTCCAGAACGCGTTGCAGGAGACGTTCATCGCCGTCGACGAAGAAGGCACCGAGGCCACCGCGGCGACCGCGTTCTTCGGTGGTGCCACGGGCGGGCCATCGCAGTGGGTCGAGCTGACCGTCGACCGGCCATTCCTCTTCCTCGTGCGCGACGATGAGACCGGCGCGATCCTCTTCTTGGGCCGCGTGCTCGACCCGACCGCCGGCTAGTTCACCCCGAACTTCGCGGCGAGCGTGCTGCGGACCGCCGTCCCAGCCACCTGCGACGCGAAATTGCCCGGTGATTCGTGGAACTGCTCGAAGACCGCCGCGAACGCGACCGACGGCGCTTCGAAGTTCGCGAAGCCGATGAACCAGCCGTTGGGGTCGCCCGACGGTGTCTCAGCTGTGCCGGACTTGCCCGCGACGCTGACCGTGAACGTGCGGAACGGGAAGTACACCGTGCCGTCGGTGTCCGCGACGACGGCTCGCATGGCGTCCCGGATGAGCGAGAGCTCGGTGTTCGTCGCGTTCGCGTGGCCCACCACGGTCTTCTCGAACTTCTTCGTCACCGCGCCGCTGCGGTCGCGGGTCTCGATGACCAGTCGGGGCTTCCACACGATCCCATCGTTCGCGAGCGCCGCCGCGTAGTTCGCCACCTGCAGCGGCGTGACGAGCAGGAAGCCCTGACCGATCGCCAGGTTCGTCGCGTCGCCTGGGTTCCAGGTCTTGTCGGTCGCGAGCGTCTGCTTCCACGCCGGGCTCGGCACGATGCCTTCGGCCTCCAGCACGTAATCGATGTCCGTCGCCTTCCCGAGTCCAAAGCTCTTCGCCGCGTTCGGCAATAGATCGGGGTTGCGATCGTTGAGCCGCTTGCCGAGCTCGTAGAAGAAGGAGTTGCACGAGCGCGCGATCGCGGTGCGCATGTCGATGTTCCCAAGGTCGGCGGTCTCGTGATTCAGCTGCACCCACTGCTCGCCGTAGCCGGTCCAGCGCGCCGGACATGGCAGCTTGTCGCCGTATTTGTAGAGACCCTCGCGCAGCGCGGCTGCGGCGGTGACAGGCTTGAACGAGCTACCCGAGGCGTACTGCCCGAATGTCGCGCGATTGAAGAGCGGCTTGTTCGGGTCGGCCGCGTACTTGTTTATCGCTGCGACGTCGCCGCTCACGAACGAGTTGAGGTCGAACGTCGGGCGGCTCGCGATCGCGAGGATCTCGCCACTCCACGGGTCCTCGGCGACGATCGAGCCCTTTCGATCGCCGAGCGCGTTCTCGGCGGCGCGCTGCATCTTCGGATCGAGCGAGAGCACGACGTCCTGGCCCGCGATCGCCGGCGTCTCGCCGAGCGTCTCGGCGACCTGACCGTTCGGCTCGATGATCGTGAGCTTCCAGCCGAACGTGCCGCCGAGGACGTCGTCGAGCGTCGCCTCGAGACCGCTGTCGGCCTTGCCGATGAGGTCGCCCGCCTGCACGCCGCGCGCGGAGCGTTTCTGCGCGTCGGCTTCGCTTGCCTCGGTGAGGTAGCCGAGCGTCTGCGACGCGAGGCCGCTCGGATAGCTGCGCATCCGCGTCGGCTGCACCTGCACGCCCTCGATGACCGCGAGCTTCGGTCGCACCGCGTCGAGGGCGGCACCGGTGAGCGTGCGGATCGGCACGAACGTGTCGTCGCGCACCCACGACTGCGAGAGCTTCGCCTTGATCGAGTCCTCGGTCACGCCAAGGACCGGCGCGAGACTCGTGATGAGCCCGGACTGCGACCGCATCTGTCCGGGCACGACGCCGACGAGGCCCGCATCGACGAACGTCGCGAGCTCGCTGCTATCGCGCGCGAGGATGCGGCCGCGCGTCGTGCTCAGGCGCATCATTCGGACGAGGCGACCGGGCGAGAGGTTCGGGAGGATCGCCTCGGGCGACCAGTCGATCTTCCACGCACCCTTGTCCTTCTCGCCGATGAAGATCAGCGACAACGTCGTCGTCCGCCGCACGTCACCGACGCGCTGCGTGTGGAACGTGATGTCGAGCGGAACGGTCGCGCGCTTCGGGTCGGGAGAGCCGCCCAGCAGCGGACGCGACGATGGACCGACGCGGACCTCGAGCGAGCGAAGCGTCATCTCCTCGGCGATGCGCGGCAGGCGATCGACGAATCCTTCCGTGCCGACACGCTGCTGTGCTTCGGAGGACACGAGCGCCCACATCGCCTGGTAGTCCGCCTTCTGCCACGCCGCGGCATACGCCTTTGCGGCTGCATCTGGCTGCGGCTGTGCGGCTTCGCACCCCGCGAGCGCGGACGCGAGAACGAACAGCAGCGCGGGAGCAAGCCTCATCCCACTACCTGGAACGAGCCACGGCGTGCGCCGTTCCGCTAATACCCCGCCGCGTGGCCCTCGCGGCGCGGGTCGGCGCCGCCGCTGAACACGCCATTCGAGTCGATCGCGATCGCCTGCGCGCCGCCGGTGATCTCGGCCCACTCGCCGAGGTTTGCGATCTCGTGGCCCTTCGCCGCGAGCCCCTTTCGCGTCGCCTCGCTGAAGCGCGATTCCATCTTGAGCCCACGTCCCGACTCGTGATACCAGCGCGGCTCCTCGATGGCTCGCTGCACGTCGAAGCCGTGATCGATGAGGCCCACCGCGAGCTGGAAGTTCGTCTGCACCTGCGCGTGGCGGCCGGGCGTCCCGAAGACGAAGCGCGGCGAGTTGCCGTCGAGCGCGATGACCGTGTTGAGCGTGTGGATCGGCCGCTTGCCCGGCGCGAGCGCGTTGGGTGACGACGCCTCCAGTGAGAAGCCGATGAGCCTGTTGTTGAGCAGGACGCCGGTGCCCGGTGCGACGCACGCCGACCCGAATTCGCTGAACACGCTCTCGATGAGCGACACCGCGTTGCCGTCGCGATCGACGACCGCGAGGTACGTCGTGTCCGCCGGCGTCGCGGCCGCGATCGCCCCGGCATCCACGCGGTCGCTGGCGCGCGTGGGTATCGCGCGGCGGCGCGCTTCCGCGAAACGCGGGTCGAAAAGGCGGCTCACGTCGAAGGAGACCATGCGCGGGTCGCCGCTGTAGGCGTCGCGATCAGCGAACGCCATCTTCTTGATCTCGACCATGTGATGGACCAACTCGGGGCTTCCCCACTCGAGCTCCTTCATATCGAGACCCATCGCGATGGCGAGCTCCTCGAGCAGGATGTGCCCCTGGGACACCGGCGGCTGTCCGTACACGGTGTGTCCGCGGTACGTGATGCGCGCTGGCGCGGGACGGTCCGTCTCATGGGCGGCGAGATCTTCCGCGCCGATCGCTCCGCCGACCTCGCGGATCGCCGATGCGAGGCGCTCGGCGAGCGGCCCTTCGTAGAAGACCGCGGCGCCCTGCGAGGCGATCTCGCGCAAGGTCGCCGCGAGGTCGGGCTGCTGCAGGATCTCGCCGGCGCGCGGGAACCGACCGCGCGGGCCGAAGACGCGCGCGGCCTCCTCGTCGAGCCGTCCACCGCTATCGACGAAGCCCTCCGCGAGCCCGTCGCTCACCGGGAAGCCTTCCTCGGCGTACTGGATCGCCGGTTCGAGGACGCGATCGAGTCCGAGGCGTCCGTGGTCGCGCATGAGGTCGCCGAACGCCGCGACGACGCCGGGGACGGTGGCGAGGTTTGCACCCTCGCTCGGAAAGCCGCTCGCGAACGACCCGAGCGAGAGCGAGCGCGGCGCCGCACCGGAGCCGTTGTAGGCCGTCACCTCGCGCCGCGAGGCGTCATACACGAGCGCGAACAGGTCGCCACCGATGGACGTGCGATGCGGCTGCGTCACCGCGCACACGGCTGCCGCCGTGACGGCCGCGTCGACCGCACTCCCGCCATCGCGCAACGCCGCGATCCCTGCCGCGGTCGCGAGGTGGTGATCCGTCGCGACGAGCCCGTTCACGGAACGGACCGTCGGGCGCGTGGTCACGCCTCGCATGCTAGGACTCACAGCACCGCGGCGATGGCATAGCGCACGCCAATGGCTGTGACCGCGGCGACACCGAGCCCGAGCGCGACCGATCCGCGCGGACGCGGCACCAGCGGCATGAGCGCCGCAGCAAGCGCGAGCAGGGGCCAGTGCGGCGAACCCACCGTGAGCAGCGCCCCGAACAGGATGTAGCCGATCGCGAGCCACGCGACGAGCGCCGAGCCCACGAGGTAGACGACGATCGCGCAGATCGCGGCGGCGAGCGCCGAGCCCCACAAGATGAGCTCGGCCGGCGCGAGCGCGAAGCGACCGCCCGTCTCCACGAACGCGGCACCGGCCATGACCATCGCGTCGAATCCGGCGACGATGCTGCGGCCGACGCGTCCCACCTAGGCGGACCTAGGCTCGTGGCCGAGGAAGATGCGCGTGTAGCCCCACGCCTCGCCGGGCCGCAGCGCGTCCGGTCGCGTGCCGTCGAGATGCAGCAGCATCGCGTGCTCGTCGCACGCGAAGCGCTTCGGACAGACTGGGCATTCCGCGGCGGACTTCTCGGGTAGGTGGCCGAGGCTGGTGAGCGTGAAGCCGCAGCGCTCGAAGAACTCGGGCACGAGAGTGAGCGCGAACACGCGCCGCAGACCGAGGCGCCGCGCCTCCGCTATACACGCATCCACGAGCGCTTTCCCGATGCCGCGGCCAGACGCCTCGGGCCGCACGGCGAGCGAGCGGATCTCGGCGAGATCGGGCGTGAGCACCGCGAGCGCGCAGCAGCCCTGGAACGCGTCGTCGTCGTCGGCGACCACGTAGTCGCGAAGCCGTTCGACGAGGAAGTCGCGCGAGCGCTCGAGCATGCGGTCCTCGTTCGCGTAGCGGGCGATGAGCGCGCGCATGTCTTCGACGTCCTCGATGCGCGCCGACCGGATGTTCATCATCCGCGAAGCACGCGACGCGCGTCCTCGAGCGCCGCGCGGACGTTCTCCGGCGCCGTCCCGCCCGGCGAGCGACGTGACGCGAGCGAACGCGCCGGATCGATCTCCTCGGCCGCGGACGGACCGAACCGTGGGTCGACCTTCCGCAAGTCGTTCGTCGTGAGGCCAGCGAGATCCTTGCCCGCGTCGATACGCTCGCGCACCAGCCGCCCGACGATCTCGTGCGCCTCGCGGAACGGGACGCCATTCCGCGCGAGATGGTCCGCGAGATCGGTCGCGGTGAGCATGCCTCGCTCGGTCGCGCGCCGCATCGCGTCGCGATCGAAGCGCAAGCCACGGACCACATGCGCGAGCGTCGAGAGCGCGGGTGCGACTGACGCGGCGTCGTAGAGCGGGATGCGCTGCTCTTGCAGGTCGCCGTCGTACGCGAGCGGCAGGCCCTTGAGCGACGTGAGCACAGCGACGAGGTCGCCGATGATGCGGGCCGCGCGCCCGCGGACGAGCTCCGCGACGTCCGGGTTCTTCTTCTGCGGCATGATGCTCGACCCGGTCGCGTGCTCGTCGGACACCGCGGCGAATCCGAACTCCGCGCTCGTCCATAGCACGAGGTCCTCCGCGAGCCGCGACGCGTGCACCGCCGCGACCGACGCCGCGTACACGAAGTCGGCGATGAAGTCGCGATCGGCGACCGCGTCGATGCTGTTGCGGAAGGTCC
>Ga0209157_1002171_pt1 | contig 15836 bp, 16 predicted proteins | sample GraSoiAngelo_135_FD_185892 | JGI IMG/M metagenome (GOLD analysis project Ga0209157, IMG submission 185892) | Grasslands soil microbial communities from the Angelo Coastal Reserve, California, USA - 14_0929_05_40cm (SPAdes) (version 2) | ecosystem: Environmental > Terrestrial > Soil > Grasslands ...
TTCTGGATCAGTCCTCGGGGAGCTTTTTGGATCAGGCGTCCGGGAGTTTCCTCGATCAATCGTCGGGTAGCTTCCTGGATGGAAGGCCCATTTTAAACCTGGTTGGCGCCGGCAATGCGGCTTACGGACACGGTACGCTGTGCGCGGGGCTGATCGCGGCGGTTGCTCCCAGAGCGATGGTTATGCCGCTTCGTGTGTTTGACGACAATGGTGAAGCGGACATCTTCACCATCACCAAAGCGATCCGATACGCCGTAAAGAACAAGGTCGGCGTCATAAACATGAGCTTCGGGATTTCGACGAATTCGAGAACTGTACGGGAAGCTGTAGCCGCGGCGATCGCGGCGAACATTGTGGTCACCGGTTCGGCCGGAAACGCGAATAGTTCAACACCCCAGTATCCTGCCTCGTATCCCTCCGTGTTATCGGTCGCGGCTACGGACCTGGCGGACAAGAAAGGTTCGTTTTCAAACTACGGCTCGTCCATTTCGGTTTCCGCTCCGGGCGTGAATATCATCTCCGCTTACCCCGGCGGCTATTATGCAGTCGTTTCCGGCACATCCTTTGCCGCACCCATTGTTGCGGGCGAAGCCGCTCTGGTGCGATCCAAACAAGTGTTCGGCGGTGCAGATGCCATCGTTCGCGAAACGGTAAACATCGACGCTCAAAATCCGCAGTACGTCGGAAAGCTGGGTAAAGGACGGATCGACGTTACATCCGGAGTGGGCAAATAACATCATGAACAGGACACAGGGTATCGCGGCCAAGGACGCATTTCGAATTGCAGACCTCGAGGAGAGCCAGCGCGAACAAGTTCTCTCGATGGCTTGCACGCTGGTCTCGCTGGTCGACTTGCGCGATTCCTACACCGGCGGTCACAGCAATCGCGTGGCGGAATACAACCGTGGTACCGCGGTAACCCTGGGTCTGAACTATTCGGATACGAACAACATCGTCATGGCAGGGCTGCTTCACGACATCGGCAAGATCGGAGTTCCGGATCACGTCCTGTTGAAGGAGGGTCGCCTGACGGAACAAGAGTTTGAGCTGATCAAGAAACATCCGGAATTTGGCTGGATGGCGCTCAAGAACGTCAAGGAGTTCGAGGAGGTATCTCTCATGCTCCTCCATCACCACGAACGTGTCGATGGCCGAGGCTATCCAGGTCAGCTTAAGGGTGCACAGATTCCCCTTGGATCTAAGATTATCGCTGTCAGCGACAGCTTTGACGCACTGACTACGAATCGTCCCTATCGAACCGCACGCAGTTGGGAACAGGCCTTCGAAGAGTTGCACCGGTGCCGCGGGACTCAATTTGAGCCTGATGTCCTGGAGGCTTTTTTCAAGTCGATGGGACAATGACATGAATTGGCAGCGGCCCCTCTCCCTCTGGGCACAGAGGGAGAGGTGAGCACTCCTTAAGGAACCTGTGGCTTTTCGAAAGGCTTCTGCTCCGGTGTCAAGCTCTTCAGGAACGCGAGAAGTTGTGATCGCTCCTCGGGCTTGATTGTCCTCGGTTTTAGTTTTTCATCGAGATTCGGATTTTTAATCCCGCCTTTCAGGACCAAATCCACCACGTCTTCCAACTTTTGCCTGCTACCGTCGTGGAAGTACGGAGGGTGCTCGGTGACGCTTCGCAGAGTGGGGGTCTTGAACGCGCCTTTCAGAGTTTCGGCTTCGGGGTTCTTTGTTCCGGCTTTCTCAGCGGCATCGCCGAGAATCTTGCCGCGGCCGAGATCCGGCATAGGTTTGTCGAAGCCGATGCCGATGTTGTGGAAGAGCGTATCGGTAAATAGCGGCGGTAGATGGCAGAGCGTGCAATTGGCTTTGTCCGAATTGCTGAAGACATCGAAACCTTTGACGACATCGTCATTCACAGCGGACTTGTCGCCGGCCTGGTATTTATCCCACGGTGAATCCTGCGACCGGATCGTCCGGAGGAATGCGGCGAGGGCCTGCGCGATATTGCCGGCAGTTGCCGGCCCGTTGAAGGCTTTTTGAAAATCGGCTTTGTAGGCGTCGATGCCATTCAATGTCATTGCAACCGCGTCCGGATCGCCACCCATCTGACCTCTCCATGCGGCCGTGACTTGTCCTTCGAGGGTGGCGGCGCGTCCGTCCCAGTACCACTGTTTGTAATATCCAACGTTGTACAGCGTAGGTGTGTGACGCGTGTTCATACTGCCATCAAATCTTGCCGACAAGGGTTTCCCATCCGTCCAACCTTTGTCCGGCTGATGGCAAGTTTCACAAGACATATTGCCGGTTTTCGAAAGCCGCGTGTCGAAGAAGAGCTTTTTGCCAAGCTCGACCTTGTCCGGTGTTACGGGATTGTCCGGCGGAATAGCCATTTCCCCGAGCGGACCCACGTCAGGTGTTGGAGTCGGTGGGGCGGCCGGCTGAGCCGCCGGCGCTGGTTTTTCTGTATTGCTCGCGCATGAAGCAGCAGCGAACAGAAGCAATGCAAACGCAAGGATTTTTACAGATTTCATGGATGCATTCCTCACTGGCTAAAGCGTTAGGTAAAGGCCAATGGGCGGATATTAGCTCACCCCTCGGTTAGCGTCCACGAAGATTTTGTGAGCGCGTGATTGCAACTATACCGCATCGCCTAAATCGGTTCTGACGATCCTGATAAAAACTTCATGAAATCTTCAGATACGGATGCGGCCGGTTCGCCTACAATAGCCACGGCCGCAAATACCGGCAAGCAAAGCTGACTACCAGGTCCGTTTTGATCGGTTTGGGAGCCCTCCTCCTCCGGGAAGGGCTCCTCCTTCTTCCCGGCTTTTTTCTGTGTCATGGCGGCGGTCTGCAGCAGCTATCAGGCTGCTGAAAAATCCATCCGAAACGACGAATGCGCTGTAGGGGCGGTCTATTTCTTGAGGCTGCGCGCTGCCGCGCTTGCGCTTCGCGGACCGGCCGGATCTCTTTGATTCGCAGAAGAACGGGCGCTCACACAGCGCCCCTACAGTCGAGCGATTCGACTTTTTCAGCAGCCTGCTAGGAATTCCTTCCGGATTTTATCCTCGGCTCGTTGCCAGTACCCACACACCAATGATGATGAAACCCATTCCGGCGATGATCTTCAGAGTATTGGGTGAAATAAAGCGCGACACTTCGCTACCCACCAGCACCGCGATGAGACTACTTAAGACGAGTGCAAGCGCAGACGCAGCAAATACGCCGAAACGATTCAGACTGGGGTCAGTCGCGAACAATAACGTCGACATCTGAGTCTTGTCACCTAACTCGGCAACGAAGACACTGATAAACACTGTATACAACCGATTCATGATTCAGATGCTCCTGAGCGCACGCGCCACAGGGACATCTTATCGGTTCTTCTCTCCCAGGCGGAAGGTGAGACCCACGGTCAAACCCAAGGGGTAGCCGGGAGTGCCGTGGATGCGTTGCATGGATGGCCCATCAGGAGAGATTCGGGATTCAAAATAGTTTTGAGTTTCGTAATAGACCTTGTCGGTGAGGTTATCGATGGCGAAGTTCAGATCGACCCAGGGGCGTATCGGTTTCGTTACCGCCAGATCGACGACGTCCAGACCGGCGGCGCGGATGGTGGCGTTTTCGCCGTCGAGCCGGTAATTTCCAACATGCCTGTAACGGAGGGAGGCATAGGCATTGCGCCAGCCCGATAGTGTCAACGCGCCGTTCGCCACGGTGTGCGGCGCGCTATCCACGCAGATGCGGGGAAAAGTACCGCGATGGAACGAATTCGTAACCTGCGTCAGCCCGGCATTCAGCGATAGATACCGGCTTATCCGGAGTGATGTTTTCCCTTCGTACCCGTATGAACGGCTTGGTCCCTTCAATTCGAATGTTCCGTCGTCCGGAATGTAGACCTGCTCATTGGACCGGTCGATCAGGAACAGATCGCTCGTCACGGAGATGCGGCCCATATGATAAGCCGCGGCGGCCTGGTAGAAATCCGTCGTTGCGATGCGCGGGGACTCGGGACGCTGAACCACACCGCGCGCATCCTGAGTGTTGATACCACGTCCGTAGTTGAAGCTGACCGTAACCGGAACGGAGGACGCCACGCGATAGCCGACACCGAACTTCGGCTGGAAGCGAGCTGCGCCTTGATTGCCGGACTGAGTGAGGTCGATGCGGTCTGTTACGGCGAAACGGAAATAGTCCCATCGCAGCCCGCCTTCAAGATGAAGGCGCCCGCGCAGGAAATCCACACCCTGTTGCCCGTAGGCGGCAGTGTTCGTGACATGCGCGAGAGCCCGCGTTGTGACGTCGAGCGGCACACGCCGCTCTTGCGGGTAGAGTGACACGTTGATCTGGTTATCGTGGAAGTTTGTGCCAAATGTCAGCAGGGCTTGATTGCCCCAGAGCCGATAGGGATGCAAGTACTGGGAGTTCGCCCCTTCCTGATATCGCGAATCATGCTGCTGGAAGGCATCACCGTGGACGGGGTCATTAAGGAAGAACGTGAAATTGGAATACAGATCGAAAAGCGATCGGCTCACGAATCCATCGACCTTGAGATTGTCGCCCGACTCGATATTCCGCTGATAGTATATGCCGGCGGTGCCCATCCTCACTCTGCCGCCGTCGTTGGGATCAATAAATCCGAAACGTGAAAGCTGTCCGCCGGCGACCAGATCGAGTGGAATCTGCCCGGACGAATAAAAATCATTTTGTCCAAAATTCATCTTGATGGCGAGCGACTCGCGATCGTTGAGGTGCCTGGTGTAATTGCCAGTTATGTTGTCGCGCCTGTAGCGGAGCGGGTTCAAAAATGGTCCATCGGTGTGCGATCCTTCATAAGCGAGGAACGCATCGGCTTTCTCGAGTGACGGGCTGTAGCCGAAAAATGTCCGGTAACTGCCGAAGGACCCGCCCTGCAAGCGTGCCATGAATTGGTCGGGCAGGCTCTGTTTCAAGCGGATGTGAACGACGCCGAGTCCCGAAAAATCGCCGTACTCCGCGCTGAACGGCCCGTTCAGGATGTTGACATCTTGAATCAATTCCGGCGTCAGCGTCTTCAGCGCCCCAAGATATCCCTGGCCGTGCCCCTGCGTTCCCTGGTTCTGCTGGATATCGTCAACCAGAACCTTCAAGCCGCCGTTGACTCCGCCATGATCCAGATTGAATCCAAATCGCCGGATTTCCAGCGACTTTCCACCGCCTTCGTGCTGGCCGGCATTGATTCCCGCGTTGAGCGTTTCAAGCAGTTGGTCGTCCCGGGAGAACAGCGACCGCTTATAGACTTCGTCGCTGCGCGTTTCCACCTGGGGCTCCAAGCCGGAAGCCGTGATGACGAGACTTTGATGGATCGGCGGTATGAGATATTCGATTTCGATTCGCAAATTCGTGGCCGTCTCGCCTGCCGAAACCACACGATCTTGCGGTTTGACGTACTGGCCCTCGATGTGAAGCGTGACGTCTTGAGCGGGCGCAATGATGCTGAACTGACCTCGTTCGTCAGTCATCGTCCTGACCTCGTTGATGCCGCCGCGAACGGTAATTGTTATTCCGCTGAGAACTTCACTCTTTGGTCCCACAATCACGCCGGAAATCATGCGGCTCGGAGAGGATTGCGTTGCCGATGCAAATCCGGCCTGAGCGATCGCGGTTAAAAGAGCAACCGCGAGCAAGTACCGGATCCAGTTGGGGGAATGATGTCTTTTCTATCGCATGACCGCCTCAAGTATCCACTCGAATTTGCTTCATTCCGATATACGAGGGAATAGAAGCAATCGGATGGGTCCACGGGGCTGCATTATTTGCAGGAGCAATTTGAACATTGTGGAGGACTTTGAAGTCACCGCGGCAAATTGTCGCAGCAGGCCCCAGGAACCGCATTCAAAGAAGCTTCAAGACGGCCTTAATGAGCTTTTCGAAGTCGCCGAGATTATTTGTCATGACGGAATACAACCGATGGTGATCCACTTCAAGGTATTCGTGCACGAGAATATTGCGCATGCCGGTCACCTGGGGCAGCGTCTTCGCCAGTTGCTCGGAAATGAGCTTGTGGGGTGCCATGATCTGAAACGCCTGTTTCTCTTCGTCCGGAACTTCGAGCTTCATGTCGGCAACAACGTGATTGCAAATGTCGAGTACGGATTGAACGGCTACTTGAACGTTCCGTTCGGCAGCCGCCTGAACCATCTCATCGTTGAGAAACTGCTTCTTCGTGTGCTTCCGGCGAATCGTTTCGAGAGTAGCTACACACTTCCGAATCTGTCCAATCCGTTTAAGGATGACACTGCTGTCAACCAAAGATGTTTCCTTCGCGAGCATGCTTCTTCAGATAACTGAGATAGAGCTTTCGCATTGGAAGAGTATCGAAGTAGCGGTTGACGGTCCGAACCTGAAATGCCACGCGGGCCGAGGCTGACCGCTCGAATATCAGTTTGCCGTTTTTCAAAACACGGTGAGCTAATAGAGGGGGTGCCTGATTCAGAAGGATCAGGTCGATATCGTTCCGTCTCAGGACGGCCATCAGTCCCGTCATTAACTCGAGTCGATACCGAAAGGGATCATCCTGGATGACGTGATCGGACACGAGAACGGCAATATCAACATCGCTGTCGGGACGCGATCGCCCTGTCACAAGCGAGCCAAAGATATATCCAGCCTGTACCTCACCCCGCGATGCTAAAAAATTGGCGACGGCGTGTTCTATCGACTTTAAGTCTTGCAAAGCCATGCACGGATTTTACACTTCAATGTTTTTCCTTCGCATTCTTGACGCCTATTTCTTTCTCAAAGGGTCATCGAGTCTGCAGTCATTCCACAATCATTGCCCTGTCAATGCGGCAAATTGTCGCAGCACGCCGTCCGTACACACGCGACAATTTGCCGCATTGTCTGCTCATTCTCGAACCACTATGCTTCGCGCAACGTGAAATCAGGAGACCGATATGAGCAAAGGGTTCGTAGTCTTCTTATTTGCTATCTGCAACGTGTTTACCTTTCCCTTTTCTCTATACGCGCAGAGCGATGCGGCCATTCGCGGCATCATCAAAGCAGAAGCCGACGGTTCGGTTTTGCCGAATACGGACGTTCAGCTCAACAGCCCCGTTCTGGGTGTTGCGCTACAGGCAAAAAGCGGGCAAGACGGCCAATTCATATTTCAACGGTTGGCGCCGGGTCCTTACACTCTTGCAGTTTCGCACGCGGATTTCCGAGACCAGAGAGTGGCGCTCACGTTGAAGCCCCGCGAAGTTCAGAACATCACGGTTCAACTTTCTCTTCGGGGAATTGAGCAATCGGTTGAAGTAACTGCTCCTGCGCAACTGACGACGACCTACTCGCCGAACTCAACGGTATTGCAGAGCGATACGGTCGACAGTCTGCCACTGGATCAAAGGAACAACCTGCCGGACATGATCGCGATGACTGCGCCCAGCATGATACGCAGCCATGACGACTTTGTGCATGTGCGGGGAAACGAGATTGCACTGAACACATTCATCAATGGTGTTTCCTTCTGGGAGAATCCACATACTGTGTTTTCCGCGGGTTTGACGCCCGACATTATCCAATCGGTCAATGTGCTGACCGGGAGTTTTCCGCCCGAATACGGAAATCGGTTTGGCGGCGTGCTGGACATCGCCACGAAGTCGGGTTTGTCCATGAAGAATGAAGGATCCTTGACCATCGGCGCGGGAAACGCGCTACGTAATAATGCCGCAATCGAGTTCGGTGGCCACACAGAAAAGGCGGGCTACTATTTTTATAGTGCAGGCTTTGAATCGGGGCGCTTCCTGAGTCCAAACGATCCGCGGTCGATTCATGACACGGGCCGGGGATCTCGAAATTTCCTGCAGTTTGATTTCAACGTGAATCCGGCAAACTCGGTGAAGGCCGTCCTCATGGGCGACGGAACAAACTTTCAAATTCCGAAGACGAGCGACGATGATCAGTTCCGTCCGAACGCCAACGCATCCGAACGCACACGCCAGGAGACTGCTATCGTCACCTGGAGCCACATTGTTTCGAATAACTCGTCGGTAACGGCTTCGCTCTACCAGAGGTGGTCGCGCATGTTGCTCCTGCCGGCAAACGATCCACTCGCGGCCGCTGCCCTCAACGAGCGGACGCTGGATACGACAGGACTAAAGGCCGATTTCGTCCGCTTTTTCGAAGGACACACCGTCAAAGGCGGCGTGGACTTCGTGATCCTGCGTCCAGACGAAAGCCTCTTCTACGATCCCGAGGGATTTGCTCGCTTTTCGGATCTCATGGGATTGGGGGAAGTAGAAATACAGGGGCCACAAGGCCGTCCCATCACATTTGACCGGCGGAAGACCGGAGGGCAAGGCAGCGCTTATTTGCAGGATACGATTCAATTGAGTCCCGAGGTGACGGCAAATATCGGCTTGCGTTTCGACCGCTACAGTCTCGCCATGTCCCGAACTCACGTCAGCCCGCGCCTCAATTTCGCCTACCGCGTCGGTTCGAGCACCGTCGTACATGCGTCCTACAACCATTTCTTCGTTCCACCGGCGGTCGAGAATGTTCTGATCTCGAGTGCGGGTCTGACGAGGTTTCTCGCCGATTTCGAACAGCCTCTGCCGCCGCTGCAGCCTATTATCGAAGACCAGGTCGAGTTGGGCGTGACTCACCCGGTGACACGTAACCTCCGCGTCGGTGTGAGCGGCTATTACCGTAAGAGCGAAAAGCCGGTCCATACGGTTCTGTTTCCCGACTCGCGGATCTATGCGTACGCGAATTTCGACAAGGGCAAAGCGTATGGGATGGAAGTGAAGCTTGAAGCTCCGATCATCGAACGGCTGGGTCTGTCCGGTTATCTCAACTACGCGTTGGGCCGCGTTTATCTCTGGAATCCAGTTGTGGCGGGATTCGTAGAAGAAGCCCATCACGTCGAAGAGGCCGGGCGATTCCTGGCCCCGATGGACCAAACACACACTCTAAATGCAGGCTTCAGATACCACCATCGACGAACCGGTCTTTGGGGAGGCATGACTTTCGAATACGGCAGCGGAACTCCGACCGAAGCCGAGGAAATGGAGGGTGTGCCCATGATGGCTCCGCTTCGCGTGCCGGGACACTTTACGCAAAACCTGTCGGTCGGAATCGACCTGTGGCGGCGCCGAGAGCGTTCGTGGGCCGGACTTCAATTCAACGTCGAGAACTTAACAAACAATGTTTACAAGGTGGCGCAGGAGAGCGTTTTCTCTCCAGGCGAATACTTCAATCCCCGTTTCTACTCAAGCTCGTTAAAGATCCACTTCTGAGAGTGCATTCCCCATTCCCCTCCTCGCAGGGATCAGCGACGGCGGTGATTTGTTTGAACGTCGGCAGCGGAGTTAGAGGAGGGGTGGCGCGGCAGTCGAAGGCCACGTCGTCGAGAGTTATGTCCGGCTATCGCGGTGGAACCGCTGGCTGTATCACGGGCTGCACTCGGTCGATTTGCCTTGGCTTTATCGCCACCGTCCAGCCTGGGACATTCTTGTTCTCACGCTGATGCTCGGCGGCACGGCACTGAGCGTCACATCGGTTATCATCGGTTGGCGCCGTTTGCGCCGCAAACTTGCACAGCATGCGATCGCGAAAAGCCGGCCCAGCTTGGGGAGTGACAAAAGTTTGGAGGAAATAGATACCGCGCAAAACTGAAGAGCACTATTTCGTCAACTCGACCACAGGTGCGGGAGTGCGGGAACCTGCTGCGCCTGTCCATTCCGACTTGCTGCCGTCCTCATAAATTTGGATCACTTTCCAGGATAGAGCTCCCTCTTCATTGGGGTTCCGCCCCGTAAAGTAAAATTCTGAAGACTCGCCGGGTGGGATGGAACCCATGAGTACCGCACCAACCAGTCTGCCGGCCGAATCTTTGTTCTCTTCGATCTTCCAGCCCGGTTTAGGCTCGAAGGACGAAACGATCAGAGCATCGGGGAAGTGGATTTCGACGCGGACGGTCGGAACAAACTTCTCGGTCGGAACTTTCATCGTGTACTTTTCGTTCTTACCAGCGACAGACTGTTTGGGCTGGATGGTGACGTGGCCGAATGCAATACCGGCGCCTATTAGTAAAACGGCCGCAACACCAGCCGTCTTCTTGAAACAGTTCATAATCATCATTCGCGACTCCTTTACTTTTCGTGCTCTCCCATTCATTTCTTGTTTGTAGCGGATGCGGGGGCGATGTTTACCTCTTCAGCTGCAAGCATCTTGATCTTTGCATCCATGTGCGCGTCAATCACAACTCGTACTCCAGCTTTCAGGTCCGCTTTCGTGGCCGGCTTGTCATTAATGAAGTACTGTGTAGCCTTTTCCAGCATGATCTCGACCGGCTTATTGTTTCTGTCTCTGATCTCCAGCTTGTCGCCATTCAACGCCGTGACGGTCCCCATAATGGGATCGCCGTGGGCGTGTGAAAGCGCAGCGCACAAAACGAGGGTTAACAGACAAAAAGCAACTCGCTTCAACATCGGTTCGTCTCCTTGTTTAGTGATGACCTTTATGCGCGTCCTCTGAAGGCGCGATCTCTTCCCCCCGCAGAAATTTTCGCATTTCTTCCTCCCTGGCCAGATCCATTGGGCTCCGAGGATTCATTTTCTTCATTTCCGCAAGTTCTTCGGCAGTGAGGCTCGGCAGATGTCGGATGAACGCAACAAGGTCCCAACTCTCGTTATTCATCGTGCCACCAGTCCCATCACCAAACGCGGGCATTCCTGTGAAGCGCACGCCGTTCTCGATGATGTAATACAGTTCACCGTCGGCCAGTTGTTGAGTCGCGGCCTCCGTCATGTCGGGCGGTTTCGGATAGAGGCCTCTCCCGATCGTTGTGGCTCCTCGTCCATCATTTCCATGGCATGACGCGCAGTGGTCGGCGAAATGGGCCATTGCCCCAGTCAATACTGCTGGACTCGCCGCGATTGGATTCCGGGCATTCCGCGCCTCTCGCGAAATTGCAAAATGACGCAAACTCCGAGCTACGAAAGCCTCAGCCCTTGTGGGCTCCTCATGAGTGCCGATCCCGCGGGATACCATATACACGCCAGCCAGAGTCGCTCCGCCCAAGAAGCCGAGCAGCAGAACGAACACGTATTTGATGTAGACGCGTTTCATAACGGACGCATCTCCCACAACTCACGGCCGAAAATGACAGGTCTAACGATCCAATTGCGACTCCGGATTATATCCCCGCCCATTGATGCATTGTTTCCCTGCGACAATATGCCGCACTCTGAGACCGCGCATGGTGGGGCACGCTATATCAAATTGCGGGCGGAAATTTCGACAACTTGCGCTGAAGGGAGCGGCGGTGGATACCCAGGAGTTTCGCAGCCTGGGATATGTTACCGGAGCAATCGGAAAGAACGCGTTGGATATGTTCCCATTCCACTCGCGCGAGAGACGGTACGGTCGTTGGGGCGTGTTTATGCGTAGAATCTTGATTCAGATCGTTGTACGCCTCGAGGATCTGCTCGGCGTCGGCAGGCTTACTAAGGTAGTGATCGGCGCCTAATCTCAGCGCCTGCATGGCCGTCGCGATACTTCCGTAACCGGTAAGTATGATAACCGCGATCGTATTGTCCTGCTTCTTGATGTTCTGGATCAGATCAATTCCATTAAGGCCCGGCATCTTCAGATCCAGCAGGACAAGGTCGGGACTCACGCCGGCTGCCAGACGGCAGGTCTCTTCCGCAGTCTCCGCCTGGTAAGTTTCGCAACCGCGATCGCGGAATGCCCGGCAAAGCCGATTCCGCAAGATCGAGTCGTCATCGACGACAAGAATGACAAGATGATCGCTGGCCGTTTCCTTAGGGCTTCGCATGCGTCATATCAGGCAGTTCGAGGATTGCAGTACATCCCTTGCCGGGACGGGATTCAAAAGACAACTGGCCGCCGATCGTCTGCGCGAATAAGTGCGCCAGAAAAGCGCCCAATCCCATGCCTTGTCCGGGCGCTTTGGTTGTGAAGAAAGGTTCGGCGACACGTTCGATGACGTCCGGACTCATTCCTATTCCTTCATCGCGGACCAAAAACCGTACGCGACCATAATCGGATCGCCGCGCGCGCAGCACGACGGGCCGGCCGTCGGGACTTGCGTCGAGCGCATTCTTAACGAGAGCCGACAAAGCTTCGACGGCGGCGCGAACAGGGAGGACGCAGTTGGGCGAATCCGCATCAACGTGAATTTCGATTCTGTTCTGCGCATCCGGAAATTCTTCTCTGACCTGGGCCAATAACGCTTCGGCCGCGGTGGCCTTAGGCGTTTCGCCGAAGGGATCCGCGCCCTGCGCGCCCATACGCTCGAGAATCAGGCGGCAGCGTTCGACTTGAGAACGGATCAGTTGAGCATCCTCATGCGACCGTTTATCCCGAAGGCGCGATGTTGCGTCATATTCCATTTCCTTCGCCGTGATCGCAATCGTCGCCAGCGGTGTCGCCATTTCATGCGCTGCCCCTGCCGCAAGCGTGACCAGCGATGCCAGCCGGTCGTTTCGGGCGAGACGCTGCTGCATGAGCCGGATTTCGTGTTCTTTGTTTCGGGATTCGGCGGACAGCTTCCCCACAAAGAAACTGATCAGCAGCGCTGCCGTTGCAAACGCCAGCCACATTCCCAGTAAATGTAGAGAGAACTCGCCTGCCTGTATATGTTCGCGAAATACCGGGATTTCGCGAGAAATCCAGAAAAGCAGTCCGAAGGAGAGCGTCGAAAGAATCCCGAGCGTCCACGTCCACAATTTGCGCAATACAACCGCGGAGAAAGTGATTTGGACCAGATACAAGAGACTGAAGGGATTCGCCGGGCCGCCGCTGAGCGCAAGGATCAATGTCAGAGCCAGAGTATCGAGGCTGAACAATGCGCCGACCAGATGTTCGGCGTTCCCTCCAAGCCCACTCATCCTGGACCCGAGCAGCCAATTGCTTATAACCTGGATTCCAATCGCCGGTCCAATGATACTCACCGGAAGCGGGATCTGAAGGCCCAACGCGAGGACGGCAATTAAAGCGACTTCGCCCGCGACAAGTCCATAACGAAGCCGGACGACCCACCGTAATGCCAGATGTCGAGCGGTTTCGCCCGCGAAGCGGGGATCGGCCTCGAACTCCGGCTTCCAAAAGCCTGTTTCCAATGCCCTCTTGTGCTCCGGGATAATCACGCGACCATTCTACAGCGCATAGCAGACTTACGATGATTTGAAAAATGACATTCTGACCACGTCCGGGCCTTTCCATTGTGCAAAAACTCTTATTAAGGCTGCGAAAGCTCATGACGATTTGAAATTCCAAGAAGCCGATCGTAAGTGGGACCGCAATGCCGAAGACATTGCAGACTTTCTGAGCCGTGCAAATTCCTTTATGTCGAAAACGGCATTGACGGATTTGATGAAGATGCATCTGGCGACGACGAAAGAAGAGGTGAAGGCACGGGTGACCAAGAATTGGGAAGCTGACGTTCGAGCGTTTGACGCCGTGTACGATCACATTCTGCGAATGGCCGACGCGCTGTCCGACGGCATCATCAGGCAATTTCCGGAACGATTCCTGGGTACGGCCAATTAAGGGAGTGTCGACAAATCAAACGACCGTTGATCTCAGTGCGCCTGCGAACACGGAGCACTACAATCCTGCAGCATCTCGTGCGAGCTTGACGGACTCTCCTTCTGCGCGGGCAAAGGTAGCTTCGCGGCTGATTGACCGCGCAGCGTCTCCTCTTTCGAGGAGAGGAATATTATCGCAAACCAAAACTCCCGATTTTCAAACTGAGTCAATACCGGAATTCTCGTTGAATCGACTCGGCCTCTGAGAGCTGCTGCCTCAGGAATGGCAGAAGATCGCGTGCAAAGTCGGCCATCTCCCCCGGCACGGGTGGAGCTGTGCGCCGAAGTTTATTTTGATGCATCGTCGAAATGCCGGCTTCTTGCTCGAACAGCCGTATGGCTCGGCGGAATTCGTAGACAATCGTGTCTATGAAATTGCGATCAAAATCCAGGCCTGAGAGTAAAGAAAGCCTTTCCAGTGCCTCTCGGTGTTCTGCTGTAAGGACGTTGCGATCAACCCCAGTGTAAGCGATGTCGCGAACCAGGTTGTTCTGCCGCAAACCGCCCAGCGTTTGAAGTGCCTGCTTCTGGTAGCCAGCAATGTTTTTCGCAAAATGTTTCACGCGCTCGCCCTCAGCTTTGCTCATCGCAACTTCAGCGAATTGAATGCTGGCGTGAGTGATCTCGATGCTACGTTCCAGAAAACTGCTGGGGTCGCCGTCTTCTTTCAACGGCGCCGATGAGGCCCCACTTGAAGCGGTCAAAATCACGATCGCAAGGAAGACAAATTGTGTACCGAGTGCTTTAAACATTAAGCTGCGTGCTCCTTTCTTAGCCATTGCAGGCTTATGCACCCCGCGTACCGCGCGCGGTTTCGCAAAAAAAGTCGACTTAGTCCACTCGCGCTGTACCTTGGGGATCGTGCGGGTGATCGATGAATGCTTACAAGAGAACGAAGGGTAACCGGGTTGTCAGCCAGTATCTGATCTGAGTCTCTCTTGCAGGACTACATTCTTTAACGAGCTTTGAGCAGGTTCTGGACGACTTTCTCCATTTCGTCGTATCTGCCGACGCCGCCGTGGCTATAACGGACGATTCCGTCCCGGCCGATGACAAACTGCGAGGGCCAGAGATCGCAAAGGTAGTCACGAAACATCTTCTGCTTTTCATCGACGACGACGGGAAACTTGATTCCCAATCTCGTGATCGTTTCCCTTAGCTTCGATACATCTTTTTCGTAGTCGGCGCGTGGCGTGTGGACTCCGATGACGACAAGACCCTCGCCACCGTATTCCTCATAGAGTTCCTTAATGTGCGGCATAGCTTCGATGCACGGTTCGCAATCGAATGCCCAAAAGTCGATGACGACAACTTTTCCTCTGAGGGACTTCAGCGTGACTGGCGAGCTGTTGATCCAGAGACCTGACCTCAGTTCGCGGGCCTTATATGAAAAATCGGGCGATTGAGCGGCGAAAATGAAAGCCGCAAATAATGTGATCAGACTTGGAATCAATGGCTTCTCCGATTTTCAGGCTTGCTCTTCTTGCCTGGGATTAAGACGATCGTCGTATCCGAAGGTACACCGTGAACAACAGCCCCCGCGGGAAGATCAAGCGGCCGGCGAAATAGAAAAGGATGTTGGTAACCCTGCTGATATTCGTACAGCCACAGCAACGGCACAGTTTCACCGTCGGGTAAGCCGGCGACTATCTTTATAGAGACGCCGGATGGGACTGTAACGGGAAACAAACCGTCGAGAGTAACTCCATGATCCAGTGTGAAGTCCCCGCTAACCTCGATTCCGTTTTTCGGGATTCTGTACGCAGGTGGTTTATCCAATTTCGGTTCCTTAGGGAGGGTGTTCGGGTTGTTTCCTTTTGGCGTATCGCTATCGACCCAATCCGTAATCAACTCGAGCTCGACTGGGGTGAGTCCTTGATCATTTCGAAACTCCCCGAAACCCTTGACTGCACCCCACGGAGGCATGTGGCGTGAAAGAACGGCGTCCTTGATATCCACGGCACGGGGCTGCACATCCTGATATCGCATCAAGGAAAAAGCGGTACCCCCTTCACGATGACACGACGCGCAACGCTGATAAATGATGCGCGAAATTTCTCGATTCCAGGTGATCGCGTTTCCAACGTTGTGGGCATTGGACGGTGCACAGATTCCCAGAATGATGGAGATGAGGAATGCCGAGCGCTTCATAAGCCTTTGACAACCCGCTACCGGTACCATTATATAAAGACCGATGCGGCCGATCGCACTGATTGTCTTTGCATTGTCGGTCGGCTTTGTCTGCGGGCAAGTTCAGACTACTACGGATCCCTCCAAAGATCC
>Ga0209157_1002172_pt1 | contig 15829 bp, 8 predicted proteins | sample GraSoiAngelo_135_FD_185892 | JGI IMG/M metagenome (GOLD analysis project Ga0209157, IMG submission 185892) | Grasslands soil microbial communities from the Angelo Coastal Reserve, California, USA - 14_0929_05_40cm (SPAdes) (version 2) | ecosystem: Environmental > Terrestrial > Soil > Grasslands ...
CGCCTCCGCCGAGCTTCACTATGAAGTGTACGCACATCGCATTGGCGATTCTGGCAGCCTCGGCCGGGTGCGCGGCGCTGTGGGCTCAGCGGACCGGGGATTTCGGCTTCGGAAATGACGACTCCCCGACCAACGTCAAGGCGGAGTTCTACTGGTCGCGCCTGGCCTATTCCACAAACATAGCGAGTAATTTCGGTGGTTACGGCCACCGGTGGCGGAGTTCGTGGTCGCGCGACTATCCCAAAGCGGACCGGCAGTTTCTGATCTCCATGCACCGGTTGACGCGCATCGACGGGAGGCCAACGGAGCAGGTGGTTACCCTCGATTCCGACGAGATCTTCAACTATCCCTGGATTTACGCGGTTCAGGTGCAGAGCTGGACATTCAGCGAGAAGGAAGCCAAACGATTGCGCGAGTACCTGCTCAAGGGTGGGTTCCTGATGGTGGATGACTTCCATGGTACGGAGGACTGGGAGAACTTCATGAACGGAATGCGCCTGGTGCTGCCTGACGCTGAGGTCGAGGACCTGCGGAGCGGCGATGAGATCTTCCACACGCTCTACGACATCGACGACAAGATGCAGATACCCGGCGAGCAATATGTTTGGACCGGCCGGACGTATGAGAAGGACGGTTATCAGCCCAAATGGCGGGCCATCCGCGATAGCAAGGGGCGAATTATCGTCGCGATCTGCCACAATATGCACCTCGGCGATGCGTGGGAGTGGGCCGATGATCCCAATTACCCGGAAACATTTGCGTCCATGGCGTTTCGCGTGGGGCTAGACTACATCCTGTATGGGATGACTCATTAGGGGTGGTACGGCGCGATTCGTTTTGCCGGGAGCGGATGGAGTGAAAGATCGACGGCCACGCGCTGGATTCTTGCTGTAGCACTAAGGACGCGAAGGGTGCATGTTTCAGCTTCTGTTCAAATACCCGGGCGCGGTATTCCGGAAAGGGCAATTCGTGCTGCTCGGGAAGTGGCCTGGGTGGCTGCTGGTCGTGGCCATGGTCGCAGCCGCTGTTGGACTTGCCCTGCTGATTCGTTGGAAACTCCGGAACGCTGCGCCTGAGGTGCGAAACTGGCGAGCCTGGGTGGTTTGGGGAATACAGTCTGCGTTTGTAGCTCTGGTCCTGTTTTTGCTGTGGCAACCCGCAATCCTCGTGGCCGAGCTCAGCTCACAGCAGAACATTATTGCCGTTGTCGTGGACGATTCGCGGAGCATGAGCATCGCGGATAGCGAGGGAAAAACGCGAGAGGCGGCAGCAGTCGAGGCGCTCGAGGGCGGTGTTCTCGCGGGCTTGCGGCAACGTTTTCAAACGCGGCTCTACCGGCTCGGCCGTGAATTGACGCCGGCGGACGGGCCGCGAGAGATTATGCCGGTAGCGCCGGCCACGCGCATTGGCGACAATCTGAAGCGGCTCGCCACAGAAACCTCGGACTTGCCCGTCGGAGCGATCGTGCTGCTCAGCGATGGCGGCCAGAATAGCGCAGGAGGCGGCTCGGGGATCAGCCGCGATGTTCTTCAAGCGCTACGCAATCGGCGGCTCCCGGTGCACACCGTGGGATTCGGAAAAGAGCAGAGCGCGCATGACGTGGAGATCGAAGACGTCAGCATCGCCGCGAGCGTGATCGCGGAGAGCCGGATTTCCGCGACGGTCAGCCTGACACAGCGAGGCTACGCAGGTAAGAAGGCGAAGCTCACGGTTCGCGATGGGGCTAAAGAGATCGCGGGGCGCGAGATCACCTTGGCGGCCGATGGGCGCATGCAAGCCGAGCCTGTTTTCTTCCCCGCCGGTGCCGCGGGCGCAAAAAGCTTGACCTTCAGCATGGAGACGCTGTCTGGCGAAGAAAACCTCGCGAACAATACCATGACGCGCCCCATCGTTGTGAGCGACGCGAAGCGAAGGATTTTGTATCTCGAGGGTGAGCCGCGTTGGGAATACAAATTCATAAGGCGAGCCGAAGCGGAAGATCCCACCGTGCAGCTCGTGTCCATGCTACGCACCAGCGAAAACAAGATCTATCGGCAGGGGATCAGCGATCCGAGCGAGCTAGCCAACGGGTTTCCGGCCCGGCCCGAGAACCTGTTTAGCTATACGGGCATCATCATCGGATCGGTTGACGCCGATTATTTCACACCGCTTCAGCAGGAGCTGCTTCGTGAGTATGTCGACCGCCGCGGCGGGGGGATCCTGTTTCTGGGAGGCCGGTTCTCGTTGAGCGACGGCGGATGGGGGGCCTCGAGCCTAAACGACCTGCTACCGACCATTCTTCCGCAAGGAAAAAACAACTTTCACCGCAACGCGGCGACGGTCGAGTTGACGGCGCAGGGTCTGAACTCGCCCATTACTCAATTACTGGATGATCCGGCGAAGAATGCGCAGCGTTGGAAGAAGCTGACCTATCTTGCCGACTATGAGGATGCCGGTGCGCCGAAACCTGGAGCCACCGTGCTTGCCGACCTGCGCGCGGGCCGGAGGAAACTGCCGCTGCTGATTACCGAGAGCTACGGGCACGGCCGCACGGCGATTCTGGCAACGGGCGGCACATGGCGCTGGCAGATGAGCGAGGCTCTCGGTGACCTATCGCACGATCTTTTCTGGCAGCAGTTGTTGCGCTGGCTGGTGGCCGAATCGCCGGGTCCGGTTGTCGCCTCGATGCCAGAGCGGCTGCTGATGGATGAAGGGCGGGTATCGTTGAAGGCACAAGTGCGCGACAAGCAGTTTCAGCAGACCACCAATGCGCATGTCACGGCGCACATTGTTGGACCGCAAGGGACGGACGCCTTCATTGATCTGACGCCCTCGGGAAGTACACCTGGGCTGTATGAAACCGAATGGACGGCGGAGAAGGCGGGTACCTATCTCGCCGAACTCACAGCGGAATCTGCGGGCGGTCAACCACAGGAACTCGGTCGCGACGTGGTGATGTTCCAGCGCGAAGACGGGGTGGCGGAGAACTTTCACACGGAGCAGAATCGGCGCCTGTTGGAGCAACTTGCATCCGACACGGGCGGACGATACTGGACGCCGTCCGAGCTGAAGAACCTGCCCGGAGACGTGTCGTACTCGGAGGCCGGGATTTCCGTTCGCAATACGAAACAGCTGTGGGATATGCCGGTGGTTTTCCTGCTCCTGCTCGGCCTGCCAATCACGGAGTGGTTGTTACGTCGGAACTGGGGCGTGATATGAAGCGCGCGCTGCTAGTGCTGCTGCTCACCTGTGCGACCGCGCTTCAGGTGCATGCGGCAACGTATTACGTGGTGGTAGCAGGGCTAGGCGGCGAGCCGGATTACGAGCAGCGTTTTACGGCTGCGGCCAAAGATCTGCATCGGATCTTCACAGCGGCGGAACCGGGGGCGCACGTCTACATGCTCACTGGCGAGCAGGCTACGGGCGCGCATCTGCTCGAAACGATCGGCGAGGTGGCGCGCAGTGCCAAGGCGGACGACGACTTCGCACTCATCCTGATCGGCCACGGTTCCTTCGACGGCGTGGGGTACAAGTTCAATCTCGTCGGGCCGGATGTGACCGCAGAAGAGATCGCCGCGATGTGCGACCATGTCGCAGCACGGCGGCAGCTGATCGTTGACACCACCAGTGCCAGCGGGGGCGCGGTGCAAATTCTCGAGCGGCCCAGGCGCGCGGTAATCGCAGCGACAAAATCCGGAACGGAGAAAAACGCGACGGTGTTCGCGCGGTATTGGGTGGAGGCGCTCGAAGACCCTGCCGCCGACACAGACAAGAGCGACTCCATCAGCGCCATGGAAGCCTTCCGCTACGCCACGAAGAAGACCGCTGCTTTTTACGATTCACAGAAACGACTCGCAACCGAACATGCCGTGTTTAACGATACCGGCCGAGGAGCAGCGGTGCGCGAAGCGGGAAACGGACAAGGTCTGCTGATGTCGAGTTTCACTTTGCTGCGCATTGGCACGAGCCAGCAAGCCGGCAACGATCCAGCCAAACGCGCGCTGCTTGAGAAAAAAGATCAACTGGAGCAAAAGATTGACACGCTGAAGTACCAGAAAGCCGCAATGGATCCGCAGGATTACAAGAAACAATTGACCGAGGCGTTGGTGGAACTCGCGAAAGTGCAGGAGCAACTGGACAAATGAGGTTCGCCGTCGTCCTTCCGATTTTCGCGCTGGCATGGGCTGTATCCGTCCGTGCCGCGGCACCAGCAGACTGCTGGGCGCTGCGCAAGCATGGACATTCGGCGGAGGCCAAGGGCTGCTTCGAGACGCTGACGCACAGCGGCGACGCCTACCTCCGCGCCGAAGGCTTCTGGGGGCTCGAGCAATGGGAGCGCGCGAACGAACAGTTCCGCGCGGTGACGCAGCCGGCGGGCAGCCAAGATCGGTATAAGGTGCGATGGGGGATGTTGTTGCACGAGCGCTTCAACGACAACGATGCCAACGGGTTGTTCCGCGAAGCGCTCGAGAACAACCCTTCGAGCGCCGAAGCTTATCTCGGGCTTGCAACGGTTTCCGCGGATGGTTTCGAAGGCCAGGCCGCCGAGTATCTGGCCAAGGCGATCGCGCTCGATCCGAAACTGGCTGAAGCGCACGAACTAATGGCTGACATCGCGCTCAGCAATGACGATACGGATGTTGCCGCGGCCGAAGCAGACAAGGCCATCGCGCTAGAAAACGATGCGCTGGACGCGATGGCGATTCATGGGGCGATCGAACTGATCGCGAACCGTTCTCCCGAAGCATGGTTCGCGAAGATTCATGCAATTAATCCGCACTACGGCGAGGCGTCAGCTCGGGTCGGGCGTCAACTCGGATTGCACTACCGGTATGAGGACGCCGTCACGTACTACCGCAAAGCGGTCGAGCTTGAGCCACGGTTGTGGGCGGCACATTCCGCGCTTGGAATCGCTCTGATGCGATTGGGCCAGGAAGACGAGCCCTTCCGGGAACTCGAGTTGTGCTACGACAACGGATATCGCGATAAGGCCACCGTGAACAGCTTGCGGCTGCTCGACAGCTACAAGAACTTTGAAACGTTTCGCGACAGCACAACGATTCTGAAGCTGCACAAAACCGAAGCGGCGCTGCTGCGCCCTTACCTGCAGGCAGAGCTGCTTACGATTCTGGCCACGTATGAGAAGAAATACCGCATGAAGCTGCCCGGTCCGGTGCAGGTGGAAGTCTATCCGGATCATGAGGACTTTGCCGTACGCACGACGGGGATGCCAGGCCTGGGGGCGTTTGGCGTTACCTTTGGGCAGGTCGTGGCGATGGATAGCCCATCGGCGTACAAGCCGGGCGGGCTCAATTGGGGTTCCACGTTATGGCACGAGATGAGCCATGTATTTATCTTGACCGCGACGAATCATCGCGTGCCTAGGTGGTTCACCGAAGGTCTCGCGGTGCATGAGGAAGGCGAGCGTTCGCCGGAGTGGAGAGATCGTTTGACTCCGGAAATACTCGTCGCCATTCGCGACAAGAAGTTCTTGCCGGTGGCGACTCTCGATCGTGGCTTTGTCTATCCCCAATATCCATCCCAGGTGATCGTGTCCTATTTCCAGGCTGGCAGCATCTGTGACTTCGTAACGGAGAAGTGGGGTGAGGACAAACTGCTCGACATGGTGCGCTCGTTCGCCAAGTTGCAGACGACGTCACAGGTAATCCAGCAGGATCTCGGGGTTGCGCCCGAAGCGTTCGACAAAGAGTTTTTCGGGTGGATCGGGAAGAAATATGGGGCGGAGGCCGCGCATTTCGACGCGTGGCTGGAAGAACTGAAGGCGCTCGTCGTTGCTGCGCAACAGAAACAGTACGACACCGTGCTGCGGCAGGGACCAGGGGTGCTCGGGTTGTATCCCGAATACGTCGCCGATGCCAACGTCTACCTGTTGATGGCTGCCGCGGCTAAGGCGCGAAACGATGACAACGCTGAAGCTGCGATCCTCACGGAATATGAACACAAGGGAGGTCAGCTGCCTGACGCGCTAAAACGCCTGGCCACGTTAGAGGAGAACGCGAGAAAACCTGCCGAGGCAGCCGCGACACTCGAGCGCGTGAACTACATTTATCCAGTCAAAGACGAGGATCTGCATCGGCGCCTCGGCGACCTGCTGTATGCGCAGAAACGGTACGACCCTGCCATCCGCGAATACGCCGCTTGCGTCGCGTCAAATCCGGTGGACAAGGCGGGAGCGGAGTTCAACCTGGCACAAGCGTATTTCGCCGCGGGACAGAAGGACAAAGCGGAGGAAACCGTGCTGGCGGCGCTCGAAATTGCTCCCGGCTACCGCCCGGCACAGAAATTATTGCTTGAATTGCAGCGGTCGCCCGCAAAACCGGACTGAAGGGAATGAAAATCGATGGTCGCTAGCGTCGGAATGAATCAAGAAGCCGCAGCTCTCCAGAAACGAATCGAGCGCTTTCAGATGGTGCGCGAGCAAATCCTTATGCAAGTGCGCGAAGTCATTGTTGGCCAGCAAGAGGTGCTGGACCAGATATTGATCGCGATTTTTGTTGGTGGTCACTGTCTCATGACTGGCTTGCCAGGCACGGCGAAAACATTAATGGTGCATACGATCGCGGAGACGCTCGGATTGAAGTTCCGGCGTATCCAGTTCACACCGGACTTAATGCCTTCGGATATCACGGGCACGGACATCATCGAAGAGGACCTGACGACCGGCCATCGCAAGTGGACCTTCGTCGAAGGACCGATATTTGGGAACGTGTTGCTGGCCGACGAGATCAACCGCACGCCTCCCAAGACGCAATCCGCGCTCCTCGAAGCGATGCAAGAGCACTCCTGCACCGTGCGCGGAAATCTGCACCAGCTTCCGTCGCCATTTTTCGTGTTGGCGACGCAGAACCCGATCGAGCTGGAAGGAACCTATCCGCTGCCGGAGGCGCAATTGGACCGCTTCCTGTTCAACGCGATCCTCGACGATCTGAGCGCCGAAGACGAACTGAAGGTGATCGACCTGACCACGGCGACGCGGGTACCGAAGGTGGAAGCGGTAACTTCGGCCGAAGAGCTGCTCGACTTTCAGCAGCTCGTGCGCATGGTGCCCATTGCGGAAACACTTTCGCGCTATGTCGTGGCCCTGGTGCGAGCCACGCGGCCCAAAAGTGAAAAACCCCACGAGCTGGTGAAGAGATATGTGAACTACGGCGCCAGCGTGCGCGCGGCGCAATTCATTGTGTTGGCGGCAAAGGCCCGGGCGCTTTCGAACCAGCGGTATCACGTCAGCTACGAGGACATAACTTCTGTGGTTGTGCCGGTGCTGAGGCACCGAATCCTGCTGAACTTTCACGCGGAATCCGACCAAGTTGGCGCGGACGAGATCCTGAAGCAACTGGTCTCGCAGGTGGAGCGGCCCAAGGAGAATTGATGCAACGTTTCCTCGATCCCCAGGTGCTTGCCGGCATTTCTTCGTTGGACCTGTTGGCGAAGACCGTGGTGGACGGCTTCGTGGCCGGCTTGCATCGTTCGCCGGATTTCGGCTTTAGTCAGGAGTTTGCCGAATACCGGGCGTATGTCCCGGGGGATGACTTGCGCCACGTGGACTGGAACCTGTTTGCGCGCACGGAACGATGCTACTTGAAGCGCTACCGAGGCGAGACAAACACGCAGGTGACCGTGCTTCTGGACGCGAGTAACTCGATGCAGTACACCTCGGGTCCGCCAACCAAGATGGACTACGCTCGCTTCATCGCCGCGTCGCTTTTCTATCTGGCGATCCACAATCAACGCGATGCGGCAGGGCTGATCGTTTTCGACGAAGACGTGCGGGAATACATCAGGCCGTCGACGCGACCCGGCCAACTGGCGCGCCTTTTCGCCGCGCTGGAACGGGCCGAGCCGCGGGCAACAACCGATTTCGCCAAGCCGCTCCGGCATTTTCAGAATTTTCTACACCGGCGCGGAATCGTCATCCTGATCTCGGATTTTTACGGAAAAGATCGTACGCTCTAGTGCACCGTTGCGGTTTCATGGCAACGAGATGGTGCTGCTTCACATTCTCGATCCGCAGGAGATTCGCCCGGAGCTGCGGGGATCGGCGCTCCTTGTCGACCTCGAAACGGACCGGCGAATTGAGGTAATCCCCGAATATGCGAAAACTACTTATCGCGCGAAGATCGATACCCATATCGAGGAGCTTCGTTCGCGCGCACAGGGTGCGGGGATGGATTATCAATTACTGATTACGAGTGAGTCGCTCGATCGAGCCTTGCGCGGATATCTCTCGTTGCGGCAGGCGGGTAACTGATGGGTTTTCTCGCACCATGGTTTCTGGGTGGGCTGGCGGCGCTGGGCGTGCCGGTGTTTGTACATCTGCTGCGGCGGCACAAAGCCACGCCGCGGCCGGTAAGTTCTCTGATGTTCTTCGAACGAGGCACACAAAGCTCCACGCGCCACCGGAGGCTGAGGTATCTCGTGCTGTTCGCGCTGCGATGTGCACTGGTGCTGCTGGTGGTACTTGCGTTCGCAAATCCGTATATCTGGAAGGCTACGGCCGACGCAAACTTCCGACTGCTTTTGATTGTGCTGGACCATTCCTTTAGCATGCGCGCCAGAACACGCTTCGGCGACGCGAAGCAAAAGGCGCTCGCGCTACTCGCCGGAAAACCACATGGGCAGAAGGCGCAAATCATGAGCCTCGGCGGACAGCTCGAGGTGCGAACCGCGGCGATCACGGATGACGCGCCGTTGCGGGCAGCACTGGAAAACATTCAGCCGGGCGACGGACACGCGAGCTTCGGCGAACTGGGCCAGGCAATGCGCTCGCTGGCCGAAACGGAGCCTGGACCAATTGAGCTTCACCTCTTCAGCGATATGCAGCGCACTGCAATGCCATCGAACCTTTCTGAAGCGGTTCTGCCGAACAACGTGGAGCTAGTGTTGCATCCGGTCGCCGACGGCCCCGCACCAGCGAACTGGACAGTCGAGAGCGTAGAGGCCCCGGCCACGCTCTCCGATCCGAAAGATCCAAAGCACTCTCGCGTACGGGCGGTAATCGCGGGTTTCGGCACTCCGGCTGCCACGAAAGCCGTATCGCTCGTGGTGAACGGTAAGACGATTGCGACGCGGAAGATCGACGTGCCGGCCGGCGGTCGCGCGACAGTGGAATTTGCCCCTCTGGACGTGGGATATGGTTTCAACCGCTGCGAAGTGCGAGTCGAAAGCGAAGATGCATTCCCGGCAGATGATACAAGCGTATTTGCCGTACGACGGTCCGATCCCGAACGCGTGTTATTCGTACACGCTGCCGATGATGCGCGGTCAGCGCTTTATTTTGGATCGGCGTTGTCCGCGGCAACCCTAGGTTCGTTTGTGCTGCAGTCGGTAGCCGCGGAGCAGACAACCGATCTCGACCCAACGAAATACGCCTTCGTGGTCCTATCGGACGCAGTAACGCTGCCTGGGATTTTTGAGCACACGCTCGGGCAGTACCTTGCGAAGGGCGGCCGCGCCCTGATCGCACTAGGCACCTCCGCCGGCCACCATGCGCAGATTCCGCTGTGGGGCGGTGATGTGAAGGACACACATGATTACGCGCGCGAAGGAGGCACGGTTGCCGTAGGGCAGGTGGACTTCAGCTATCCGGCGCTGGATCAGGCGCGGCCCGGGGCCGATAACGGCGGTTGGGGTGAGGTGAAGGTTTTCTACGCCGCAGTACCGGAACCGGGGCAAGCGCGCGTGGCAGCACGCCTCTCGGACGCGACACCACTGCTGCTCGACAAGCAAGTGGGCGAAGGACACATCGTGCTGCTGGCTTCGGGACTCGAAAACCTGACCAATGACCTGCCCCTCCATCCCATCTTTGTGGTTTTCGTCGATCGCATGGCTCGGTATCTCTCGGGTGACGAGCGTCTGAGCGGCTCGAAGGTGGTTGATTCCTTTGCGCAGTTGCGCGGCGCGGCTGAACCGGCAGGGGTGGCGGCGAGCGTCGAGGTGATTGACCCGGACGGGCATCGGCCCTTGTCGCTAAACGAAGCGCGAACGATGCAATCTGTTCGGTTAGAACGCTCGGGATTCTATCAGATTCGTTTTGCCAACGGACGAGATGCGGTCATCGGCGTCAACCCTGACCGGCACGAATCGAATCTGGAGCCGCTGAGCAAAGATGTGCAAGACCTGTGGAGCGGAGGCTCTGCAAGCAGCGGGACGCAGCCAGCGGGCTCCGCAGCGGTTCAAGTGAAAGCGCGTCCCGTAAGCCTTTGGTGGTACGTTATGCTGCTTGCATTGGTGGTAGCATTGGCAGAGACCGCTCTGGCCAGCGGCTACTTGGGCACGCAACGGGAGGAAGCATGAACAACCGCAGCGAGCTCGACAGTTATATTACGCGCCTGCAGCAGAGGCTGCGGGCCGGTGTTTGGTTGCGCGGCGCAGCCATATTTACAGCCACGGCGCTTGCGATTACCGTCGCGCTCGTGCTCCTGCTCAACCGCTTCGCGTTCCCGGCGCATGGCGTCACTGCTGGGCGATTGACTATCTTGGTTGCGCTCGCTGCGGCGGCGGTAGTCGGTATCGTGCTGCCGGTGATTGGCGTGACTCGCGAGTGGGCTGTAGGCAAAGCGGAAGCTGCAAATCCCGGCCTGGAACAGCGCCTTACGACCTTTGAGGAGCAAGTGCGCAAGAGCAACGACCCGTTTCTGGAGCTGCTGGCTGCGGACACGCTGGCGCACACCAAGCAAACCGAGCCGCATTCGTTGGTTCCAGACAACCGTTTGTTCGCTCTCGGCGGCGCGGGAGTGGCTTGCCTCGCCGTGCTGGTATGGATGATCGCTGACGGACCTGGGTACCTCGGCTATGGAGCTGCCATGCTCTGGACCAACAGCAGCGCCGCTCCGCTCTATGCCATTCGAGTCACTCCGGGGAATGTCACGGTGCGACGAAACAGCGATCAACTGATCACCGCGCACGTGACCGGGATGCATCCCGACCAAGCGCGGCTGTTCGCACATTACGCGAGCGCCTCCGGATGGGAACCTGTGGCCATGCAGGACGAGCACGACACGGGCGGCGGCACGACCTATCAGTTCGTTTTCGCCGGGCTGCCGGAAACTGTTGAATATTATGTGGCTGCAGGGCCGCTTGTCTCGAGGCACTACAAATTGCGCGTGCTGGACCTGCCTTCTTTGAAACAAATCAAAGTTACTTACCATTATCCGGCATGGACGGGAATGAAGCCGGTGACCGAGGAACACGCGGGCGACCTGCGAGCAATCGAAGGAACGGAAGCCGTCATTGAAGTGGAGATGGATCGTCCTTTAAAGGATGGCCGGTTGACGCTCGACAACGGCCAGATGATGCAACTTGCGGGCAGCGAGGGAAACAGGTACCGAGGCTCGATTCGTTTGGAAAAGGATGGCGCGTATCATCTGGCGGACCTCGATGGCGGCCAGGAGGTGCGCTTATCGGAGGACTACTTCATCGCGACGGATAAGGCCATGCCGCCGGAAATCTCGATCGATCGACCCGGCGGCGATTACCGCGCCAGCGCAATCGAGGAAGTGACCGTCGGCGTGACGGCGCGGGACCAGTTCGGTCTCCATGACGTGCGCCTGCACTACTCCGTGAATGGCGGGCCGACTCAGGACGTGAACTTGCTTAAATCCGCTGGCACGAAGAGCGCCAATGGTTCCTACATGCTCCCGCTGGAAGAATTCAAGCTGGTGCCGGGCGATTTGGTGAGCTTATACGCGACTGCACGGGACGGTCATAGCGAGGCTCGCACGGACATCAGCTTCGTCCAGGTCGAACCTTTTGAGCGCGAGTTTTCGCAATCGCAACAGATCGAAGGCAACGGCGCTGGGAGCGGTGGCAACAACCAGATGGAAATTTCCAGACGGCAGAAAGAGTTGATCGCGGCCACCTGGAAGCAGCAGAACGACAAGATGTCGAGTCCCAAGGAGGCATCGGCGGCAGGCCAGTTCCTATCTGATGCGCAGCGCAAACTTCGCGATCAGGTCATGGCGCTTTCGGTTCGCATGCAGAGCCGTGATCTTTCCCAGGCCAACGAAGAGTTCTCCGATTTCGACAAAGACATGCGGGATGCGGCTAAGGCGATGCTGCCTTCGGCGGAAAAGCTCGGACAGACGCAGTGGAAGGATGCGATGCAATGGGAGCAGAAAGCGCTGCAAGCATTGCTGCGCGCCGAGGCCACGTTCCGAAAAATCGAAGTTGCCTTCGGACAGCGCGGCAGTGGCGGGTCCGGTACTGGCAACGCCGGGCGCGATCTGGCCAGTTTGTTCGATCTGGAATTGGACACGGAAAAGAATCAGTATGAAACTGCGCACAAAGCAGCTCCGGCGGAGCAGCGCGAAAAGGATGTAGAGGACGCCCTGAAGAAACTGGACGCGCTGGCCAAACGCCAGGAGGACTTGGCGAACCAGCAACGTAATACCCAACAGAGTTTCCAGCAACGTTGGGAACAGGAAATGCTGCGACGCGAAGCGGAACAATTGCAGCGGCAGATCGAACAAATGACGCGGGGCGAGCAGAGTGCGAACGGGTCAGAGCAGAGTTCGCAGCAGCAGGGTACATCAGCGGGGAGCGGCTCGCAGGCAGGGAAATCCGGAGATCCGCGAACAGAGCAAGCACTCGAACGTTTGAGACGGGCGACCGACGCGATGAAACGCGCGGACCGGTCGCAACAGGACGCAGGCGCTGCAGGGCAAGAGGCCGCCGATCAGCTTCGTCAAGCGTCGAATTTGCTCGCGGGCACGCAGCAGCAGCTTGCCTCGAACAAGATGGACTCTCTCGCCCGCGAGGCCAGTCGATTGACGCAAGAGGAGCGCGCACAAGCCCAGCAGATCGGCAAATTCGCCACCCAGCAGCGTGATGCAAGCCCGACGGATCTGGACCGTATGAAGATGCGAGTTCAGGAGCGCGACCGCTTGGCGCAGGAGCGGCAGAAGCTCTCGGACGACCTCTCGAGATTGCAGAGAGGAGTTCGCGATACCGCACGCGAAATGGCTCACACCCAACCGGGGGTCGCCCGGAAATTGCGCGATGCGCTTACGGAGATGGATGAGTCCGATCTCGATAATCATGTGCAAAGAACGGCGGACTGGTTGCGGCGTGGAATCGATCCAAATTCGAATGGCACCGAAACCGAGATCGCGCAGGGTCTCGAGAAACTGAACCAGCAGCTGCAGGACGCGCAGAAGGAAGTCGGGCAAGGCAAGCCGGGACAACCCGGCGCAAACCAGCCCAACGCGACGGCGGCACTCGACCAGTTGGAGCGGCTTCGCAGCCAACTCGAAGCTATGGCGGGTTCGCGCGGCAGTTCCACGAGCGGGCAGGACTCCCGACAACAGAATGGGGGGCGCAGTCAGCAGGACGGAAAGCAGGGACGCACAGGCCAGCTTGCCGGAGATAGTCTCGGCCGCAACGATAATTCCGGCAACCTAAGCGGCGATATTCGCTACGGCGGCACTGGAGACGGCACCGTATGGGGCAACATCAACACTGGCAATAACCGGTACGGACACCCGGGGGAGCGGCCTGCGCCCGTGGAACCGAGCAATCTGGACGATTCGGAGCGTACTTTTCAGCAGGGGATGCGAGACCTGAACGAGTTACGCCACATGGTGCTAGACGATCCGCAGGCCGCGAAAGAAGTGGCCGACTTGGTGCGGCGAATGCAGCAGCTCGATCCGAGCCGTTTCCCGGGCAACCCGTCAATGGTGGAGCGCATGCAACGCGGACTGCTCAGCTCGGTGGACAAGTTGGAACTTGTGCTACGTCGCGCAGGCGCGTCGAGCGGAGCCCGCGCTGGAAAGGCCTCCGCCGTCCCGACGGAATACCAGGAATCCGTCGCCGATTACTACCGGCGTTTGAGCAAAAATCCCTAGCGGCCGCAGCAGCGAGTTGATTTCGCAATCACGTCTTGCTCTAGCGGTTCCGATGGCGCATCGCTCTCCGATGAAGTAAACTCCGAAGAGTAAGTCCCGCCTCCGCCAAATCCATTCCCGGACGTTTGCAATGTTCAAGCGGAAATGCGTCGTTAAGTTTGTGGATAGCCTTGGAATCGAACACACTAACCAAAGTTGAGGCTGAATCGCTGTTTGAAGCTGCGATCCGTGGACTGTACCGAATGGATTCAAGCTTCTGGACCGAGGAGGATGTGTTTGACCGGATGTGTATCACGGTCGCGGTTCATGCGTGCGCTGGATTGTTGCCGCACCGTCGGACGGACGGGATATTTCCACGCCGGGGTGAGTGAAGGAACTGAGAATGCGGACTCTTGGAACCATGGGAGGGAATCGACGCTGGAAGCTTAAGAAGTCAACCGGAACTGTGCCGGAGAAGCGGCCGTCAATGCCTGCCGGGCCGCTGCTTGGTATTCCGAGCAGGTACAAGTTATCGGCGGCTCGGAGAGATTTTCTGATAGTGTCCGCGCCAAATTAGGTGTGCTCTGGATTTTGCCGCGTGGGTGGACCACTTACGTGTTCCCGCACGACGAGAAGTAGGAATCATGGCACAGTGCCAATCCTACGTTTTCTTCCCCGACGACCCGACGCAGCCGCCGCAACTTAGCGATTGCCCGAGGACGGCAGAGACTACGCGCAGGACTTTTCGCAGGGGTGTGAACGTCATTGTTAAGTTGTGTGGAATAAGCACAAGAATGGGTTGAACAGATGCATGTAGACATCAAGCGGAAAGCACTCAGCAGTCCCTGCGAAGTTCCCAGAGTCTTGAACCTTGCCAGGAATTCCGCAAAGTGAGCGCAGCAAAATTCTTCGTATCGCAACGAAGGCAGGTATCGTGCATTGAGTTCTTTTGGCAAGTGGAAAGCGAACTCGGGATTGATCCGCCGCCTGCCTAATCCGGCTGGTCATGTATTCCAAGGTTACTGCTGCGATCAGGTTTCAATCTTAGTATGCTTTTGGTGTGTTCACCTGATTGACCAGCCTGCTCATGGAGCTTTATTCTTCGCGGTGAATTAGCGTTCGTCTCAGACCTCTTTGACAATTGGCGGTGAAGTTCGTGGCTAGCGCGAAGTATTTCCCTCCCACCAGTTGCAGAGTTTGATCTGCCTAGCCCACAGAGCGACTCGTGTGTATCACGGTCCGCCGGGAGAACTAAAAATGCGTCTATGCGGTTTGTGCACTCGCAATTCTCCAGCCCACTTTGAGCGGCTGCGGCTGGTCCCTACCCCAGGGCAGGCCGGGGAGATGAGTGTGGAATGAGAGCGAGGCCGCAAACGTATAAAGATGCCCGCTTCTTCCTTCTGGCTGCAACGATCACTATTCTCGTGAGTGGGGCTGAAGGCTTTGCGCAAGACTCATTCACGGCGACCCGCAGCTTTTCTTGGCTTCGACGCACTCATTTAAGTCGACGTGCCAAGGCAGCGGCGCAAAGTTCCCGTTCGACCAGTTCGCCAACCCCGGACGCCCAAGCCGTGTCGCTCGCCAATTTACCTGTGGCAACCGATTTCGACGTTCATACGGTGGCCGCGTCTTCCCTGCCTTCAGCGCCGGAACCCAAGGTCAGGCCTGAAGTGGAGCCGGTAACTCTGCGCTCTGCCGCGCAGCCATTTCTGCCGGCCGGGCCGGCAACCCGGCCACGCGCAACTCCGAAACAAGGAAAGATTTGGTACGGGTTGATGGTGGTTAGCCACAGCGGCGCGACGTTTGACGCGTGGACCACGCGCCAGGCGGTGGCTAATGGCTACGGGCAGGAAGCAAATCCTTCCCTGCGGCCGTTCGCCAATTCGAATGCGATTTACGCCGCAACGCAGGCAAGCCCGGCGTTGATGGATTTTCTAGGCAAGCTCATGATGGTGAGCCAGAATCCGTGGATCAGAAAGTTGTGGTGGGTTCCACAAGTGGCCGGAGCG
>Ga0209157_1002177_pt1 | contig 15802 bp, 19 predicted proteins | sample GraSoiAngelo_135_FD_185892 | JGI IMG/M metagenome (GOLD analysis project Ga0209157, IMG submission 185892) | Grasslands soil microbial communities from the Angelo Coastal Reserve, California, USA - 14_0929_05_40cm (SPAdes) (version 2) | ecosystem: Environmental > Terrestrial > Soil > Grasslands ...
GAAGCTAAAGCTAGACGCGCAGATCGTCATTTCGACAAGGTACGGTCGACAAGCGCCAGTTCTCAGGCAAAAGTTCGGAAACAAGGTCCGGGTCATTGATCATATTGTCGACTCGACAAGCCTCCTCTACTACTCGACCATTTTCATAGGCTCTGGAGGAACCATGACCGTTGAGGCAGCTCTGCTAGGCCGCCCGGCCATCTCATGCTTCCCCGGAGACAAACCACTCTACATCAAATACCTAGAGAAAAAAGGATTGGTCAAGACGATTCAGTCGCCAAGGACGATCGCGATGAAGGTCAGAGAAACACTAGCCTCAGACAAGGAAATGGTGGAACAGCAAAAGCGAGGGTCCCAACTGCTTCGCGGCATGGAGGACCCGATCAAGATCATCTCTGCGGTAGTCAGGAAGACCTGGAAGCTCTAGCCTCGGACCGGTTGAGCGATGGCGGGTAGTCGAGCTATCCGGAACCAGCCTGTTCCCGTTTCTGACTCAGACTGGGCCTAGCGAGCATTTGATTTGGCTGAGAATTCGACAAGATCTCCGTATGAAATCGCGCGCGTTCCAACAGCATCTAAAGTAACGTTCGTCCCGCACAAACGATGCCGTTACCATGCACGGTTACCAAAGCCGCTACCAGTCAAGAAATTCCAAGAGCGTCGATCCTCGCGACACAGAAGAACTCTTTGCGAAGCATCCAGCTTGTGAATCGCCCAAATAAGCCCTGATCAGCGATCGGGGAGGGGGTCCCACAAAGCACCCAATTCGCGCTTGAAGGCTCCTCACCAACACTTACTGAAAAACACCAATTAGCCCGTTGTGCGCGGCAAACGGATAGTCTCGCCCAATTCTACTTCAGACGGCGCGAGAACCCCTCCAGGATCTAGAAAATAAAAAGTTCCGGCGACACAAAAGCGCTCTTCCCATGACATGCGGCTGCCATCCGACTGGATCACTTCGGGATATAGTAGATTCCCCCTAATCTAGCTTCCAATTGTCTCGTCGAAGAGCGGCTTGAACTCTTCCAGAAGAAGCTTCAGATCATTCTCCGTCCTTCCCTCGACGTAGATTCGGATAAGCGGCTCAGTCCCGCTGGCCCGGACGAGGAACCAGCCCCGGTTCTTGATGTCGACCCGGACCCCGTCTATCGTGCTGGTTACCCTATCCCCGAGCCTCGTTCGAATCTTCCTCATCACATCGTTCTTCCTCTTATCCGGACAGTTCCTCTTCTCCTTCGCCATATAGAAGGTCGGCAGACGAGCCATCAGCCGAGACAGAGGCTGACCATTGTCCAGGACAGAGTTGAGTATCAGAACAGTCGCCATGGCACCATCCCTCACCGGCTGATGCGGAGCATAGAATATCCCGCCATTCTCCTCTCCACCTAGAATCGCCTTCTCCCTCATCATCGTCCGCGCCACGTTGATGCTCCCGACCGGCGTGAGGATCACTCTACCCTTCCTCTTCCGGGCCGTCTCGGACACGGACATGGACGAGTTTATCGGAGTAACCACCTTCAAGCCAGGCTTCTTCTTCAGAACCTCATCCTCAATCAACGTCAGACTCTTGTCGCCGGAATGAACCGCCCCCGTCTCGTCTACGAAGATCGCCCTGTCCCCGTCGCCGTCATGAGCCACGCCAAACACAGCCTTCTCTTGCCTCACGGCCGCGGCGAGAGGTCCAAGATTCTCTGGCCTAGGCTCCGACGTGCGACCCGGGAACCTCCCATCAATATTATCGTTGATCGTGACCACTCTACAGCCTATCCTTCGAAGCAAGACCGGCGTCGTCAACGCTGCCACCCCATTTCCAGTATCAACCACCACAGTCACTCCCTTCTCGACTTTCTTCCTAGCAACATAGGTGCCAAGGCTCGACAAGTAAGGCTCGAGGGGTTGAGGCGGCTTCGTCCTCTGCCCCGGGCTCTTGCTGACCTTCCAGGACTTTCTCGGAAACAGCCCCTCTATCGTCTCCTCCTTACCACGCGCAATCTCGACTCCATCAGAATCGACCACCTTAAACCCGTTATACTCGGGCGGGTTGTGGCTAGCAGTAATCATCACACCAGCCGCATCCCTCGCCAGTTTTACCAGGAATTGTAGCCCAGGGGTGGTAATCTGTCCACAATCTTCAACATCATTTCCGTGCGCAAGTATACCAGCCACAACACCTTCAGTAAGCATCGGACTCGAGGTTCTTCCGTCACAGCCAACCAGAATCCTCCTGTCCTCGAATAGGCTTGCAACACTCGACCCGATTCTGTAGGCAAAATCGGCATTGAGAATAGTCCCGGCAACGGCTCTGATACCATTGGTTCCGAATAGGCGGGCTGCCTTCAACATGCCTCCTCCAAAGCGCGTTAGTTTAGAACTATTGATCCAGGATTCACTACTGAATGCTCGCGGATGACTATTTCGCCCGCGATAACGGATCCTCTTCCGATCGTTGTTCCCCTTCCGATCCTCGTTCCCTCCCCTATGACCGCGCCTTCAACGCGGCAGTCCTCATCGATGGTTGTCTCTTCAAACAATATGGTGTCCCGTATGATCGAACCACTCATCACCTCGACCTTTGGCGAGAGAATCGCGTAAGGTCCCACCTTGGCCTCCCTTGCTATTACACAATGACCGCCTACATGGGACGGCTGTTGGACATCGACTGCACGGGAGACATCATTCCGCATATCCGGCAACAACTGGTCGCCCCGTTTCAACAGGTCCATGTTCGTCGCCACGTAATCCTTGATGTTTCCAATATCGTACCAGAACCCATTATGCCTCCATCCCCTAAGCTTCATCCTGTTCGCCAGGACTGGGAAGATCTCCCGTTCAAGGCTTACCGCCCGTCCTTCAGGAATCATTCCGATCACACTATGGTTCAAGACGTAGACTCCTGCGTTTATCCATCCCGGACCTTGAGCTTTCGGCGATTTCTCCTCGAAACCTGTGATCTGATCGCGAGAGTCCAGAGTGACCAATCCGAACGGCCTCGCGTCTCCTACCGAGAAGACTGCGATCGTGGCCTCAGCACCGCTCGCCATATGGGCGCGGGTCAGACCGTTCAGGTCGATATCGCTCACGATATCTCCGTTGACGACAACCACCGGTTCCCTACCGGGCATCATACTCGCTGCCAGTCGCAGGGGTCCGCCGGTTCCCAGCGGGGTCTCCTCGACGGACAGCGCCATCCTATCCCCCATCTTCCGGGCCGCCACTTCCATGCGAAGCTTGTCTGAGAGATGATTAACCGCAAGTATCACTTCCCCGACATTCCCCCGGTCGAGCCAGTCAGACATGTAGTCTATCAGAGGAGTGCCAACGATAGGAAACAAGAGTTTCGGCTTCGAGCAACTGAGAGGCCGAAGCCTCGTCGCAAACCCTCCGGCGAGAATCAATCCTTTCAACGGCTCTTCCAATCTCTCAGTTCGAGGATTCACGGTGGAAATGTTGTTATAGCCTTTACCCGAGAACGAGCCGACGAATTCTTGTCGCCCAGTTCTTCCCGGAAGAGACTTGGGCAGAAAGGAGTCGACGCGATTTTCAGCTCGGCCAGAGAGCACCGCCCAGACAGTCTTCTAGTCGGAGTATTGGGGATTATCACCGGCACCACACTCTGGATCACGGTACTATTGGACCGTGAATATGCGAGATTCTTGGGCCCCTCGGAAACCGATTCCTACCTCACCCTCTCTCTTACATCTATTGGGCTGATTCTAGTGCTTATCGGAGCAGGAATCTGCACAGTCCCTTGGATCTCCACTGCTCCTAATGAGGAGAAGGCCTTGGAAGGATACAAGGAGTTGGCAAACCCTGCGAGAGGGTCTCTGCCAACATCAGACATGAGGCGGGCGCTGCTCGCGTTCATACAGAGTACCCTCATAGCAGCCCTCTATACTGGACTAGTCGAGGAATACCAGTCAAACTTGAGCATGCAGCAGTGGGTTCGCCTAGCCTTCCCAACTGCGAAGTATATTCTCAACTGGGAAACCGTTCTCGTCCTATCGACACTCCTCGGGCTAATAACAACCCAATTCCTTCCAGGAAGAATACTTGCCGAACGAAAGACGACCATCTAACCAGCTGAATATCCCCTAACCCCTGATTACTTACACTCGCCTAGCTCCAGAAAATCGTAACTACAATTTCCCAAAACGCGAAAAAGAGAGTGACGAAAAAACCAAGAATTCTTTTTTCAAAACGGCCGTGCCGGATCGCACGCGCCGCTGAGTGATCTTAGCCTATAATGTGGGTGATTTGGAGCACTGCTTTCCTTGCGTAATAATTCTACCCAGTAGCTTCATGAAAGCTTGCCACCACAGTTCTTGCAGAACATCGCCTCAATCGGGTTCGTTGAACCGCACGCCGCACAGACTGTCGAGTCCAGCAGAGTGCCACACTTGATGCAATGCTTCGCTCCGCTTAGAAGCTGAGCACCACACTTCCGACACCATCCTGACCCTCGTGTCGTTTCAACTGGCTTGGGTGGTGCAAGGGAACTCGGAGAAAACACATCGGTGAGAATAACCACATCACCAACAGTTGCAATCTTATCATGGGGCACTTCGAATTCTCTGGACAGGTCCCGGTCATCAAGCATAGTCTTGAACTGCTCCTTGTCCACGGACAACAACAATGACTTGATCTCACCCCCATCAGTTGGAATCGCCTTTCTGACTCTCCCCACAAGGATTCCATGAGAGTCAACTACCTGGAGACCGCTCAGAGCCTCAATTCTCGCATGATTATCCTTGATCTGCGAAGCTCCAGTTTGGCTGTCAACATATTTCTCGCAGCCGTAACAGTACCATCTTTTTTCATGAGACCTTGTCCGGACGAAGGTGAGAGACTGACTGCAGTCTGGGCATCGTGCCTTAGGCTCCTCGTCAAACATGCTGTCCATGCCCAATTTCAACGAGCGAACTGTATCGTCTACAATGATTATCTGCTCATCTTAGTTAACACCTTCCCAGCATTATCAGGCACATCGCTAACCAGTCGAAGGCGAGCTACAGGCACACTCTTTGAAAACAAACCAGGACCTTGATATGTTTGAATCAATTTTCCCAGGGAACCCTATCGCTTCGCTCAGGTCTGAGTTCATAGCGAGGCTACCGTATGTACGGAAAAAGGTACAAACGACCGATTGAAGCTCCAGAACACGCAGACGTAGTGTCCTCCTCCTCATTCTACAGAGCCGCACACAGAATAGCAGGAAACAGTGCAATTCGAACGCCGACATGGTTCATGGAGGTTAGCGATCGGCAGTGAAGACCGCGACAGCCTACTCCCCCTGCAACATAACAGGCTTCTTCCAGATCCATGACAAAGCCTCAGACCCTCTCCAAGTAGGCTCCACAGGAGCAGGAGTCGCTCTGGCCAAGGGAGTCAACACGAGATTGAGTGTCAAGAAAGCACAGGCATCGCGCGTCGATGCGACCTTCAACGGCAAACGATTGCCCAGAAGGTCGGTCTCTGCCCGCGTCGCGACTAGGTACATCGAGCTCGACGGAAGACAGTGGAGAGTCGACGTCACCCACACCAGTCCACTCCCTGTCGGGTGCGGCTATGGAACAAGCGGAGCCGGCGCCCTCAGCTTATCACTTGCCCTGAACGAGACGATGGGATTATCCCTCTCGACGCTTGAAGCAGCTCAGATCGCACACATCTCGGAAATAGAATGCAAGACAGGGTTGGGAACAGTCGCGTCTGTCTTTTCCGGTGGTCTTACACTCAGAACAATACCGGGAGCTCCGGGAGTAGGAAGAGTGAGCAAAGTCGCCGTGCCCTCATCACTAATGCTGATCACGGCTAGTTTTGGGCCAATCTCGACCAGATCGATTCTTGGAAGAGCTTCTCTCAAGAGGCGTGTTAACGCTTGCGGTAAGGGATTGATCCAGAGGTTCGACAGGCGAAGCCCGCAGAAAAGTTTCATGATACTCTCGAAAGGATTCGCCGAATGTGTAGGACTAATGTCTCAACGGTTGTCCCGCCTCGTCACCCGACTCGACTCGACGGGCATCAAATCTAGCATGACGATGCTAGGCGAGTCGGTGTTCTGCATTGCCCCAATGGAAGTAGTTCCGCTCGTGACAACATTTCTCCGAAGGCACGGCATGACTCCTTATGCTTCCCGTATAGCGAAATCGGGGGCGCACATGCTCTGATCGTGAGCCCGCACCACCCAAGGTTCTTGTCCCTCGCAACTCGTGAGAGGCTTGCGAAGGCTATGCGGTCGGGGATAGTCGTTCCACAAGGACTGATCGCTCATGGAAGAGGAGAGGCTTTCGACTATCTTCTGGGCGAAGAGACTCTGCCAGCAGCATTAGCTGCCACCTATGCAGCGGCCGCTTTTCTGTTAACGGCAAAACACCCCGTCGTATCGGTCAACGGGAATGCTGCCGCCCTCGCCGGGAGAGAGATTGTGAACCTATCCTCCGTAATCTCTGCACCGATCGAAGTCAACCTCTTCCACCGGATCTCTAAGAGAGAACGTCTGATTGCAACCTATCTCAAGGGGCTCGGGGCGGAAGACGTTCTGGGTGTAGGAAGGTTTGCGAGCAGCACAATTCGAGGCATAGCGAGTTCACGAAGACGGACAGACCCGAGGGGTATTGGAAAGGCAGATGTGGTCTTGATTCCTCTGGAGGATGGCGATAGGGCAGAAGCTCTTTCGAGGGATGGAAAGAAAGTAATAGCGATAGATCTCAATCCTCTCTCTCGAACTTCTCGTGCAGCTTCGGTCTCGATTGTCGACAACGTTATCAGGGCCATCCCGGCCTTGACAGATGCTTCTCGCAGAATGAAGAAGATGCCTCGCGATTCTCTGCAGCGCTCGGCGTCTGAATTTGACAACCAGCGCAATCTAGCGAGGGCAATCCAAGAAATGATTCGATATTTGAGAGGATGGGCGTAGATTTGAGACCCTCCGATGCTGGAGAGAGACGAAAGGTATCAGTGACGACCTTCAAACGGATGAAAGCAGAAGGCAAGAAGATCGTCATGGTGACGTCCTATGACTATCCTACCGCTGCGATTGCAGACGAAGTCGGCGTCGACTCGATACTCGTCGGCGACTCGTATGGCATGGTAGTCCTAGGATACGACAATACGATCCCAGTAACTGTCGATGAGCTTCTTCCTGTTTGTCGGGCTGTTAGGAGAGGAGCCGCGCACCCCTTCCTAATCGGGGACCTACCGTTCATGAGCTTTCAAGCATCCACGGCAGAGGCAGTTCGTAACGCTGGACGATTCGTAAAAGAAGGCGGAATGGAAGCGGTCAAAGTAGAAGGTGGTAGAGATGTATCGCAAATCATCAAAGCAATCGCTCGAGCCGGAATCCCTGTTCTCGGACACATAGGAGTTACCCCTCAGACAGCGACCCTACAAGGAGGATACAGGGTCCAAGGAAAGAGTCAGGCTTCAGCCACTCAGCTTGTCGACGACGCTGTTTCGCTCGAGAAGGCCGGGGCCTTCGGAATCGTCCTAGAGATGGTTACGGAAGAGGCGGCCCAAGCGATTACAGAAAAAGTTTCAATACCTACAATTGGTATTGGGTCAGGAAGATTCTGCAACGGCCAGGTTCTCGTGATACACGACATCATCGGACTTTACTCAAAGTTCACACCCAAATTTGCCAAACGCTACGCTGACGTGTCTGCCATCATCAAGCAGTCGCTTGAAAAGTATACAGGTGACGTGAGATCCGGAGATTTTCCTGCAGAGCAGAACATATTCAAAATGGAAGACGACCAGAGACTAACTGTCGACTCTCAACAGAAGACTTGACGAGTTGCGGATAGCGATCGTGGGAGCTGGTGCGATTGGTTGTTTGTTCGGAATACGTCTGCACAACTCAGGTCATAGCGTTATCCTAGTACATCACAACAATCGAACTATCGCTTCCATCAGAAAGAGGGGAGTGGGTCTACGAGAATTGTCGGGGACAAATATCCGGGCACATATTGAAGTGAAGCGATCATTATCGAAGAAAGATGATCCTGATCTCGTTCTCCTCACAGTCAAGGCGTACGACACGGAAGCGGCCGCTCGACCTCTACGCAAGTCAATTAGGAGCAACGGCCCCGTTCTAAGCCTGCAGAATGGTCTGGGAAACATTGAGACTCTACGCCGATACCTGCCAGCAGAATCACTTCTCGCGGGAACGACAACCGAAGCTGCTCTCCAGACAGGGCCTGGGCAGGTCGCCCACACCGGAAAAGGCATGACGTGGATTGGAGAACTGGGGAGAGAAACTTCGAAACGCTGCGGAATGATCAAAAACGTCTTTCGTAGAGCCGGATTCAAGACTCAGGCAAGCAAGAATATCGAAGGGGTAATCTGGTCAAAGGCCATCGTGAACTCCGCAATCAACCCGATAACCACACTCGCCCGAGTTCCTAATGGAGAGCTGTTAAGAATCCCGCATCTACGCGCAATCTCCAACGAGACGGTCAGTGAGGGAAGTGCCGTAGCGAGAGCGCATGGCGTCTCCCTCAGCCCGGACCCGAGCTCTATGCTTCGTCAGGTTCTCGCATCCACTAAGAAGAACAGGTCTTCAATGCTCCAAGACATAGAAGCTGGAAAGAGAACGGAGATTCGACAATTGAATGGATGGATTGACTCATTGGCTAGGAAGCTCGGGGTTGACGCTCCCTACAATCGTATTCTCACGGAGCTGGTGCTCGGCCTAGAACAATATCAGAGTCAGTAGCAACTACCCACTTTGTTTAGTACGGCCTCCGGGAGTCAAACTGGATCTTTCCACTTAGGAGGTGGATAGAGGAAGCCCTCTACAGTCGACCTTCCCCTTCACTCTACGAATGAAGTTTGGACAAGCAAAGCATTGAACAAACGAGACCGTCTTGTTTAGAACCGGACAAGCAACAGCCTCCTTCTTCATCTTGGATATCTGCTTCCCGCCAGCGACACCCTTCAGTTCATCAACGTACTGTTTTGCAGTTGGCGGCGGCTTTTCCGGTGAAAAGATCTCGACGACAAACTTTGCAGGTGGCGGGTCGTCGGTCATAGATTCTCAAGACCTAATCGGTCCCACCGCTTAATTATCCTTTGTTACCAAATGCGTCGGAAAAGTATTCGTCGAGGATCGTGACGTTGCGATATGTGTCTTCTGGTTAGACGATAAGACATACCTTGCATCCTTTGTCAGATCTTCTACAATTTGTTCATCGGACTAAGACCCTATGGTACTTTGCGACCTACGCCGGACCCGCTTTCAAGATTGCGAATAAATGCCGATCAGAATACAATCAAAATATTCTCCTCGAAAAACCATACGGGGCAAGACTAGCGCGTTCGTACCTAGCCGGACTCTGCATTCATTCCATGCACAATATAGAATCCTTATAGTCAATCTCCCGAGGCTTGACCCGAGAATCTCGTTGCGCAGACTACGGAACAGTGTCCGAACGGCGGTCGTTCTCTCGGGCGGCGAAGGAATACGACTGTTGCCGATCACTAAGGACCTTCCCAAAGGACTTGTCAAGGTTGGAGGCAAGCCTCTCCTGCAATGGGTTGTTGAATGGCTGAGGGAGAACGGGGTCACTAGCATAGTAATGGGCGTCGCCTATCTGAAGGACCACATAATCAACTACTTTGGCAATGGTGACAGGTTCGGTGTTGAAATCAAGTATAGCATTCATACGGTGCAAGGAGGGACAGGGGAGGGTTTCAGCATGGCGATCGGTCGATATGTCAGTGACGACACTTTCTTCGCCCTTAACGGTGACCAGATAACCGATCTAAGTCTAGGTTCCCTGCTTGGAAAGCACATCGAGAAGAGTGCAATTGCCACGATCGCTGTGGTCCACCCTCGACTACCTTTCGGACTTGTGAAGGTTGATCGCCACGACAATTGCCTAGGATTTCTCGAGAAGCCTATACTCAAGGAACGATTCATCTCAACTGGCGTATATGTCTTCGATAGGAGGATCACCAGGTACCTGCCTCGTCGGGGCGATATTGAAAGAGTAACCTTTCCAAGTCTTTCCCGCTTTCACAAACTGGGGATCTATCGCCATCCGGGCTCATTCATTACAGTCAACTCATTAAGAGAGCTCGAAGAGGCAGAGAATCAACTGAAGGGGAACCACTTGAATTGAACGTGCTTGTAACTGGGATAACCGGCTTCATAGGATCGCAACTTGCTTCAAAGTTGGTCACTCAAGGAGATAGTGTGTACGGACTCGTAAGACATTCCTCCGAGAGAGAGCTGAAGAGGCTAGGGAGCATCGTCTCGAGTGTTCATTTTATCGAAGGTGACCTGGTGAGGTACCACTCGGTCCTCTCCGCAGTCGAGGCATCAGACCCGAACATAGTCTTCCACCTTGGAGCACTCACTCCAGTACGACTATCATTCGACGATCCCTACCCGTACATCGGAATCAATTTCGACGGGACCGTAAACCTCGTGCATTCAATCCTGAAACAATCCCCAAACACAAGGCTCATAGTTGCTTCCACAGCGGAGGTCTACGGCTGGCAACCGAGTGACCAACCTATCTCCGAGGATGCGATGCTCAAGCCGGCATCGCCCTACGCGGTGTCGAAGGCCGCGGCAGACCAGTATATTCAGATGGCCAACAGAGTCTATCATCTGAGGGGAACGATCATGCGTCCTATCAACAGCTACGGACGGACTTGGGAGAGTGGCTTCTACACAGAGTATCTCATATCCAAGATGCTGAAGCAAGAGACTTGCTATGTGGGCGCGCCAGATTCGATACGGGACTATATGTACGTAGAAGACCACGTCGAAGCCTATCTGGATGTGGCAAGGACCGAAAAGGCTGTCGGAGGAATCTACAATGTGTCCCCTGGAAACCCGGTCACAAACGCTGAACTCGCGAAGCGACTGTCTTCAATAGTCGGATTCAAGGGAAGCGTCGTCTTTGGATCATACCCGCCGGGTTATCCTCAGCGGCCCCAGAGTCAGGACCCTGCATATCTCGTCCTCGACAATACAGCGATCAAGAGAGAGGTGAGCTGGAAGCCTAGGTTTACTTTGGACGAGGGTCTGAAGAAGGCTGTCGAGCTGTGGAGTTCGAGGTCTCTGTGATTGACTTGGCAGCTAACCTGGCTGCACTGCGTTTTCGGGTTCCTCTTCTAGCGCCAGGAACCCTGAGTAGCCGCATTTCTCGCATAGATACCTTGTTGGAAGGATCCATCCCTCTAGCGGGGCTCGTGAACGCTTCACACTTGCCCCGCAGTTCGGACACGCCAGGGGTCCGTGCACTCCCCGTCGGATGGATCGAAACACGTCTAGTAGCGCGGACAACTAAACTAGCCTAGTGAAGCTCTATGCTTGCTTCGGGAAATCCGTAGCCGACTAGGACTTTCTTTACCTTATCGCGATGGTCTCCCTGGAGAATGATAGAGTTGTTCTTCGATGTTCCTCCGCACGCGCAATAAGTCTTGAGCTTGGTCGCTAGGTCAGAAAGATTGACGCTTTTCCCGTCAATTCCTTCGACAATCGTTGCCGGTTTTCCCCATTTACGCATCTCCATACGGACCTTTACCGTCTGCTGCTCCATGCTGATTGTTCCGCAGACGCAAAGATCCTTCGGCAGACCGCAGGTCGAGCAAACGTCGGCCATTCTAGAAGCCTAAGACTCCCTTCGATTCGTCCACGAACGTTGTAGGGTCTCCCAGTTATTTAAGCGTGCCCTCAATTATTTGCTAGACTCCAATAGTCAGAAAGAACATGAACCAGAATAGCCATGTGCACATAAGGACCATGAGAACGGTCGGCTTCTCTTCCATCCCGTCGCCACTGCTGAAGAGGGCTCTGGTTGAGATAAAATCGGATTTGTAACCTTGGAGGAAGGAATCCTAGTACTACGCTCTTAGCCTCAAGAGGGGGGTCATGGGGAATCCACGGAGTACTAGGGATTGCTGGAGGCTTCCAGGGTAGGAGTTTGATAGGGGCACCCGTCGAGTCCGATGTATAGCCATAAATATTCATCACTAGCTATGTACTTCCGTCTCAGTGGGAGAATGAGCGAGCGCATCTCCGTTTCAATCGAGCTGGAGTTTTTCAACAAGTACCTGTTCAATGCTCTGAAAAGGAGCTTATCCAATGCGACTCCTAAGAAGAAGCTTGACATTATCTACTATTATTCACGCGATCCCCGCGTCAGGTTTTCTATCTCGCTCAATGGTTTTAGCAGTGGTAGTTCCGCACCCCACCCTCAGTGGAGCACGGTCTTCAACAACATACAGAGCATGAGGCAATACCTCAGGTAACTGTGACCTTCAAGCTGATAGCCCGAGCGAGTCTTTGAGGCCTTTGTATCGATTCCGCACGGTGACTTCGGTTACGTTGGCAATCTCGGCAATCTCTTTCTGCGTCTTCTTCTCATTTTCGAGTACGCAGGCGACGTAGAGTGCCGCCGCAGCCAGGCCCATAGGGTCCTTGCCCGCGACCACCCCCTTCCTCTTGGCATCTTTCAGGACCTTTATCGCAGACTGTTGAGTCTGCATTGAAATCTCAGCGCGGCTAGCGATCTTAGAAATGCATCTTATCGGATCTTCAACAGGCATCGACATTTCAAGCTCGCGAAGAAGTAGCCTATAGCATCTCGCAACGTCCTTCTTCTTTATTCTACTGGCCCCGGCCACCTCCTTTAAGGTGCGAGGCGTCTCCGCTGATCTACAAGCTGCATAAAGCGATGCTGCGGCAATCGCCGCGATCGAGCGTCCTCTGACAAGCCCGCTGTCGAGAGCTTTCCGATAAACTACCGCTGAATTCTCCTTAACGTTTGCTGGCACATGAAGTTTGTCTGTAAGCCGGTCGAGCTCCGCCATTGCTTGAGCGAGGTTACGATCGGATGATGAGTGTACGCGCGTTCGAATTTGCCATTTGCGGAGCCTAAGCATCTCCATCCTGGTCTCCATAGGGAGCTGGCGCCCGTATGCGTCCCGATTGACCCTATCAATTACGGTCGACAGCCCTTTGTCATGGATTGAAAATGAGGTTGGAATACCGACCCGGCCCCGCTCGTCCTTCTCCTCCTTTGTGAAAGCGCGCCACTCTGGGCCCCGGCTCATCAAATTTTGCGAGAGCACAAGTCCGCAGTCCTGACAGATTGTCTCCCCTTGATCGAAGTCCTCTATGAGGTTGACGCCGCTACACTCAGGGCAAACATGGACCCTTGGCGGTTTTCCGCTGGGCACTGTCGGAGTTGTCGTTGTCTCCCCCTCATCTTCCCTTCTGAGTCCCTACTCAAATGGTTCCTCAGGTTTACTGAGGCGTCGTGAAGGCTCAGTTCGAGGAAAGCAAGAGCGAGGGGTTGAGAGCATATATAAGTCTTTCGACAAGTATATAGGGAAGATCAGTTTCAGCCTCGAAACCTCTTATGAACAGGGATGGTGGCTGGCCCATCGTAGCCCGGTGGTGTAGTGGTCTAGCATAGCACGGACGTTACGGGCCAGACGTTTCAAGCGTCCCTAGTAGGCTCTGGATCCCGCACGATTGGGTAGGAGTCACCTGCTGACGGGAGTTCGAATCTCCCCCGGGCTATTTCGCGAGAAGTTATCCGCCGTGTTCTTCTCGACCATCCAGGTTCCAATCTAGCCCGGTTCTCTTCAACCGGTGATTAAGTTAGCCTCGGCCGTCATCCAATAAATAGCAGAGATCGTTCATAAGCGATTAGGGTTTCTACAGGCCAAATTTCTAGCTGAGTTAGTCGGCTTGCATGTTTCGAAATTCGCGCACAGAACCATCGCCGTGGGTGGAACCTTTGACATATTGCACATTGGACATGAGCGTCTTTTAGGCCGCGCGTTTGAGTTGGGAGAAACAGTATTCATCGGTGTTAGCGGAGATCAACTGGTTGCAAAACTTCACAAGATTCATGACGTGCGGGCGCTTTCCGCAAGAAAGCGGGATCTTCGAAAGTTCCTCCGGTCGCGGCGTTGGTTGAGGCGCGCAAGGATAATTGAGTTGAAGGACCCACTCGGCCCCGCGGCCGAGAGGAGGGATCTTGAAGCCTTAGTTGTCAGCGAGGACACGCGCTCCAACGGTATGAGAGCGAATGCGCTCAGGAGGCGTCGAGGCTTGCCGCCACTTCGACTGTACACTGTAAGGCTGGTCAAGTCTAGAGACGGGAAACCGGTGTCGGTAACCCGGATACGACTTGGTAAGATAGATTCGCGCGGGAGATTGTCGGGCGCTCGGCTGCGCAGCCAACGACGCAGAAATGAATACATCTTATGATGCTTAGTGTGGCTGCGCTCTCAGACCGCTCTCCGATGAATAGACCGCAACCATTTGTTCGAGTTCACGAAGAAAACCGCCGCTGAGGTGCCATCTCGAGTCCTTCTTCTCAATAAATCCTGCTCCGACAAGACCATGGATCATATTGTAGAATTGGCCGACGCTCATACTTCGCTTTGAAATCCAGTCTTTCCATGCCTGAATTGGTAGGCCCATCGGCTCAGACCTCTTGACTTCGTGCCAGAAATTCTGAGCCTCGCTTGCCAGGAAGTCGCTTTTCCAGAACACTCGGCGGAACAACTCTTCAGGGCTGCTGGGAAGGTTCCCGGCTTTGAAAAGGATCGTCGTCTTCTGTTTTGGAGGTCCACGGACAGCTCTACGCGGCATCAGCGGTCACATTTTCGGCGCAGCGGCAGGCCATGTTTAATACTTATGGCGCTCCAGTTGGTGACATGTAGGTGGGCCGCCGGCCAGAGGGCGTGACGTCTTTACGTGAGTAAAGAATTCAAAATATGCCGCCCAAACTCGAGCTTAAAATCCGGTCGTATTCTCCTATCCTGAAGCCAGCTCCTCCATGATCCTAGAAAGTCTCTCGGTCGAAGATTGGCCAACATAGAGGTTCGTTGTGGTAATGTTCTTGTGGCGCATAAGATCACGTATCGTAAACGCGTCGAGGCCTTTGTCTTTGGCATCGGTCGCGAAGAATGCTCTAAGACGGTGGGGTCCAACTCTCGCCCAATCGTCTATTCCCGCATTTTTGGCATATCTTTTCACGATTTGTTCGGCTCGGACAGCCGAGATCGGGAACAGTTTATCTTCGTGATGTTCTTGGAAATGTGCTACCAAAGTCTGAGTGACGTAGCGGCGGAGCCCTCTGATCACTTCTTTTGGGATTACGACGAGCCGATCTTGAACGATTCCTCTGGCATACCCCTTTCCCTTCACCCAGACTCCATCGTCTCTAATGTCTTCGATTCTGATACCTGGTAACCCCCGCCACCCAACTATTTCCCCACAGCGTAGCCCATAACGCATCAGAAGTAACAGAAGGTAATCTCTCTCACTATTATGCTTGGCCAGATTCAGCATGGTGTGAACTTGCTCGCCAGTAAGCCAGACCTTTCGTTTTTTTTGGGCCAATCGGCGACCACTTACTGGCTAAGGGCAAAAAATGACAATTTAGCGTTTGCTTTCTATACCAGAAAGCAAACTCTCCATGATTATTCGTGATGTGCCGTGTATGATTGCCGAGGATTAGCTCTAGAAATCCGTCACGGAAAGAAATTCTTGCTTCCTAGGAATTAAGCGCTCCAATTTTTTGGAGAGATGTGATGACTCCAATATTTTGGATGTTGAGCTTCCGGCTCTAAGTCGTGTATCTCGATTCTTTCCTTGGCCCCGGCTGCTGTGCTGCCCCCTCAGTCGGGACGCCCATGGGTGGAAGTGGTGGTGGGATTCCGAGACTTCTGGAGATGATAATCGCGTCGGCCATTGCTATGCTGGAGACGGCTTGGATTACCGTCGCTGGGGGTGGTCTGTTCCTCTTGCTCTCGTCTATCATCTGGCTGA
>Ga0209157_1002180_pt1 | contig 15798 bp, 11 predicted proteins | sample GraSoiAngelo_135_FD_185892 | JGI IMG/M metagenome (GOLD analysis project Ga0209157, IMG submission 185892) | Grasslands soil microbial communities from the Angelo Coastal Reserve, California, USA - 14_0929_05_40cm (SPAdes) (version 2) | ecosystem: Environmental > Terrestrial > Soil > Grasslands ...
TTGCTCATGATTGGACGCGCTCTTCTACGAGCAATTCCCATTTGCTCATGATTGGACGCGTTCTTCCATGAGCAAATCCCACTTGCTCATGATTGGACGCGTTCTTCCATGAGCAAATCCCATTTGCTCATGATTGGACGCGCTCTTCTACGAGCAAATCCCGTTTGCTCATGATTGGGCGCGCCCTCCTACGAGCAAATCCCATTTGCTCGCAATTGAACGCGCCCTCCTTCGATTAAGTCCCGTTTGCTTGTGATTGGACGCGCCCCCTTCAAGCAAATCCCATTTGTTTGCAATTGAACACGTCGCCGTCAATTCCAACGGAAGTAGCAGACCGCAGGCAGATCACCGGGCTGGTGTTCAGAATCCTAATCCGAAGTGCAGCCCAAACGTGACGGGATTAGTCGCGATGCCGTTGGTTGGGCGGTTAAAACGGACCGGCACCACTCCTTCGACAAAGAACGCCTTGAAGTAGCTGCCCTCGATCGGCCAACTGTGGTTCACCAGAGGCGTGAAACCCCATTGCGGAGAATTGACGTCGAACGCGGCGCGTATTCCTGCGCCGAAGCTGTGCCCGACGGCCCACACAAGCCCCGGATGCACGGTGAAGTTTACCTGACGCGGAGTATCTTGCACTCCGGGAACCATTTCCAGGTCGAAGGCCATCCGCCCTTTTCCTTTGAAAGTGACTCCAAGCGGAAAGCCGATGGAAAAGTTATCCGATATGTTAGTCGTTGTGCCTCCGGCATGTGTGACCAATGGCAGCACAAACCCAATGTGACCACCTAAGGTGGTTTGAGCTTCTGCAGCCGGAACATTAGCAAGCAGCAACGCTACCGCGGCAACCCCCAGCACGGTCAAAGTAGTAATCTCGGTACGGAGTTTTTGGACTATCAACGTTATTTCTCCTTTCAGCATTCACATGTTGTCGCTGCGTAGTATAGCTTGTCCCTTTGTGTACAGGGAGTAGGCATTTAGTGGTTGTCCCTTTGCGTACAGGGAGTAGGCCCTTCGACGTAGCCCAAAAAGAGTAGTGAATGCGAGGTATTTAGGTTTGATGCTGAATTTTCTATATTTCGTTGATCCACTTGGGCCTGTTTGGAATTGCTACCAGTTTCTGTGGCGGCAAAAACTAGTTAGCCCTCTAGCAGGGTGCTGAGAAAGGCCCTAACGACGAACGTATGCGCCGTAGGCGCGGTCTATGACCGCGCGGATTTCGTTTTAGGAAAGGTGCGCGGTCATAGACCGCGCCTACAGTTGCTCCGATCGACTTTTTCAGCAGCCTGCTAGTTCTATTCAGACGCGAGTGGGACTTTTTGATCGCTTATAAGGAAGGGTGGCGTTGCCGGCAAGAGTCCCAAACGGGCTCGTCCGTGCGCAGAATGGCGCAAGGGTGGGCGCTTTCGATTCTTGTCCGTGGTGAGCTCCAGAGTCGCTCGATGCTTCGCGCCTCGACACCTTTATCGGGTCCCTTCCCCGCGAGAGAGAATCCAAAATGAGAATACGCGTGCTGCTCGGAGCATGGTTTGTGTGCATAGGACTGTCCTTGCTGTTGTTTCTTCTGAAGACGGTGGGAGAGGAGTCCTCAGGCTCGAAGGCAGATCATAGCGATGAACAGCTCGCAGCAAATTTCTCTCCCGAAGCCGCTGCTGTTTTTCATAAGCGCTGCGGCGCCTGCCATACTTACGGAAAAGGAGTGAAGGTAGGTCCCGATCTGAAGGGTGTGACCGAGAGGCGGAAACGGAACTGGCTGCGCAAGTTCGTTTACGCGTCCTCCGCAATGATCAAATCCGGAGATCCCACTGCAACTGCTCTCTTCGCTGAGTTCAAGCAGCAGCGGATGCCGGACTGGACAGATCTTTCGGACAAGCAAATCGACGGCATTCTCGACTACATCTCGATTGGCGGGCCGGACATAAAACCGATCGATGAGTACGATGCAGTTACAGCAACGCCCACAGACATCGAAACAGGCCGGCGATTATTCAATGGCGAAACACGGCTGAAATACGGCGCTCCTGCGTGCGCGACCTGCCATGCCGTTCGCGACGACATGCGGGGCGGCAGCCTCGGCCCGGATCTGACAGGCGTCTACTTCCGTTACCAGGACAAAGCGCTTACCGCGTTCCTAAGACAACGATGTTCAGAGTGGAAAACCGGCGCATTCACCAGCGAGTACCTCACCCCAAAAGAGTCGTTTGCTGTGAAAGCATTCTTGCGCAACATCGCCTTGCAGAACCGGGCTTCGGTTCCTTCTGCTGAAGCAGGCGGGAGCAGACGGTAGCCTATGAGAATCGACTTTCTTTACGGGGTTTTTCCTTACGTCGCTGTGGGACTTCTCGCGGCGGGGACCATCATTCGCTGCCTCTTGTTGAGAAACCAGAGTGCAACTGTATCTGCGGAGATTTCACAGGCTTGGCTTGTTTTCGGAACCGGCCGCTTGTGGCAGATCAGCGTCCTGTTGCTGATTTGCGGTCACCTGATTGTGGTCACCACGCCGCAAATCATCCTTCTATGGAACGTCAATCGCCTTCGGCTGTACGTGTTGGAAGCGGCCGCTTTTGGGGTTGGTTTATCAGCGTTGGCGGGCTGGCTGGCGCTGATGTGGCGAAATCTTAAACGGCGCACTAGTCCGTCGCTCGCGGAACTCTTAGACACGGTGTTGCTTGCGTTGGCGTTCATCGGGATTGTTTCGGGCATGTTGTGCGGACTGCTTTATCGGTGGGGGTCTTCCTGGGGAGCAATGATCTTGACTCCCTACTTTGTCTCACTCTTGAACGGAAGGCCGGCCGTTAGCTTCGTTCTCCAGATGCCTTTTTTGGTGCAGCTGCATGTCTTCACGTTGTTCGCGGCCGTAGCCGTCATTCCGGCCACGCGGTTGGGCGCGGCGATAGCGGGCGCCGTGCGAGCCACCATGACTTGGGCCTGCAAGCCGCTGTCGGTTTCACGCTGCGCGATCGCGGCGTGGGTCCGTAAGCACAGCCTGGCGTCCCTGTTCTGGCCGGAGGAAGACTGATCCATGAGGATGCGGCTTATAGCGCTTGCGTTTGTGGGTTTGGGAATCGCGGGTGGGGCGGCGGCATTGGAACTATCGCGCGTCGGCATCAACCAGGGCTATTCGCCGAAACAGCCGATTGACTTTCCTCATCAGGTCCACGCGGGAGACAACAAGATCGCGTGTCTCTACTGCCATTATGCGGCGCGCACCAGCCGTCACGCCGGGATTCCGCCGGCCAGTGTATGCATGGGCTGCCATAACATCCTGGAAAAGCAAACGGCCGAAATCGAAAAGCTGAAGGAATCAGTGCAGCAAGAGCGGCCGATTCGTTGGGTCCAGGTGCACAAACTTCCCGACTTTGTCTATTTCAATCACAGCCAGCACGTTCTTTCCGGTGTGCAATGCCAGAATTGTCACGGACCAATCGAGAGCATGGACCGGGTGCGGCAGGTTGCGCCGCTGACGATGGGCTGGTGTCTCGATTGCCACCGGGAGCACGCCAAATTGCCGACCCGCAATTTCCAGCGCGCCATGCTGAGCATTTCTCAAAAGCCGCCGCCCGCAGCCGGACTGGACTGCGCGAACTGTCACTACTGAAGTAGGACGCTGCTAGATCTCGTGTCGACCCTTGGAGGAATGCCATGAAACAGCGCTGTCGTTCGGAGCAAGAGGAGAAGCTTGTCCAGATTGGCGAACCAGCCACTTCGACTTACTGGAAGAGCCTCGAAGAGCGGCGCAATGGTCCGCACTTTACCGCAGAATTCCCCGGAGGACTTCCTCAGCTCAATGGAGCGGGAGCGGGTGAACCTACCCGCCGCGGCTTCCTGGGGATGATGGGTTTCAGTTTAGCTGCGGTGGGTCTGTCGGGATGCCGCGGACCTGTTCAGAACGCCATTCCACTTTTGGTGGGATCGGACGACATCACTCCCGGTGTTGCCAACTACTATGCGACTACATGCCGGGGTTGCGCCTCTTCGTGCAGCTTGGTGGTCAAGCAACGGGATGGAAGGCCCATTAAAATCGAGGGTAATGCGGAGTCGACTCTTTTCGGCAATGGAACCTGCGCCACCGGCCAGGCAACTGTGCTTTCTCTTTACGATGACGCGCGTTTCCGCGGTCCTGTCTGGCGCGGCCAGCCTGCGAAATGGGATGAACTGGATCAACGAGTCCTTGATTCTTTGGTCGAAGCCCGGGCTGGGCACCGCAAAGTGGCCCTGCTCTCCTCAACTATCAATAGTCCTTCAACGCTAAGGATCATCGCTCAGTTCAGTCAGCAGCATCCCAATTTCACCCATGTCATGTACGACCCGGCATCCTACAGTGGGATTCGTGCGGCGAATGCCAGTTCATTTGGACGGGCCGTTATTCCCCATTACGCATTCGACAAAGCGCGCGTGATTGTCGGTTTGGAAGCAGACTTTCTGGGGACGTGGCTCTCACCGGTGGAATTTGCCCGTCAATACGCGGCGGCGCGAAGACCAGAAGGGAGTCCCTCCCTCCACGTTCAATTCGAATCAGGTCTTTCGGTGACTGGAAGTAACGCCGATGTGCGGATACCTATTGCTCCCTCCGAGCTTGGGGCGATTGCGGTAGCGTTGCTGCGGCGGGTCGCCCGTAAGGCGGGTGTGACTGGTGTATCGGAAGGCAAGGAATTCTTCTCCGATGCCCAGAAGCTGGATGCAGTTGCAGATGAGCTTTGGAAGCATCGCGGAGAATCGCTGGTGGTGAGTGGCGTCAATGATGTATCGATACAAACCGTAGTCAACGCCCTCAACTGGTTTCTCGGAAACATCGGGAAGACAGTCGACTTGACCCAACCATCACTCCAGCGCACCGGGGACGACAGCGCAATGGCCGAACTGGTCGAGGCGATGAACCGCGGCGAAATCCACACTCTCATTGTGTACGGCGTGAACCCGGCTTACGATTATTCGGACTCACAGCACTTTCTCGAGGGTCTGGACAAAGTGTCCCTTTCGGTCTCGCTCTCGGACCGGCCGGACGAAACCAGCTCGCGTGTGCATGCGATTTGTCCCGACCATCACTTCCTGGAGGCCTGGGGCGACGCAGAACCGGTGGCGTCTGTTTTCAGTCTGGCGCAACCGTTGATCGCGCCGCTGTTTGAGACGCGGGCGGCGCAAGAAACTCTGCTGCGCTGGGCAGGCGACCCGGAACCCAACTACTACACCTACATTCGGGAGTTCTGGCGCAAGAACCTGTATCCGGTGCAAAAGACATTCGATAGTTTTGACGCGTTTTGGGACCGATCCCTGCAGGATGGTGTTGCGGTCATCCCATCTGGAACCGTCGCTCATTTACCTCGTCTCCAGGGCGATTGGACGGAGGCCGCGCAGACCATCCTGCAAGGAGAGGAACAAGCCGCTCGCAATGACGATCGTTACGAGCTCCATTTCTACGAAAGTGTGGCGCTGCGTGACGGACGTCATGCGAATAATCCCTGGCTGCAGGAGCTTCCAGATCCCATCAGCAAAGTCACCTGGGGGAACTACGCCGCTGTCGCCCCGGCTCTCGCGAACAGACTCGGCCTGAGCGAGGGCGAGGTCGTGCGGCTGAAAACTGCGAGAGGGCAAATCGAGCTGCCTGTCTTTATTCAGCCAGGCCAGCATGCTCGCACCATTTCCATTGCCGTCGGCTATGGCCGGACGCTGGTTGGCAAAGCTGGACGGAATGTCGGCGTCAACGTGTTTCCATTGACCTCGATGGCGGCGGGACTGCGGACCTATTCCATTCGAGACGTCGCTCTGGAAAAGACAGGCAAGACGGATCTGCTTGCCGGCACTCAATCCCATTTCTCCATGGAAGGCCGGCCCATCGTTCTTGAAACCACGCTCAAAGAGCTGAAGCAAGGTGGTGAGACCGGCGAAAACAAAAAAGCATTGCCCACACTGTGGGCGGAACAGCTTCATGGAGAACACTCCTGGGGCATGTCGATCGACATGAACGCATGCACCGGCTGCTCCGCATGTGTGGTCGCCTGCCAGGCGGAGAACAATGTGCCGGTAGTCGGCAAAGATCAGGTGCAGCGCCAACGCGTCATGCACTGGATACGCATTGACCAGTACTACAGCGGTCCGGAAGACAATCCGGTGAGCGTTCACCAACCCATGATGTGCCAGCACTGCCAGAACGCGCCCTGCGAAACCGTGTGCCCAGTGTTGGCGACCACGACCAGTTCTGAAGGATTGAACCAGCAGGTGTACAACCGGTGCATCGGCACGCGCTACTGCGCCAACAACTGCCCATACAAGGTGCGGCGTTTCAATTGGTACAACTACACGGACAATCCAGATTTTGATTTCAACATGGCCAGCCCGTTGGGGAGGATGGTGCTGAATCCCGATGTGGTGGTGCGCTCGCGCGGCGTGATGGAGAAGTGCAGCCTGTGCGTGCAGCGGATCCAACTTGCCAAGAACCTGGCGCTTCAGGGCAAGCGTGAAGTAGCGGAAGCCGATATTCAAACGGCCTGCCAACAAGCTTGTCCGACTCAAGCCATCGTCTTCGGCGATCTCAAAGACCCCAATAGCCGAGTTTCGAAGCTACGACAGGACCCGCGTCACTATGAAGTGCTGGAGGACCTTGGCGTGCGCCCTAACGTTGGGTACTTGAAGAAGGTCCGTAACCCGATGTCCAACGTGTAAAGGAGGTCCATGAGCGCTGTCAGAGCCATACACGGCCCGGTAAAGATAGTCCCAAGCGAAAGCCAGGTGCTACCGGAAACTCGATTGGTTGAGGGCCGGCCTACTCTTCATGAGATCACAAGTGGCATTGCTCACCCGCTTGAATCACGTCCGGGAAAAGCCTGGTGGATTTGCCTGGCTCTTGCTGTGGCAGCGTTACTCAATCTTGGAGGAATGGTTGCCTACCTGGTGGGCAAGGGCGTTGGAATATGGGGACTCAACAACAGCGTCGGCTGGGCTTTTGACATCACGAATTTTGTATTCTGGGTCGGTATTGGACACGCTGGCACTCTGATCTCCGCCATCCTGCTGTTGTTCCGCCAGCAATGGAGAACTTCCATCAACCGCTCCGCAGAAGCGATGACCATTTTTGCCGTCATGTGCGCCGGCATGTTTCCGGCCATCCACATGGGCCGGCCTTGGGATGCGTTCTTTATCTTCCCGTATCCGAATCAACGTGGTCCGCTGTGGATTAACTTCCGTTCGCCTTTAGTGTGGGATGTGTTCGCCATCAGCACTTATCTGACGATTTCTCTGGTCTTCTGGTATTTGGGAATGATTCCGGACTTAGCCACTATGCGCGACCGGACGAAGGACCCGGTCAAAAAGTTCATCTTCCGAATTCTCAGCCTGGGCTGGAACGGATCGCATCGCACCTGGAGCCGCTATGAGGTTGTCAGCTTGATTCTGGCCGGATTGGCCACGCCTTTGGTTCTCTCTGTACATTCCGTCGTCAGCATGGACTTCGCGACTTCAGTGATTCCTGGTTGGCACACCACGATTTTTCCTCCGTACTTTGTGGCGGGGGCCATTTATTCCGGTTTCGGTATGGTATTGATGCTGCTGATTCTCACGCGGCAGACCATGCACCTCCAACGCTATATCACCCTAGTGCACCTGGACAAAATGGCTAAGGTCACGCTGCTGACCGGTATGATCGTGAGCTACGCCTACATGACGGAGTTTTTCAATGCCTGGTACGGTGGCAACCTATACGAACGCTATCACTTCATCAATCGTGCAACCGGGCCTTACGCGTGGTGCTTCTATTTCATGGTTCTTTGCAACGTGGTAACACCGCAGATCCTGTGGTTCAAGAAAGCCCGCACTAACGTCGCGCTCCTCTTCATTGTTTCCATTCTCGTGAACATCGGAATGTGGTTTGAGCGCTTCGTGATCATCGTTGTCTCGCTTCACCGCACCTTCCTGCCGTCCGCATGGGGCATGTTCTATCCCACCAAGTACGACGTCGGGATCCTGATAGGCAGCTTTGGGCTGTTCTTCACCTGCTTCCTGATTTTTATCCGCGTGCTGCCGATGATTGCCATGTGGGAAATCAAAGGCGTCGTCGCTCACAGCGAGCACGAGAGGGCGCTCGGTAGCGATGCGGCTGCGAGGGCGGTGGCCGGTGACTAATACGGGAAATACGTTTGTGGTCGCGACCTTCTCGGATCCTGAGGCTTTACTGCGGGGGGTTAAGGCTCTGCGTGCAGAGGATTTTCGTGTGTGGGACGTTTACGCGCCCTATCCAATTCACGGCTTGGACGACGCTATGGGCGTCCGGCGTAGCCGTCTGCCGTGGATAACATTCCTAGCCGGCCTTGGAGCAATGACTGGCGCGTTGGCTCTCCAGTTCTACACCAACATTTGGGACTGGTCTTTGAATGTCGGCGGCAAGCCGGACAACTCCACGCTGGCATTTGTTCCCGTCACCTTTGAGCTCACTGTGTTGATCGGAGGCCTGTCCACAGTAGCCACCTTCCTTTTCAGAACGCGATTGTTTCCGGGCAAAACCGAAAGGCTGGCTGCTGAAGGCATCACTGACGACAAGTTCGCGCTCGTGCTGAGGAAACGCACCGCCGATGTAGCGCGGGCCATGAAGATACTGGAGGTCAGCGGTGCTGAGACCATCGAGCAGAAAGCGATGGAGTTATGAAGCAACTGATTTTCGCAGGCGCCCTGCTTTTCCCCGTTATGGCCTTGGTGGGCTGCACTTCCAGCTTTCAGCAACGGGCTTACGAATACATGCCGGATATGGTGCGCGACCCCGCATACAAGGCGTTTGCTCCAAATACGGTCACCCGCGATGGTCTCACTCTGCAAAGGCCCGTGGCCGGAGCCATTCCACGAGGCTACACTCCATTTCACTATGGTCGTGGAGAAGACGAAGCCGCACGCGCAGGAAGAGACTTACATAATCCCTTCCGTCCTACGGTCCAAACGCTCGAAGAAGGCAAAGCGCTGTTTCAGATCTACTGCATGTTGTGTCATGGCGAACAAGGTCACGGCGATGGTCCTATTGCGGGCAAGATTCCTCCGCCGCCCTCTTACCTTTCCGGCCGCGTCCTCGACTTTCCCCAGGGACGGATCTTTCATGTGGTAACCGTGGGAGCCAGCAAGATGCCCTCCTATGCAGCCCAACTTAGCCCCGACGAGCGCTGGAAGATTGTGACCTATGTGCACACGTCTCTGCAGGGACTTGGAGATCAACGACCGGTTGCAATGGGAGGGAAGCAGTGACCGGCGAGTCGAACTTCCACACTTCATCTCGCAGCCGTCTTGTGGCCTTCTGCCTGGTTGCCTTGGCGGCAGTGACAGCCACGTACGGTTGGGTGGCCGCGCCGGAACGCACCTGGCCGAACCTTCTTCTGGACGGCTTCTACATGGCCTCTCTTGGGGTTTCAGCGTTGTTCTTTCTCGCGGTGCAGCGTGTCGCAGGCGCCCGTTGGTCCGCCAGTCTGCGAAGGGTCCCTGAAGCTTTCCTGCCGGTCATACCTGTAGCGGCAGTCTTGTTGATGCTGCTGTTTTTCGGGCGGCACATCCTATTTCCGTGGACGCGGCCCGGCATATTTGCGGATGCGCCGGCAATTGCCGGAAAAATGCGCTATCTCAATCCTCCGTGGGTTTTCGGGCGCATGGCGGTTACGTTGGCCGTGTGGATATTCTTCGCATGGCTATTCCGGCGGACATCGCTTGCACAGGACCGTGATCCAAACCAGAGCCTGACCATCCATCATCGCCTTTCCCGCTATTCTGTTTTTTTCATACCTGTATTCGCGCTCACCTTCACGCTGGGTACTTTTGATTGGCTGCTCTCGCTTGATTTGCAATGGTCCAGCTCCATGTTCGCCTTCTACGTATTCTCCGGAACATTTCTGCAGGGAATCGCCGCGGTGACCCTGGCGGTTGTGTTTCTGAAGACGCGCGGGGTCCTGGCAAGCGCAGTCAGCAGGGGCCAACTACACGATCTGGGAAAGATGCTGTTCGCATTCAGTATGTTCTGGGCCTACATCTGGACGTGCCAGTATCTGCTCGTCTGGTACAGCAACATACCGGAAGAGGTTACGCACTATCTGAAACGTACCAGTGGACCGTGGCTTTACCTGTTTGCGCTGAACCTGGTCTTGAACTGGGTTATTCCTTTTGCCGCGCTGCTCTCGATCCGCGCCAAGTGCACGCCGGGAGTCCTCAAAGTCGTCTGCGTAACGGTGTTGTCAGGTCATTGGCTCGATTTGTATTTACTGATCATGCCGGCCGTGTGGGATACGCCGAGAATAGGTTTGTTCGAAGCCGTAATCGCCGCCGGTTATGCCGCACTGGTTTACATAGTATTCACGCGGGAGCTCAATAAGGCTCCGCTTGTGCCACTGCATGACCCGGTGCTCGCTTATGACGCAGCGCGACATGTTTTTCTTGCCGGTATCCATAAGTCGTAGTTCGAGAGTAAGATCATGATAAACGGAAACGTACTGAAACTTCTCACATTGATAATGACGCCTGTGGTAGCTGCCACAATCGTCTACTTGCAGCCGGACGAAAGCGGGCGCAAAGACATTCCTAACCGGCTCCCTGAAGCCGCGCCCTACGTTCTTGCGGAAGCCCAGGTCTTGGCTCCTCCCTACAATGAGCATTGGGAGCAGGAAAACAGTCCGGGACAATGCCAGACCTGCCATCGCAAAATCTTTGATGAATGGAACGGCTCGATGATGTCCAACGCGTGGCGGGACCCGGCGTGGCGCGCGGCTTTTCTGCTCCTGGCACGTGCAACCTCGGCCCACGGTGAATGCGATACTCCGGAACCGCCCGACAGCACACGCAAAGCCATGCATAACCCCTTCGCGAACAAAAGTGAGTGCAGTTCCACATTCGATCTGGGCACGCACAAGTACACGCTCTCCCGTCCCGGTTCGCTGCTGGACTTCTTCTGTTCCAGATGCCACATGCCCACGGATTACATCGACAATGTTCCACTTCGGAACGTCAAATTCGATCCCCGCACCGGCCTGGAAACGGCGACGGGTGACATGAATTTCAACCCCACATCCGACAACGGTACCGGCATCGCGTTTGCTACTCTTGATTCGCAGTTTCGCAACACGGAATCGGGAAAGAGCGGGATCATCTGCGCTTTCTGCCATACCTACGCCGAGACTCGTGATACCCCATTCCATAATTACCCCAGCTCCACCAGCCCGTATAAGCCCGCAACGGAATCGAAGCTTCGGTCGGATTTGCTACCTCCTGGAGAGCAGGACACGTTTAAAGTGCCGGACCCCGCACGGCAAAATCTTGGTTACAGCATCGGGGCTGGGTCCTTTCGCCTTTCCCCCCACGCGATCGTGGCCTCTGAAAGGTTTGGGCCCTTGGCTGCGACTGTCCCGCCTACACCCGCTGACACATACACCAGCCAGATCTTCGGTAAGACGATCGCGTTCGGGCGCATGGATCCTGCAAAACACAAGGGCTACCACCAGACCATGTTTTTGCACGCGGAAATGTGCGCGGCTTGCCACGATGTGACCAACGCGCTGCCGATCAAGAATTCAATCGGAAAATGGGTCGGCGGCTTCCCTATCGAGCGCACTTATACGGAGTGGGCCAACAGTGCATACGCTGACCGTCCCGGCAACGCAAGCTTCGATCCTCGATTTAAGCGCGATTGCCAGAGCTGCCACATGCAGCAGGACTACGGCCAGCCCGGTACGGCGCAAACGCTGTATAAGGACGGCAAGCCATTGCCGCCCCCGGTGGATCGCGTGGCCGATGAGGGCGGATCACTACATCCGTTCTTTACTCATCACTTCGTCGGCGGCAATGCCTATATACCTAAGCTGATCGGCAAAGATATTGATTCCGGCGGAAACGTTTCTCCGTACCCTGAGCTTTCCGCTTTCAGTTTCTCTTCCGCCGACCCGAAGAGCATGTACTCCAGGGGATTCTGGACAAATCTGGAGCGCCGCGGGGCGTACTCTCAACATGCGCGTCTGGCCTGGGACCGCCTGCGCCATGTCCTCAGCATGGATGTGCGGGGGCCGGCCAGCACTGAAGCAGGTGTAAAGGTTCCGGTTGAGATCACGGTGGCCAACACCGGCAGCGGGCACAACTTCCCGACCGGATTTCCCGAAGGCCGCACCGCCTGGCTTGCGCTCCACGCATACGATCTGGCCACGGGCAAGGAACTGCCTATCTACGACAACGTCTGGCACCGCACCTCTGTGGGAGTGGGCAATCTGACCACCGAAGAAATGGTTGATCCCAACTTTCCCGGTTGCAACTGGAGGATACCGGCCGGATCTGCCGATCCGTATTCGGTGCAATTCAAGGCAGTCGCGACCCTGGGCGATGGCTGCCCCACGTTGGATCTGCCCTATGCCACGCCGCTGAATATGGTCACCGACAAAAGAGGCCTGCCCCTCGATAAAGATGGCCGCGTCATTGATCCATCAAATCCCGGGTTGCCCGTATTCAAGGACGCGAATAACAATGGCGATCTTTTTGACGATTCCTTTCTCACCGACACGCGCATCAAGCCACGAGGCCGCCCTGAGAACCAGCAGAAGATCGATCGCTACTCGGTCCTGCCTCCGCCCGGCACGGCAGGCCCGATCGCAGTGAGTGCGGCGGTTTATTACCAGTCCTTTGAGGCCATCGTTGCGCTGAAGTTTCTTGGGAACATGGCCGACGTCAACAATAACTTCATTCTTGAGCCATGCGTGCTCGGCGGCCTTTGCGACCGGCGCAGGCCCACGAGCGAACCGCCTGTAGTCGAGGGCGCCCCGCCGGTTCCCATAGTGGTGCGCAACTTTGTGATTCCGGTTCAGGGCGCCTTGACGGATACGACGCGGCCGCAGATGGGCACTTATCCGCAGCCGGGCGCCGGTTCGGTCTCTCAAGACGTGGTACCGAAAGTGTTTTTATCCGAGCCCATCCGCCAGATCGCCAATGGCAGCTTCACTTTGACCGATTCTCATGGCGTTCGAGTTCCAGGCGAGGTTGGACAGATTGGCGATGGTGCGTGGGGGTTCTTCCCCAGCCAGGTGCTGCTAAAAGCAGGCGAGCGCTACACCGCAAGGCTCAAATCCGGGGTCTGCGACTGGTCGGGCAACTGTACGACGAATGATCTGGCCTGGAGCTTCAATGTGACCAAGGACCCGGCGAAAGCCAGCGGCGACACGACGATCCCGATGGGTTTCTGCCGGGTTTTCAGCACTCCCGGTATGATGCGTACCGGAAAGACCGCATTGGATCGATCCGGGATGTGCGGTGTGCAGGGACATTGACGGGAAGTCGTACTGCGACCGCATTTCGTCTTTAAGACGGTTAACCTTTTCATAAAAGCGTCACCAGCCACGGCTGCAAGTGCCGGAGTTGGCGCGCTCCACCCTCCCCTGGTTCAGTTATCCCCAAACTCCTAAGGATCTCCACAGTTCGAGCCGATAAGATCTCGGGGCAGGCCGTACGCCCGAATGGATCAGTTCGTTGACGAGCCGGACTATTGGGCCACATCTCTGGCCGGTTAGTGCGGTTGTCCGCACCGGGGGCTCGGCCCAAAATTTGCTTACGTTACTGCGCGTCCGGCCCACGAAATAAAAAAGATGGGACTGAAATGGCGGTAGCTTGCCTTAAAGCAGCTTACGCCCGCCGTAAGTAGTGGAATTTAAAAGGAGATTTTTTCAAATGAGGATGACCAGCATATTTATCACGGCCTTGCTGCTGACACTGCGTGTCAGTGCTTTGGCTCAGGATAAAACGGCGGACAGTCGTGAATTTGACTCATCGTCCGCCGGGCTGTTGGGGCCAGACGATCAGATCACGATTCGGGTCGTGGGCGAGGACGAAATCTCGGATAAGCCCCTGCGAATTAGCTCCACCGGCTACATCACTCTTCCACTGGCGGGCAAGATTCATGCGGCAGGTTTGACCGTGGAGCAACTTGAATCGGAAATTACCGAGCGGATGAAGACCTATATAAATGACCCGGCGGTTTCCGTCACGCGAATGGAAATGAGAAGCCAGCCCGTATCCGTCATCGGAGCTGTGATGACTCCAGGCGTGCACCAGTTACAAGGACGGAAAACGCTGATCGAAATGCTGTCGATGGCCGGCGGGCTGAAGGAAGAGGCCGGCTACAGCGCCACCATTACCAGGCGCCTGGAATGGGGACGAGTTCCACTGCCCAGCGTGGCCGACGATCCGACCGGGCAATTCAGCATCGCGGAGATTCCATTGCCGGACCTTATTGAAGGAAAGAATCCGGCCTTGAACATCTCCGTTATGCCCAACGACGTCATCAGTATTGCAAAAGCACAAATGGTTTATGTGATCGGCGACGTGGGTAAAGCCGGCGCCATTGTGTTGGAACGCCGCCGGCAGGTGACGGTCTTACAAGCGATGTCGCTGGCTTCGGGCCTGACCAAAACCGCGAAAGCCAAAGAGGCGAAGATCCTGCGGCTGGATCCTGCTTCGGCAAAACGGACCGAGGTTCCCATCGATTTGGCGGCGCTGCTGGCCGGCAAAATCGAAGATGTGACGATGCAGCCCGAAGACATCTTATATGTACCGAGCGGCACCGACCACAAACTAGGCACCCGCGTGCTGGAATCTGTAATCAGCGTCGGCACCGGTGTGGCCATTCTCTCGGCGAGGCCATAACCTTCAATGCGAAATCACGACGAGACTTCCGATCTTCCCGTGCCTTTCACGCCGCCTCAAGGCGGCCCGGTTCCGACGCCTGTTCAGGCGACATTTATGGCGGATTCGCAAGATGACCCGTCACGCGATGGCGTGGTCGCCTACTGGCGAATGGTCACGCGCCACAAATGGCTTGTGGTGCTCGTGGCCTTTGTAGGAGCCATGGTGGGACTCCTGGTCACACTGCCTCAGACTCCCGTGTACGAGTCTCAAACTTCGCTGGAAGTGCAAGGACTGAACGAGAATTTCCTGAATCTGCAGAACCTGAACCCGACCTCCGCACCGGGCGGATACGTTGATCCGGATTACGAGATCAAGACGCAGGTCAAAGTGCTTCAAAGCCGGTCTCTGGTCGAGCGCGCAATTGAGCGTCTTCGCCGGGACACAAGCCGGCAGTACGGTGGTTCCCAGGACAAATCGGCAGCCTTCCGCAAGCTGCTGCACATGGCGCCTAAACCGGCGATCGATCGAGACAATGCCATCCGTGCCGCTGCGGGTGGGATCAAAGTCAAAGCTTCCGAAAACACCCGGATCATCGAAATTGCGGACGACTCGACGGATCCGCAATTGGCCGCGGACTTCGCCAATACGCTTGTCGATGAATTCATAGAGAAAAATCTGGACGACCGCTGGAAGACAACCGAACGGACGGGTGAGTGGCTGACAAAACAGCTCGATGATCTCAAGATCAAGCTCGAGCGGTCGGAAGACATCTTGCAGTCTTATGCATCAGCGACGGGCTTGCAGTTTACGCGCAGCGCTAAAACGAAAGGCGGCGAGCAGGAGAATGTGGCTGAAGCCAGCGTAAGGCTCTTGCAGGAAGAATTGATGAAAGCGCGAGCCGATCGCATGGTAGCTCAATCCAAATTCGAGCTGCTGTCCTCGAGCCCGCCGGAAGCCTTGCCGCAAGTACTCGACGATCCGTCGCTTCGCGAGTACGAAGACAAGATTGTCGATCTGAAGCGACAACGCGCGGAACTAACCCCGGCGCTGACGCCGGCAAATCCCAAGATGCTGAAGCTCGAGGCTCAGATTGCAGAGTTGGAATCCGCACTGGAAGGCGCGCGGCAAAAGGTCGTCACCCGGTTGCGCAACGATTATATGGCGGCGGAATCCCATGAGAAGCTGCTC
>Ga0209157_1002182_pt1 | contig 15793 bp, 11 predicted proteins | sample GraSoiAngelo_135_FD_185892 | JGI IMG/M metagenome (GOLD analysis project Ga0209157, IMG submission 185892) | Grasslands soil microbial communities from the Angelo Coastal Reserve, California, USA - 14_0929_05_40cm (SPAdes) (version 2) | ecosystem: Environmental > Terrestrial > Soil > Grasslands ...
CCCCAAGGGGGACCACTCGCCCGGACTTGATCATCCCGCTCGACGGCGTATTCCGGGTGGCGGCGTAGATGTCCCGCCAGTCCGACCTCGTCACCGTTGCGCGATCACGCTCTTGGAAGAGCGCTCTCTACACCTTCCGACGTCAGCGCCTCGCGCTCCTGCCGACCCTTCCCGCTCGATAGTCCGACCAGGCCTCGTACACCTTTCGGAACTCAGCGTGCTTATGCCGGTCCGCACGTTATCAGTCGTGGCCGTCTTCTTGAACTCGGCCTTGACCTGCGGCCAGGCCTCCGTGCTCCAGCGCTCGTGCAGCATCGCGCGTAGGACGCGGTTGAGGCGGAGCCAGGGATGCCAGAGGCCACTCCATACCCTGCACACATCTTCCATTCCTGACGCGCCGGTCACTGATCGGGCGGTTGTGCGCCTTGGCACGGGCGGTTATGATCGACGGACGTCACCGAGCACTCCCAGCCGATAGGAGACTGCCATGCGCGAGAAGAAACGCAGGAGGAAGACCGCGCGAAAACGCGCCGCCTTCAAGAAGAAGCAGAAGAAGCGCCGCATTCGCGCCGCCGGCTGAAACCATACGGCTCTCCTTCTGCGGCACCTGCTTTCCTCAACGCCTCCCGCGCCGCGCCCTGGACCGCGTGCCACGGTGTCCGCTCCCACACTGACGCGGTCGCGCTGGTGATCGAGTGCTCCATCCTGCTCGTGTAGAAGGTCGCCCGCCAGCCCTTCTCGTCGTAGCGGGTGAGCTGGAGATCGTAGCCCCGGCGCGCCATGCCGCGCTCGACGTCGCCGATACCGCGCCAGGAGTCCAGCCACGAGCGGAGGGCCCCGAGCACGGGCAGGTCGGCTTCGACCCGGGTCGCTTCCAACGTGACGAGGAGCGGGCGGCCGAGGCGATCGGTCAGGGTTGGCGGGCCCGGCCGCTCACTGTGCTCGTACAGTTGCTCGCGCTGCCCGTGAATTCACGGCGGTGACGGCCACGAAATAGAGCTTGCCCACGGTCAGCCCGGTCAGCCTGACTTCGAGACGTTGGTCAGGAGGTAGGGGCACCTTGGGGGCGGTTAGTGGTTGGAGCCACCCACGAGACGTCCAGGACTCCGCTGGCCGCGCACCCTGCAAGAATGAGCGCAGTCGTCACCGCGGTGGTGATGAAACGGCGCCGGAGCCGGCCGAAGCGGTCAGTCACGGGCGAGGGCTCGCGTGTGCGACTCACAGGTCCTTCTTCGCCTTCTCCCGCTGCTCCTTCTGTCGCTTCTCTGCGAGCTCCATGAACTCGCGCAACGCAATCATCGCCAGACCTTTGCCGAAAGTCGAACTGGACTTCGTGACGAACATGAGCGTCTGGGCGCCCACCCAACGCAGCGTCTCCCGTTGCTCGCTCACGTTGGTCGGCGGCCCGTAGCGGTCTGTCATCGCTTGACTGATCCTGCCGAAGTCCTCTGACTTGAACGAAAGTGTGACGTTCATCATGCGGCGTTGCATGGGTTCTCCGACCAGTCTGAAGAACACGAGGACCGGCACATGGCCAATCATCGACGACACCGAACACGAGACGTCGTCGTGCTGGTCATCGCCTGCGACCGAAAGGCATCGCGCCGTGGGCAACCTCTCACGGATCTGCGCCTCGCTCGCGCCGAAGGGAATGTCGCGGAACCCGGTCGGCTCCTCGGCGGCTCTCGCCGACGCGACCATGAGCAGGGCGAACAGGTTGGCGATCATGAAGGCCATGCTGACCAGCCGCATGCGGCACCTCGGTGGAGGACGGCTGCCGGAAGTCTAGCCGAAGGCCAGGACGCGCACCAGACGGCGCCGCGCCCTCACCGCAAGCGGCCACGATCGCTCCGGACGCCAGCGCAACGGTGGTGGTTGGTGACGGCCTATTAAGCCTTTCACCGGAGCTTTCCCTCAAAACGCTCCAGTTTCCTCAGCTATGACATCGTGCCCCGTTTGTACAGGGTCTTGGTCAGGACCCGGCTCAAGACAAAGCTGACGATCGTGATGATCAGCGCCCCGACTAGCGCCGGGAGGAATCCAGCAATACGGAACCCAACACCCATGCCCTGCGCGATCCAACTGGTGAGGAGCAGCATGAACGCGTTGATCACAAAGGTGAACAGGCCCAGGGTAATGATTTCGAGCGGTAGGGACAGAAGAACAATTATTGGACGGATCACCACATTTACGACCCCGAAGATCAACGCAACGATCAGTAACGTGGCCCAGTCGTGCTTGGTCGGGTGAGGACCGGCGGCACCGAGATGGATACCGGGGACGAGCCATGCGGTGACGAGCAGAGCCACCGCGTTGATGATCAGTCTCAGCAGGACGAACACAGAGTCTCCTCGCTGTTCGTCATGACAGATACCTCATCTCAACCTCAGCCTGCTCCAGCCAGAACCGCATGTCCATCTCGCGGTACATCGTCGTCGCGGTCGCGAAGTGTTCCTGGGCCTCCTCGCGCTTGCCCCTGCGCCGGGAGAGGTTCCCGAGGCCGAGGCATGATGCATCTGAGCGAAGCCTATCTCCTCGACGACCCGAGCAATTGATACTGTGTTTGTCCCATGGACTCGGTGGACGCCAGCGCCGGGCGCAACAACGAGATGCCCTCGGCGGCGAGCTGCTTCCTTCCGCGGTCACCGGCCCAGCTGTTCCCGGGCCGCCGCGACCACGCGATCCGGCTGGAACCCGAACTTCCGCTGCAGCTCCTTCAGCGGCGCGGAGGCGCCGAACGTGTGCATGCCGATGACACGTCCGGACGTCCCGACGTAGCGCTCCCATCCCAGCGTCGAAGCCTGCTCCACCGCGACGCGGGCCGTCACACTGCGCGGCAGCACGCCCTCTCGATAGGCCTGAGTCTGATGCTCGAAGATGTCCCAGGACGGCATCGAGACCACGCGCGAGCGGATCCCGTCGGCCAGGAGCTGCTCGTGAGCCTCCACGGCGAGACTCACCTCGCTGCCGGAGGCGATGACAATGACCTCGGGCTCGCCGCCTGGCGCATCGCCGAGGACGTAGGCGCCACGGGCCAGGCCGCTGGCCGACGCATATTTCTTGCGATCCAACGTCGGCAGCGGCTGTCTCGACAGCACGATGGCCGCCGGCGCATGGCGGAGCTGCATGACATAGCGGTAGGCCTCGACGACCTCGTTGGCGTCACCCGGCCGCAGCGTGACCAGCCCCGGAATGGCACGCAGCGACGCGAGATGCTCCACGGGCTGATGGGTCGGCCCATCCTCTCCGTCTCCCATCGCGTCGTGCGTGAAGACAAAGATCGTGGGCAGCTCCATCACGGCCGACAGCCGGATGGCAGGCCGCGCATAGTCGCTGAAGATGAAGAACGTCGCGCCGAATGCCCGAAGCTTCGACAGGGCGAGTCCGTTCACGGTCGCCGCCATCGCGTGTTCGCGAATGCCGAAATGCAGGTTCTTCCCGCTGGGACTCTCGGCTTCGAAGTCTCCCGCTCCCTCGTACGTCAGCGTGGTCCGGTTCGAGGGCCCGAGATCCGCCGAGCCACCGAGGAACCACGGGATGTTCTGGGCCAGCACGTTGAGCACCCTGCCCGAGGCATCGCGCCCGGCGATGCCCTTCGGATCGGCGGGAAAGGCGGGAAGATTGGCGTCCCACTTGGCCGGCAGCTCGCGCCCCTGCATGAGGTGGATCTCGTTCGCGAGCTCCGGATACCGCGCCCGATAGGCGTCGTACAGCTCCGTCCATCGACGGCGGGTTGCGGCGCCGCGCGCGCCCACGCCGGCGGCGAAGTGCTCGTAGACGCCGGGCGGGACGAGGAACCTGGCGTCTTCGGGCCATCCGTAAGAGCGCTTCGTGAGTCGAACCTCCTCGTCGCCGAGCGGCTCACCGTGGGCTTCCGCCGTGTCCTGCTTGTGCGGCGATCCATAACCGATGTGGCTGTCCAGAATGATGAAGGTGGGGCGGGCCTTCGTCTGCCGGAAGACTTCGAGGGCGTGCACGATCCGATCGATGTCGTTCGCGTCACCGACGCGCAGCACGTGCCATCCGTAACCCAAGAATCGCGCGGCCACGTCCTCGGTGAACGCCAGTCGCGTGCTTCCCTCGATGGTGATGTGATTGTTGTCGTAGATCCAGCACAGGTTGTCGAGGCCCAGATGGCCCGCCAGCGACGCCGCTTCGGACGCGACGCCCTCCATCAGGCAACCGTCCCCGCACACCGCATAGAGGTCGTAGTCGAAGATGTCGAAGCCCGGACGGTTGTATCGACTCGCGAGCCACTTCTGTGCGATGGCCATGCCCACGCTCGTCGCGACTCCCTGCCCGAGCGGGCCGCTGGTCGTCTCGACGCCCGACACCCAGTGATATTCGGGATGACCCGGCGCCTTGCTGTCGAGCTGGCGGAAGCGCCTGATGTCGTCGAGCGTGACCGACGGCTGCCCGAGCTTCTCGTAGTCCGCGCTTACCGCCCGGGTTCCCGTGAGGTGGAGCACGGACCACAGCAGCATCGAGGCGTGGCCGTTCGACAGCACGAACCGATCGCGATTGGGCCAGATGGCATCCTGGGGATCGAATCGCATCACGCGGTTCCAGAGCGTGTAGACCAGCGGCGCGAGCGCCATCGGCGTACCAGGGTGTCCAGATTTGGCCTGCTGGACCGCGTCGATCGAGAGCGTGCGTATCGTGTTGATGCACAGCTGATCGAGCTGCGCATCCGTGGCTACGTGCGTCGTACTCATGCTACGGCTCCTTGGAGTCCAGCATTGTCGGAGTCTGCCAGCCGCCGGCGGGCACCACAGCCTTGTCAACTTCCTTCGGTCCCCAGGTGCCGGGCTCGTATTCATAGACCGGCGTCTTCGCCTTGAGCACCGGATCGACGATTCGCCACGCCTCTTCGACGTGGTCCTCGCGTGCGAACAGGGTGGCGTCTCCGGCCATCGCGTCACCGAGCAGTCGCTCGTACGCGTCCATCTCGTCGGCGCGGGGATGCTGCGTTCCCATCATCTCGGCCATCGCACTGACCGTCTCCTGCCCTGGAGCGATGACGTTCGCGCCTACGGCGAACGTGATGTCAGGGCTGATGCGCAGCCGACAGTAGTTCGGCTGGAGGTCGAAACCCTCATACATTGTCGGCGGCTGCCGAAGTCTGACGACGATCTCCGTGCTGGTCACGGCCAGTGACTTTCCGGCCCGAATGTAAAAGGGGACCCCTCGCCAGCGCCAGGAATCGATCTCCAGCTGCAGCGCCGCGAACGTTTCGATCTGGGAGTCCGGCGCCACTCCTTGCTGCTGGCGATAGCCGCGGAACTGCCCTCGGATCAGGTTCTCCTCGGTGAGCGCCGGGATGGCCTTCAGGACTTTGACCTTCTCGTCCCGGATCGACTCGCTGTCAGCCCTGACCGGAGGCTCCATGGTCAGGTTGGTCATGACCTGGATCAGGTGATTCTGGATCACGTCGCGAATGGCGCCGGTCTGGTCGTAGAAGGCGCCGCGCCCCTCGACGCCGAAGCTCTCCGCCATCGTGATCTGCACGCTTTCGACGTGGTGACGGTTCCAGATCGGCTCGAGGAACGCGTTCGCGAAGCGGAAGAAGAGCATGTTGTGGACCGGACGCTTGCCGAGATAGTGGTCGATGCGGAAGATCGACGTCTCGTCGAAGACACGGAGCAGGGTCCGGTTGAGCTCGCGTGCCGATGCGAGGTCCGTTCCGAACGGCTTCTCGATGATCACGCGGGCGCCCCGCGCGCAGTCCGCCCGGGCCAGCTGGTCGACGACCAGTCCGAACAGCCCGGGCGGAATGGCGAGATAGTGGGCTGGCCGCTGCGCGGAAGCGAGCTCCCGGCGGATGGCCTGAAACGTCGCCGGGTCGTTGTAGTCGCCATCCACGTAGCGCAGCAACCCACACAGCTTGTCGAAGGCGACGGGGTCGAGCCCTCCGTGCTTCTCCAGGCTGTCCTTCGCCCGGTCCTCGAGCTGTTCGAGAGTCCAGGCGGACTTCGCGACGCCGATGACCGGTACGTGCAGGTGGCCGCGCTTCACCATCGCCTGCAGCGCCGGAAAGATCTTCTTGTAGGCGAGATCGCCGGTGGCGCCGAAGAAGACGAGGGCGTCAGCCTGGGCCGGCATCTCCAACCCTACTTCCTGGCGCAGCGTGAATCGGCCCGCACGTGATCCGACGCATGGGCTGACGTCCTTTCCTTGGTCACGCCGTGGCCGTGGTGGCATCCTTCGCTCGCGACGCGGCGCGCAGGAGCGCGGACAGCTCGTACGCGAGCAGATCGCCGATGCGGTCGACCGTCAGATCCGCCGGCGGATTGCTGGCGAGCTCCCGCGGATCGTGTGCGTAGTGTCCTTGCTGTGGAAAGACCGTGGTGACTCGCCGGTCCCACACCCGCTTCACAGCTGTCAGGATGCGCAGCTTGTCGTCGACCAAGATATAGTGGTCGGCAGGATAACGCTGCTCGACGTCATCCAGCTCGCGCTCTTTGTGGATATAGATGAGGACGTTGCCGTCCACGGCTTCCTGAAGCCCCGCGCGCTCGATCTTCCGGGGTTGAAACACCGCGTCGCCGTCCGAGAGGATGACGGTCGGCCCCCAGCCTCGAAAACGCTCGAGCACGTCGAGCGAGTTCGGGTACAGACGGTTCGCGAACGGGTAGTTCACCATGAACGAAGACACCGTCAGCACGTGCGGATCACGCGGATACTCCACGCGATACCGTTGCAGCGCGCCCAGATAGTCGGCGTAGCCCAGCTCGCTCCGCAGCTCTTCGAAGATGGCCCAGTACCGTTCCTGTCGCTCGTGCCCGACCTCGCGCTCGAGATGCCGTTTGAGGTCGGACGCGATGTGATCGTTGTCGAGGAGGGTGTTGTCCACGTCGAACAGGAAGACGACCGGATGGCGCGCGGTCATGAGTGGGCGTCCCCCAAACGACCCCGCGACGTGTCGAACAGGTCCACGAGCTCCTTGTAGCGTCGCGCGATCTCCGCTACGGTGGCGTCCCGCGTCGTCTTCTTGGCCCGCCAGGCGACGAGCGGATCCCAGAACACCGTTCGCCCGACGGCAAAGCCGATGAATCCGCGGACTCCGGCGGCCGTCGCCAGCCAGTCGTGCACGTGCTGGGCGTTCTCGCCCCGGCCCAGGATGATGCAGCCCACGTTGTCGCGACCGCCGCGGCGCGCGGCGGCGACGATCCGCTCGCAATCGTCGCGCCGGTCGAGTCCCTCGACCTTCCAGATGTCGGGCTCGACCTGCGCATCCTGAAGCTGCTGGATGGCCTCCGCCATTAGCCCGGGTCGCAACTTCACGTCGTAGGCGTTCCTGCCGCCGCCGAGTCCCTCGAGCTGGCCCTTTTCGGCGGGCACCAGCATCTCGAACATGAAGCGGCTCCGGCTCTTGTCGTGCAGATACCGGGACAGTCGCTGCAGGCGGGCCGCTTGCCGCCGGTTCAGGGTCGGGTCGCCTTGCGGGTTGTACCGCACGAGCACCTTGCAGAACGTCGGGCTGAAGCGCTCGATGTGGTCCGCGAACCACTCGCCGTACTCGAAGTCGAACTCGTCCTGCCCGCTCTTCTCGGCCGGACACGCCGTGGCATGGCCGCGTGCCGTCGCCTCGTGGAGGATGGACGCGCCGAACTGCTCGTCCACGAGAATCGCCGCCTTGTCCTCAGGCACGCCGGCGTCGAGCGCGGCCGTGAAGCCGTCGTAGATCACCCGTTTCGCGGCCGCGATCTCAGCGGTCTGTTCGGCGGACAGCTTCCCCTCCCACCCGAACATCCGCGTCTGGAACGAGCCGCGGTGATCGAACGGCAGCACGTACAGAGGTCGGTCGAAGCCGAGCGACATCATGGACTCGCCCTCATCTTCCGGAGGCGCCGGATCAGATTGTTTGTCGAGCTGTCGTGCCGGAGCTCGGGCTCCGGCTGGCTCTCGAGCTCCGGCACGATGCGCTGAGCCAACACCTTGCCGAGCTCGACGCCCCACTGGTCGAACGAGTCGATCTGCCAGATCGTGCCCTGCGTGAAGACGCTGTGCTCGTAGAGGGCGACGAGCTTGCCGAGCGCCTCGGGCGTGAGGCGCTCGGCCAGGATCGTGTTCGACGGACGGTTCCCCTCGAAGACCCGATGGGGCACGAGCCAGTCGGGGGTGCCCTCGGCCTTGACCTGCTTGGGCGTCTTACCGAAGGCCAGCGCCTCGCTCTGGGCCACGACGTTGGCCAGCAGAATTTCGTGGTGCTGACCCAGAGGATTAAGTGGCTTTGCGAAGGCGATGAAGTGGCACGGAACGAGCCGGGTCCCTTGATGGATCAGCTGATAGAACGAGTGCTGGCCGTTGGTTCCGGGCTCGCCCCAGTAGACGGGGCTGGTGTCGCAGGCGACCGCTCTGCCGTCGAGCGTCACCTCCTTGCCGTTGCTCTCCATCGTCAATTGCTGCAGATACGCCGGGAAGCGCTTCAAGTACTGCTCGTACGGCAGGACCGCCACCGTCTGGGCGCCGAAGAAGTCGCTATACCAGACGGCCAGCAGCCCCAGGAGCACCGGCAGGTTGCGCTCGAATGGCGCGGTGCGGAAGTGCTCGTCCATCTGGTGGAATCCGTCCAGCATGGCGCGAAAGTTCTCCGGGCCGATTGCGAGCATCGTCGACAGGCCAATGGCCGAGTCCATCGAGTAGCGGCCACCGACCCAGTCCCAGAAGCCAAACATGTTCGCGGTGTCGATGCCGAACTTGCCGACCTCCGTCGCGTTCGTCGAGACGGCGACGAAGTGCTTCGCGACGGCTTTGACATCGCCGCCGAACGCGTCGAGGAGCCACCGGCGCGCGCTCTGCGCGTTCGTCATCGTCTCGAGGGTCGTGAAGGTCTTCGACGCGACGATGAACAGCGTCTCTGCCGGGTCGAGATCACGGGCCGCTTCCACAAAGTCGGTGCCATCGACGTTCGACACGAAACGGAAGTTCATGGCGCGGTCGCTGTAGTGCTTCAGCGCCTCGTATGCCATTACCGGCCCGAGGTCCGAGCCTCCGATGCCGATATTGACGACGTTGCGGAGGCGGCGGCCCGTGTACCCCGTCCACAGGCCGCTCCGGACGCGGTTCGCGAAATCGGTCATCGCGTCGAGCACGGCGTGGACTTCGTCCACCACGTTCTGGCCGTCGACGACGATCGATGTCCCGCGCGGCGCGCGCAGCGCGACGTGCAGCACCGCACGCCCTTCGGTCACGTTGATCTTCTCCCCCCGAAACATCGCGTCGATCCGCCCGCGCAGGTCGGCTTCCTCCGCCAGCCGCAGCAGGAGCCCGAGGGTCTCGTCGGTGATGCGATTCTTCGAGTAATCGAGGAACAGGCCCGCCGCCTCCACCGTCATGCGCTCGCCGCGCGTCGGATCGTCCGCGAAGAGCTGGCGCAACTGCAGCGGCCTGACCGTCCTATGGTGGGCGGTGAGGGTCTTCCAGGCCGGCGGCATCTCGGCTCGCTTGCGCGACGGCACGTCAGCTCGCCTTCGCGAGGACATCGCGCTTGCCGATGATGGCCGCCATGAGCTCATTCCACGACTTGACGAACGACCTGGCGCCCTCGTCCTGGAGCCGAGCCGCGAGGAGGTCGACGTCGACACCGGCGGCGGCGAAACCGCCGTCGATGAAGATCACCGCATCTCTCGGCGCTCAGTGCGTCGCATGAGTTACCGCTGCCAGAGAATCTCGCGGGCTTCGAGGGGGACCGCGGCCGCGGGGTGGTACGGGAGGAGGCGTGGCGTATAGTCGTCGGTTGCTCGGACGTCGGGAATGCTCACCTCGTACTCGTAGCCATTGCCCGGGCCGTCGAGCTTTCGGCCCCGCGCCATGGCATGGCGTTCCGGCTCTCCGGCATTCGCCGCCTCGGCGTAGAGCTCCACGCGGACGGCCTCGGGGTCGAGGCGGCCGAGGTAGACCTCGACGCCGACACGGTGGTGGGTGCCGAGCGTCGTCGCGTGGACCGCGCCGAAGCGGGCGTCGGCCCAGTACTCGCCGAGATGGCGCATCCAGGCTACGAGCTGCGCTCCCAGCGCCGCCTTGTGTGCGGACCGTGCCAGGTAGCTCGCGGCCGCCGGAACGTAAAACGTGTCCGTGTACTCCCGCACCACGCGATTCGTTGAGAACCGTGGGGTGAGACGAGCCATGCTGGCGCGCATCTTCGCGATCCAGGCCTGCGGGATTCCGCGGCTGTCTCGTGTGTAAAAGGCGGGAACCACTTCACGCTCGAGCAGCGCGTAGAGCGCCTCGGCCTCGGCCGCGTCCCAGCCGGGATCGTCCCCGTGCTCATGGCCGTCGCCCAGCGCCCAGCCGACCTCCGGGTCGTACGCCTCGGCCCACCAGCCGTCGAGCTCAGAGAGATTCAGGCCGCCGTTGGCAAGCACTTTCATGCCGCTCGTCCCGCTGGCCTCCCAGGGTCGCCGAGGCGTGTTCACCCACACATCGACGCCCCGAACCAGGTACTCGGCCAGGAGCAAGTCGTAATCCTCGATGAAGATCACCCGCTTGCCCGCTTCGGAGTGACGAATGAACTGGATCCATGTCCGAATCAGCTCTTGCCCGAGGCGATCGGCGGGATGCGCCTTACCCGCCATGATGAGCTGCACCGGGTGTTCTGCGTTCGTCAGGATGCGAAGCAACCGAGCGGAATCGTGAAGCAGCAGGTTGGGCCGCTTGTAGGGAGCGAACCGCCTGGCGAATCCGAGCGTGAGCATGGCTGGGTCCAGCTCCGCGCCCATCCCCGATGCCTCCGGCGCCGGCACGCCCATGAACGTGACCTGCTGCGCGATGCGCTGTCGCGCATGATCGACGAGGGTCTTGCGCGCACTGTTACGCATCGCCCACAGCTCCGCATCGGACGCCCGGGCGACGTCGCGCTCGATCATCGTGAGCTCCTCGCGCCAGCGCTCCGCTCCGCACGTCTTCGTCCACAGCGCGTCGGCAGCCGCGGACTCCCATGATGGCGTGTGCACGCCGTTAGTGACGTGTCCGACAGGAACGTCGACTTCGGGCCATCGAGAAAAGAGCGACTGGAAGATGCGCCGGCTCACGTGGCCGTGCAGCCGGCTCACGCCGTTGACCGCGCCGCTGCCGCGGATCGCGAGATGCGCCATGTTGAATGGTTCATCGGGGTCGTCGGGATTTTCCCGACCGAGTGCCAGCAGGTCGCGCAACGAGAGCCCGAGCTGGTCCTCGGCATAGCGCCGCATGAAGCGCTCGATGAGGGCCGGCGAGAAGCGATCGAAGCCTGCCGGAACCGGGGTATGCGTGGTGAAGACGTTGCCGGCCCGCGTGACGGCCAGCGCGACTTCGAACGGATGCCGTGTGTCCTCCATGAAGCTTCGAGCGCGCTCGAGCACGGCAAAGGCCGCGTGTCCTTCGTTGAGATGACAGACCTCGGGCTCGAGCCCGAGCGCGCGCAGCAATCGCCAGCCGGCGATCCCCAGCACGAGCTCTTGCTGCAGCCGCAGCTCGGGCCCGCCTCCGTACAGCTCACTGGTAATCCCGCGGACGGCAGGCGGATTCGCCGGGTCGTTGCTGTCGAGGAGATAGAGAGGAACGCGTCCCACCTGGACACTCCAGGCGCGGAGCCAGACCTTACGGCCCGGCAGCACGATCGGCAGCCTTAGAACGTCGCCGCTCCGAGTGCGCACGGGCGTGATCGGGAGCTGGTCCGGGTCGTTGTAGGGGTAGAGCGCTTCCTGGCTGCCGTCGGCGGCGATCACCTGACGGAAGTATCCCTGCTGGTACAGGACGCCGACGCCGATCACCGGCACCCCGAGATCGCTGGCCGCCTTGAGCTGGTCTCCGGCGACATTGCCGAGACCGCCGGAGTAGATCGGCAGGGCCTCGCTCAGCGCGAATTCCATGCTGAAGTAGACGACCCGCTTGAGAGGCGACAGCGGCTGCGTCTGCTGAAACCAGGCCGGCGACGTCAAATATTCATGCCGTCGCTCAATCAGATCCTTGACCCGCTGTCGGTAGTCTGGTCGCGCCAGGAGCTCCTGCACCCTTACCGGAGACACCGTCTGGAGCACGGCCCATGGATTGTGAGTCAAGGCCCAGAGCTCCGGGTCGAGCTCGGCCCAGAGCTCATCCGTGCTCCGGTTCCATGTCGAGCGCATGTTCAGGGCGAGCTCGGTGAGCGCTTCGATCCCGACGTTTCGCGTCTCGCTCATCACCAGAGCCCTCCACGGGCTCGAGCTGCGGCGACCGTTGATCGGCGAGCGCGGGCCCCGAACATGAGCGTACCTCCGGCCGGAACTGCCTCGCCCTCTGACCATAAGATGACGGTGGGCGGCATGCAGTTGCTCCTCCTCCTCACTTCGTCGTGGCCTCGCCCTGACCCGACCACTGCGCATCCGTCAGCGCCCAGCCGCCGCCGAGCGCCCGGTAGAGCTGTGCGTAGGCGAGCAGGCGGTTCTGCCGAATCTGGGCGAGTGTGTTCTGGGCGGGGTAGAGCTGCTGCTGGGCCTCGAGCACCTCGAAATAGTTGGCCAGGCCCTGCCGATAGCGATCCATCGCATGCTCGACGGCCTCCCCGAGCGCCTTCACCGCCATGTCCTGCGCCGTCTCGGCCGCGCTCAGCCTGGCCAGCCTGGTGAGCACATCCGAGACCTCGCGCAGTGCGAGGAGAATGGTTTGCTCGAACTGCAGCCGTGCTTGCTCCCACTGCGCGACGGTCGCGCGATAGGTTCCCAACGTGCGGCCGGCGTTGAGAAGCGGCCCGCTCACGAGGCCGGCGACCGCCCAGATCGTCGCGCCTCCGCTCGTGAGCATGGAGATCTCGGGACTGGCCGTGCCGAGAAGGGCGGTCAGGCTGAGTTTTGGGAAGAACTCGGCCTTGGCGACGCCGATCCGCGCGTTGGCGCCCACGAGCGCCTGCTCGGCCTGGCGAAGATCGGGACGGCGCTCGAGCAAGGTCGACGGCAGTCCGGCCGGCACCGAGGGCACGACGACCTGCTCGTACATCGGCTTGCCACGCGCAATCGGGCCGGGCGCCTTGCCCAGCAGGATGCTGATCTGATTTTCCTTGGCGACGATGTCGCTCTCGATCTGCGGAATATTGGCCTGCGCATCGCCGAGCGCACCAAGGGCGCGTGACGTCTCGAGCTTCGACGCCACGCCGACGTTGAGGCGATCCAGGAACAGATCGTACGTGCGCTGATAGGCCGCCGCGCTGTCCCGCGCGATCTGCAGGCGCACGTCGAGGGCGAGCAGCTCGAAGTAAGCCTGGGCCAGGTCGCTGATCAGCGTCAGCCAGACAGCCCGTCGCGCGTCCTCGGTGGCCAGCAGTGTGGCGCGGGCGGACTCGTTCAAGCGACGGATGCGACCCCAGATGTCGAGCTCCCACGACATGGTCGTCGAGGCGGAATAGAAGTTGCTCGCATTGGGCACCGCGCCGCCGGCCCCCCCCAGGATGCCGGGACCGACCTCGCTCCTGCCGGCGCTGACGCCATAGTCGAGTGACGGGAAGTAGTCCGAGCGCGCCACACCGACATTCGCGCGCGCCTCCTGCACCCGCGCAGCGGCGATGGCCACGTCGTAGTTGTTGCGCAGCGCCTCCTGGATCAGCGCCGGCAAAATCGGATCCTGGAACACCTCCCACCACGGCGCATCCGCGAACGACACCGCCTCTGCCGTCGCCTGGCCGCGGAACGTGGGAGGCTCGGCGACGGCGGGACGTTTGTAATCGGGACCGATCGCGCAGCCGGCGAGCAGCGCCGTCGCGACGATCATCCAGGCGGAAGTCCGTAGTCTCACGGGCGCGATCCACCCGCCGGAGGCTCGTCGCCGGCCCCGCCGGAAATCGCCGCCGGAGCGGATACCGGCCGGGCGGTGACGCGCGGCGACGTCCGACGGAAGCGCTCACTGACATAGAAGCTCACCGAGATGAAGAGACTGGCGATGAGCGTGTCGGTCAGCATCCCGCCGATCACGACGGTGCCGAGGACCTGGCGTCCGACCGCGCCGGCACCGGCGGCGGTCCACAGCGGCACGCAGCCCAGGATGAACGCGAACGAAGTCATGAAGAGCGCGCGCCGACGGACACGGACGCCTTCGAGCGCGGCGTCGACGAGCGACATACCTCCCTCGTACGCGACCTTGGCAAACTCGACGATGAGGATCGCGTTCTTCGCCGCGAGACCGATCACCATGAGCATGCCGATCTGCGAAAAGACGTCCAGCTCGAAGCCGCGGAGCCAGAGCGCTCCGAGGGCGCCGAACATGGCGATGGGCGTGGCGAGCAGGACGGCGAACGGCAGCGTCCAGCTCTCGTACAGGGCGGCCATGAGCAAGAACACCACCAACACCGAGAAGCCGATCACCGCGCTCGCCGGCACTCCCTGTGACGCCACCTGCTCCTGGAACGACATCCCCGAGTAGTCGAAGCCCATGTCGCGCGACATGGTTTGCGCGAATACCTCTTCGAGTGCCTGCATCCCCTGCCGGGTGCTGAACCCCGGCGCGAGGAGTCCGTTGATCTGTGCCGCGCGGTACTCGTTGAACCGGGTCGTGAACTCGGGGCCGTTGACCTCTCTCATCCGGACCAGCGTCGACAGCGGCACCGGCTGGCCCGCGGCGTTGCGCACGTAGAACCGGCCGACGTTGTCGGCGTGGGTCCGGAACTCGCCCTCGGCCTGGACGTATACCTGCCACACTCGTCCGTACTGGTTGAAGTAGTTCACGAAGGCTCCTCCGAGGAAAGCCTGGAGGGCCTGGTACACCGAGCTCAGGTTGATGCCTTGCTTCAAAACCTTGTCGCGATCCACGTCGGCGAAGAACTGCGGCACACTCGGCAGCAGGGTCGTGAAGAGCCGCGCGAATTCGGGTCGCTTCCGGGCGGCGGCCAGAAATTTTTCAGTGTTCTCGGCGAGGAACGCGGGATCTTTGCCGGAGCGATCCTCCAGGATGAAGGTCACGCCGCCGGATGTGCCGATACCGGGAATCGCAGGCGGCGAGAACGCGAAGACCTGAGCCTCGGCCACGCCGGCCAGCTTTTGGTTCAGCTGTCGAATGATCACGTTGGCCGTGAGCCCGTGCTTGTGGCGGGCATCCCAGTCGTCCAGCGTGATGAAGTAGAACGAGTTGTAGGTCGTCGTGACCAGGCTCAGCAGGCTGAAGCCCGCCACGCCCGTGTAGTACTTGATGCCCGGCTGGGTCTTGAAGATCGCGTCGAGCTTGTCGTTGACTGCCGCGGTGCGGTCGAGCGAGGCAGCCATAGGAAGCTGGACGTTGGCGAAGATGTAGCCCTGGTCCTCCTCCGGGACGAAACCACCTGGAAGCCGGATTCCGAGGAGGCCCGACACGGCCGCCGCGCCGAGCAGCAGGAGTATCGCGAAGGCGGCCTTGCGGATCAGGAAGCGACTCCCGTTCAGATACCCGCCCATCACCCGCTCGAAGACGCGGTTGAACCCACGGAAGAACAACCCGAGCGGGCCGCGCATCTCGCGCTTCGGCCGCAGGAGCAGCGCCGAGAGCGCCGGACTCAGTGTGAGCGCGTTGAAGGCCGAGATCAGGACGGACACCGCGATGGTGACCGCGAACTGCTGATACATCCGGCCGGTGATGCCCGGGATGAACGCCGTCGGGATGAACACCGCGGCCATGACGAGGGCGATGGCTACGACCGGTCCCGACACCTCGTCCATCGCCTTCAACGCGGCATCGCGCGGGGAGAGCCCCTGCTCGATGTGTTGCTCGACGGCCTCGACGACCACGATGGCGTCGTCCACCACGAGGCCGATGGCCAGCACGAGGCCGAAGAGCGACAGCGTGTTGATCGAGAATCCCAGCAGAGGAAAGACCA
>Ga0209157_1002184_pt1 | contig 15790 bp, 17 predicted proteins | sample GraSoiAngelo_135_FD_185892 | JGI IMG/M metagenome (GOLD analysis project Ga0209157, IMG submission 185892) | Grasslands soil microbial communities from the Angelo Coastal Reserve, California, USA - 14_0929_05_40cm (SPAdes) (version 2) | ecosystem: Environmental > Terrestrial > Soil > Grasslands ...
AAGCTTTGTGAGCTTCAATTGATCGGCATGGATTCAAATGCGATCGGGTTTGGCAATTTGAGCACAAGGGAGGACGCGACCCGCAATTTTTATATCACCGGTTCCGCGACTGGTGGAAAATCAGAGCTGACGTCCGCGGATTGTGTAAGAGTGGTGGCCTACGATTTCGAAAGAAACTGGCTCCGATACGAGGGGTCCGCGATTCCCTCATCAGAGTCGCTGACCCACGCCGCGGTTTACGAATCAGATACAAAGGCTGGTGCGGTTATTCATTGCCACGACCTAAAATTATGGACGGTCCTCCTGGATCAGATTCCGACAAGCTCGAATTCTGTTAAGTCCGGCACCCGCGAGATGGCGCACGAAGTAATGCGCCTCTTCAGGGTTACGGATTTACACAGGAGAAGGATTCTCGTGATGGCCGGGCACGAAGGAGGCATCATCACCTTCGGCAGAAATCTTGAAGACGCATTTACCGTTCTAATGGACGCGCGAATGGAATCATCTACTAGCGTTGACAGCGCCTTCCATCAACGTACTCATGCGCGCGATGAGAGATGAGTTTCCTGAACCGACCCAACTGCAGGCCGTTTCTCGTCGAAGATTTCTTCAGATCAGTTTAGTAGGCGGAGCCACGCTTTTGGCCGGGAAATCCGATGTAATTTTCGGAGCTGACACTTCAAACACATCGAAAATGGCTACCAACACGACTTTTACGTTGGGCGGCGATCTGCCGGTCAACCGGCTCGGTTTTGGCGCAATGCGTGTCACCGGACAAGGCATTTGGGGTTGGCCGCCTGATCGAAAGAACGCGCTCAAAGTTCTCAGACGCGCCGTCGAACTCGGTGTGAACCTGATAGATACTGCTGACGCATACGGGCCTGATACAAGCGAACTGCTCATAGCCGAGGCGCTTTATCCTTATCCAAAAGGGCTTGTCATCGCGACGAAAGGCGGTCTGACCCGGCCCGGACCTGGCCAGTGGGTGCCAAACGGACAACCTGAACATCTCAAGCAAGCCGTCGACGGAAGTCTGAAGCGCCTGCGGTTGGAGCGCATCGATTTATATCAATTGCACACCGTCGATCCCAAAGTTCCCATTGAAGAATCCGTCGGCGCGCTCAAACAAATGCAAGATGCCGGAAAGATTCGGCACGTCGGATTATCCAACGTGGACCCGGACGAAATCGCGCGAGCGCGCAAGATTGTTCCAATCGTGAGCGTGCAGAACCAGTACAACATTGAGGACCGCAAATCGGAAAACGTTTTAGCCCATTGCGAGAACGAGAATGTCGGTTTTCTGCCATGGTTCCCAATTGGAGGAGGAGGCGGTTTGAAACCCGAGAATCCGCTGAATGCGGCGGCAAAGGCGCACAGAGTGAGCGTTGTTCAAGTCGCGCTGGCCTGGCTTCTGGAGCGATCACACGTGATGCTGCCCATCCCCGGGACATCGTCTGTTGCGCATTTGGAAGAAAATGTCGCTGCCGCAAAGCTCAAGTTAACTCCCGAAGAATGGAAAGCGATTGATGCGCTGGCCAGTTGAGGCCTGGGCTGCTGCCTTGCCATGCGGGGAGCAGAAGGTCTTCACCCCCAATAATTCGGCGGAGATAAATCCAGAAGTTAATGCGCACCGCGCCCGCCAACGCGGACAGCCCTTCATGTGTCAGCCTTAAGGAGTCGGGAAGGGAGTGATAGTCGGCAGAGGAGTGATACTCGGTGTCCCGGTAGGAGCGGGAGTAGGGGTAACAAACACGATGTTGCCACCTCCACCTCCGCCGCCTTCATTGGACTCTTTCCGATAGCTGATGAAAAGCGTGGCACCCGTTATGGGCGCGATCGTCACTTGAGCCGGACCCGCGATTATCACTCGATTAACAATTTCCGGAGAATTTTGCGAACTGGCTCCTGTACTTAAACTGGCTCCTGTACTTAAGTCGATTCGGGTCGCGGTGAGAACATTCGCCGTCCCAGTATTCTCGGTGTCACCGGTGAGCTTGACCGAAACGACGCCGCGATCAGTTCCTCCTTCCTGGGAAAAATTCGTGATCTTGAGAAAATGATCGTCAGGAACCGTGATTACCAGAGGCGAACTCGTGCCGGTGATAATCCTGCTCTTGAAAGGATTGGCAAACGCAAGGTTTGCAGCAGCCAGTACAATTAGGGTGATCCCACATCGGACAGCGAGCGTTTTCATGTTTGAAGAGATACACGTGGTACTCGCTTCAGCAAGCTCGAAATGGCGGCCGGGCCATACTCACAATGGTCGCAATCTCCTCGCTGGTAGTTGTTGAGATTAACCGGTCCGCGTGATCATTCCAGCCGCGACCCGGAGCAAATTCGTGCTATAATGAGCGGATGACCAGCTTGACCAACTACATCAGCAGATTCCTGTTCGTCCTCGTTCTCGTCTCTGCGGTCTCAATTGGCAGCATCGCCGGTCAACCCGCCGGACTCCTGATCGTGGACAGAGTGCCGAACTTCGGATGGAACATTGGTGTTCACCTCCAGATCGATGGCAGAGACGTGGCAAACATCGTGCAAGGTCGCCGCTACCACGGTTTTTTGCCCGCGGGACAGCATGTTTTGACCGTGTCGCCGGTGCCAAACACCGATCTTCGCATCCCCACGTCGATAACGGTGAACGTACAGCCGGGGGGGACGTATGTATTTAATGCGATGTGGGATTCGAGGATGGTTTTTCTCCGCCCACCAGGGGTGCTGTTGTCCCCCGGAGAGTTGTGGCAACTTCCCAAGTGGCCTCGCTGACTCGTAAGGTCTTCCGTCAGAAGTACAACCGACGGGGTTTTAATCCGGAAGTTAATGAACGCGGCGATAGCCAAAAACGAGCCCTGAGCGTAGCATGAGGCCATGAGGCCTAGATACACCTCCGTCACCATACTTTTTCTCATTCTTGTTTTTGTTTGCATAGCCTCGGTCGGAACCGCCGCCGCTCAGCCGGGTGGACGTCTTATTGTTTTGAGAGCTCCGAATTTTGGATGGAACTTGGCTCTCAATCTTCAGGTCGATGGCAGAACGGTCGCGAATGTTGTGCAGGGACGTCGCTACGATCATTTTGTGCCAGCGGGACGTCATGTACTGACGGCCTCGGCCGTGCCAAACTACTACTTCTATCAGCCGACATCGACCGTGCTCAACGTGCGGCCCGGGCAGACGTACGTATTCACGGCAATATTGGCAGGACACGGATCGTGTTGTTCTCGTCCCATCAGCCCTGCCTCCGGGACAGGCATACTAGACCGAACACACTGCTCAACTGAAAGCGGTCTAACTGCAGTGAAGCTTCGCAGTCTGCCAAGTCGAACGCACTCGTCGTTGCGATGGTTAGCTGCCAATAAGTTCGTTATTCCTCGGAACTTGACGGCCGCTATTTGATCTTCGCCAGAATTTTTTCCATCTCGTTCCGGCGGAAGGCGCGCAGCGTGTGGCTCTTGACGTTGCCGAGCGAGCCGATCTTAAGCATGAACGCGCTTATCGTCTCATTATCCGGCGCATCGAATATCACCTCAGCGTCGTAAGCGCCCATCGTCCAGAACTCCTCCACGACCTTCATCCCCATTTTTTCCGCCTCCGCCAACGCGGCGTCGCCGCACTTAACGGTGTCTTTGATGTTTCGAATACCCTGGGTCCGTAAACTGAATCAGACCGACATAAGTAGCCATAATGTGTTACTCCTTTCGTGATGTGTGAAAGATTATTGGGAAACTTCCTCCGCGCAAAGGTACAGAAGACTTGTTGCGTACCGCCGTTGCAGATCAAAATAATACGCAGATGTCGCGTCATTAAACTGATCTAGCGATGGAACCTAGCGAAGCTCTTGGCATTGCAGCGCAAATCGCCGTTACGCTGGCGGGTTTTGCCGGTGTCGTGGTCGTTTTTCGACGGGAATCGATTCACGAATGGTTGCCGGTCGACAAACTCCGGCTTCGGCTGCTCCTGACGAATTCAATCCTTCCACTGGTATTGTGCATGATCGGGATCCTGTTGCTGACGATCAGGCCCGTGTCGACAGGCATCTGGAGATGGTGCAGCGGCTTTGCCTTCGTCGTTTCTTTGGTCTTTGCCGTCACTATGATGAAGCTGTTTCGCCGCCTGGATCTGCGGGAGATACAACGTGAGCGCGTCACTCGGTTTGTTTTTTATCTGTTCGGAACCTTGGGCATAGCAGCAAACCTCTTGCAATTATACAACGCTGCCTTACTCGGCGTATTCTGGCCATTCTTTACTGGCATTGTCGTTCAACTTCTCACCGCGATATTCCAATTTGCGCGGATGATTCTCCTGCGCCCCGACTAGATCGACCGTATCGATTCGAACGTGCCGTAGCGGCAAACCCTACTAGGCCGGCTCGATATCGTGAAGCCGGCCGTAATCAACCGTAAGCCGTCCGCCACCGTGCTCGGTGTAGATTTCGACAAACCGATGGCCGAATTGAATATCGCGCCAGCTATAATCCTTCTGCGTTTGAACCGAGGCCGCGATCACCGGGTCGATCCCAACGACGGACACTATAAACAGCGCACGCCTGGCCTTCAGAGATTCAAAGGTCTCGCCGCAAAGCGGGCTCTTGTCGTCGATCGTGTGCCGCAAAGTCAGTGCCGCGGGAAAAACCGTCAGCCGATCGAAATGGAGTTTGAGGACATAAAAGTAGCGGAAATCTCCGCCTTCGAGCAATGGCTCGTCGCGCGAAAACATGATCCGGAACTCCGCCTCCACCATGCTGTGCTGATTTTCGTTGCCAATGCGAACCATCAGCGTCGGCTTCCCATTCAACGGCGCAACGACCATGGAATTGCTGAACACGACGCGCGCAATCGGTCGCGAAAAGCGCACGAAGATTAGGCCGGTCATCACCGCGAGCAAAAATATCCCGGTCATGATTTCAACGGTGCTGACGATGTGGCCATAAAGCGTTTGCGGATACATGTGGCCATACCCGACAGTCGCGAGCGTTTGCACACTAAAAAAGAAGCAATCAAAAAACCAATGCCCACCCGTGCTGCCAGCGATGCTGTCTTGCTGGAGACTGTACAGGGCCGCGAAAACGAGATTTAGCCCGATATACAGACTAGCGACAAACGCTGCGAACTGTGGCCATCTCAACCCAATCAGCCACCGATAGACATCGCGCCACCGCCAGGCGTCTGTGCCGACCTTAACAAACTCGACCTGACCAGCGCGGAGCGAAACTTGATTGTGCCTTCTCCTCACGTTGATCTAATCCGCAGGCACGATCAATCCGTCAACAAATTCAGCGATGGCCCTGAAGATCTGTTGATCAATATCTTCCTGCGTTTGGCCGCTGGCTTGAAGCAGGCGTTTCGGTGCGCGCAAGGAATGGTCGCCGCCTTCAACGAGATGCAAAAAGTTTGGTGCTTTCATCTCTGATCGCACGCGCTCCAACAGATCCAGCGGGCAAAGCGAATCGCGAGTGCCTTGCACAAACAGAATTGGAGTCGTGAGAGCGCGCAAAACTTGGTCGCGGAGTTTTGTGCGATCGCCCATCGCACAGAGCGGATATCCAAGGCAAACTACTCCTTCCACATTTTCTTCGAGTGATAAATGACATCCAACCCGGCCGCCCATGCTCTTGCCGGCCAGGATCGTGATGGCAGGCTCATATCTCTCGCGCGCCTGGCTTAATGCCTTTCGGTGTGCTGCGATTAATTGTGGCAATGAATCGGGGCGTTTTCGGCCATCGCGCATGTAGTTGTAATCGAAGGTTTCGACGGTCCCGATTGCGGACAAACGCTCTTTCCAATTTTGCATCCAGGGATGCGAGGAAGGCGCTCCTGCACCTGGAGCAAACAAAAGCAATGGTGTCATTCCTTGCAGTCGCCTCGTAAGCGGGAAAGCCTACGCTGTACTCAACAGCTCTGAAAGCTTTTCAGAAACCTTACGTGGAAGCCCGGATGACTAGGAGAACAATCTCGGCAAGACGTTGGCAACGAAGTCGACCAAACCGTGGCCAACCATGTTGGCCACCAGATCACGGCGCCACAAATAGAAAACGGTCATGATTGCCCCTGCCGCGAAGGCGATAAGAATGTTAGCCGCGCCGCCTGACCAATGGCCAAGCGAAAAAATGACCAGCGGAATTGTGACCGACCAAAAGCGTCCAACACCAAGCATCTGCAAGCGTTCGATCGCATAACCGCGGTAAAATAATTCTTCTACCACGCCAGCCCGGAAAACAATGAGTGTAATTAACCAGAGCGGCAATTTCTCGAATGCGGCAGAGCCCGGACCATGCCCGTACTCGGTAACGTAAGCCAGTCCCCCAACGATCGCTGCCGATACAACGGCGATGACGAGCCCCCACAAAATCGACTTCCACCAGCGAGCCGTGCCGAGGCCAATAGAGCGCATCGGCAAACGTTCGCCGCGGCGCACAATCACCAGGAGAGCGGCCGCACTCGCCCAGATCAGCGTTTCCTTTAGAATTGCTGATGCAACGGTGATTTCGGGTACAAAAAACACGAACGCATGGCGAATTAGTACCATCGCGAACAACGCTAGGGACAGGCTTACCCAGGTCACGCGGGAAACGTTAGCGGCCATTGACGGCCTGTCGGTCATGAGAAAGGACGACGCTTCAATGCTGTCTCTTTCCATGGCTTTCCATTGAGATGTCGCCCGAGACAGTTTGGATTCAAGAAATCAGAAGATTCTTTTCTTCCGCGTCGAATCCACTTTGCGCAATTACCCGTCGCTCTATTGCACCGTCACAAGCGTGCCGACGGGCAGTTCAGAGAAAAACTTGCGAGCAGCTTCCTCCGGCAACCGAATGCAGCCATGCGATGCTGGGTAATTCGGCACGTACCCCGCGTGCATGCCAAAATCGAGACAGCTCAGTCGCATGAAATACGGCATCTCGACATGGTAGATCGTGGAACGATGGTTTCGTTCCTTATTAGTGATCACAAATTCGCCCCTTTTCGTCGAATAACCTGATCGGCCAGTCGAACATTGCGCGCGATACACCGGCACGCCGTTTTTAACGAGGGCGACCCGCTGTAAACCGAGAGAAATTTCGAGGCGCAACCGATCGGGCGATGGTCCGCCGCCGAGAAGGATTTGTGCGGCGCGCCAGTGACCTGTCTCTGCGGCAACGTCCAACGCGGACATCTTGTTCCGGCTCGTCAGTCGGTTCCGGGTGGCACCTGCATCGAGCAGAGCGCGAAGGTAGTCGTCCTGTCCAAGCCCCGCGGCAAGCATCACGACGGTAAGATTTCTGTCTTCTTCCACGTAGCTGCGAAGCGATTGCGAAGAAAGCAGCGCTAGAAAATCCTTATCACAATGCGACGGCAAAACGGTGTTGGGATCTGCTCCACAAGTGAGGAGTGTGTTGAAAAGAGAGGAGTTGTTTCCCGCGATGGAATACGCAAGAAACGGCACCTTCTTGCCCTCTGGCGTCGGAGGCACTGAATGTTTGCCGAGAACCAACCGGATTTGTTCCTTCTTCCCGGCTTGTAGCGCCGCGATCAGAGCGCGTCGCGTACTGCTTGTCCACTCTGGCATGACGGGCAAGCGCTCCAGCACTGTCTCGATAATCTCCCGGTTTCCACCGTCGAGCGCCATTCCCAGAAGATCGCGCCCGTCGTTGGTCGGCGCTTCCGCATGAAGATTGTCAGTACGTGCGAGGAGCAGTTGGAACATTTCGGCATTGCCGTACATCGCTGCCGCCATCAGCGGCGTAAAACCATTCTTATCGGCAAGATCAACCAACGCACCGGCGTCAAGGAGCCGATGCGCCGTTTTCCAATCCTGTTGCGATGTTGCGATCAGCAACGGCGTGCGTCCTTGCGCATCGCGCCCGTTTGGATCGACATGTTCGATCAAGCACAGGTCGATCAGCGAATCGCGCTGAATGGTGACCGCGCGAACCAGTTCCTCGGGAGAGATGGAGATGCGCGCAGGCGGCTCAGGGCCAACCGCTATAGACCAAAACAATATCAAAAACACGACGCCTGCCGCGAAGACGAACCGCCTCTTGAACGCACGCATAAACACAGTTGGGCCGGTAATTATACGCGATTCGCCAAGAAATGTAGTACTGCGACGATTGAATTGCGAGCGCACCTTTGAGTAAGCAGGAATTGGACGTGTCCAGTTGAACGTTGCATGTTCAGTGCTGTCCAAATTCAAACCGATGCGCTTAGCCATTTTGTCCCTGTGCGTTGCATTCAGTACATCGTTCGCAGCGCAACCCGAGGCCGGCCCAACTTCCAGTGTTCCCCCGGCTGCGGCGGAGGCCGGGAAGGACGTGGTTCACCAACTGAACAATGCTTTTGCCAAAGTCTTCGAAACCGTGGCGCCGAGCGTTGTCATTATCGAGATTTCCAAGAAGAATGAAATCAGCGAAAGCTCGCCCTTGGACGACCTGTTCTTTCAAGGACCGCCCGATGAAAACAATCCGCGGCGAAATCCGGGTGGGGTACGTCCGGTCCAAAGCGAAGGCTCTGGTTTCATCGTGCGGCCCGATGGCTACATCTTCACGAATTTTCACGTAGTGGAAGGCGCGGACAAAATCGACGTGAAGTTGAGAGACGGACGGAATTTTCCAGCAACGGTGGTGGGCACTGACGAGAAAACGGATGTCGCTGTCATTAAGATTGACGCGAAAGATTTGCCGGTCGTCCAGCTTGGTGACAGTAATGCTGTGCGGGTTGGGCAGTTTGCGTTTGCCATCGGCGCGCCATTCAAGCTCGATTATACATTCACCTATGGAGTGATCAGCGGCAAAGGCCGAAGCAAATTGTTTCAGACAGGCGGCTACTCCATCTCGGATTATTTGCAGACTGACGCCTCAATTAATCCGGGAAACAGCGGTGGCCCACTTTGCGACATTGATGGCAAAGTGATTGGGATGAACACGCTGATCAACGGCATGAACCGAGGGCTGGGCTTTGCAATTCCAATCAACATGGCAAAGGAAATCGGCACCGAGCTGGTCGCCGGCCACAAGATCACAAGGCCCTGGCTGGGCATTCGCATCGAGACGCTGGGCGACGACCCGACAATCCGGGATTTGTTTAAGGGCGCCGAAAAAGGAGTGGTGGTTCGTACCATCGAAGCCGATGCGCCTGCTTCCAAAAGTGATTTGCACCCGTTCGATGTGATCACCCAGGTGGATGGAACGCCGATCGAAACAGACTCGCAGCTTCAGCACGAGATTTTGAAAAAGAAGGTCGGCCAAAATGTCCAGCTGACTGTTTGGCGCAAAGGTCAGACCATAAAAGTCCCCATCAAAACCGGTGAATTGCCGAATGAGATTGCGCGAACATCAAATGCGTTGCCGACCCAGCCGCGGCAACCGTCACAGGAAAATGTCGGCAAATTTGGCTTGCAGGTGCAGGAATTGACGAAGGAAGTTGCGGAACGTCTGCATCTCCCCGTCGACAAAGGTGTGATCGTAACGGATGTGGAGGACAACAGCATCGCTGCGGCCCAGGACATCCAGCGCGAAGATGTCATTACGGAAGTGGACGGCAAACCCGTCACGAACGTGCAATCCTTCCGCGAAGCGCTGAACAAAGCCGATCCAAAACGCGGCGTTCTCCTTTACCTCGATCGCAAAGGCAGCAAAACTTTCGCCGTGCTTAAAGCAGGCAGCTAACGCACTGTAGCCATGACGCTGTGGGCCGTTAGATAGGGCGACCGGCCACGGGCCGGTGGCTACAGAAGATTGCAAGTCGCGCAAATCGATTCTGCTCATTGCGGCGAATGCGCGCGGAGATACTCAGATAACGGCTGGTTATCGATGTAGAGCTGATCGAGGGCTGCGTCCCCACGGCGCACGCGAACTGTGACGTAGGCATTCTGATTGTCGCGGCGATTGTTCTCCACATATGCGTGTTCCGCTGCGGCTGCGTTTGCTTCGGCAACCCAGAATTTGTTGAACGGGAAACGCACCTGCTGTTTGCCTCCCCACCACCAGACTGATTCAACCGGAACGGCATCGTCGGTTCCCGCCGCTTCGGTTGTGAGATGGTCAATCTCGGCAAAACCATCTGTGCTTTGCTTGAGCACAGCGTACACGGGCTTATTGCCTGCTTCGAATTTCGCAGGCGCAGCGAATTCCTCCGCAGTGAAACGTAACGCGATGTATCGGCCGCGGATCACATCGACCGGATCAACGGGCGCAGTGCGGAATTTCCAGATGCGACCCTGTTTAAGGGTTTGGTCGCGTTGCCAGACCATCGTGGCCGGCACGGCTAATTGCGCAAGAGCCACCACGCCGAAAATCAGAATCCGTAACATCTTCATGATGCGGTCCGTCGTTTAAACAACAGCAAGTTGGCAACGAGAAATCCCACGCCCACAATGATGAAGCCGACTCCGCGAGCGACAAAGCTGAGGTCATTATCAAAGAAACGGCAGATCGCCAGCGCAGCGATCAGTAGAAGCCCAAAGTTTGCGCGGGCGATGCTATTTGTGCGGATGCCGCGGGCGAGAATGTCGATCCCGAGCAAGAGCGCGTAGCAGTTCATGACCGTGCCAGCTGCGAACGAGCAGCGTGTGCTTCGCCATCTGTCGTTTGGAAATTCGCACAGATGAGTGATGGCCCACGCGATGGCGGTGACGATCGGAAAAAGAGCCGCTGAAAGACTAAACTCAGCGCGTCGACGCAGAAGATCGAAACTCGCCAGACAAACAGCAGCAATTGGAAATAGCAGTTCGACAACCACTGCCAGATTCGCCGCCGAAGTGCGTGGAACCGACGCGACACGGTACGTCATGTGCCAGTTTGATTCAAAGCTGAGCACAATCGTAACGACACCGATCGCAATTCCACCGAGCAATGCGAGCAAATGCAAACGTCCAGCCGGCTGCGGGAAAAATTTGATTCCGCAGAGATAAATCGCTGTCGCCAGTCCCGCATACGCGATTGCGCCGACATTGGCGTCTGCGAAATCTGCAGTGGCGCCAACGCCGAACATTGCCGCGAGCGCCACGGTGATTACGAGTGTGGCCGTTTCCCGGCTGTCACAATCAGACCGAAAACGAATCGCAACATACGGAATCACCAGCGTCAAAAGAAACCAGAAGAGCATCGGGTTTCCTGCCGACGAAGCGGGTCCCCACCGCGCAAACAGCCACAGAACGCAGCCAATTACATACGCAATCACGCCAAGACTGGTGCGTAACAGATAAACGATCACGATGCTCAATAACAACCATGTGCGCATGAAGTCGGCGAAGGTTCCCTGCACTTGATACGTTTGGCTGATCAGCGAAATAGCTGTGGCTACTGCCGCCACATCGAAAATGGCGGCAGCTTCGCGCCACGGCCGCGATTCATTCCTCCGCATCAACGTGAACACGACCAAAGCTTGCGCGATGAGAAGCGGCAGGAACGCGACTCCTGCGCGGGTGGCGCGGCTTAAGTCATCCCAATTGTGCGCGATGAGCAGAATGATTCCCGCGGCAACTAACGCCGACCCGAGCGCTGCCAATATAACGAACGCGAAGTTGACTCGGGGTTGATCATGCTCGTAATAGCCGTCAATTGCTCGAGCGTTTTCAGAGCTGATCACGCCGCTGGCTACTAATTCTGGAAGCTGCGATCGCAGCCAGCGAATTGCCCGCCGATTTCTGACGCCTGCCACGCGCCAGATTCAATCAGAATCGGTGTTGATCTGAAAGCGAATTGTGCGCCTAGCTTTTTCGGCTGCCGACAATCACCAGCACGACTCCGCCGACCAGACAGATTCCGCTGGCGACCGGCGGAAAATTGATTCCGTGACTCTCTTTGTGAGTGATTTCAAGCGGGCCTAATTGGGCGTCTTTCTTTTGTGTGGTCCAACCCAAACCGCCCCAGGCAAAGCCGATCACGCCGACAATGATCAGAACGATGCCGATGATTGCGGCTGGTTTCACGATGCCGAGCTTACAATGGCCGCCGACCTGAGAGCAATTGAATGATCAGCACCACAATTGCAATTACGAGCAGGATATGAATGAACCCGCCCAGCGTGTAGGAGCTGACCAACCCAAGCAGCCAGAGCACCAGCAAGATCACAAATATTGTCCACAACATAGAGGTTTCCTTTCGGTTAAGTCATACCTACCTTCGCGCGAGGCAGTTCTGCTGCGCTTATCGAAGTCAAATTTTTTTGTGACGCTTTGGCGTTGATCGGTTGAACGGCTCTAGAGCCGACGCGCTATGAGAAACTGGCGAGGTTGCCCGCATTGGAAAACGCAAATGCGTTCGAAGACTAGTTTTCGTCAAGGCCTACCGATGATCTCTCGCAGATTCCAACCGCTCGCTTCGAGCTTTTCGCGTGCGGTGTCGTAATCGCTTTGGGTCAACTCGGCGACGACTCGCACCGCGCGATCGCGCAGCTTCGTGCTGGTGGTATGCAGGTCGATCATCAGATTGCCGCGGACTTTGCCGAGCACGACCATGGCGCCGGTGCTGATGATGTTGAGCGCAACCTTCGTGGCGGTTCCAGCTTTCAGGCGTGTCGATCCAGTAAGAATTTCTGGTCCAACCGCGAGACTAATCGCCAAATCGACGTTTTCTTTAGTCGCGGGCGCTGAACGCAGCTGGCTGGCCCCTTGGGCGCCAACCACAGCCGGATTGCACGTGAGCAGCATCGTCCTTGCGCCTACCTGCTTCGCGCGCGCAAGAGCGCCGAGTACAAATGGCGTCCTGCCGCTGGCCGAAATTCCGATTACAACATCGGCATCTCTTATTTGGCGGTCATCCACGGCTAATGCGCCAGCAGCTTCGTCGTCTTCCGCGCCTTCCGCGCTGCGATACATCGCAGACACACCGCCCGCGATTACTCCCTGTACAAGCTCGCGCTGTGCGCCAAAAGTCGGTGGGATTTCGCTCGCATCAAGGACGCCAATGCGTCCGCTGCTCCCAGCGCCGATATAAAACAACCGGCCACCGTTTCGCAGCGATTCAGCTACAATTTCAATCGCTCTCGCCAGCTCGCCAACAGCGGCGCGCAATGCCTCCTGAACGAACTTTTCTTCTTCAACAAAAACTTCGACTAATTCTCGTCCACTCATTTTTTCCAGATTCTCCGAGCGCGGGTTGCGCTGTTCGGTCAGCGCCGCCGCCAGACTGTCGATTTCATTTTGGGACGGATTTGCGTGAAACGTAGGGTGACCGCCGGCTTCTGCCGCCAGCAATGCGGCGCCTAATTCAGGAGCGCGTTCCGCGATTGCCACGCGAGCATCAGGCAGATTCTTTTTGAGCCTACGCCGAAACGCGTGGGTGTAGATTGAGTCACGGTGAAACAGACCGCCAATCAGCGCCACTTTTGGTGCAAGCAGATGCAGAGCGGATGCGACGGCCTCGGTGTATTCGCACAGGACGCGCGCGCCTTCTTCGATGATCTCCATCATGCGCGCATCGCCCTCGGTCGCCGCTTCAAAAACCACCGGCGCCAGCATCGCGATTTCCATTTTGTCCGCCGTCTGCACCCAGCGAACCAGTTCATCCAGATTGTTCAACGAAAGCGCATGCAGGATTTTCGCGGTGAAACGGATCGCGCCGCGATGCAAATCATGTTCCCGCAGGATCAGGCGAAGCGCCTGAATGGAAAGAAAATAACCGCCGCCCGCGTCGCCCAAAATGTGCCCCCAGCCTCCAGCTCTCTCGATTCGATTGCCCCGGCGTCCGGTGACTGATGATCCGCTTCCAGCGTTGACGACGATGCCATCCCCGTGATCGAGGGCCGCTGCGAGCCCCGAGTCGCGATCGCTGCCCGTAACGATTTTGGCGTTTGGCCAAACCTCGAGACAGATTTGCTTGAGCGAGCTGCGATCTTCCTCAGTGCCGCAACCGGCAAGGAAAACTCCCGCGCGATCGATCTGCTTTGGCAGCTCAGCAAGAATCGTGCGCAGACGATCGGATGTGGTGAGCCGGAAATTCGATGGGGGCAGTTTTCCGTGGTCGATAACGCGAAATTCGCAGCTCGGTGCATTCACTCCAGCCACAGTTTCCGCAAGCACCCAGGCGGTTTTCGTGCCGCCGCCCTCGACCCCGAGGATGCGCTCGCCGGGTTTCATCACTTCCTATGCTTACTCGTTTTTGTGGAAAATTGAAAGGTGCATCGGCTTCTCCGAAGGACGATCGCCACGCGTTGAGGACAACACGTTCCACCTTTGCCGACAATTTCGTATGCTCGTATCGTGCAGAATGACAGTGGACGAGAAGCAAGCCGCAAAACGTCACCAGCAGCTGCGAGACGAGATCCGGAAGCACGACCGTCTTTATTACGATGAAGCCGCACCGATAATCGGCGATCGCGAATATGACCGGCTCTACAAGGAACTGGTCGATGTAGAGACTCAATTCCCCGATCTTGTTACGCCGGACTCACCCACTCAGCGCGTGGGCGGCAAACCGTTGCAAGCATTCGAGCAGGTTTCGCACCTTATTCCGATGCTGAGCCTCGATAACACTTACTCGGAAGAGGAAGTTAAGAATTTTTACGCGCGCATCCAGCGACTCTTACCGAATGAAAAAATCCCTGTCGTAATCGAGCCAAAAGTAGACGGCGTCGCGGTTTCGCTCATTTACGAGAACGGCAAGCTCCGCCAAGCCGCGACGCGCGGCGACGGAAACGTGGGCGACAATATCACACAAAATATCCGGACGATTCGCTCGGTGCCGGACCACCTGCGTGGAGCAGCGCCAAAACTTCTGGAAGTGCGCGGTGAAGTTTATATGGACCGGAAAGGCTTCGAAAAACTTAATGACGAACGCAAGAAGCAAGGGTTGCCCTTGTTTGCAAATCCCCGCAACGCCGCGGCCGGTTCACTCAAGCAACTCGATCCAGCCATCGTGGCGAAACGTCCGCTGGGCATCGTGCTTTACGGAACGGGGGCAACTGAAGGAATGGATATCGATCTTCACTCGGAGATTTTCCCTCTGCTCAAGAAGCTGGGCCTGCCGACTACGGAGCGCTGGTGGGTAGCAGCGTCAGTCGAAGAAATTTTGGATGCGATCCACGAGCTGGATGCGATCCGTCACAACTTTGCTTATCAAACCGACGGCGCAGTGGTGAAGGTAAATACGTTTGCGCAGCGCGAGCGACTCGGTTTCACCGCCAAATCGCCGCGCTGGGCAATCGCATACAAATACGCGGCGGAACGGGTCGAGACGCGTTTGAACGACATCATAATTCAGGTTGGGCGCACTGGGATTCTCACGCCAGTAGCGGTGCTGGAGCCCGTGCTTGTAAGCGGAAGCACTGTCGGTCGCGCGACGTTGCACAACGAGGACGAAATTAAACGCAAAGACATCCGAATTGGTGACACGGTAGTGATCGAAAAGGCCGGCGAAGTCATCCCGGCGGTGGTTGAAGTTGTGAAATCGAAGCGTCCGCGCAGCGCGAAGCCGTTCGATTTTTCAGAGCACATTCAGGGCAAATGCCCAGTGTGCGGCGGTCCCATCCGGCGCGACCCGCAATTTGTCGCCTGGCGCTGCGAAAATCTTCAGTGCCCAGCGCAGACAACACGACGCGTGGAATTTTTCGCGGCGCGCGGTGCGCTCGACATTGAAAGTGTAGGCGGAATTGTCGCGGATAACGTGGTTGAGCGTGGCCTCGTGCGCGAGCCACTAGATCTGTTTGAGCTAAAGGTTGAGCAACTCGCCAAATTAAATCTGGGCACCGAGGAAGCGCCTCGCGTCTTCGGCGAGAAAAACGCGACCAAAGCAATCAATGCGATCGAGCGCGCTAGAACTTTGCCGCTTTCGCGCTGGCTTTACGCCTTAGCTATTCCAGACGTGGGAAAAACCACAGCA
>Ga0209157_1002188_pt1 | contig 15784 bp, 16 predicted proteins | sample GraSoiAngelo_135_FD_185892 | JGI IMG/M metagenome (GOLD analysis project Ga0209157, IMG submission 185892) | Grasslands soil microbial communities from the Angelo Coastal Reserve, California, USA - 14_0929_05_40cm (SPAdes) (version 2) | ecosystem: Environmental > Terrestrial > Soil > Grasslands ...
TGACGAACGGCAACGCGAGGGCCAGCGTGAGGACGAGCCGCATCAGTTGCGCCGCGTCCGCGCGTTGAACAGCGCCATGAGCGTGGGGACGAACGGTCGATCGGTGTACAGGTCCACGCTGTCGATCTTCAGGCGCGCGAGGGCCTGCCGGCGCTCCGTACGTCGACGCCGAGCGGTGCTCGCGTACTCGTCGCGCAATCGTCCGTCGGCCGTGTCGACATACGCGATGCGGCCCGTCTCGGCATCCTCGAGCGCGACGACGCCGACATTCGGGAGCTCGAGCTCGCGCGGGTCGTTGAGCGCGAGCGCGATGACGTCGTGCTTCCGGCCGAGCATGCGAACCGCCGGATCGTCGACGAGGCCGACGTCGAGGAAATCGGAGATGAGGAACACCACGCTGCGTTTCTTCGTGATGTTCGTGAGGAAGCGGGCCGCGTCGGTCATCTCGGTGCGCACGCGGCGCGGCGGCGCGAACAGAAGTTCGCGGATCACGTGCAGGAGATGTTCGCGCCCGCGGCGCGAGGGCATCCATTCCTGAAGTCCCTCGGCGAAACGGAGGAGCCCGACGCGGTCGTGACTCCGCATCGCGGCCATCGCGAGCAGCGCCGCGACCTCCGCCGCGAGATCGCGCTTGCTCTGATCGACCGAACCGAACCACGATGACGCGGAGACGTCGACCGCCAACAGGATGTTGAGCTCGCGGTCCTCGCGGAACTTCTTGATGAAGGGCGTGCCCATTCGAGCCGTGACGTTCCAGTCGATGCTGCGGATGTCGTCGCCCGGCTCGTACTCGCGCACCTCTTCGAACTCGAGCCCCGACCCGCGGAAGACGCTCCGATAGGTGCCGAGCAGCGCTTCGTCAGCGAGGATGCGCGCCTTGATCTCGACCTGACGGATGCGCCGCAGCACGTTCGCTGGGAGGGCCTGATCGCCCTGGACGGCGTGAGCGCGTGCCGTGGCGACCACGGTCAGGGGAGCGGGACCTTGTCCAGCACCTTCGCGATGACGGACTCGGGCGTGATCTCCTCCGCCTCGGCCTGGTAGGTCACGATGAGACGGTGACGCATGACGTCCGGCGCGACGGCCTTCACGTCGTCCGGCAGGACGTAGTCGCGCCCTTCGAGGAAGGCGTTCGCGCGCGCGGCGAGCGAGATGAAGATCGACGCGCGCGGTGACACGCCGTACGCGATCATCGGTCGCAGCTCGCTCAGGCCGAATTGCTCCGGTTCGCGCGTCGCGAACACGATGCGCACGACGTAGTCCTTGAGCGAGTCATCCATATGGATCTGCTTCACCGCGGCGCGCGCATCGAGCACCGCCTTCGGCGAGGCGACGCGGCGGACCTGCGGGATCTCCCCGATCGTCTGGCGGTCCATGATCTCGCGCTCTTCCTGCTGTGAGGGATAGCCGATGACGACCTTCATCATGAAGCGGTCGACCTGCGCCTCCGGAAGGCGATACGTCCCTTCGTGCTCGATCGGATTCTGCGTCGCGAGCACCATGAACAGCTCACCGAGCGGATGCGTGGTCCCGCCGATGCTCACCTGCTTCTCCTGCATCGCCTCGAGGAGCGCGCTCTGCACCTTGGGTGGGGCGCGGTTGACCTCGTCGGCGAGGAGGATGTCGGTGAAGATCGGACCCAGTCGCGGCCGGAACGTCTGGTCGGCGGGGTTGTAGATCATCGTGCCGTTGAGGTCCGCCGGGAGCAGGTCCGGCGTGAACTGGACGCGCTTGAAGCTTGCCTCGATCGTGTCCGACAGCGTCTTCACCGCGAGCGTCTTCGCGAGGCCGGGCACGCCCTCGATGAGCAGGTGACCGTTGCAGAGGAGTCCCAGCAGCAGCCGGTTCACGAGGTAGTCCTGGCCGACGATGACCTTACGGATCTCGTGCAGGACCGGCGCGATGAAGTCGCCACGCCGCAGGACCGCGTCGTTCGAGGTCGGCGGCCGATACGTCTTCATCGCTCGCACAGCGTACTGGCTGGTTGTGTCGCCGGTTCGGTTTTCACCGAAACCGGTGCGTTAGCCCTTGAGCTCCGCGAGCACTTCCTGCGCGTGGCCATCCGGCTTCACGCCGTACCACGCCTTCTTCACCTTGCCGCGCTCGTCCACCAGGAACGTCGACCGGATCACGCCCTCGCCGCGACCGGGCCGCTCGCCCCAGGCGCCGTACGCGTCATGGGCTCTCCGGTCGGGATCGCTCAGCAGCGGGAACTTGAGCTTGAACTTCTCCTGGAACGCGCGGTGCGACGCGGCGTCGTCGCGCGAAACGCCGAGCACCGGGATGCCGAGCCCCTGGAACGCGGTCAGGTTGTCGTTGAACTGGCAGGCCTCGACGGTGCAGCCCGGTGTGTCGTCCTTCGGGTAGAAGTACACGACGTACTTCGTTCCGCGCATCGCGTCGGTCGAGACGAGCTTTCCGTTCTCATCGGTCAGGGCGAACGCGGGCGCGGCGTCGCCGGAATGCAGCTCCATCGATCTTCTCCCCTCGTGTGGCTACGTCTGAGTTTAGGAGGCGGCGACCATGCGCGAAGCCGTGCGCCGCGCGAGCGCCATGACGGTGAGCATCGGGTTGACGCCGGACGCATTCGGGAACGCGCTCGCATCCGTGATGTAGAGACCGCGTACGCCGTACACCTGTCCATCCGGATCCGCGACCGAGGTCGCGGGATCGACCCCGATCCGGCAGCTCGACATCTGATGCGCCGAGAAGAGCGTCACGCGGTTCGGCGCGACGCCGCGCCGCTCGATCTCCGCGACGAACGGCTCGATCGGGCCACCGGCGTGCTGGAGCGGTGGCGTGTGCAGCGTGAACACGCTGCGCGCCCCGGCCGCCGCGTGGATGCGGGCACATTCGCTCATGCCGTGCGTCAGACGGCGGCGGTCGTGGAACCCGCATGAGTAGTCGACCAGAGGCTCGCCATCACGGTCGACGCGCACGCGACCTTCGGTCTCATCACGCGCGATCGCGATGAACGGCGCGATGTTGCGGGCCTGCGCGGTGCGCGAGCGGTGCGCCTGGCTTCCCCACCACGGGAACGACGCCGCGAGGACGCCGGGATACGCCTGCGGGATCTCGATCCGGAATCCGTAGCCGCTGTCTTCCTCAGCGAATTCGTCACCCAGCACCGACTGCGGCACGCCCGACCACACGCCGCCCAGGTCCTCGTCGTACACACCGGCCGTGACCGCGACGGGATGGAGGTGGAAGTGCCGACCCGCCTGCGCCGTCGCGATACCCGAACGAAGCAGCAGCGCGGGCGAGAAGATCGCGCCACCCGCGAGCGCGACAAGCGGCGCGCGCACTCGCAGCTCGCCGCCCGCGACGCGCGCAACGACGCCGCTGACGCGGCCACCCTGCGTCTCGATGCGCCGCGCCTCGGTGCTGTGCAGGATCTCGGCACCGCGCGCGGACGCGTCCGCGAGATACGTCCGGAGCGTCGAGCGTTTCGCGCCGCGCCGGCAGCCGAGGGTGCAGTGCCCGCACGCCGGGACCGCCGTCGGGTCGGTGACGCAGCCGCGAACGTTGCGCGCGATCGTGACGCTCGCGAGACCGAGCACCCGGAGTCCTCGCTCGAGGACCGCGTTCGGCCCGTTGCGCGAGCTCTCGTCGGTGTTCACGTCGATCCGCTCGGAGACCGCGTCGTAGTGCTCGTCGAGGTCGTCGATCCCCGCCTCGTGCCAGTCCTGCCGAACCGCCGCGGGGATCCGCAGCGAGGTGTTCCAGTTCACGATGGTGCCGCCGCCGACGGCGGAGCCCGCGAGCAGCGCGATGGCGCGGTCGCTCGTCGCGGCGATGCCGCGGTCGACGAAAAGCGCTGCGTAGCCGGCGAGCTCACGGCTGTCGAAATCCGGCTCCGTTCGCAGCGGCGCTCGCTCGAGCACGACGACCCGCTTGCCCGCAGCGGCGAGCTCCGCTGCGACGACGCCACCACCCGCGCCGGACCCGATGACGCAGACGTCCGCTTCGATCGTTTCGCCGGCTACGCCTCGCCGCGCACGCAGCGGCACCGCGTCGGCTGGACGATCGAGTGGTGGACGCACATAGCCGGCGAGCGCCGCGTACGGCGAGCCGTCCTGCCCGTACGTGTAGAGCATCACGAGCCGCTTCATCACCTGGAACGCTCGACGCTTCAACGACAGCGGACTCGCGGCCCACCGCTTCAGATAGTCCTCACGAGCCGCCTGGCCGAGCGTCGTGAAGCGCACCGCGCGACCGGTGAGCGCGACATTCAGGATGGGCGACTCGATCGTGTCGAGGAGCTGATCGAGCTCCGCGACGAGCGCCGGCCGTGCGAGTGCGACGACCTCGGCGCGCAGCATGCGATGGACCCCGAGATGGCTCGCGCTGGGGAGATCCCCGTCACCGGGGACGAAGGCATCGCAGAGAGCGGCGAGGGCGCGGTCGCGATCGGTCATCGCGCTGCGGAGGTTAGTGGGTCGGAAGCTCCGCGTGCCGTCCGATGAAGGGAAGCGACTCTCCGAGAACGAGGAACACCGGCACGATGCGGCTCTGAAGCAGCTCGGGCCGGACGGTCTGCTCGTAGAACGCGAGCGACGCGTCGAACTTCGCGAGCTGATCCGCGGCGACCGGTGAGCTCGTGGCCGCCGTCGCCATCGCCTTCAGGACCCCCGGGTCCGCGAACAATCCGAGCGACGGATTCGCGGCGGCGAGCGCCTGCACCGCCGCGATGTCCTGCACGTCGATCGTCGCCTTGCCATGGAGCGGCGAGAGCCAACCGTCGAGCGCGAGCGTCCCGAGAACCGCGACGTACACGGCCACCGCGGCCGTCACCGTGCCGAGCGGGATGCCGATGATCTGATCGAACCGCCGCAGCGCGGGGACCTTGTAGACCAGGCCCACGAGGACGCCACCGACGCGGCCGAGGATCGTGCCGCCGAGGAAGAGCGCGACCGCGCCGAGTCCGAGGCCCGCGGTGCCGCTCGGGACGATGCCGTTCAGCGGACCCGCGTACAGCGCGGCGATCGAGAGCAACGCACCACCCAGCGCGATGAGGGGGAGAACGAAACCCTTACGCCAGCCGGCGATCGCGCCGAACACGAGCGCGCCGACGATCACGAGGTCTGCCATGCGCCGCGAGTCTACGTGTCAGCATGCGCGCGGATGTCTCGGATCGGGATCGCGCTGAGCGCCGTGCACGACCGCCCCTTCGCGGAGGTCGTCGCCTTCGCGAGTGCGGCCGAGCAGTCCGGTTACGAGACGTTGTTCGTCCCTGAGGCGTGGGGTCGCGACGCCTTCGTAACGCTCGGCGCGCTCGCGCGCGTAACGGAGCGCATCGGCCTCGGCACCGGGATCGTCAACGTATACAGCCGCACACCAGCGCTGCTCGCGATGGCGGCGCTCACGCTCGATGAGATCTCGGGCGGGCGCGCGACGCTCGGCCTCGGTACGTCGGGACAGCGCGTGGTCGAGGGCTGGCACGGCGTGCCGATGGCGCGACCGCTGCGCCGGCTGCGCGAGACGACCGAAGCGGTGCGCGCGATCGTGAGTGGATCGCGTCGCGGCTACACCGGCGAGACGCTGCGCATCGCGCCCGGTTTCGCGGTCGCGCTCGCACGGCCGCGCGACCGCATCCCCATCTATCACGCGAGCCTCACGCCGCGCGGGATACGACAGTGCGCGGAAGTGGCCGACGGATGGCTGCCGTACTTCGTGAGTCCGGAGACGCTGCGCGCCGACCTCGTCGCGATCGAGGAGACGCTGCGCGGGGTCGGCCGCGAGCGCGCGTCGTTCACGGTCGCGCCCTTCCTTCCCGTCATCGTGAGCGATGACGACGCGGCGGCGCGCGCGGTGCTCAGGCGACATCTCGCTTTCTACATCGGCGGCATGGGCCGTTTCTACCGCGAGACCGTCGCGCGTCACGGATTCGGCGACCGCGCGGCCGAGATCCTGCGTCTCTGGGAGGCGCGTCAGCGCGATGCGGCTGCCGACGCGGTCACCGACAAGCTGCTCGACGCGTTTGCGATCGTCGGCGACGCGCGACGTTGCCGCGCGCGACTCGACGACTACCGCGCGGCCGGCGCGGACCTACCGATCCTCGCGTTGCCCGGTGACGTTGCGCTCGCGGATGCCGAGCGCACCGTACGCGCGCTCGGCGCGACGGCGCGCTAGCGCCAGGCCGCGACGATCGCGGCCATGATCATCTGGCCGATCAGCCCATGGGCGGCATCGATGGCGAAGAGGCTCCACGGCCGCTTCGTGATCACGGTGTTCGCCGCGAAGGCGGCACCGAAGAATCCGACACCGACGAGCGCCCCGAGGACGAGGCCGTCGGAGAGCGTCGATGCGCCGAGCGAGCGCGCGAGGACGGCAAGCGTCCAGGCGTTGATGAATGCCGCCAGGATCGAGACGACGAACTCCGGGCCGGGCCGCAGCGGCTCGTTGGGTCGGCCGATGAGCGCCATCCAGCGCGCGCCGAACACCTGGGGCAGGAAGAACACGAAGCCGAAGACCATCACCGCGATGGTCGCGACGATGACGGCGATGTAGTTGACGCCAAGATCCAAAGACACGCTTCCCTCCCACGTCGCAGGTATGCGACGGGCGGGATGCTATGCCTGCGCGAAGCTAGGAGCCGGCCAGCGACTTCTTCGAGAGCGTTTCGTCGAGCAGCGCAGCGACGCGCTGCCGCGCGAGCTGTTCCGCTTCGTCCCACCACTGCACCAGACGCTGCTCCTGCTCTTTTTGGCGTTCGCCAAGCTGGAATTCGAATTCCTTGAGCTGACCCAGAAGACGGTCGCTGAAGCGCTGCTCCTCGGACGCGAGCTCGGCCTCGATCCGCTGGCGCTCAGACCGGCGCCAGGTCTCGAGACGCTCGGCCTCCTCGCGGCGCCGCCCTTCGAACTCGGCGTGCAACCTCACCTCGGCCGCCTCGTAGCGCCGCCTCGTCTCCACCAGCTCCACCGTGAGCGCGCGGTTGAGACGCTCGGCCAGATTCTGCGGCTGCTCGGCCGACCACAGTCGGTCTGATTCCGCACGCCGGCGTGCCATCGCTTCGCGCTCGAGGCGAAGCTCCTCGCCCAAGCGCCGCTCGGCTTCCGCGCGTTGAAGCTCCATCGACTGCATGAGCTCGGCCCTTCGTGTGCGCATCTCCGCATCGAGGCGCTCGAATGCCTCCGTCCGACGACGTGCGAGCTCGGAGGCGAGAGCGCCGGCGGTCGCATCGATGACCTCGACCGGCGTCTCCTCGGTCACCGAGTGCGGCAGCGGCTCGGGATCGAGATCCTGAGCGGTCGCGCGCGGCGGTTGGCTCGCCGCGTTCGTGACACCGCCTTCTTCATTCCACACGAGCTCGCCACGCGCCGGCACCGGATCCGGCCCGCGCCGGATGAGTGATGTGCGCGGATGCGAGCCCTGCGAAGGCGTTTCGTTGTCCATCCCCGACCCCCCGTCAGTTCCTGTCATAGGTGTACCGCCCGCATGTCATCCGGCGCATCACCTCGGCGGGGGTTCGAGACCTGACTGTGACTACTCGACCGGGTGGTCGCCCTCGTCACTGTGACCGTTCTCCTGCGCCGACGGGCCGCTCGGCACGAGCTCGCGTCCGTAGGCGAGGTTTTTGCCCTTCTTGTGACGCTCACGGCGGTCGCCCGCGGCGACCGTGACCAGGTTCCGCGCACCGCTCGTCATCCGCGTGTTGCCCTCGAAGACGGCGCCCTTGTCGATCACGAGCGAGGGTGCGTAGATGTCGGCCTCGACGTGCGCTGTCGCGCGCAGGACGATCGATTCGCTGGCGTTGATGTTCCCGGTGCTGTTTCCCCTGATCTCGACCGAGCCGCAGTTGATGGTGGCCGATACGTGCGCTCCCTCGCCGATGACCAGGAGGTCGGTGGTCGTGATCTCGCCCGTGAACGTGCCATCGATCCGGACCTGACCCTCGAAGTGCAGCTTGCCCTCGAAGACCGACCCGGCGCCAAGCATCGCGTTCAGCGACGCGGTCGAACCTACTTGCCCAAGATCACGCATGGATACCTCCTGTCGCGCTTACGAAGAACGCTCCAGGGTCACGGGCGCTACGGGCTGCCTAGGCCTTTTGGCCCGGCGTGCGACCGTCGCGCAGGAGCTTCGCGTAGATCCCCGGCGTCGAACCCGCGATCGGTACCGCGCCGACAGCCTTGGCGTAGAAGTCCGCGGGCCCGACGCCGCCGATGATCGCGTAGGCGTAGCCCTCCGCGGCCATGGCGTGGAGCGCGACAAGGAGGAGGGTCGTCCCGATCCCCTGTCTTCGCTCGCGCTCGAGCACGCCGGTCGGCCCGAAGAAGGCCTTCGCGGTCGTGTCGTAGCAGGCGAAGCCGAGGATCTCCTGGCCGCGCTGCGCTCGGAAGCACGTGATCGGCAGCCGGCCGAAGCCGACCTCGCACTCGCTCGCCCAGCCCTCGCCGAAATGCTCGCGCACCCAGGACACCACGACGTGCCGCTCCGGCGCGAGGGCGCGACGCACGTCGACGCCGACGCCACCGAGCGCTACCACGCGGGACGCCACGTCGGGAAGGTCATACAGACGGACGAGCATGTCGTGCATCGGTGCGCCGTGCGGTGAGTTCGCCCTAGCTCCGTCCACGCTCGCTCAGATAGTGATGCCACAGGAGCCGCGCCGCGACCGCGCGGTGCGGCCGCCACGCGCGAGCGCGCCGCGCGAGCGCATCTGGCGACGGTCTCGCTCTGAGCTTCCAGAGGTCGCGGACCGCCTCCATCAGCGCGAGGTCGGCAGCGGGGAACACGTCCGCGCGGCGCAGCGCGAAGAGGAGATAGCACTGAGCGGTCCACGGCCCGACGCCGCGCAGGGCATCGAGAGCGGCATCGGCGTCGACATCGGACAGCGTGCCGAGCGCGTCGAGATCGACCGCCTTCTCCTCGAGCTGCGTCGCGAGCGCGGCGAGATACGAGGACTTCTGTCGCGTGACGCCGATCGCGCGAAGCCCCGCTTCACCCAGGCGCGAGACGTTCGCCGGCGTCACCGTCCCGGTCGCATTCGCGATGCGCGCATACATCGCGCGTCCCTGCGCGAGCGAGACCTGCTGCTCCAGCATCAGCAACACCAGCGTTTGGAAGCCCGGCTCGCGTGGCCACAGCGGCGGCGAGCCGTGTCGCTTCACGATCTGTGCGAAGCGCGGCTCGGCGCGGGCGAGCCCGTGTACGGCTCGGGCCAGTGTGGGCTCGTCCAGGGGGACCGATGTAGCGATCGCACGCCGCGCTCCGCGCAGCGTCAAATTGCCTTCTGCTTCAGGAGATCGAGGATCTCGTTCTGGCCGTGCAGGATGTCGATCTGCAGCTTCGACAGCTCGTGCAGCGCGGTGAGCGTCTCATGGTCGGCCTCGGCGCGGGCGTCCTGTGCTTTCGAGATCACGCTCTGCCCGACGAGGATGATGGGCAGCAGCACGAGCTGAAGGAAGTTCGACGAGAGCCAGTTGACGAGGACCGTCGGAGAACCCTGTGCGAGCGCCGCGGGTAGCGCGACGAGCGCGATGAGCGTGAAGGCATACGCGCAGTACATCGTTCCGACGACCTTCGTGACCAACACGGCCACCGCGGCGTTGAAGCCGCCGATCGCAGTGGTTCCGTGCACCTGCCGCTGGATCTCGACGTTCCCGATGTGCCGCGGGATGAATAGCAGCGGCGTCTTTCTCGCTTCGTCCATCGCGCGTTTGTGGGCTGGTGTTTCGGTCGACCTCTCGGCGCTCATCGCTCTCTCCTCCGGTGTCGTCACTCCGACCGCTCCACACGAACGGGGATGATTGCGGAAGAGCCTAAGCGCGAGGCCGACGCTAAGGCTTCGTCGACACCGTGACCGTGGCGAAGATCCCGAGGTCCGGCAGCGGACCGCGACCGTCGATGCGCGGTCGGAGGGGCAGGTTGTACACCCCCACCTCCGCGGATGCGCGCAGATGGATGACGAACCAACCGACCTGACCCGGCCCCACGTACGGCGTCGTCTGCACCGCGGCATTGGTGCCGTCCGGAAGCACCAAGGATGCCTGAGCGCCGTCGATCCCCTTGTACCAACCGACGGAGCCCGTGTTGCGGAGCGCGACGACCCATTCCAGCGGGCCGTTCGGTCTCGCGGTCGGATACGCCGCCTGCGTTTCGAAGGTGGCGCCGTACGCGCTGAGAGGCGGAAGCTCGAAGGTCGCGCGCGTCAACACCGGCGCCGCGGACGGTGCGGGCTGCAGCACCTGGTCGAGCCTCGTGTCGAACTCGCTCTTGAGATTCGTCGCGAGACTCGCGGCGAGGTCCGGCGGGAACGTCGCGGCAAAGATCGCGATGAGACCCAGGCTGAGGCCACGGAAAAGGACACGACCCCACCGCACACGAATTGTCGGTCGATGGCCGATCCTCGGCGCCCGAGGCGCACGCTCGGGCCGAACGACCGTCTCGACGCGCGGAGGTGCGACCTGCGGCGCGCGCCGGACGCGTGGGGCGGGCATCGAAAGACGCGGCAGGGACGGATTCGGCAGCGTCGGTAGGCGAAGGTGGGGCCGGAGGCTTGTCAGGCGCTGCGCGGCGACGACGCCGCGTTCGAAGACCGAACCGAGCCCGGAGGTATCGACACCCTCGAGAAGAGCACGAGTCTCGAGAACGCCGCGACCCAGAAGAGCCCGGCCTCCGGCGACCATGGTCTTCAGCTGCGCCTCGTCGAAGTGGACCTCCGCGAGCCTCGAGCGCGCTGATGCGGCGACCTCGGACGCCGACTCCACGAGGAGCCGCGTATCGATGAGCGCGGGATCGTGCAGGTTGATCACGGTCCGCAGACCGTTCAACCCGTGTCCGATCGAAGGATCCTCCGCCTGAGCAACGAGATCCTCGTACACGATGAATGTCCCGTCGCCGTCATCGTGGATGTCGGCCACGCGCATCACGGTCGGTGGTTGCATCGCGATGCGGCGCGCCTCGGTGACGAAGAGCTCACGGCTCGCGGGACTCCGATCGCGAAGGAACGCGAGGATGACCACATGGTGACCTGACTCGTCGAACGCACGCCAGACGTCGTTGGTCTCGTCCTCGCGGTGACGGGCCGTCAAACGGTAGCGACCGGCGACGAGCTGGCCTTCCTGGAGGCTTACCTCGGTGGCAGCCTGCTCTAAATCTGGCATTTCCTTGACTAACGCCGGACCGCGCGCAACCTCACCGGCACATTCGAACGGGCCAGTACCCCGGTACTAACCGCGACGTCATCCGTTTTCGTGCGGCAGAATCGTCCCGCGCGGCGGTGCGGGAGGATCGAAATGAGCGGCGACTTCTTCAGCGAAGTGCCGGGACGTATCACGTACGGCGGGCCTGACTCCATCGATCCACTCGTGTATGCGGTCTACCAGCCCGACCGCGAGGTCCTCGGCAAGCGAATGGAAGACCAGCTCCGCATCGCGGTCTGTCTCTGGCACTCGTTCAATTGGCCGGGCTCCGATGTCTTCGGTGTCGGGACCTTCGATCGACCGTGGCTGAGTGCAGGCATCGATGCCGCATCCGCAGCGCGATCGAAGCTCGACGCTGCCTTCGAGTTCATCGACAAGCTCCACGTTCCGTTCTTCACCTTTCACGACCGCGATGTCGCACCGGAGGGCCGGACCTACGCGGAGACGCGCGCGAACCTCGATGCGAGCGTGGGCCAGATCGAACGGCACATGGCCCGGACCGGCGCGCGGCTCCTCTGGGGCACCGCGAACCTCTTCTCGCACCCCAGGTATGCCGCGGGCGCCGCGACCAATCCCAATCCCGAGGTGTTCGCCTACGCCGCCGCCCAGGTCAAGACGATGCTCGAGGTCACGCATCGCCTCGGCGGCGCGAATTACGTTCTGTGGGGCGGGCGTGAAGGTTACGAGACGCTGCTGAACACCGATCTCGGGCGAGAGGAAGCGCAGTTCGCACGGTTCCTGGCCCTCGTCGCGGAGCACAAGCAACGGATCGGCTTCGAGGGCACGCTCCTCATCGAGCCGAAGCCACAGGAGCCGACGAAGCACCAGTACGACTACGACGTCGCGACCGTCGTTGGATTTCTGCAGCGCCACGACCTCGCTGGCGAGTACCGCTTGAACCTCGAGGCCAACCACGCCACGCTCGCCGGTCACAGCTTCCACCACGAGGTCGCAAGCGCGATCGCGCTCGGCGCCTTCGGCAGCATCGACGTCAACCGCGGCGACTACCAGAACGGCTGGGACACCGACCAGTTCCCGAACTCGGTCGACGAGCTATCGCTGGCCCTGTACGAGAGCCTCTCTGCGGGAGGCTTCACGACCGGCGGCTTCAACTTCGACGCGAAGCTCCGCAGACAGAGCGTGAGCCGGACCGATCTGTTCCACGCGCACATCAGCGGCATCGACACGCTCGCGCGGTCCCTGCTCGTCGCCGCCGACATGGTCGAGCAGCGCACCCTCGCGGCGGCGCGGGCGGCGCGCTACGCGGGTTGGTCCGGCGCGCTGGGAGCGGCGATCCAGTCCGGTTCGATGACCCTCACCGACCTCGAGCGCCGGGTCGCGGCCGGCGAGATCGATCCGCGACCGAGATCGGGCCAGCAGGAGCTGCTGGAGGGCCTGGTCAACCGCCGCATCTGGGCGGCCGATCGGACACGCGAACGGGCAACGAAGAAGGCCGAGTGACCGGGCGCGGCTAGCCGTGCAGCTCGGCCAGGTCCTGTTGCGTCAGCTTCGTCGGCGGCTTGCCTAGGATGATCATCCCGAGGACTTCGTCGGTCGTGACGTCGTTCTTGTTCACCGTGCCGACGAGCTTGCCGTGGTACATCACGCTGATCCGCTCCGAGAGGTCGAAGACGTCGTGGATGTCGTGGCTGACAAGGAAGATCCCGATTCCCTCGCTCTTGAGCTGCCTGATCAGGGTGTGCACCTGGGCCGTCTCCGCGGGTCCGAGCGCGGCGGTCGGCTCATCCATGATCAGCACGCGCGCGTTGAAGTGGATCGCCCGCGCGATCGCGACCGCCTGGCGCTGTCCGCCTGAGAGTCGGAGCACCGGCGCCTTGAAATTCTTGAAGTTCGGATTGAGGCGACCGATGACCTTGCGCGTGGCGGATTCCATCGCCGCGTCGTCGAGCGTCGTCGCGGCCGTGACCTCACGGCCGAGGAAGACGTTCGCAGGCGCGTCGAGGTTGTCCGCGAGCGCGAGCGTCTGGTAGATCGTCTCGATCCCGAGCGCTTTCGCATCGCGCGGGTTGCCGATCGTGACCGGCTGACCGTTGATGACGATCTGTCCCGAATCAGGTGGTCGCGCTCCCGAAAGCGTCCGCATGAGCGTCGACTTGCCGGCGCCGTTGCCGCCGACAAGGCCAACGACCTCTCCGGCGTAGAGATCGATCGACACGCCGCCGACCGCGCGCACGCCGCCAAAGGAGACCTGGATGTTGCGCAGCTCGACCAGCGGTACGCGCTGGGTCACCGGGGCCGGCGTCGGTGTCGTCTGCGTCAGCATGGTCCGCTCAACGTACGCCCCTGCGCACGAATGTGTCGAGGCCGACGGCCACGACGAGGACCAGGCCGACGACGATGTCCTGCGTTGGCGAGTCGACGAGGAGCAGCACCATCCCCGAGCGCAGCGACTGCATGACCACCGCACCGAGGATCGCGCCGGGCACCGTCCCGATGCCACCTGAGAACGACGTGCCGCCGATGACGGCGGCCGAGATGACGTCGAGCTCGTTCTGAACACCAAGGTTGGTCACCGCGGCGTTGAGACGAGCGGTCTGCACGGCGGCACTGATCGCCGCGAGGCTGCCCATGAGCGCGAAGGTCAACATGATCGTGCGCCGCACGTTGATTCCAGCGAGGGCAGCCGCATCGGGGTTCCCACCGATCGCGTAGACGTAGCGGCCGAAGCGCCGCCGCGTCGCGAGGAACGTCACGACGAGCGTGACGATCAGCATGATCAAGACCGGGAAGGCCACCCCGGTCGGTATGAACAGACCCCCAGGCGGCACCGTGATCCCGTGTTCCTCCGCGTACTGCAGCGCGACGTTCACCGGCAACGGGTAGCTGTTCGCGACCCAAACGACCCCGAGCACGATGCCGCAGCTGACCGCGCCAACGAGCCCCTCGGCCCACAGCGGACGAACCGGGAATGCGTAGCGGCGGCGGCGGCGGCGCGAAGAGATCTGCAGATACACGATCGCCAGGCACAACACGATGCCGAGCGTCCAGCTTGGCCACTCGCCGAGCGCGCCCACGCGCGTCCCGACGGTGCCACCGCCGAGCATCTGGAACGTCGACTCCATCGGCGCGATCGTTTGGCCCTGCGCATAGCGGAAGATCAGACCGCGCCAGACGAGCAGACCGCCGAGGGTCACGATGAACGAGGGCACGCCACCGTACGCGACGACGAAGCCCTGCAGCCCGCCGATGAGCGCCCCGAGCGCGATGCCCAGGACGAGCGTGATGATCCAGGTGAGGGGCTGCTCGTGTCCGAACCCGAGGTCATTCGGGATCCAGACGGCCTGGATCATCGCCATCGTGTAACCGAGGAAGCCGAGCATCGATCCAACCGACAGGTCGATGTTGCGCGACACGATGATCAGGACCATCCCCGTGGCCATGATCGCGATCGAGGCGCTCTGGACCGAGAGGTTCCAGAGATTGCGCGCGGACAGGAACGTTCCGCCCGACAGGATGTTGAAGCCGACCCAGATGAGCAGCAGCGCACCGAGCATGCCGAGCAGGCGCGTGTCGACCTCGAGCGAGCGGAGCGCGCTCATGGCCGGAGCGAACGCGGCTCCGATCCTCGTTTGGGTCCCGCGCTCGGGCGCGGCCTGGGTCGGGACTGAGACTCCCATCAGCCTGCTGCCTCGATCTCCGTTCTAGACGCGGACAAGGACGCGCCCTGCCCCGCGTGAGCGAGAGCAGGGCGCGTCATGACACGAGCGCGAGGAAAGCATCAACCGCAGGCGGAGACCTTCCCGGCCGCGACACCCTGACACAGGTCGGCCTTGGTCACCCAACCCGCGTCGAGGACCTCCTTGAGGTTGGCCTGGGTGATCGGGTTCGGCGTCAGAAGGATCGAGCTGACGCTGTTCCCGCCAGGGGTCTTGAAGATCGCGGTGTTCTTGACCTTGCTCACATCGGAGTTACCGCAGAGCTGAGTCGCCGCCTCGCCGGCACTCTTGCCGAGCGCACGCGCGTCCTTCCACACGTCGACCGTCTGCGTCCCGAGCGCCACGCGGTTGAGGGCGGCCTTGTCGCCGTCCTGGCCAGATACCGGCACCTTGCCGGCGAGGCCCTGCGCGGTGAGCGCGGCGATCACGCCGCCGGCCATGCCGTCGTTCTCCGACAACACGGCATCAACGGCGTTCTTGTTGGCCGTCAGGATCTGTTCCATGTTGGTCTGGGCCTTCGCCGGGTCCCAGTTGTCGGTGTACGTCTCGCCGACGATCTTGATGTCGCCGGACTTCACGGCAGCGCCGATGACCTGCTCCATGCCGCTCCGCAGGAAGTCGGCGTTCGCGTCGGCCTTGTTGCCCTTGATGATCGCGTAGTTGCCCTTCGGCTTGGCCTTGAAGACGGCCTCCGCCTCGAGCTTGCCCACGAGGACGTTGTCAAAGGTGATGTACAGCGCCTTCGGGTCCTCGATGAGACGGTCATAGGAGATGACGGGGACGCCGCCCGAGATCGCCTTCGCGACGGCGGGCTTGATGGCCGTGCCGTCCTGCGCGAGCACGATCACGACCTTGGCACCCTGCGAGATCAGGTTGTCGACGTTGCTCGCCTGTGTCTCCGCCGACGACTTCGCGTCGTTCGAGATGTATTTCCCGCCGGCGTCCGTGATGGCCTTC
>Ga0209157_1002189_pt1 | contig 15779 bp, 12 predicted proteins | sample GraSoiAngelo_135_FD_185892 | JGI IMG/M metagenome (GOLD analysis project Ga0209157, IMG submission 185892) | Grasslands soil microbial communities from the Angelo Coastal Reserve, California, USA - 14_0929_05_40cm (SPAdes) (version 2) | ecosystem: Environmental > Terrestrial > Soil > Grasslands ...
GTACGCGATCGCGTGGGCGGCGGTGGCATGACGAAGCGATGCTCCGAGATCGATGCGAAATTCCTCGCGCTGCATCTCGAGCCGGCTCGCGGCATCGCGGTGGCGCAGCGCAGTCGCGATCGCGATGGCGCCGTTATAGCCCTTCAGCGCCCAAAAGTCATCCCAGTATGAGTGCATCGGCTTGGCCGAATAGCCTTCGTGACTGATCGACGCCGGAAGCAGCCCGTAGAATGCGCGGGTCGCGGAGGCCAGATTGGCGTCGGTGCGCTCGGATTGCCGCAGAGACTCGAGATACCGGGCGGCGGCCTCGACGTGGGGCCACATCTCCTCGAGCAGCCGATGATCGTTCGTGTAGCGATACACCTCGGCGGCGAGGAAGATCAGCTCACCGGCGCTGTCGTGTTCGGGTACGGGATCGGCGCCGCGCTCGTCGACGCAGCAGGGAACCTTGCCGCTGGCGAACTGGTGCCGCGCATACCAGCGCAGGTAGTCGGCCGCGACGCCGGCGTGGCCGACTCGGAGCAGCGACTCCGCGATCATCGCACCGTCACGGATCCACGAGCGCGCGTAGGATCTCGTCCCCGGCCGTAGCACCGAACCGTCGCGCGTGATGAGTACGTGCGCCAGCGAGGTGTGGAGCGCGGCGATCAACGGCCGGCCCGGCGCGGGCACATCGATGGAGACGCGATGCAGACGCTCGCGCCATGCCGCGGCGACGGCGGCTTGCTCGCGGTTCATCCACCTCGTCGGCGCCTCTCCCCTGAGATCCGGCCGGACCCGCGGCCCCGACAGCGGCACGACGACGCCCACGGTCGTGCTGGCGTGGGGCGCCAGCGTCACGTGGTAGCCGAGCGCGGCCGACGCGTAACCGAACGCGTCATGAACCTCGGACAGGCCAGCCCAGTCAGGGGCGCTGAGCAGGCGCGGAATCGGACCAGCATCGAACGGGAAGGCCCCGACGCGGTCCGGCACGCGCAAGGGGAAGATCCTGCGATCGGTGTTGACCGAGAGCGTCGTGCCGTCCCATTCGATGTGGCGGATGGCGCTGGCGCCACCGACCATGTTGAGGAACTGGGCTGGGGGGTTGACCTGGAACGGACGCATGGCCAGTACGAGGTGGACCGGCAGGGGCTGGCCGGTCAGATTCCGGACCTCGTAGCGCGCGACCAGTCGGGAGTCACCGCGTGAGCCCGCCGCGAAGGCCGACACGCGCAATTCCCACCGGGCCTGGCGCCACGTCACCCCGGGAATCGGCAGATATCGATCGACCAGGAATTGACCTACCTTGACGTCGGCCCAGGTGACGACGCGCGAATCGGCCACGATGAACGGCTCGATTGAGAACCCGCCCTTCGAGACCTCGAGCGCACCGTCCTCGGACAGCAGACCGCTCTCGTCGCCGCCGTCGATGCCGACGAGGGTCCAGGCCGTCTGCTCGCCGGACACGCCGCGCGGGTACGTGCCGCGCGGGGACTCGCGAGCCACGGCTTGAAAGAAAGCGTTCGGTGAGGCGCCGAATGCGGGGTCCTTGATCTCCAGCTCGGCCAGGCCATACGCACGCGCTGGGCCGTCGTGGAGTGCGAGGCGCAGGAACCGCGTCTCCGCCTCGGGCAGGAGCAGGGCGTCGGGGCCGCCGCGGCCGTCGACCACGCTGCGCACGGTTCGCCAGCGCACGCCGTCTTCGGAGAACTGAACGTCGTACCGGGAGGCATGCGCGCCGGTGAGCCAGCGCAGGGCCAGGCCGCCGAACTCGCGCGGCCGATGGAAGTCGATGGTGAATTCCTGAGCGGGGCCTGCGGCGGGGTCGCTCTTCCAGGCGGTCGCGACGGAGCCGTCGATCGCCAGCGACGGGCCGGCGCCAGACGACCACGACGAAGCCTGCACCACGGGCGGCGGAACGGCTGGCTCGTCGACCAGCACGCGCAGCGCGAGTTGGCTCACGTACACTGAGCCGCGGCCGCCACCGCGACCGGCCGCCACCACGAACTCGATGGCGGCGGCATGGCGCAGCGTGCGTTCCTTGGTGGGTCCCCACGCGAATTCGATGTGGCGCTTCTTGATCCTGACGAGCTGCCACTCACGCGGAAACTCGAAATCGGGCCGGTGGACCCACCAGACGTTCTCGCCGCTCGCGTCCACCAGCTTGATCTGGAAATTGTTGGCGGGCGCGTCGGCGCGCAGATAGAACGTGATCTCGTAGTGTGGCGGTACGTCGAGCGGCAGCATCCGCCGCGCCAGCGCATACCCAGCAGTTCCGGCCAGGTCGAAGTCGAGGCGCAGACCGCGCCCCCGCACACCTTCCGTCGGATGCACCGCGGCCTGCACGCCGTCGGACGCCACGGCTTTCCACGGCGACATATCCTCGAAGGCATCGAGCACCCGCACCGCGGACGGGTGCGCTGGGCGTGGTGTCCCCCACGCGGCGAGCGCGAGGCCGAGCGCCGCCAGGACGTGGCGCGTGGCGCGGCGCGGTCGGCGTGCTGCCGCGGCGCCTCGCGTCATCCCTTCACGCTTCCGAGCGTGAGGCCCTCGATGTAGTACCGCTGGAGCACCAGGAACACGAGCAGCACGGGAAGTGTCGTGAGGACAGATCCCGCCATCATCAATTCGTTGTCCTGAACGTGCTCGCGCGACAGGCTGGCGAGCGCGACCGGCAAGGTGTAGAGCTCGCTATCGTTGAGCACGATGAGCGGCCACATGAAGTCGTTCCAGGTGCCGAGCGACGTGAACACCGCAAGCGTCACGACGATAGGCTTCAGCACCGGCACGATCACCGAGCGGAAGATACGGAACTCGTTCGCGCCATCGATGCGCGCCGCTTCGAGCAGGTCGTCCGGAATGGACAGCGCGTACTGGCGCACCACGAAGATACCGAAGATGCCGGCCATGGCCGGGACGATCACGCCGCCATAGGTGTTCACGAGTCCGAGCTGCTTGAGCAGCAAGAAGAGCGGCACCATGGCGACTTGCGAGGGAATCACGAGCGCCCCGAGGAGCACCTTGAAGATCCGGTCCCGACCCGCGAAGCGGAGCTTGGCGAAAGCGTAGCCGGCCGCGACGTTGAACAGCACCGACACGAGCGTCACCACGATCGTGAGCACGACGCTGTTGACCAGGTAGCGCCCCATGCCCGCATGCGCGAAGAGCTCCCGGTAGTTCGCGAACGTCACCCGGCCCGGCAGCAGCGGTGGCGGGAACGCGCTGGCCTCACCGGGCGACATCAACGACACCGAGACCATCCACACGAGCGGCAAGAGCGTGATCGTGGCGCCACCGAGCAAGAGGCCGTTCACGAGCAGTCCCGCCAGGCCGGGCCTCACGCGGCAGACTGCCATCGCGCGAGCCGCAGTTGCACGGCCGTCACGCAGAAGATGAACAGGAACAGCACGAAGGCGACAGCGGAGGCCGAGCCCAGATTCCACCACTTGAAGCCTTCCTCGTACATGAAGTAGAGCACGCTCACCGTGCTCTGCAGCGGGCCCCCCTGCGTCATCACGTAGGGCTCGGCGAAGAGCTGGAAGTAGCCGGCGATGGTGAGGATGTTCACCATCGTGACGATGGGGGCGAGCATCGGCAGCGTGACGTGGCGGAACTGCTGCCACATCGACGCGCCATCGATGCGCGCCGCCTCGTAGAGCTGCCCAGGGATGCTCTGCAACCCGGCCAGGAGGATGATCATGTTGTAGCCGAAGTTCTTCCACACGGCGAAAACGATGATTGCGGGCATGGCCCAGTGTGGATCGCCCAGCCAGTCGATGGGGGGAATGCCGAGAAGACCCAGCGCGTAGTTGAGCAGTCCGTAGTGCGGGTGGAACAGGTAACGCCAGATGACGGCGACGGCCACCAGCGTCGTGACGACCGGGGCGAAGAGCGCCGTGCGGAAGAAGGCCTGGAATTTGACCAGTCGGGAGTGCAGCAGCAGGGCTGCCCCGAACGAGACGGTGATGGACAAGGGCACGCCGACGACCACGAAGTAGAGCGTGTTCCCGAACGCCTGCCAGAAGAGCGGTGTCTGGAGCAGCTGCGCGTAGTTCTGGAGACCGACCAGACGCAGATTCCCGCTGTCCGCGAGCGCATAGATGTCGAAGTCGGTGAGGCTCATCGCCAGCCCCGCGACCACGGGCAAGAAGAAGAACACGGCGATGACCAGCAGGGCGGGCGCGACGAAGCACCACGCAGCGCCCACGTTTCTCAACCGGCGCCTCTCCGTCCGAGGAGCCAGCGACGCTTTTCGAGGATCCGATCGGCGCGCGCATCGAGCTCTCGGGCGGCCTGCTCCACCGACAGCTGGCCGTGCACGGCGCGCTCGGCAACCAGGCGCATTTCGGTGGTGATGCGCTCCCACTCCGGCACTTTGGGGGCCGGCTTGACTCGCTCGAGCTGCTCGCGGAAGGCGCGTGCGTGGACGTCGGCCGCCAGCCCCGGATCCGTCCACGTGGCGCGTCGCGGCGGCAGGTCGCCGGTCAGCGCGTGGAACCGGCGCTGCACCGCCGGCTGCGAGAGGAACTCGATGAGGCGCCACGCCGCGGCCTGGTGGCGAGACGCCCGGAACACCACGAGGCTCGAGCCGCCGGCGATCGAGGCGCCAGGACCGTCCGGCCCCGGCAACGGCGCCGTCATCCAGCTATCCTGCTGTTCGGCCGGCAACCGGCGGTGGAATTCGCCGATGTTCCAGGGACCCGACACGTAGAAGGCGAATCGACCACGTCCGAACTCGTTCCACACGTTGGCGATGGCCGCATTACCCAGCGCCGGCGCCCAGCCGCGCTGGAACATCTCCAGATAGAACTCCAACGCGCGGCGGAAGCCAGCCCCACCGAAGTTGCCCCACCGCCCGTCCTCACGCAGGAGGGGCTCGTCCTGCTGCAAGGCGAGAGCAAGGAGCGGCTCGAACTCGTTGAGCGGCAGCAGAATCGCATAGCGATCAGGACGCGCGTGTGTGTCGACGGCGGCCAGCATCCGTTTCCACTCGTGCCACGACCTCGGCGGTGCGGAGAACCCGGCCTGCCTCAGCAGATCCCGACGGTAAAACACCAGGCGCGTATCCACGTACCACGGTACACCATAGAGCTTGCCGTCGACCCGGTTCGTGTCCCAGACCCCGGCGAAGTAGTCGGCGGGGTCGACGATCGGCGAGGCGGCCGCGTACTGGTCGAGCGGTTCGAGCGCGTTCAGCGCGACGAGCTCAGGGATCCACGTATTGCCGAGCTGGCAGAGATCCGGGGTGGCGTCTCCGGCAAAAGCGGTGAGCAACTTCTCGTGGGCCGCGGTCCACGGCAGCTGCTGCACCTTCACGTGGATGCCGGGGTGGCTGCGTTCGAACTCGGAGAGCAGCTCGGCCACCACCTCGCCCTCGCGACCCATGGCCCAGAAGCGGAGAACGGTTTCGCGCGAGGACGACGAGGAGCCGCAGCCGGCGGCGAGCGTCAGCGCCGCGACGAGACCGAGGATAGCGGCCCGGGCCAGACCCGTCCGAGAGCTATTGACCGCGGCCGGTGAGCCAACCACCCGAGAAGCCGGCCTGCTCGAGGCCCCGACGCAGGTACGGGTTCTTGCGCATCACGCGCCAGACCAGCGCGCTGCGGTAGTTCTCGATCATGGCGAGGATGGCCCCCTGGTCGATGCCGAGGTAGTCACCAGCGACCCAACCGAACTCGGGGACGCGACGGCCGTGCCGGAGGGGGACGTCGAAGATGAAGGTTCGGTTGAAGGCGTCGAGAAAGCCGTACTTCGAGTAAATGTGCTGGCCGAAGCGGCGATGCATCTCGAGGGTGGCCGGGATGACCAGCTCCGGCGCGAACGGCATGGAGGCGACGACCGCCGTCGGCGCCAGCGTGCAGTCGTCGTGCTTGCCCGTGTGGTCGATGCCGCGCGCCGAGTAGGTGCGAAACCGTCGGCGCCCGCTGGCGTCCTCGATCTCGACGTCAGCCGGCCCATCGCTGGCGGTGATCCCCCAGATGGTTGCGCTGTAGTCCAGGCAACGACGCGGGTTGGCGACTGCGTACGCTTGCTGAGCGTAGACCGCGCGTCGGCTGTTCTCGAAGTAGTCGAGGCCACGCCGCTTCATGTAGGGATCGCGGATGTCGCGGAGATCGGTCCACACGTGCGTGTATTGATGACCGAACAGCGGTGGAAAGCTCAGGAATTCCTGACCGAAGAACGTGCCCCAGTGCTTGTCGTAGGTGCTCGTCCATTCCGCCCAGGCGTCGAGGCCCACGGGAAAGGTGGGGGAGCCGAGCGCCAGGAGGTACACGAGCATGGCCTCGTTGTAGCCTCGCCAGTCGTATTTCAGGAACCCTTCTTCGGGCGACCAGCCGAGGCTGATGGCGGGCGCCTGGGGCTGTGCCCATCGCCAGTCGACACGCCGGTAGATGTTGTCCACGAGAGAGCGAATTTCCACTTCCTCGGGGTCCGAGCCGTCGAAGTAGGACTGACAGAACAGCGCGCCGGCGAGCAGGATAGCGGTATCGACAGTCGACAGCTCACTGTCCTCGAAGCGTTCGCCCGTCTTCATGTCCAGGAAGTGATAAAAGAATCCCCGGTGACCGGTCCCACCCCGAGCCTCGGAACCCTGCGGAGCCCTGGCAAAGAACCGGAGCGTCGCGAGCACGCGTTGCTGTGCCTGCTGGCGCGTGATGTAGCCACGCTCGACGCCGATGGGATACGTGGTGAGGGCGAAGCCCACCGCGGCGATGCTGGAGTACGACGGCGTGGGATACCGGTCCGGGATGAGCCCGTTCTCGGGATTGGCGGTGTCCCAAAAGAAGCGGAAGGTACGCTCCTGGAGCTCCGGGAGAAACGGGTCGATGACCGGACTCGGCGAAGGCTGCTGCAACGGGTTCTGGAGCCTCACCTCCTGCGCTTCTCCGGTCGCAACAGCCATGAGGATCATGGCCATCGACACGATGGTCACGACCCAAGGGACACCGACGCTCGAGTGCAGTCTGGACATCGTCACCTGCCAATCAAACAGTCGTAGTGAGACGTCATAGCGTTCTATTAACAATTGCAACGGCCGTGCCAGGCGGCACGCCTCGCAAACGCCTGATTATCGCACAACGTTAAGCTGATTAGGTCCTAAACGCCCCGGGGAGAGTCTCTCCGGCACAGGGCGTTCTGCCCGGACCCGGTGCGAAATCCGGAAATCGGTCGCGCGGCCTGATCGTCAGATCTGTCGAGGGAGCGCTCTGGCAGGACGTGTAATCGCCTTCTGCGCTTCGGCGTCCACTATTCGTTCAGCATCTGGCGAATCTCGACGAGCTTGCCGTTGTTGAATAGCAACACGGTCGCACCGTACTGCCACTGCTGCCGCGCTCCGACGGACGTCGTCATCTCCGAGATGCCCGACGGCTCGCCGCGGATCTCGCGCACCTGCTCGGCGCTCATGCCGATCAACAATCTTCCATTTGCGATCCGCTCAAGGCCCCCGATTGCCCTGGTCATCGTCGCATTCACTCGGGCCTCGAGCCGCGGCAATCTCCCCTCGATCGTATTGATGAGTCGAATGAGATCGGCCCCGCACGCAAGTGCGGCGCGGTAGAGTGCTTCACGTTGCTGCGGTAGCGGCTTTTCGGCCTCCGCATCGACGGCCTGTGCTGCCAAGTCGGCTTCGGCGGTGAGCCAATTGATCTTGTCCAGAGTCGCGACAGCCGACGGCGGGGCCGCCGGCGTCTCCGCCGGGTTCTTCACGAGCGCCTGTTTCCAAGGCGCCCACGCGCACTCCGCGTGGACCGTCGCAGCCGAGGCGAGCAAGCAGAACGCGAGGAGCAGGGCCCCGCGCCGGGCGCGGGTCATCGGTTGCCCTGCCCGGCGCCACGCCAGGACAGCTAGTGCCGGGTTGCGGCGGGCTTCCCGCTCCAGTCGGGCAGCGCAGTCACTAACGTCCGTGAATACCTGTGCTGGCTCATGGAGCTGCATCTGCCTCGTATTGTACTTCGGGAAGTTCACGACGTCGGGGGCCTCCACATCGGCACCGTTGCATGAGCGGTTTGCGAAGGCACCCCGAACGGCCTCGGGGTTGCCGTCGTTCCCGAAGGCTTCAGGATCCGCGATCTTGGCTCAGGAGCCATACCTCGCCCATCCCGCACGTGGATCGGCGATGCCGTGGACCACGACGACGGCGACGCGCGATCCGAGGAGGGTCAACGCAAGCACGGAGCGCCGCGGTGGGCGGCGCCTCGTGCTTGGCGGGGTCACACCGTCAGCTGATCGCGGATCGGCAGGCGACGGATTCGCTTGCCGGTCGCTGCGTAGATCGCGTTGCACAGCGCGGGCGGGATCGGGGGCACGCCCGGTTCGCCGACACCGCCCATCGGCTTGCTGTAGTCGCCGCCGGGGATGATGTGCACCCGGATGACCCGCGGCGCCTCTGTGATGCGTGTCACTTGGTAGGAGTCGAAGTTGTTCTGCTCGACGCGCCCGCTCTTGAAGCTAATTTCACCGAGCGTCGCGATTCCGACGCCCATGACGGTCGCGCCTTCCATTTGCGCTCGGACGCGATCCGGATTGACGGTCGGGCCGCAGTCCACGGCGACGTCGACCCGGGGAATCGTCACCGCGCCTTTGGCGTCGACGGCGACCTCCACGACCGCCGCGACGTAGCTCACGAAACTGTAGTGGCCGGCGATGCCGAGCCCGCGCCCCTTGGGCAGCTTCCTGCCCCAGCCCGACTCACGAGCCACCGTCTCCACGACGCGCCGCAGGCGCCCGGTGTCCACCGGATACCGCTCGGGCGACTCGCCGTGATTCCAGGTGTCGCCCAGCGTCTCCGGGCTGACCTGGCGGGCGGGGCCGATCACCTCCAGCAGGAAGTCCTTCGGGTCCCGGCCCGCCGCCGCGGCCAGCTCGGCCACGAACGACTGGACCGCGAACGCATGGGGAATGTTCGAGACCGACCGGAACCATCCGATCCGTGTATGGGCGATCGCCTCCGGGTTCTCGATGCGGACGTTGGGGATCGCGAACGGCACGTTGATGACGCCCATACCGAGCTCGAGGGGCGCCTCGTTCTTCGCGTCGGCGTTGAAGGTCGAGATGATCGTGGGCGCCACGGTGCGGTGCAGCCACGCCACCGGCTTGCCCTGCGCGTCGACGCCGGCCTCGAGATGCTCGACCGACACCGTGTGGTAATAGGAGTTGTGCAGATCGTCCTCGCGCGTCCACGTCACCTTGACCGGCTTGCCGTCGACGGCCTTCGACAGCACGGCCGCCTCGATGCCGTAGTCCGGCTTGGACTTGCGCCCGAAGCCGCCGCCCAGAAGCGTCACGTGCACGGTGACGTCGTCGGCTGACATGCCGAGCCGCTTCGCCACAAGATCGCGCGCGGCCTGGGGCGACTGGAAGCCTCCCCAGACCTCGCACTTACCGCCGGTGATGCGGGCGGCGGCGGCCGGCGGCTCCATCGTCGCGTGCGCGAGGTGCGGGACGTAGTACTCGGCCTGGAGGCGCTTCGCGGCTCCGGCCGAGGCCGCGGCGAAGTCACCGTCGTTGCGCACGACTTTGGCGGGCTTGCGCGCGGACTCCTCGAGACTGGCCTTGTACGCCGTCGAGTCATAGCTGGCGTTCGGTCCGTCGTCCCACGTGATCTTCAGCGCCCGGCGGCCCTGCATGGCGGCCCAGGTGTTGCGCGCCAGCACCGCGACGCCGCCGACGGGATTGAAGTGCGCGGGTGGCGGACTGCTCTCGATCCGGACGACCTTCACCACCCCCGGCACTTTGAGCGCCTCGGCGTCGTCGACGCTGGCCACCTTGCCGCCCAGGACCGGAGGACGGGCCACGACCGCGTAGAACATGCTGTCCAGCCGGGTGTCGATGCCGTACTGCGCCTTTCCATTCGCGATGTCGACCGCATCGACCAGCTTCAGCTGTCCCTTGCCGATGTAACGGAAGTCCTTCGGATCCTTGAGACGCAGCGTGGCCCGGGCGGGAACTGGCTGAGTGGCGGCGGCCTTCGCGAGCGCGCCATATCCGAGGCGGCGGCCGGTTGGACGGTGGACGACCTCGTGATTCTTGGCGGCCACTTCGCTCACCGGCACCTTCCAGCGATCGGCGGCCGCGGCCTCCAGCATGGTGCGCGCGGCGGCGCCACAGCGGCGCATGGGCTCGAAGAAATGGCGAGTGCTGCGCGAGCCGTCGGTATCCTGGTTGCCGAACCGCTTCTCGTCACCGGACGCCTGGGCCACGCGCACACGCTTCCAGTCGGCCTCCAGCTCGTCGGCCACGATCATCGGCATGCCGGTCCGGACCCCCTGCCCCATCTCCGAGCGGTGGCAGACGATCGTGACCGTTCCGTCCTCGGCGATGGAGACGAAGGCCAGCGGATTGTCGACCCATCCGTTGGGCATCCCGTCGGCGCCGTACTTCTTGGGCTCGTCGGCAGCCGTAGCCGACCGGAATCCGACGGCCAGCACGAGGCCGCCGAGCGACATCCCTTGCAAGAACCGGCGCCTGCTCACGTTGGCCAGCACCACGGACTTCTCGGACGACGCCTCCGCGCCCGCACGCAGCACGCGATCGACGGGCGCGCTCATCGCGTTCCTCCCTGCCTGGCCGCAGCCTGCTTGATGGCGGCGCGGATCCGCGTGTAGGTCCCGCAGCGACAAATATTGCCGCCCATGGCCTCGTCGATCTGGGCATCGGTGGGCTTCGGCGTGCGCCGCAGCAGCGCGGCCGCGGACATGATCTGGCCGGCCTGGCAGTAGCCACACTGCGGTACGCCGTTCTCGACCCACGCCGCCTGCAGAGCCTTGCCGACGGGCTCGCCACCGACGGCCTCGATGGTCACGACCTTGCTGTTCACCACCGCCGAGATTGGCGTGATGCACGAGCGTACCGCCTGGCCGTCGACGTGCACGGTGCAGGCTCCGCAAAGAGCCATGCCGCAGCCGAACTTGCTGCCGGTGAGCCCTAGCTCATCCCGTAGCGTCCACAGCAGAGGGGTCTCGCCAGGCACGTCGACGTTCTGACGTTTGCCGTTGATGTCGAGTGCGATCATCGCGCCCTCCTCTCGTCGTCGAGCCTGCACGGCCAGGACGCCCGGGCGCCGCTATCGGCGCCTCGCCCGCATCAATGATGTCCGAATCGGCATGATGAAACCACAAAAGCGGGCACTACATAGAGAAAGCTGCGGACCGTCGGGTAGATCGCCCGAGTTCCAGAGGCACGATGCCTCAGCTGGAATGGATCTCTTCAAGTGGATCAAGTGATCGGCCGAACAATAGGCCGCTCGACGCCTCAAGGTTCCGGTTTGACTTGTCCCGCGCGCTCTGACAGGATCGGCGCGACCTTGACGCGCCGATTCGAGCAGGCCCTCATCTACGGTTGCTCCCTGCACGGGTGCTCGACACGCAAGAAGACCACGCGTTCTTTGGGAGGCTCATCATGATGCAACGTCGCTTTGCCGCCATTGCTGCAGCCGCGCTTCTCTGCGGGGCTCCCGCGCTCGCCCAGGAGAAACTTCCACCGCTCAGGACCGGCGTCGACGGCACCTTCGCCCCGCACGCCATGCCCAAGCTGGGCGGCGGCGTCGAGGGCTTCCAGATCGACCTCTTCACCGAGGTGGCGCGCCGCATGAAGCGCGAGATCACGATCGACGCGGTGAGCTTCTCGACCCTGATCCCGGGTATGCAGTCCGGCCGCTACGACTTCATCGCCGCGCCGACGACGGTGACCAAGGAGCGGGCGGAGAACATGCTGTTCACCGCGGGCTACCTGTGGACCGCGTACCAGTTCGGCATCAAGAAGGGCTCGGAGCCGATCAAGGACTGGGCCGACCTCAAGGGCAAGTCGGTCTCCGTCAACAAGGGCACGCCCTACGAGACGCTGTCCAAGGCCAAGGGCGCCGAGCACGGCTTCACCGTGCAGGTCTACGATACCCAGCCGGACGCCACCCAGGCGGTCCTCTCGAGCCGCGCCTACACGACCCTCGGCGGCAACACCACCATCGTCTACGCCGCGTCGAAGAACCCGCAGTTCGTGGCCGACCTCGAGCTCAAGGACACGCGCGCCCACTGGGCGGCGCCGGTGCCCAAGAACAACCCGAAGCTCCGCGCCGAGCTCCAGGATGCGCTCGACTGCATGAAGAAGGACGGCACGATCGCCAGGCTTTCCGAGAAGTGGTTCGGCCGCAAGCCGCCGGCTGACGGCCTCGAGGTGGTCATCACGCCGGGCTACGGCCCACCGGGCATGCCGGGCTACGACCCGACGCCGCACGAGCTCAGGTGCAACTGACCTGAGCAAGTGAACAGACCGATCGTCGACGCCCGCGGCCTCCACAAGCATTTCGGCGCTCTTCACGTTCTGAAGGGCGTCGACCTCAGGGTGGCCGAACGCGAGCTGGTGTTCGTCATCGGGCCGTCGGGCTCGGGCAAGTCGACCTTGCTGCGATGCCTCAACCGGCTGGAGGAGCCGTCCTCCGGCAGCGTGGTGGTGGACGGCATCGACATGCTCGACCCGCGGACCGACATCAACCATGCCCGCCAGCGCATCGGCATGGTGTTCCAGTCCTTCAACCTCTATCCGCACATGACGGCGCTCGGCAACGTGACGCTCGCGCTCCGCAAGGTCGCGGGCAAGTCGCGCGCCAGCGCCGATGCGCTAGGCAAGGCCGCACTGGAGCGGGTCGGCCTCGCCGACCGCGCCGGCCACACGCCGGGTCAGCTCTCGGGCGGCCAGCAGCAGCGGGTTGCTATCGCGCGCTCGATCGCGCTGGAGCCCCGGGTCATGCTGTTCGACGAGCCGACCAGCGCGCTCGATCCGGAGCTGGTGGGCTCGGTGCTCGAGGTCATGCGCTCCTTGCGCGAAAGCGGCATGACCATGATCGTGGTCAGCCACGAGATGGGCTTTGCCCGCAACGCCGCCGACCGGGTGGTGTTCATGGACGAGGGCTCCATCGTGGAGCAGGGGCCGCCCGCCGCGATCTTCGAGCACCCGGCCCACGAGCGCACGCGCTCCTTCATCGGCCAGATCCAGCAGCATTGAGAGGCAATCTCGACCGCTTCGTCGATACGTTCTTCAACGCCAAGGTCATGCTCAAGTACCTGCCGGACATCCTGTCCGGCGTGGTGGTCACGATCGAGCTTGCCCTCTTCATCGTCGTCACGGGCATCGCCGCCGGCCTGGCCCTGGCGCTGCTCAGAAGCCTCGGCATCCGGCCACTCAACTGGCTGATCATCGGCATCGTCGACCTGTTCCGCTCGCTGCCGCCGCTGGTCGTCATCGTGCTGATCTACTTCGGCCTGCCCAGCGTCGACCTCTCGCCTTCCGGCTTCGTCTCGACCTGGCTGTCGCTCGCCTTGGTGCTGATGGCCTTCTCCGAGGAGATCTTCTGGGCCGGGATCACCTCGGTGGCCAAGGGCCAGTGGGAGGCCGCGCGCTCGACCGGCCTGTCATTCGGCCAGACCCTGATGAACGTCGTGCTGCCGCAGGCCTTCCGGCTGACCATCCCGCCGCTCACCAACCGCACCATCGCCATCACCAAGGGCACAGCGCTCGGAACGGTCGTCGCCGTCACCGAGATCCTGGGGCAGGCGAGCTCGGCGATGTCCAACTCCTACAATCCCTCGCCGCTGATGATGGGCGCCGCGGCTTACGTCGTGCTGTTCTTCCCCGTCGTGGTGGCCGCCCGCTGGGTCGAGACCAAGTTCGCGTGGAAGCGATGATCCAGACCTTCTTCAACCCGGAGATCATCGCCGCGTCCTGGCCCATCGTGATGGCGGGCCTGCGGAACACCGTGCTACTGTCGCTGCTCGTCGTGCCGCTCGGCCTGATCGGCGGGCTGATCCTGGCGCTGCTGGCGAGCGTGAAGAATCCCGCGTTGCGCTGGCCGCTGATGGCCTGGGTCGATTTCTTCCGCGCCTTTCCACCCCTGGTGCTGCTTATCTTATTGTTCGCCGGACTGCCGTTCGCCGGGCTGGAGCTGGGCGGCTTCGTCTGTGTGGCAGTCGCCTTCTTCCTCAACACCGGCGCCTACTACGGCGAAATCTTGAGAGCCGGAATCGATTCCGTGCCGGCCGGCCAGGTCGAGGCCGCGCGCTCCACCGGCCTCTCCCGCCTGCAGGCCATGGCCTACGTCGTGCTGCCCCAGGCGGTGCGTAACGTGCTGCCCGACCTGCTCTCCAACACGCTCGAGGTGGTGAAGCTCACCTCGCTCGGCAGCGTGGTGGCCGTGCCCGAGCTCCTGTACCAGGCGCGTCAGGCGCAGAGCATCACCTACAACCCGACGCCCATCGTGGTGGCGGCGATCGTTTACTTCCTGATGCTGTGGCCCGTGGTGCGACTCTTGAGCCGGTTGGAAAATCGCGCATTCGCCGGGCGGTAGCGGCCTCAGCCAGCTCAGGACGTGGCGTGATCCTCCGGCAAGTCGGCGCGCCGATGGTAGGACGCCGACCCCGGCGGGCGATGGGCGACCGCTCCGTGAGCCGTGCGGTATGATGGCGGAGATGGTCGCCGGCGCCCGGCTCACGCTCGGCGGTTTCCTTGCCCGATTCGCCCTCGCGCTGCTGGTGGCCGGCGCCACCTACAATCCCACCCATTACTCGTACTACGCGTGGGTGAAGAGCACCGGCTTCGAGTGGCGTCCGCCGACCGTGTTCGTCGGCGTCGTCCTGCTGATCGGATGGGTCGTCTGCCTACGGCTCACCCTGCGCTCGATGGGCGGCCTTGGCCTGCTGCTCGCCAACGCGTTCCTGGCCGCGCTCTTCTGGCTCATGGCCAGCTGGGGCTGGCTGCCGAGCGAGAACGTCGCGGCGATCTCGTGGCTCGGCCTGTTGAGCGTCGCCGCCATCCTGGCCGTCGGCATGTCTTGGTCGCACTGGCGCCGAGGCAGGGCCGTCCCGCCGGGGTGATCACTCCGTGAACGAAAGGGGTTAGCGGGGCCGCCCCTTGCGGAGCGGCCCCTTGCCGTGCCTCAGCGGATCAGCTGTGCCAGCGGAACTGTTGCGGCTTGCGGGCGGACTCTTGGGAGATCCGGACGTTGACGAGCGCCGGGCCGCGGAAGTCCATCGCCTCTTGCAAGGCGCCCTTCAGGTCCTTGGGCTCCTCGATGAAGAAGCCCTTACCGCCGAAGGCCTCCATCATCTTGTCGTAGCGGGCGCCATAGATCAGCGCGTTCGGCTTCAGGTTCTGCAGGGGGTTGTCCGGCATTTTCGCGTGCCCCGGGCCGATGCCGCCATTGTTGAAGACGACGATCTTGACCGGCAGCTGATAGCGGCAGACCGTCTCGATCTCCATGCCGGAGAAGCCGATCGCCGAGTCGCCCGAGACCGAGATGATCGGCTTGTCGGGATGCACCACCGCGGCGGCGATGACGAAGCCCATGCCGATGCCCATCGTGCCATAGCTGCCGGCATCGAGCCGGTGCCGCGGCTTCGCATTGAACAACTGGGTGCGGCCGATATCCATCGTGCTGGCGCCCTCGCCAATGATGATCGCGTCTTCCGGCGCCCAGGCGGCGACGTCCTTCAGCGCGCGGTAATAGTTGGCCGGCGCCGCGTCGTCGACGAGCTGGGGCGCGATCTGTGCCGCATTCGCCGCCGCTTTTTCGGCGATCGCCGCATGCCAGGGCGTGTCCTTGGGATAGACCCACTCGCGCTTCCCGAGCGCCTGGTTGAGCTGTCCGACGATCGCCTTGCCGTCGCCGACCAGCGCGACCTCGGTCGGCGCGTTCTGGCCGATCGTCTCCGGCGCGATGTCGAGCTGGATGATGCGCACGTCCTTGTTGAAGCGCGGCGGCAGGCCGAAATGCATGATCCAGTTGAGCCGCGCGCCCATCAGGAAGACGA